>Ga0307374_10012918_pt1 | contig 11636 bp, 12 predicted proteins | sample OX3MG_FD_202532 | JGI IMG/M metagenome (GOLD analysis project Ga0307374, IMG submission 202532) | Soil microbial communities from Risofladan, Vaasa, Finland - OX-3 | ecosystem: Environmental > Terrestrial > Soil > Coastal area > Acid sulfate soil | place: Finland: Risofladan, Vaasa | collected...
TCCTCGTCGTTGCGTCGTCCGACGGGGTCGCCAGCCTGGTCGTGGCCGTCACCGCAGCGCCTGGCTGATCAAAACCCACTTCGTCAACGGGCTGTTAAGGCGCGTTACAATCAGGCGCAGCTATCGCCTTCATGGCGGAACCTGCGAACCCTTGTGAATGGCCACCCTGAGATGCCGCTTCACGCTTTCGAATTTGGACGACAGGCCCGCGAAAAGTCCGAACTGTATAAGCCATTGGGCGAGTTTTTCCGCCAACATCTGTTTGTCCGCCTTGCGGTAACCGCCACGGTGAAAACCTCCCTGCCAGACCACCTGGTACTGATGGAGCCAGTCATCCTAAAGCTCAAAAGCTATATAGTCGACATTGCAGCGTGTTCAGATTGTAGCTCAGTCGCTGTAGTCTTTGAGAGTTCCGAGCGGGCCGATGATGCGCTGATAGAGTATTTCGGCAATCTTGCTGTTGAGCGCAACGGCGCAAGTGTCCCTGTCGAGCATTGCCTTATGGAAAAGAAACATCACGAACCAGCCCTGGAGGTTGCAGACTTCGTTGCAAATGCGGCTGGGAGCATGGCCCGTTGGAGGCTAGAAGGTAAGCAAGGGTTCCCAAAGGATTTCTCCTCAATCTTCCAATCTGTACCTGCCATGCTTACGCGATACACGGATATCAGCTCTGTCTTCGGCGAAGCTCAGAACGAGCTTGTGTTCTTCCATGAGTTGCGTAGTTAGCGGCTTACGGTCCGCTGGCATCCCGCACGAAAGACCGGGAGAGGGTGGATCGCGGCGGCATGGCCGACGCGAGCCGGGTGAGGGTTACTCCGCCGCCGCGGCTTTGACCGTCTTGCCGGTGATGCGGTCGTAATCCTCGATCATCACCTGGCAGATCGCGCCCGGGGTAAAGCGGTAGTGGCCGATCGGCCCCTCGATCTCGCCGACCGGGGTGATTTCGGCGGCCGAGCCGGTCAGGAACACCTCGTCGGCCTTGGCCAGTTCCTCGGGCATGATCGCGCGTTCGACGACCTTGATGCCGCGGCTCTTGGCGAGGCCGATCACGGTCTGCCGGGTGATGCCGTTGAGGAAGCAATCCGGCGTCGGGGTGTGCAATTCGCCGTTGATGACCAGGAACAGATTGGCGCCGGTGCCTTCGGCAAGCTGGCCGCGCCAGTCGAGCATCAGCGCATCGTCGTAGCCGGCGGCGTTGGCTTCGTGTTTGGCCATCGTGCAGATCATGTAGAGGCCCGACGCCTTGGAGTGGACCGGCGCGGTGTGCGGTGCCGGCCGCGCCCACTTCGATTGCATCATGCGGATGCCCTTGGCCCGCGCCTCGGGCGAGAAATACGATGGCCACTCCCAGCACGCGATGACCAGATGGATCGTGCTCAGCTCGGCGGAAACTCCCATCTGCTCGGCGCCGCGCCAGGCGATCGGCCGCACATAGCCGTCGACGACCTTGTTGGCGGCGATCAGTTCGTGCGTCGCCTTGGCCAGATCGTCCATGCTGGCCGGGATCTCGAAGCCCAGGATTTTGCCCGAGTTGATCAGCCGCGCGTTATGGTCTTCGAGGTGGAAAGGCTTGCCGTTGTAGACACGCTCGCCTTCGAACACGCAACTCGCATAATGGAGGCCGTGGGTCAGCACGTGCAGTTTCGCATCGCGCCACGGAACCAGGCGGCCGTCATACCAGATGAAGCCGTCGCGGTCGTCGAAGGGAGGGGTTGCTTCGGCCATGGCTATTTCCTCGCACCGGAATTTAGGGAAACTTTATAACCTAGAATGCCGCCTGCTTGTACCGAAGCTTCAAGAATAAGTCAATATGACTGACATAAAATTGCGGCCGGACGCGGCCCCGACGACAGACGAGGCAGCCCGCGAGGGTATCGAGCTCCTGTTCTTCGCGTATCGCGATTTCACCGCCGAACCCGACCGCATCCTCGACGAATACGCCTTTGGCCGCGCCCACCACCGCGTGGTGCATTTCGTCGGCCGGCACCCGCAGATGACGGTCGGTGAGCTGCTGCTGATCCTGCGCATCACCAAGCAGAGCCTCAACCGCGTGCTCGGCCAGCTGGTGCGGCAGGGGTTCATCATCCAGCATCACGGCGCGCAGGACCGGCGCCAGCGCCTGCTCGAATTGACCGAGCGCGGGCGCGAGCTCGAGCGGCGCCTGTCGGAGCCGCAGCGCGCCCGGGTCGGCGCCGCCTATCGCAAGGCCGGCGCCCAGGCGGTCGAGGGGTTTCGCAAGGTGCTGCTCAACATCATCGCCGGCGAGGAGGACCGCCGCCGCTTCAAACGCACGCCGCGCGGCTGACGATAGCGCCCGGCGCCGGGTTTGGCGGATCCGGGTTTGGCGTATAGTGGCGCGATGAGCGACAGCGAGCCCCACCTTCTGGTCGTCGACGACGATGAGCGGCTGCGCGGCCTGCTGCGCCGCTACCTGTCGGATAACGGGTTTCGCGTCACCACCGCCGGCAATGCCGGCGAGGCGCGCGCGACGCTCGCCAGCTTTTCCTTCGACCTCGTCGTGCTCGACGTGATGATGCCGGGCGAAAGCGGCCTCGAACTGACCCGTGCGCTGCGCCGCGACAGCGAGGTTCCGGTGCTGCTGTTGACCGCGATGGCCGAGCCGGGGGATCGCATCAACGGCCTCGAACAGGGGGCCGACGATTTTCTCGCCAAGCCGTTCGAGCCGCGCGAACTGGTCTTGCGCATTCGCAACATCCTGCAGCACCGTCTGCCGCCCGAACCGGCGTTGCGCGAGATCCGGTTCGGCGGGTTCCGCTTCGATCTGGCGCGCAGCGAGCTGTCCTGCGGCGACGATCTCGTGCATCTGACCGCCGGCGAGGCGGGCCTGCTGGCGACCCTGGCGCGGCGCGCCGGCGAGGCAATCTCACGCGAAGAGCTGGCGCAGGCGATGCAGTTCAGCGGAAATGTCCGCACCGTCGATGTGCAGATGACCCGGTTGCGCCGCAAGATCGAGCGCGACCCGCGCTTTCCGCGCTACCTCCAGACCGTGCGCGGCACCGGCTATGTCCTCCGCCCCGATTGACCGCGGCGCCGCCGCGCCGGCCGGGTTTGTCGGCGGGCCGCCGGCCGATCCGGCGCCGGACCGCCTTGAAATCCGCCCGCGCCGCCTGATCAAGCGCCTGCTGCCGCGCACGATGTTTGGCCGGTCGCTGTTGCTGATCGTGATGCCGCTGGTGCTGGTGCAGATCATCGCGACCTGGGTGTTCTACACGCGGCACTGGGAGACCGTGTCGTTCCGGTTCTCGTCCGATGTCGCCGGCGATATCGGGCTGATGATCGACGCGATGCACTATACGCCCGGGGCTGCGCGCGACCGCCTGCTCAAAACCGGCTCGGCGCTGACCGACATGGAGTTTTCGCTGGAGCCGGGCGCCACCCTGCCGCCGCCGGGACCCCAAGGCGATTCGCTGCTCGAAAACCAACTGCGCCAGACGCTGTCGGAGCGAGTCGCGCGGCCATTCTGGTTCGACGCCGACAGCAACCCGGCCGAAGTCGATATCAGCGTGCAACTGCCGAACGAGGTGTTGGCGGTGCGGGTTCCGCGCAAGCGACTCTACACTTCAACGACCTATATCTTCATGCTGTGGATGATCGGGTCGTCGCTGATTTTTCTGTGTGTTGCGGCGCTGTTCCTGCGAAACCAGGTTAAGTCTCTGCGCCGGTTGGCGGCGGCGGCCGACGGGTTTGGCAAGGGCCGCCCGGTAACTTTTTCCAAGGTCGAGGGCGCGCTCGAGGTGCGCCAGGCGGCGATGGCGTTCTTTCAGATGCGCGACCGCATCCAGCGCCAGGTGCGGCAGCGCACCGAGATGCTGGCCGGCGTCTCGCACGACCTGCGCACGCCGCTGACCCGGATGAAGCTGGCGCTTGAGCTGCTCGGCGACGATCCCGCCGTGGCCGAGCTGAAATCAGACGTGGTCGAGATGGAACGCCTCGTCCACATCTATCTCGATTTCGCCCGCGGCGAGGGAACCGAGACGCCAGTCGACACCGATATCGGAGCGCTGCTCGACGACATGGCGACAGCAGCACGGCGCGACGGCACGCCGCTGTTGCTGTCCCTGCCCCCGCAGACGGTGGTACCGGTGCGGCGCGACGCGCTGCGGCGCTGCGTCAACAATCTGATCGTCAACGCGCGGCAATACGGCAATCAGGTGTGGCTTACCGGGCTGCCGGTCGAGGATGGCATCGACATCCTGGTCGATGACGACGGCCCGGGAATTCCGGCCGAAGACCGCGACCGGGCGTTTCAGCCGTTTGTCAGGCTCGATGCGTCGCGCAACCCGGCGACGGGCGGGAGCGGGCTGGGCCTGGCGATCGCTCGTGATGTAGCGCGCAGCCATGGCGGCGACGTGCGCCTCGAAACCTCGCCGCGCGGCGGGCTGCGCGCACGCGTTCACCTGCCGCGATAGGGCCGGCGGCCAGCGCGGCCGCCGTAGCGGATCAAGCGGTCAGGCGGCGGTCTTGGCCTTCTGGCAGCTCATCGCGCAAATCTCGTCGAGCCCTTCGCTTGCCCGCTTGTTCAGCACTTCGGCGGCGTCGGCACCGCTCTTGGTCGCCAGCGTCGCTATCTCGCGCCCGTAGGTGACGCTCTTTTCGATCGCGTTCTTGGTAAACTCGGTGTGCTTCGCGATGCGCTCCTCGGCAGAACCGGGCTGCGACAGGTCACGCATCAACCCCGAAAAATCATCAAAACTCTGCCGCGCCATCTCCGCCTGGCGCTTGGCCATCGCCTGGGCCCCTTCCACCGCGAGCCGGTTGGCCTTCGACCAGGCCTCGACATTGCGGCGGCCGGCGGCCCACACCGCCTCGACATCGAACGGCCGGAACGGAAAGTCGGCAAACATCTTGGTGGCGTCGAAATCGAAAAAGCTGGGGCGGGTGTCAGACATTGGCGGGCTCCGAACAGGAGAAATCTTATTGTGCGGTGCACAACGAGCCCTATATCGCTCCGCCCTGATTAGATTGCAAGGCTTATTATGCTGCATCGCAGCAATCAGGACGCGGGCGCTTCTTGCGCCCGCCGCCGCGGCGTTCCGAGCCAGCGCTCGATGCCGCGCAGGCGCTGGTCGAGCGCCGCCATCGTCGGTGCCAGATCCGGCGAATCGTCGCGCAGCCACACCCGCGCCGCGGCCAGGTACGCTGCCGCCGTCAGCTTGACCGCGATCACCCCGCCCAGCCCGCTGGTGGCGATGCCGGCAGCTTCCAGCGTCCACCGCATCGACCGCAGCAGCCCGGCGCCCGAGGCCAGCGCGGCGCATGGATCGGTTGGCAATTCGCGCCGCAACACGACAAGGGCGCCCTTGTACGGGCTCAGTGCGTCAAAACGCCGCATGAGCAGGTCGAACACGCGGTCACGCGGGCGCTCGTCGACCTCGGCCTCAACCGGCGCGGCAAGTATGGCCTCGTCGACGCGGCGGGCCAGCCCGCAGAGGATCGCGGTCTTCGACGGAAAGGTCCGATAGACCCGCAGGATCGGCAGCCCGGCGGCGGTGGCGATCGCGGCCAGCGACAACCGCCGCCAGCCCTCGGTCTCGATCGCGGCGAACGTCGCGTCGATGATGCGGTCGGCGTCGCTGACCGCTGTGCCGCTGGCCCCGGTGCGCCGCGCCCGCGCCATCGCTCAGCCGGCCAGCTCGCGCGACCGCCGGGTCGCGGCGGCGACCGCTCGCTCCATCAGCGGCGCCAGCCCGCCCTCACCCATCAGCACGTCGAGCGCGGCGCGGGTCGTGCCGCCGGGGCTGGTGACGTTCTCGCGCAGCCTTGCGGGGCTTTCCGGCGACAGGCGCGCCAGCTCGCCCGAGCCGGCGACCGTCGCGCGGGCGAGCCGCAGCGCCAGGTCGGCCGGCAGTCCGGCCTTGGTTCCGGCCTCGGCCAGCGCCTCGATCAGCAGAAATACATAAGCCGGCCCGCTGCCCGAAACCGCGGTCACCGCGTCCATCAGCGCCTCATCGGCGACCCAGGCGCTTTCGCCGATCGCCGCAAGCAGCGCCTCGCATAATTCCCGCTGCGCCGCGGTGACCCGCGGGTTGGCACAGGCCACCGTGATCGCCCGACCGATCGCCGCCGGCGTGTTGGGCATCGCCCGCACGATCGCCGCGTCACCGAGGTGCCGGGCCAGCTTGGCGATCGTCGTGCCGGCCGCAATCGACATGAACACGGTCTGCGGTCGCGCCCAGCGGCGATACGGCGGCAGCACGTCATCGATGGCCTGCGGCTTGACCGCAAACACCACCGCATCGGGCGCCAGGTCGCCCGGCAAATCGGCCGCCGTCTTGTGCCAGGAAATTTCCGGAACCGGCGCCAGCGCGGCCGGCGCACCGGCCGGCTCGACCACGGCAAACCGTCGCGCCGCCGCGCCGGAGACCCAGCCCCGCAGCATCGCCGAGCCCATCTGGCCGCAACCCACCAGGATCAGCGTCCCCGTGCCCACCGCCCGAACCCCGCCGTCAAGCCTCGCCGATCGGGTCGATCATCGCCGTCGCCATTGCCTCCTCGGCCGGCTTGCCGCCCCAGATCACGAGCTGAAACGCCGGATAGAAGCGTTCGCACTCGGCGACCGCGATCTCGACGAGATCCTCGATCTGCTCGGGGGTCGGCGCTGCGACGCCGCGCAGCAGCACCGCATGACGGAACGCCGGCAGGTTGTCGCCGGCCGACAGGTCGAAATGGCCGAGCCACAATTTCTCGTTGACCAGCGTCAGCAACTCGAACACTGCGCTCCGCCGGCGCTTGGGTACGCGCATGTCGAACCCGGCCGAAAAATGCAGCGCGCTGAGCTCTTCCTGCCACATGAAATACAGCCGGTAGTCGCACCAGCGCCCAGAAATCTCAAGTATCAGCTCGTCCTCACTGGCGCGGTCGTGCGCCCAATCGTTGGCGATAACGTATTCTTCGACCAAGTCGATCGGGTTGCCCAGCAGAGGCCGAACTTCGGCAACGGTCATGGACGTCATCGCGCCCTCCTGGAGGCTCGACGAAATGCGGGCGGGCGGCCTGCGCGGGCAAGCTGCCAAAGCGACGGCGCTGGCGCAAGCCCAGATTTAGCGTCCTGAGGCGCTACCACCTCAGGACTTAGCATCACCGGGCAACGCGGGCGGTTGCCGGCGTTCGGCATTGCCGGATTCCCGCCGCGTTTCCAGCTCTTCGATCCGGCGGAGCAGCAATTCCTGCTCTTCGCGCGCCTTGGCCGCCATCGCCCTGACCGCCTCGAATTCCTCGCGGCTGACCAGATCCATGCCGGCGAGCAGGCGGTCGAGCTGGTCGCGCAGCCGCGATTCGACCTCGCCGCGCACCCCGGTAATCGCCCCGGCTGCACCCGCGGCGACGCGGGCGATATCGTCGAACAGGCGGTTGCCGCTCTGCATTCCCCTTGCCTACTCCGCCGCCTCGCGCTTGCCATCAGAGCGCGCAGCGTGCTGATCGATCGCCTTCTGGATCGCCGCACTGGCCTGGCCGATGAACTGGCCGTGATGGCTGGTAGCGAACTCATAGCTGCCACGCAGCAAATCGCGGCTCTGCTGATATTTGGGATGAACAAACCGCGCCATCAACTCGTAATGCCGCTTGGTCGCTTCCCAATCGGCCCAGTTCTGCGCCAGCTCGCATAAGACGCCAAACCCGCCCGAGCCGGCAACCAGCCGGTCGACATAGGCGATCGCATCGTCGGGCGTGCCGATGCAGGCGGTGCCGGTCTCGATCAGCCATTCGACCGGATCGCCGACATCGCCCGGGATGATCGGAAAAGTCGCTACGTCGCGGAAATACTGGGCGAAAGCCTGGACGCCAAACTGCACATTCTTGCGCGCCTGCTCGCGGGTATCGGCGATATGAAACAGGCCGACGACGCGCCAGTCCTTGCGGTTGGGGGTGTGGCCGTTGGCGCGCGCGTTCTCTTCGTAGAGCCCCCAATTCTCGGTGTGGCGCTCCATCGCCATCGGGCTGGTGCCGCCAATCGACAGCATGCCGACGCCATGTTTCCCGGCCAGCACCGATCCCGACGGCGAGCGCGCCGCGGCCACCGCCATTTCCATCGTCGGCCTTGTGTAGGGCCGCAACTGCAGCTGCGCCTCGGTGATGTTGAACCAATCGGTTTTTTTGGTGACCGTTTCGCCGCGCAACAGCCGCACAACCACGTCAAACGATTCGTCCATCATCCGGCGTTGGTCGCCGGGGTCGATGCCGATCTTCAGCGCGTCGTGCACCAGCGCGCCCGGCCCGACGCCAAACATCGCCCGCCCGCGGGTCATGTGGTCGAGCTGGACCATGCGGTCGGCGAGCATGAACGGGTTGTGGTAGGGCAGCGACACCACCCCGGTGCCGAGGCGGATGTGCCGGGTGCGCTGCGCCGCCGCGGCGATGAACATCTCCGGGCAGGCGATCAGCTCAAACCCGCCCGAATGGTGCTCCCCGATCCACGCCTCGTGATAATTGAGCCGATCAAGATGCTCCAGCAGCTCGAGGTCGCGCTCGATCGACAGCGTCGGGTTTTCGTCGTGGTTGTGAAACGGCGCCATGAAGATGCCGCTGCGCAAATAAAGCTCGTCCATTACCCATCCTTCCGGCGAAGCCCCGCCTTTCCGCTAATCGTCGGCCATCGCCCCCGGTTCCCGCAAGCGATTTCCGGGCATGCGGCTATGCCGGGCCTGTGACCGTCGCGAAGCCATATCGCGAGCCGTGACGGCGACCGAAGCTCTGAATCCGCCGATCGTAAGTAACCAGCGGGCAATCAAGCTCAAGTGCGGTCGCGATCAGCCGTCGATAAGGTCGCGAGTCGCCGCGGTTAGGCGCGGGTTCCCGCTATCGAGCCATAACGCAATGTGGGTGTCGAGCAGAAGGCGATCGCACAATGCTCAAGTTCTCGGCCGCTCTCGGCATCGGGCACGACATCGAGCACCGGCTCGGTAAGATCGACCCCCGGCTTTACGCGAACCGATCCCGGATGCGCCCCGAACAGCGAGCCGGTACGGGCCTCCCTTTCGAGCAGGCGCCGCACCGCCAAACCGACCGCTTCCGTCTTGTTGCCGCCGGTCAATTCCTTTCCCGCCTGCTCGATCAGCGCGACGACATCGGGCCGGTTGATCGTGACCACACTGGCCATAATTGTTCTATTAATGATCTAATGACAAGGTAGTGCCGCTCGGCCGATGCGGCAATCCTCTGTCGTTATCCTCCCCCCTCTACCGCGTTGACCGGCCGGCGATAGCTCAGCGCCTCGGCAATGTGGCGGCGCGCGACGATGGCGGCTCCGTCGAGGTCGGCCAGCGTGCGGGCGACGCGCAGCATCCGGTGATAGCCGCGCGCCGACAGGCGCAGCCGCTCGGCGGCGCGGGTCAGGAGGTCGCGGCCCGCCGGTTCGGGCGTCGCGATCTCGTCGAGCAGGTTGCCGTCAACTTCGGCATTGGTGCGGATGCGCCGCTCTGTCGGCAGGTTCTGATAGCGTGCCTGCTGCCGCCGGCGCGCGAGCGCGACGCGCTCGGCGACGGCAGCGCTCGTTTCGGCCGGCGGCGGCAGCGCCAGGTCGGCGGCCGAAACGGCCGGCACGTCGATATGCAGGTCGATGCGGTCGAGCAGCGGGCCGGACAGGCGCGACTGGTAATCCTGGGCGCAGCGCGGGGCGCGACCGCAGGCGCGGCCGGGCTCGGCGAGATAGCCGCAGCGGCACGGGTTCATTGCCGCGATCAGCTGAACCCGCGCCGGGTAGGTCACGTGATGGTTGGCGCGCGCGACGCTGATCCGCCCGGTTTCGAGCGGCTGGCGCAGGGCTTCGAGCGCGGCCCGGCTGAACTCGGGCAATTCGTCGAGGAACAGCACGCCCTGGTGCGCCAGGCTGATCTCTCCCGGCCGGGCGCGCAGCCCGCCGCCGACCAGCGCTGGCAATGACGCCGAGTGGTGCGGGTCGCGAAACGGCCGTTCGCGCATGAGGCCGCCGCCGCGCCATCTGCCCGAGACCGACATGATCATGCCGAGTTCCAGCGCCTCGGCCGGCTCGAGCGGCGGCAGGATGCCGGGCAGCCGCGCCGCCAGCATCGACTTGCCCGAGCCGGGCGGCCCGGTCATCAGCATGTTGTGGCCGCCGGCCGCGGCGATTTCGAGCGCGCGCTTGGCGCTTTCCTGGCCTTTGACGTCGCGCAGGTCGAGCCCGCCGCCGCGCACCGGCGCCAGCTTCGCCTCCGGCGGCGGCAGGAGCTGGGTGCCCTTGAAGTGGTTGACGATCGCCAACAGGTTGGGCGCCGCGACGATCTCGACCTCGCCGGCCCACGCCGCCTCGCCGCCGCAGGCGAGCGGACAGATCACGCCGATCTCGCGCTGCGAGGCGGCAAGCGCCGCGAGCAGCACGCCAGCGACCGGGGTCAGCGAGCCGTCGAGCGCCAGTTCGCCGAGCGCAATATATCCGCCAAGCTCGTCGCCGGGCAGGATGTCCATCGCCGCGAGCAGGCCGAGTGCGATCGGCAGGTCGAAATGACCGCCCTCCTTCAGCACATCGGCCGGCGACAGGTTGACCGTGATGTGCCGCGGCGGCAGCGCGAGGCCGAGCGCGGCGAGCGCGGCGCGCACCCGCTCGCGCGACTCCGCCACGGCCTTGTCGGGCAGCCCGACCACGGCAAACCCCGGCAGCCCCGCGGTGATCGTCACCTGGGCTTCGACGTCGATGACCTCGACGCCCAGAAACGCCACCGTGCGCACCCGCGCGACCATGTCGCCGCAATCCCCCGCCGCTTCCACTTTCACGCGAGTTTAGGCCGATGCGGCGATTGAGGCCATACCGCCTCCGGCCCGCGGGTGCGCCACCCCGCCGCGAAGCGATTCCTCCTGGGCGCAAATTGCATTAGTCTCCGCCGCCGGCTGCGGCAGATGCGGCGGCGCGGAGGGGTGGCCGAGCGGTTGAAGGCGCACGCCTGGAAAGTGTGTATACGGGAAACCGTATCGCGGGTTCGAATCCCGCTCCCTCCGCCAACTTCCCGATTTACCTCATATATTTCAATAATTTACATCTCGACGGCCAAAGCATCCCGAACTTATTCCCGAACTTTCGCGGTAGCAGGACATCGCCACGGGCACCAGCCGCAGCGAGAGACAGCTTGACATGGGCTGCCATGTGGGAGCAGAGTTGACGCCGACTAGGCCGACTTCCCTTCGTGGCGGTAGGACGCCAACGATCGAGAGACCGGCCAGAGGCCTTGCGGCTTCCGAACCTATGGCGGCAGCGTATTGGAAACCGGAGCGCATCTGCCGGTTTTCGTGACCGCCGGGATGTTCGGCAGCGACCCGACGCGCTGCGAGGGATCGGGAGCGATAGCGCACGTCCTAAGCCGCCCTTGCGAGGGCGAGATAGGAAACGTGCGACATGCCTACCACCAGCAACGCTACCTTCGCGCCGCCCAAGCCGCTGCGCCACTTCCTGACGATCAGCGAGTTCACCGCTGCCGGCGGCCCCAGCCGCTCCAGCTGCTACCGCCTCGCCAGCCGCGGGCTGGTCAATATCAGTGTCGACATCAGCGGCCGGCGCGGCGTAACCGGCGCCGAGGCGCTGCGCTACTTCACGACCGTGCGCGACCTCGCCGAAGTCAAGCTCGACCTGGCCGCCAACCGGGCGCGCGCGGCGCGTCGGGCGAGGG
>Ga0307374_10012922_pt1 | contig 11631 bp, 10 predicted proteins | sample OX3MG_FD_202532 | JGI IMG/M metagenome (GOLD analysis project Ga0307374, IMG submission 202532) | Soil microbial communities from Risofladan, Vaasa, Finland - OX-3 | ecosystem: Environmental > Terrestrial > Soil > Coastal area > Acid sulfate soil | place: Finland: Risofladan, Vaasa | collected...
TCAAGCCGTCCCCATCGATCAAAGTGGCGACGAATCCGGTGCTTTATCGGAAGATGGAAGCGGACATGGATATCAACGCCGGCCGGGTGCTTGAAGGGGGCACCCTCGAGGAGGTAGGCCAGGAGATTTTCGAGAAGATTCTGGCCGTGGCCTCTGGGGAGCACTCAAAGAGCGAAGCGCAGGGGGTGGGCGAGGAGGAATTCAATCCCTGGATTTTGGGGGCGACTCTCTGACATGGCCATGCGGGCGGCGCGTCTGGAGGCGGTCGGGCGTATGCGGGTGGTGGCGCTGGAGCCACCGGCTCCGGCGCGCGGAGAAGCACTGATAAGGGTCGAGGCGTGCGGCATCTGCGGTACTGATCGCCACATCTACCGAGGCGAATACGCGGCCGCGCTCCCCCTTATTCCTGGCCATGAATTCGCCGGCACCGTGGCGGCGGTCGGCGAGGGCAGCCGGCTCACTCCAGGAGAACGGGTAGCGGTCGACCCGAATATCGCCTGTGGCATATGTGCTGAATGTCGCCGCGGCGAACCTTGCCTGTGTCCCGCCAGGATGGCGCTTGGGGTGGATCTTGACGGTGGCCTGGCCGAATTCGTGGTTATCCCGGACGGGCAGGCGTACCCACTCCCCGACGGCATGCCGGCGACCTGGGGGGCGCTCTGTGAGCCGCTGGCCTGCTGTCTCCGGGCCCTGGACCGGGCGGAGATCCGCCCGGGAACGCGGGTGGTGGTGCTGGGAGGCGGGGTCATCGGCCAGATGCTCGTCAGGCTCGCCACGCTCGCGGGGGCGACCGTGGTGATGGTGACCCGGCAGGCCGGGCGCCGGGCGCTGGCCGAACGATCCGGGGCTGCCGCCAGTTACGACCCCGGCCTGGGCGATCTCGTGACGGCGGTGGCTGGCGCGGGCGGATTGTGTCCGGGCGGCGCTGATGTCGTCTTCGAGTGTGCGGGCGTGGTGGAGACCTTCGAGCAAGCCATTGCTCTGGCCCGGAAGGGCGGAACGGTGGTGATCGTCGGGGTGGCGCCCGCCGACGCGGTGGCGCGGGTACGCCCATTCGACCTGTTCGCCAAGGAGCTGCGGCTGATGGGATCGTATCTCAACCCGCTGACTCATGGGAGGGCGGTTGAGTTGGCAGCCTCGGGAAAGCTGGATCTCGCGTCACTGATCACCGGTTTGGTGGGCCTTGAGGAAACACCCGCTCTCCTGGAGTCGCCTCCCGCGCCGGATACGGTGAAGATCTTGGTCCTTCCTTGACAGAGTGGGGCGACCGCCGTAAAATCCGCGCCACGAGTGTCGTATAGGCGAGGCTGATAGGCTGGTTGACCTGGGAGTCGGTAAGCGCTTTCTTGGAGGCTGGGATTCCACCGGTGCGTGTGGCCATTCAACTTGAATCACGGAGAGACGGAGAGAACGGAGCCCATAGAGAGGGCGGCTCCGCGGCCACCTCCTTTGCTGCTGCCCTCATCCCCAGCTCAGAGGAGTCATCCGCGCCTTTCGTTTCCTCCATGTGTCCGTAATTCTAGAAGAGAGCGGCTATGGTGCTTGACGAAGGGGCGCGGCCGTGCTACCGTAGCGTCGGAAAGCGCTTACTGAGGCGGCTGGCAACCGTTTGGAATGTGATCCATGCCGAAAACTGGCTCGTTGGGATCACGGCTCCCACGGAAGCGGGCAACCATTCAGGATGTGGCGGAGCACGCGGGGGTGTCCATTGCCACGGTGTCGCGAGTGCTCAATCGGGCGGATTCCGTGGACGCCGGGCTGGCGGAGCGGGTGCGCTCCGCCATGGGAGAACTGCAATATCAGCCGAGTGGCGCAGCCCGCACGCTGGCCGGGCGCCTATCGACCATCATCGGACTCTTGGTGATTGACATGCAGAATCCGTTCTACATGGAACTGATCCGCGGGGTTGAGGATGTGGCCCAGCGAAATGGCTATCTGGTGGTCCTGTGCAACTCAGCCGAGGATCCTCGGAAGGAGCAGCAGTACATTGAGGTGCTTCGCGCGGAGCCCGTGGCCGGCGCCATCGTGGTGCCCACCAGCGACCGCAAACCGGTGATCCGGCGATTCGTGGAGCGCGGCATTCCCGTGGTCTCGGTCGATCGGCGGGTACTCGATGGCTCAACCGACACGGTGCTCATCGATAACGTCGCGGCGGCCCGTGAGGCAGTCCGGCACTTACTCGATAATGGGTATCGCCGGATCGGTCTGATCACCGGCCCGGATGGGGCCACGACCGCCCGTGATCGGACCGAGGGCTACCGGCAGGCGCTCCGGAAGGCCGGCATCGAGCCTGACAGCCAATGGGAGCGGAGTGGACCCTACAGCGAGGAGAGCGCCCGGCGCCTGGCGGGCGAATTACTGGATCTGGATCCGCCAATTGACGCGCTCTTCACCGGCAATAATCGCCTTACCATGGGTGCCCTTCAACTTCTTTACGAGCGCGGCTTGCGCATTCCGGAGGATGTGGCCCTGGCCTGCTTCGACGAGGTTCCCTGGGCGCATCCAGGAGCGATATCGCTCACTAGCGTCATCCAGCCCGCGTACGAGTTGGGAAGTACGGCGGCGACCCGGCTGATCCATCGCCTGCAACACGGAGGGCAGCTCGCTCGTCAGGAGATTGTCCTGGCGCATCAGTTGCGAATTGGCGACTCGTCTCGTTCCAGAGTATATATCGGCGCCCCTGTCGCGGGGTAAAATGGGCTAGTTTCACGTCTGAGGTGAACTGGCTGTCGAAGCGGAATACCGCTGAGTGAAAGGAGGGTAATCCTCGATCCCTTTTCTCATCGCTGGCGATCCTCAAGCTATGTTTTTCACATCAGGGAGGTCGAAGATGACGATCAAACGACGCGAACTCTTGCAGCGGGCCGCCGTGGTGGGCGCGGGCGCCGCGGCAGCGAGCACCGGCGCTTCACTGATCAACCCCGAGTTGCTGGCTTTCGCGTCCTCGGCTCGCAAGCCGCTGAGCTCGATGCGCTTCGTGACCATTGTCAAGACTGTCGCGTCCCCCTATTGGGCCATTGTGCTCGCCGCCGCCAAACACGCGGCAAAGGATCTTGGGGTGACCGGTTTACAGTACACGGGTGGCCCGTCCGAAGCCGATATCGCGGCCGAGGTCTCGTTACTGGAGAACGCTATCGCCCAGAAGCCCGACTTCATTGTCTGCGCTCCCACTGATAAGACTGCCCTGAACGCTACCATCGCCAAGGCATTCAACGCCGGGATCAAGGTGATTCTCGTCGATTCCGACGGGGTCGGCGCTCCTCGGACGTCCTTTCTGTCCACCGACAACTTTAACGCCGGCAGTCTGTGCGCCGATGCACTTGCCGCCTCGATCAAAGCCAAGACCGGCGCCGTTTCGGGCAAGATCGCCTATGCGACCTTCCAGTCCAACGTCGGTTCCCTTACCCTCCGCGATAACGGCTTCCTGGCCGGGATCAAGAAGTATTCGGGACTGACCATCGTCGCGCACAAGGATGGGGCCGGGGACGCTAGCGAACTCTCGGCGGTAAGCGCTGCTTCGAACACGATTGCCGCGCATCCCGATCTGGTAGGATACTTCGGCGATAATCTGCAGATGGTGGAAGGCGCGGCAAAGGCATTCAAGGAGAAGGGAGTCAGCACCAAGAAGGTCTCGCTGATTGGCTTCGACAGCGATCCTACGCTGGTGGCCGAATTGCAGGCAGGCCAGGTCGATGGCCTCCTCCTGCAGGATCCGTATATGATGGGGTATGGCGGCGTGTGGTACGGCGTGCTGGCCAGCATCGGGGTTAAGTTGCCGTTGTTCCTGGACACCGGCGCCACGGTGGCCACCCCGAAGACGGCGAATTCACCGCTGGTTGAAGGTCTGCTGTCGCCGCTGGGCAAGCCGGGCCGCGGGTTGGGCCTGTAGTACATATGTAGTAGCTGGTCGGGAGGGCCGAAATGGGTGCCATTCAGCCGCGGGCGCGGCTGGAGGGTGCCCGTTCCGGCCTTTGCGTCCCAGGGGATAAGGTTCGTGGCTGATTCACCTATATCCATGGTTCCCGCAAGCCAGCCGGCCCCGGAGGTCGCGCGCGGCGGTCGTGAAGGCATATCAGGCTGGCTGGCGGAACGCATTGATCTGGTGCTTCGGCTTGGACTCCTGGGCATCATTCTCATCGCGGCCGCGATATTTACCCTCGACACCATACCTTCTAAACATCTTTCGGATATTGGCCAGTCGATCTTCATTAGCCAGGGGAACTTGCAGGATCTTGCTCGTCAAATGGCGGTGGTCGGAGTGATCGCGCTCGGCGAGACCTTTGTCATCATCACGGCGGGTATCGATCTGTCGGTTGGTTCGTTGCTCGGTCTCTGTGGCGTGATCGCGGCGGAGGGCTTCCTCAATGGCTGGTCAACGCCAGTCGTGATCTTCACCACCCTCCTCTTTGCCCTGGCGGTCGGTCTGGTAAATGGACTCTTGGTCGATATGGCGAAGATTCCCCCATTTATTGTCACCCTCGGTATGCTGGGAATCCTCCGTGGCGCCGCGTATCTGGTGACCCAGGGCCTGAATCTGGCGCTGTCGCCAACTGGCCAGCCTACTCCGTTTACCTCGTGGATTGAGAATACAAACTTTGCCATCCCGAACATCTTCATCGTTCTGGCCGTGCTTGGCGTCGCATCGGCGATTTTTCTTCGTTTTACGCGGCGCGGTCGGTATATCTATGCCCTAGGGAGCAACCCTGAGTCGGCCCGTCGCGTGGGTATCAACGTACGCGCCACGATCTTGACCGTCTACGCGCTCAGTGGGCTTTCGGCGGGTGTTGCCGGCCTCCTCCTCACGGGAAGATTGGGCACCGCGAATCCGAACGCGGGCACGAGCTACGAACTGGACGCGATTTCCGCCGCCGTGCTTGGAGGGGCAAGTTTATTCGGGGCGCGGGGGACTATTTTGGGAACTTTTCTTGGGGTGGTTCTGGTCAACATGCTGGCCAATGGGATCGATATTGATCCACATGCAATCGATCCCCACATGCAACAGGTGGTAGAGGGCGCTCTGCTCATTATTATCGTCTGGATCGACCAATGGCGGAAGCGTCGCGTCGTCGCGGGCTAGGCCGTATCGGAGAGGATGCATGCAAGCTCAGGACGTGGCAGGACGGATCCCAATCCTCGCGGCCCACGGCATCGCGAAGCGCTATGGGAGCGTCACCGCGCTGGAAGAGGTGGACTTCGAGGTATACGAGGGAGAGATCTGCGCCTTAATCGGTGATAATGGCGCGGGAAAGTCTACCTTAGTCAAGATTCTCGCGGGAGCGGTGCGTCCCGATAGCGGGAGTCTGAGGTTGCGCGGTAAGGTTGTGGACTTCCACAGTCCGCGGGATGCTCGGGCCGCTGGCATCGAGACTGTCTACCAGGATCTGGCTCTGGCACCCGATTTGGACGTGGCATCCAATTTGTTTCTGGGCCGCGAGATTAAGTCGCCCCCTCCGCTGGGCTGGTTCGACTTTTATAATCAGCGGGCCATGCGTGACCAAGCGGCCATTCACCTGAAGAACCTGAAGGTTAATCTGCGTTCTATTCGCCAGACCGTCGAGACCCTGTCCGGCGGTCAGCGGCAGTCGGTCGCCGTGGCTCGGGCAGTATTTTGGAGCAAGGATGTGGTGATTCTCGACGAACCGACCGCCGCGCTGGGGGTCGCGCAATCGGGCATGGTGCTTGAGCTGATGAAGCGCGTCCGGGATAAAGGCTCCGCGGTTATTTTCATCAGCCACAATATGCCGCATGTCTTCGAGGTGGCGAACCGCATGATCGTCCTTCGACGGGGCCGGCGGGTCGGTACCCTCTATCCGGAAAACGACGGGATGGATCAGGCGGTAAGCCTGATGACCGGCGCTGTCTCCGCGACCGCGGGACTGACTCTCTAAATCGAGTGTCCCGCGGGACCGGTATTGAGGAGGCTTGGCCCGCGATGGAGTATCGGGCTATTGGATCTACCGGCGTGTTAGTGTCATCCCTGGGATTTGGCGGTGCTACCCTGGGCAATGTCTATGGCGAGATCGGGGAGATGGAAGCACACCGGGCAGTCCAGGCGGCTCTGGATGCCGGGATTACCCTGTTCGACGTCAGTCCGTACTATGGCGATACCTTGGCGGAGACAGTCCTTGGCCACGCTCTGGCCGGACGGCGGGCGGAGGCGGTCATCGCCACCAAGGCCGGCCGCAATGGCCCGGATGACTTCGACTTTGGCGCTTCCGCGATTCGTCGTTCGCTGGAGGGAAGCCTGCGGCGGTTAAGGACCGAGTACGTCGATATCCTACTCGCCCATGACATCGAGTTTGGCCCGCCCGCGCAGGTTCTGGGGGAAACGTACGAGGCGTTAGCGGCCCTCAGGCGCGAGGGGAAGTGCCGGGCGATCGGGATGTCCGCCCTGCCGCTCGCCGTCCTTGACCGGGCCATCCGCACTCGCGATCTTGATGTCGTGCTCAGTTACTGCCATGGCGCTCTCACCGACGACTCGCTACTCCATGACTTGTTGCCAGTTGCCCAGGAGCATGGCACGGCGGTGATCAACGCGAGCCCCCTCTGCATGGGGTTGCTGAGCGATGCCGGCCCCCAGCCCTGGCATCCCGCCCCGCGGGCGCTCAAGGCCGCGTGCCGTGCGGCCGCCGGGGCGTGCACGGCGTTGGGCCAATCTCTCTCTCGGGTCAGTCTGAGTTGGGCGTTTCAACTTGGCGGAGTCGTATCCACCCTGGTAGGGATCAAGACCGCCGCGGAAGTGGCAGCCAATCTGGAGGCATACCACTCGCCTCCCAACCCGATCGCTCTCGTCGCGGTACGGGAGGCCCTGGCTGCCGGGCACGGCATGGGATGGCCGAGCGGGGATATTGCCGCCTGGGGCGTGGAGGTGGGCTATCCGCCGACTACGGTTGGCTGGTAAGGACAACGCGACTTTGGTCGCGCGGGATCGGAACCACAGGGCGTCCCGGCCGGACTGCAAACCGCAATCCCGAGCCGCGCCCGCTTTTCCCGATGGTTCGGCCCGCCGGCCGCGGCTGGATCCGCGGTTATTCGCCCGCGCTATCGAACCGTCATAGAAGAGTCAGCACCTCGGGTCCGTTCTCCGTGATCGCCACCATATGCTCGAATTGGGCCGAACGGCCGCGGTCCTTGGTAACTACGGTCCACCGATCGGCCAGCAACTCGGTATCCTTCGCGCCGAGATTAATCATCGGTTCGATGGTGAACACCATTCCGGGTAGGAGTTCGATCCCCGTCCCGGCGTCCCCAGTGTGCGGGACGTTGGGCTCTTCATGTAGCCGTCTCCCGACTCCGTGGCCAACATATTCGCTTACCACGGAAAAGCCCCTTGGTTCGGCATATGCCTGGATGGCGGCGCCAATGTCCCCCATGTGACTGCCCGCCCGCGATTGAGCGATTCCGCGGTTCAGACATTCCTTGGTTACCTCGATCAGCGCGCGTGACCGTGGGTCAATGGCGCCAACCGTGAAGGTGACGCAAGAGTCACCGACCCAACCCCGGTAGAGCACGCCAATATCGATCCCAATTATGTCACCCTCGCGCAGCCTCCTTTTTGGGTTGGGGATGCCGTGACAGATCACCTCGTTGACCGCGACGCAGATGGTACCGGGGAAGGGAGGCGGGCGCACCCCTTTCCGTGCTTCCGGTTGGTAGCCCTTATAGACCGGTTTCGCGCCCCGGCGGCGAATATAGCGCTCAGCGATCCCATCCAACTCCGCCGTGCTGACCCCCGGCGCCAGGTATTCTCGCAACACTTCATAGGTCTCCGCCACCAACCGTCCCGCCTCACGGAGGCGTGCGATCTCGTCGCGGGTTTTCAGGGGGATTGCCATTGATCCTCTTTGATACTCTCCATGGGCGGAGTGCCTTCCGCCTCTGATTGCCGGCTCGCGGCGCGACCGCCTCATGCTCTAATGTACCGGAGTGGCGCGGGTGATGATTGGCGCTCCCCCACCCGCGAGCCCGGCCAGTATGCTACGATCAGCGCATCATGCAGGCATCCAGTATTCCCGCCATGCCCGGTGCATCCCCTCCGTTCGCTCCGCTGCGCGTCCTCTGTCCGGGATTGGTCCCTTTTGAGGAGGCCCTGGCCGAGCAGCGACGTCTCCACGCGGCTCGGGTGGCGGACCAGATCCCGGACACCCTGATCCTTCTCGAGCATCCTCATGTGTATACGTTGGGTCGTAACTCGGATCCCGCTCACATTCTGGTGGACGAGATGACGCTGCGAGACCGTTCGGCTACCGTGGCGCGGATTGAACGGGGCGGCGAGGTGACCTATCATGGCCCTGGCCAATTGGTTGCCTATCCGATCATCAAGCTTGCCTCCCACGAGCGAAGTATTACCGAGTTGGTCTGGCGCATCGAGGAGACAATTATCCGCACGGTGGCTGAATGGGGCGTGACGGCGCGGCGTGATCCGTCGGATCGTGGGGTATGGGTAGGGGACGGCAAAATCGCCTCGATCGGAATGTCCTTGCGGCGCTGGGTAGTACTCCATGGCATGGCCTTGAACGTGACTCCCACCATGAGCTACTTCGACTACATTAACCCGTGCGGCCATCCTGGGATGCGGATGACCAGCCTGGCCCAGGAGTTGGGATATCCCGTGGACGTGTCGGAGGTGGCGGACATGTTTTCCACCCAATTTTGCGCCGCCTTTGGGCGGACCACGCGACCATAAGAAGGAAGGGACCATGGCGGCGGATCAGGTGATTTTCTTTGAAGGGCGCTTCGTCCCGGCGGGCGAAGCCAAAGTGAGCGTGATGACGCATGCCCTGAACTACGGTACGGGCTGCTTCGAGGGGATCCGCGGCTACGCCACGGCAGGTGGAGAGGTGCTGATCTTCAGGCTGCGCGAACATATTCGCCGCCTCCTACAGTCCTCCCATGTGATCGGCTGTGGGGTCTCGTATGACCTTGATACGTTGTGCGACCTGGTGGTCGATCTGGTCCGGCGGAACGAGCAGCGCTCGAATGTGTATATTCGCCCCATGGTTTACAAAAGCGGGGTAGGGATTGGGGTGACGATGGCGGGGGTGCCCGACGCCCTCACTATCTTCAGTGTGCCGTTCGGGAAATATATCGAATCCAACGGTGGGATCCGGTGCGCGATCAGCTCCTGGCGCCGTTCCACCGACAACAACATTCCCCCGCGGGCCAAGATCACGGGCGGCTATATCAATGCGGCCCTGGCCAAGAACGAGGCGCTGCAGAATGGTTTTGACGAGGCCATCATGTTGACCGACAGCGGCTTCGTCTCGGAGGGGAGCGCGGAGAATCTGTTCATCGTGCGCGACGGCACCCTGTACACGCCGGCGATTAGCGATAACATCCTGGAGGGGATTACGCGCCACACGATCGTCACCCTGGCCACCGCCGAGCTTGGGATCGCCACCGTGGAGCGCGCGATCAACCGAACCGAGTTGTATACTTCGGACGAGCTGTTCCTCTGCGGCACCGGGGCCGAGATTACCCCCGTAATCGAGGTCGATCGCCGCCGAGTCGGGACGGGAGCGGTAGGACCACTCACCCAGAAGCTGCAACAGCTCTACTTCTCGGTGGTCAAGGGCGAGATGGCTGCCTACCGTCATTGGCTCACCCCGGTATATCACGACGCGGGCGCCGTAGCCGCCGCGCATCATGGGTGACACATATGACCGATTACGGTAAACCTGCCTATCGGCTGGGAGAAGGATGAGCCCGCGGATTGGCGTGATCGGTGGCGGTGGTCAAATGGGCCGGTGGCTGCGCCACTTTTGGGAGGGACGCGGACTGGAGGTGCGGCACAGTGACCTCGGCACGGCGTTCAGTAACGAAGAGATCGCGAGGTGGGCGGACCTGACCTTTGTCGCCGTCCCCTTGCGGGATACGCCGCCCGTGCTGCGGACCCTGGCGTCCCGCCTGGAGCCTCGTCGAGCCCTGATCAGCATTGCCTCGCTGATGGGACCATCCGCCGAGGCAATGGCGCTGGGGGTGGGGGAGACCATTTGCGTCCATCCCGTATTCGGTCCCACCGTGCGGGAGCACCGCGATTTACCGGTGGTTGTGGCGCGGCTCCGTGGTGAGCAGTGGGGCGCCTGGCTTATCGCCGAGCTTCGGGAAGCTGGATTGGCGGTGCGGGAGAGCAGTCCCGCTGAGCATGATCAGGCGATGGCGGTCGTCCAGGCGCTGCTGCACAGTCTCTACGTCGCGCTCTGCCAGACCATGAGCGCGGCGGGACTGGGGCCCGTCGCGGCCCTGGAGTGGGCGAGCCCAACCATGCGTCTGCAGCTCGCTCTGGTGGCGCGCATTCTCGGCCAGGATCCCGCGCTCTACGCGGACCTGGTGGTGGGGAATGCCTGGTCGCCCGCTCTCCTGGAGAGTTTGGCGGACGCGCTGCGGGAGCTGGCCTCATTCGCGCGGAGCGGAGATCGGGAGGCATTTGCCGAGGCGTTCGCCCAGGCGAGAGCGAGCTTCGGCGATCAAGCGGCAGGGCTGTCGGAGCGGGCGGAGGCCGCCCTTGAGCGCTTCCCCTAACCGAGCCTTCCGGGTTGAGCGAAACCCCGCGCTGATCGGGGGCGGAGAAGGGCGGCTTCCCGTCGTACGAGAGAACGCGGGGCTTCCACTCGGATGGCTCCTCGGCGCCGTATTGGTGGTGGGCTTCGCGGTTCGCTGGTGGTTGCTCTGGCGGGCCTACCTTATCCCGGATGCCGACCAAACCATCGTCTCCCTGATGGCACGCCACATCGAAATGGGCGAGAGGCCGCTCTTCTACTGGGGGCAGCCCTACACCGGGAGCGGAGACGCCTATATCCTGGCCGTGCTTTTCAGGGCGTTTGGCGAGCACGATCTGCTGCCGCATCTGACGCCCCTGATCGCCTCTCTTGCCTGGATGGGGCTCACCGTGCGCCTCGCCTGGCGACTCTACGGACAGGGGGTCGCGATCATCTGCGGCGCTCTTCTGACATTCCCCTCCAACCTTCTGATTAATTGGGGAACCTGGGCCGGATCGGGGTACCTGGAAATGATGGCCCTAGGGACCGGTTCCCTGCTACTGGCCTTGCCGGCAGCGGCGGGCCGCCCCCGCGGCCCCTGGCGCCTGCCGCTCGCGTTCCTTTTGCTTGGGTTGGGTCTGTGGGTGCAGCCTCTCGCGGCGGCCTACCTGGCGGCGGCGGGGGCGCTCCTGGTGGGCCGGGCCGTAGCGGTCGCTCGTGACCGACCGCGGTGGCCCAGGGGCGCGGCACTCACCCTGGCCTGTGGCGTGGGCTTGACGGCGGGTATGGCGCCGCTACTCAGCTTCAATCTTCGGAACGATTGGGCCACCCTGGCCTATCTCACCCAACGTGGCCCACACCTTGACCTGATGACCGTAGTGGACAGGGCGCTCGCCTGGACCGGCCCGGTACTGCTGGGGCTCGCCCCCGCCACCACCAGCCAGCCCGTCTTTACCGCGTTCCTCGATCGGCACCTTGCCCTCCATGGCCTGGCCCTGGCCCTGGTCGTGTATCTCCTGGGGCGCGGAATCTTCTGTCGGCGCCAGGCATGGGGCCGGTTGCGCGCGATTCTTTCCGCTCGGCCACCCGGCGATCTGGCCCTCCTGGTCCTCTTGCTGATCATGTTCGCCGGGTTTCTCACGTCCAGTTGGGG
>Ga0307374_10012923_pt1 | contig 11631 bp, 10 predicted proteins | sample OX3MG_FD_202532 | JGI IMG/M metagenome (GOLD analysis project Ga0307374, IMG submission 202532) | Soil microbial communities from Risofladan, Vaasa, Finland - OX-3 | ecosystem: Environmental > Terrestrial > Soil > Coastal area > Acid sulfate soil | place: Finland: Risofladan, Vaasa | collected...
GTTTCATCTTCATCCCGACTTAATCAGAGTTTCCTTAAGTAAGAACCCGGCGAAAGACCAAAAGTTACAGTTCCAATTTAACTTTTTTATTTTTGGAGCGAGAAGGGGCATTTTAAGCGTTATTTGAAAATATGAAATACCTACCCCAGCTTTTCGCCAACAATCGCGCTTGGGCCGAGCATATTCGCGCGGACGATCCTCATTTTTTCGAAACGCTCGCCAAACAGCAATCGCCTGATTATCTCTGGATCGGCTGCTCCGATAGCCGCGTCCCGGCAAACGAAATTGTGGGACTGTTGCCAGGAGAGCTATTCGTTCACCGCAATGTCTCGAACTTAGTCATCCACAGCGATATGAATTGCCTTTCGGTGATTCAGTTCGCGGTAGAGGTGTTGAAGGTGAAGCACATTATCGTCTGCGGGCACTATGGCTGCGGCGGCGTGAAGGCAGCCCTCGAAAAAACGCCGCATGGCCTGATCGATAACTGGCTTCGCGATATTCAGGAAACCGCTTCGATCTATCCCGATGAACTATCTTCGCTCCTCGGCGAAGAAAAAGTAGATCGTCTTTGCGAATTAAATGTGATCGAGCAGGTACGAAAAGTCGCGCATACGACGATCGTGCAGGATGCCTGGCAACGCGGGCAAGCGCTCTCCATTCATGGATGGATCTATTCCATCAAGAATGGACTGTTGAGGGATCTGGATGTGAGTGTGTCATCGTAACTGTTTTAACAGCGCGATCTCGTCGCTCGTTAATTCGCGCCACTGGCCGGGCCGAAGATCGCCTAACGTGAGGGGACCGATCGCGGTGCGCACGAGCCGGAGTGTCGGATGACCGACAGCCGCCGTCATGTGGCGCACCTGCCGGTTCTTTCCTTCCCGAAGGGTGAGTTCGATCCATATAGTAGGAATGGACTTGCGAAAGCGAATCGGCGGATCGCGCAGCGGAATGGCAGGTTCATGCTCCAGCACTCGCACGCGGGCGGGGAGTGTACGGTAACCCTTAACCAATACGCCACCTTCAAGCTGCTTTATTGATGCAATGCTCGGAATGCCTTCGACTTGCACAAGGTACGTTCGTTCATGCTTGCCCGGTTCGAGCAGCTTCTTGATAAGCGAACCGTCATTTGTGAGCAGAAGCAGTCCTTCGGAATCGCGGTCCAGCCGCCCGGCAGCATAGAATCCTTTCGGGAAATTGAATTCGTCGAGTGTGCGCTGCCCGGGAACATCCGCCGTGAATTGGCTCAGCACGCCGTAGGGCTTGTGAAAGATGAGATAGCGGTAGGGCATAAGTAGTTAAGCCCATGCTCGTTGTGGTGGACAGGGGGGGTAGCCAACTTGCGAGCCGTAGGTTGATAAGTTCCTGGTAGTTAGAAACCTCTTCCGAACTGGAAGGCAGTTTGCCAGCCGCTGGGCGCTCCGAAGGCGCCGACTGGATCGAAGCCATAACCAAAGTCGATGCCGATGAGCCCGACGGCGGGCACCTGCACGCGCCCACCGACCCCGAGCGCCCGTTTGAGATCGAAGAGATCGGCGTGAGAAAAATCGGTCCACACATTGCCGGCTTCCGCGAAGGTGAGGAAATAAATCGGAATCGGTTCCATGCTCACGATAAAGCGGAGCTCGGCTACGTAATGCGCGTAGGCATCTCCTCCGGGAGCATAGAGGGTATTTTGGGCGACGCCTTTTTGGACGCCGATCGCTGCATCCGGGTAGCCGCGCATGGGGATGCTGTAAATGCCGGTGGCCAGGCCGCTGCCACCCATGACAAACAGTTCCGTCGGCGGCACATAAGGATGCGCGCCGAGCGCGCCCATTTGCCCAACGTCCGCGCTCGTCATTAGGACGAGTTTATTTTGTCCCGCGATGGAGAGCATCGGAGTGTAAAATTTCATCGTAAATCCGGTGCGGTAATAATTTGCCGGCTGGTTCGGCGCGACGGAGGCAATTGGCAGATACGCAAGGCGCCCAAGAAGCGCGAACTCCGAGCCAGTCGTAGGGAAGATAGGGTTATCCGTCGAGGTGCGCGAAATGACTTGCTGGATTGCCGTTTCGTCGTGAATACCTACCGAATAGAGGCCGCCGCCACCGATGATATTGGAATGGAGCAAGGAGAGCGACCAATCGGCGCGGAAAAAATCATCCGGCCAGCGAAAACGCCGTCCGATAGAGAGTGTCGCGCCCGTTTGACGGACCGTGTCGATATAGCCGGAGTAGCTCGTATAAACTTGGAAGCCGAGGGAGGTAGGCGTCTGGTTCAGCCACGGCTCATTAAAACTGAGGGAGTACATTTGATATTGCTGCTGCCCGAGTTGCGCCGAAACGGACAGCACTTCGCCACCACCGCCATGCAGCGGATCGGTAATGTCGAAATTATTAAAGGAAACGCCGACGGAACCGGTAAAGCCCAGCGTGCCGCCATAGCCGATCGAGGCGTTGAACGTGTCGCTCGATTTCTCCTCTACATTATAGGTTATATCGACATCGGTCACGTCCGGCTGCGGATAGAGTTCCGGAGCAAGCTTTTCCTGATTGAAATAATTGAGCGCCGCAAGCTGCCGCATCGAACGAATGACGGCCGCGCGGCTAAAGGGATCGCCGGGGAGCGTGAAGAGCTCGCGGCGGATTACATAATCCTTCGTTTTCGTGTTGCCTTTGATATCGACATAGCGGAAATAATGTTCCTTTCCCTCGACGACACGAATGACCAGATCGATGGAATCGCCATTCACAACGGTCGGTTCGGTGGTGAGCGTCGCAAGATAGCCGCGATCGTAATAGAGCGAACCAACATCGGAAAAATCCTGGGTCGGGCCATGCAGGTTCGTCTCGAGGCGGACCTGGTCATAAATATCTCCTTTGCGGAATCCTAAATGGGTAATTATCTGCTCCGGCGTAAACACTTCAGCGCCCACGACCGCGATATTGCGGATAAAATATTGCTGGCCCTCGTAAACTCGAATAAGAATGTCGAGATTGTTCTCGCCGGTCGTCCAAACAGAATCGCTCAGAATCTGCGCATCGCGGTATCCTTTGGAATGATAGTAATCGATGATCTTTTTCTTATCGGCTTCGTATTTCAATTCATCGAAGGTCCCGCTTTGAAAGATATTCCACCAAACCTTTTGTTTCGTATCGTCCATAGCGCTGCGCAAGTCGCCGGATGAAACGTGCGTGTTGCCTTCGAAATCAATGCGGCGGACGATCATCTCCTTGCCCTCATTGATCGCGATCGTGAGATTGACTTTCGTCGAATCCGCCATGGGGATTTGCAGAATGGTAATCGTGGCGAAATGATAACCCTCTTTCTCATACAGTCCCCGGATGCGGTTCTTGCCCGCTTCCAGTTCCCAGGGCCGAATATACTGGCCATCCGTCAACGAGAAGGCCTTCTCGATATCCGCTGTTTTAATTTCCTTATTGCCGCTGATGGTATAGGTATTCAGGTGTGGAAGTTCCTCGACGTGAATACTGAGAAACAGTCCGATCGTACTATCGGGCTGCGTGACTTGCTTATCGACCACGATATCCACGTTGCGAAAAATCTCCATTCCCCATAGCTGCGCGAGCGCCGCCCGGACGACATCGCTGGGTAGCGAAAGCTGCTCGCCCCGATACAGCCCGGACTGGCTGATGATCGTCGCGGCATCGCTCGTTCGATTACCCACCACGGAGATACCGAGGACGGTGTAATGCTGCTCCGGCGGCTGTTGCCCCGGCACTTGCGCCGTGGCAACATTAAGCGAGGCGCTGCTGTATAAGGCGAGAAAAAGGAAAGTTACGAAAAGTGAACGCATGCAAAAAGAATGAGGCCAAACGAGGCGGCTGGAATGGTAGCCGTTTTTCCGGCTCCGTACCATAACGAGCAACCCGCCCTGAATGTTGCGCAATCGTGGGGGCAAATTTGACTACCTGCTTCTTAAATTTGAGTTTTGGGATGGTTTAAAATCGTTCATTTTCAAACATTCTAAATTCGGGATGATCGAACACCCAATTCGTAATTGATTTTTGGCGCACGAAGTGCATACGACGTGGATGAGTACCGCGAATTATGCCAGCAGAACCGAGCAATGATTTAACACGGACGTTCCAGCGAACGCTTGTCGTCATTGGCGTTATTGCTGGGGTTGCGATTCTCTGGATTGCGCACGAAGTCTTCCTACTGATTTTTGCGGGATTGCTGCTGGGGATTTTGCTGGATGGCCTGGCAGCTTTAGTTGCACGGTGGGTGCATGTCGCCCGGGGATGGTCGCTCGTGATTACGATTCTACTGATTTCTGGCATAATCGCAGTTATGGTGAATCTTGTGGCGCCGGGAATAATAGCGCAAGTGCGAACATTGAGAATTGAATTACCGAAGTCCATCGATCAAATTCGCACGTATTTGGGACAATTTGGATGGGGCCGCGAAATACTCCAACATGGCGGGGCCTTTGGGCACTGGCGAACATTGGCATATGGCGGCGATTCCTCGGAACTGGTTTCCCGGATGACGGGCGCGGTATCGCTGACGGTCGGCTTTGCCGTGCGCGTCGTATTGGTAATTGTTTTAGGAATCTACGCCGCCGTGGAGCCTTCGATCTACCGGCTGGGGTTCCTTCGGCTATTTACACGGCGGGATGTGGAACAAATGGAGTTCATTCTCGGAGCGGTGCATAATCGAATGTGGTGGTGGCTTTTGAGTGCCGGTGGTTCCATGCTTTCGCTAACGATACTGGCCTTTATCGGCCTCCGGATTTTGGGAATCCCCATGGCGTTTACGCTGGCGTTACTAACAGGATTGATTACTTTCATCCCAAATTTTGGGGCATTCCTGAGCGCCATTCCGCCGGTGCTCGTCGGATTGATGGAGAGTCCGGAGAAGGCCATCGCGGTGGTAGTGATGTATGCTATTATACAGTTCCTGGAAGGGAATCTAATCACCCCACTCATTCAGCGGAAGACAATTCGAATGCCTCCGGTCCTCGGCATCGGGGCACAGTTGACGATGGGGCTGCTGTTTGGCTTTCTGGGATTGCTCCTTGCCGCGCCGCTCATGGCGGGGATACTGGCAATCCTGAGCAGTGTTTCCGGCGAACGAGTTTTGGTGCCTGAGGAACTTTCACGAGAGCCATTGAAATGAAATATCTTTATTGTTTTTGGCGAGTAATCCCCGTCGTCCAGGACTGGCGCGAATCTGGTCCTCGATGGCGGGTGGACTTCCTGGTAAAAAGAGTGTGAAGAAACTAACAGAATCTGAAATTCGGCGAAGGGCGAGAAAGATTACACTGGTCCTGACGGACGTGGATGGCGTCTTGACGGACACGGGCGTCTATTATTCTGCGAACGGCGAAGAGTTGAAGCGATTCAGCATTCGCGATGGAATGGGAATGGACTTGTTGCGCGAGCAGGGCATTGAAACCGCGATGATGACACGCGAAGATTCGCCGCGCGTGGCCGCGCGATCGAAAAAGCTGGGACTGCCCTATTATTTTGCCGGCATTATGGATAAGCGCGCATCGCTCGCCGATGTTCTGGAAAAAACAGGGCGAACGATCGACGAACTTGCCTATATCGGCGATGACGTGAATGACGTGGATATTATGAAGACGATAGCCCCAAAAGGATTGACGGGCTGCCCCAGCGATGCGATGCCGGCCGCGAAAGGAGTGGCGCATTATTCGGCAAAAGCCGCCGGTGGGCATGGCGCCTTCCGGGATTTTGCCGAATGGATTATGAAGTATCGGAACAAGTAATGGAAATTGAGTAGCGGGGGAGCACTCGTTTCGAGTAGCCGCTTTTGGTTTAAGCAATCAGGATTTTCTCTCGAATTATTTCCCGCAACATGCTTATGCGTTTCGCCGCGGCTAATAGATTGCCGTCACACGAACCGTGTCATAGAGCGGCGTTCCGGGGTTGTTAGCGGTGCTATGGCTTCGATAGTAGAGGCCAATCCATGCCAAGGTGGTATCCGGACCCGCATGGGGCAATGAATGGAAAAACGTAGCAGACAAATTATGGGTAGTAATCACGGTATCGAGAGGTTCATTAAATACGAAGTGAACATTCGCATCGCCACGCTGCCCAGTGATGGTAAGAGCAAACGTGCAGCCGCAGGAGAGGCCAATGGCCGAACCGCCGGTGGAATCGGTCTTGGTGAGGGTAAGGTTCGGCGGAGCGGCACCGAGTGTCGTTGCGGGGCTATCGGGTGCGGTGGGCGCGCAGGAGTTGGAGGTTACGCCGATTGCTACGAATAGGCTGGTGGTTAGAACGACAGTTAGAATCTTTTTTAGCATGGCACGAAAAAATTGATAACGAATGTGAGGATTTATCTTCCCATTCGGCGGTTTGTCTAATGAACAACCATGACTCGCGAGAGTTCACGGTGTTACAAGAACGCCTGAAACGCTCTCCGGTTACAAAAAAAAATTTGGAATTCTGAAACTTAGCAGAAATACTGGAATGGAAAAAACAGCAAATGACCGGGTCAACGACCAGCAAATCCACGAATTTCTTCGAAATATGCCGGGGTGGATCTACACTTCCACGAACGCAAGTATCGAGCGAACGTTCGTTCGAAAGAATTTTCTCGATGCTGTGGCTTTTATTGAACAAATCGCTCCGATCGCCGAACGAATGGACCATCATCCCGACATTCTGCTTTCCGGATATAAAAATGTGAAGGTGATGCTTTCGACGCATTCGGCTGGAGGGGTAACGCAGAACGATTTCGTTCTCGCTCGAGTCATCGACCAATTGCCCGCATGATTTTTCGAAAAATTTCCATTCTCGCCGCCGCTCTCGTTTTAACCGCATCCTTGGCAAGAGTTTTGCGCGCCCAGGACGAGATCGAGCACCTCTCGCCATTCGCGAATGGCGCAGGTCGGACGTATGCCATTACTTCCCGTGGCCTCGATGCCGTCGGGCTGAATCCCTCGCTGCTTGCACTCGGAACGCCCCGCCCATTCGAGATTACCCTTGCGCCGATTTCTTCCCTTGGCCTTAATGCCGGACCGAGTTTGTCGCAAATAAATAGTATATCTCAGGGGTTGCAAGCCAGCGGGCTTTCTTCGACGGATACCACGACGAACGGTTTGACGAAGGGTGACTCCACGCGAGAGTCGATCGCTAATCTACTCAGTAATAATAATCTTTCGAGCACGATCGACGCAAGAATATTCGGAATGTCGTATTCCAATCCCACTTTTGGAGCTGTTGCTCTTACCTGGACGATGCATGCCGCGCTTCGCGCTTCCATTCCGAGCGGGCTCCTCGATTATATCGGGGTTGGCGCGCTCGCGCGGTTGGGCCAGGGTGATTCGCTTTTGCCGCAGCAACCGAATGTGCAAGGGATTTGGTACAGCGAATACACGCTCTCCTATGCGCGCACCATCTTGGGTACGCCTGGTTCCGGAGAGGATCAGCTTCTTGCCGGCATCGGCGTGAAATATCTTGCTGGCATTGCCGCGATACAGATGGACCCATCCTCGGAATTTTTTGTAAATTATCCGCGCTCCACTATTGCCCGAGGAGGGGAACATTCCGTTGGCGTAAATTACCGAGTTTATTCTGCCTATCCAAATCTGTTTAATTTCACTCATCTTCCCAGCAGCTTTTCGACAAGCCTCATTACAAATGCAACCGCTGGAACTGGTTTTGGCGCGGACCTGGGCTTGACATGGGGAACCTACGATAGCACCGGCAACTCGCCGTGGCAGGTTGCGCTTAGTGTTACCGATATTGGGAGCATCCGATGGGACCAGAATGCCAGCGTTCGCCAGGTGGATACCATCATCGCCGCGTCCAATTCGCAGGGAAACAAAGATACTCTCAACGCGCAATTGAAGGCGCTTGGCGGAACGCTCGATACCACTATCGGCTCCTTTACTACCGCGCTTCCAACGACGCTGCATCTCGCCGGTGCGCTCGATCTCTCGGCAATCGGTCTCTCGCTCGGTTCTTCGAAGCTCGAAGCCGCTGCCGAGTTTGCGCTGGGCCTCACCAATACAGTCGGCTCGCCAAACCATGGCCGCTTTGGTCTTGCGGTACTCTTTGAGCAGCCGGGTAACTTCGCTTTCCACACCGCTCTCGGATTTACCACGCAGGATGGCATAACCGATCTTACCGCCGCCCTCGGATTCGGCATTGCGAACAGAATTCTTGTCGATGCCGGGACGAGCGGATTGACGGCTCTTTTCTCCAGGACTGGTCATACCGATGCCGTATTTGGGCTTAAAGTGTTGCTTTAATTACTGACAATAAATTTCGCGATTTCATCATTCGATCCCGGTGCGATCAATCGGCAGAAATAGGGTTCCGGCGCGAGCACAGTTTCCGGCTGCCACGGAATAGAATGTATGCCAATGGCTTGAACGCCAAGAGGAATGCTTGCGATTTTACGCCCAAGCAAATCATAGATCTCGACGGTAGCCGGTCCGCTGTTGTCCACCGAGAAGTCAAAGGAATAGGAATTCAAAAGATGGGTCACCCTAAACGTTGAAACGGATGAAGCCGTGGCAGAATGCACCGCCAATGTCCGGGGCAGCGAGCCATCGAGCAGCCAATTATGCGGATCGAAGATAAGCCTGGTGACCGGTTTCGAGAAGGTGAATCCAAAAGGCTTGAGCGGCGCATCGTCTAATACTTCCACGATCGTATCGATCGCGTCGCCAATAAATTCAAGCTCGATCGGCATCGTGAAGAGCGGGCTGGCGGGCGTCGAGCCGGTCTGCCTAATAGCGACGGAAGGATGAAAACCGTCCTGCGGGTTCCATGCCACGTCGTAGATCGGATAGCCATCGCCATAGACCCATTCATCGAAAAACCATTTGAGGTCGCGCCCGGAGGATTGCTCGACCGAATGCTCGAAATCCCGCGTGCCGGCAACGCCATAGCGCAATGGGCCGGTCACATATTCACGCAGTGAGCGGAAGAATGCGGAATCGCTTCCCAGCACGAAGCGCAGCATGTTCAGCACTTGGGAACCTTTAGTGTAGCTCAGGCGTCCATCGAAAACGCTATCGATGTAGGGTAATCGACTATCCGAAACATAGACGGTCCCGCCCGGAACGGACGTGATATATTGTTCCTGTCCTTTAATGATGGTGTCGAAAACCGATTCGCCCTCCGTGGATCGCATGAAGAGGTCGGTCACGTAGGTTGCGAAGCCTTCGTTCAGCCAAATATCGTTCCAGGTTTTGCAGGTGATGGCGTCGCCAAACCATTGATGCGCCGTCTCATGTGCGACCAGGCCCGTATCCGCATCGTTACAGAAGGAGAGCGTTTCGTTCTCCATTCCGCCGCCCTCCCATTGAGCGATGCCATATTTCTCTTTTCGAAACGCATACGGCCCAAACCACCGCGAATATTGATCGAGAATCGTATCGACCACAACGAGCGATTGCGGCATCGTATCCACCGAATTCGGAAATACGAAATCCATAATCTTCGTGCTGTCGCCATCCGCCCAATGGTGCCAATGCACGAGCGTGTCGAACTCCGTGCAGATAAAGGCCAGAAGGTAGTGATCGATCGGGTACGATTCGTGCCAATGAAATGTGCGCGATGTGTCGTGTTCGACGATGCCCACGAGCGTTCCCTCCCCGCAGGCCATGTCCGCCGTGGGGCAGGTCAGATAAAGATCCGCCGAATCAAGCTTGTCTGCGGGATTATCCTTGCAGGGCCACCAATCTTTCGAGCCATACGGCTCGCTGGTGGTGGAGGAGTAGGGCAGACCCGGATCGGGCCAGGTCTGGGTCGCATGGATATAGCCGCTCCGATCCGGTTTCGTCGAATATCCATGATAATAAATGACAAGAGCGAACATTGCTCCAGAAGCATAATTTTGATTCAGCGTTACGAAAAGCTTATCGCCGGTATGATTGAATGTGGCAGGATTTCCATCGTTGAACAACGAATCCACGGAAAGCTGGCCTCGCAAACTGAGTTGAATCGTCCGGTCTGGGCGCAGAGCGTTCGCGTGGGCGAGAAGTTCCACGGAACCGGCAAGGTATTCGGTATCGGGCCGCACGGAGAGATCGAATTTCACATAGTTTACATCGAATGAGGAATCGTTGTCGACGACCACGGTGTCCTGAGCTTGCGCGTGGGCCAGCCGGGCGCTGATAATGGAAAGTAATAGGAAAGCAATCGTTCGCATTTTTTACTAAATCTCCTATCATCTATAATAATTCACAGCCGCACGAATTTCTAAAGCGCCACTCCTGTTGTGCTTGGCCGCAATGAACAACCGCCCATTCGATCCATCCGCTTTTATCCGCCTCGTTCGGGGCCACGAATCGTTCGTCCTCACCACCCATGTCAATCCCGATGGCGATGCGCTGGGTTCCGAAATTGGCTTTGCCGAATGGCTGCTCTCGCTTGGAAAAAATGTTCGCGTGATTAATCATTCCCCGACGCCCTATAATTATCTCTTTCTCGACCAGCCGAATCCGATCATCGAGCAATTCGACGCGGCGCGACATGCGGAGGTTTTGCAAAATGCCGAAATCATTTTCGTCCTCGATGTCAACGATCCGAATCGAACGCGCTCGCTGGAACCATTCTTAGCGAACACCTCCTCCTTAAGAAGGAGGGGGCAGGGGGTGGTTGCCGTGATCGATCATCACCTGAATCCAAAACCGTTTGCCTCCGATTATTTTATCGATACCGACGCCTGCTCGACCGGTGAACTTATCGTCCGCCTGATCGAAGAGGCGCGGCCCGTCCTGGGGGGCGCCATAACTCCGAAAGCCGCCGCCGCCCTCTACGTTGCCATCATGACCGACACGGGAAGTTTCCGTTTCCCGCGCACGACCGCCGCGATTTTCCGAATGTGCGCCGATCTGCTCGAACTCGGCGCCGATCCCGTTCGCACCTACCACGAAGTCTATAACACCTCGCCCCCCGGACGTTTGCTGCTTATTCGCGATGCGCTCACCTCGCTCGAATATCATTACGATAACCGCATGGCGCTCCAGTGTATTCTGCAATCCGATCTTCGAGCAGCCGGCGCGGAAGAGGAGGATGTCGATGGCCTCGTCCAGCTTCCGTTCCAGGTGAAGGGGATTGTGCTCTCCGTATTCCTTTTGGAACTAAAAGAAGGATGGAAAGTCTCCACCCGCTCGAAGGACGATGTCTCCGCCGCCGATTTCGCGCAGTCCTTCGGCGGCAACGGCCACTTCCACGCCGCCGGCGCCCGCGTTAAGGAAACGTACACGCTCGAAGAGATGAAGCGCCTCATCGTCGATAACGCAGGCAAAGTCCTGGCCGAAGCGGGCGTCCTTACGCCGCAGGCAGCCTGACACCCGGCTCTTTAGTAGCGGCTCAGTTTGAAAAATGTCATTCTGAGCGGAGTTTTCCGAAGCGAAGCGTAGCGTAGGAAAACGGAGTCGAGGAACCTTTTGCATTCCATCTGCCTGCTGAACTATACGAGATCTTTCGACTCCGCTTTTTCTTCCCCTTCGGACGGAAAAAACTCCGCTCAGGATGACACCCGATAGAAAATAAAAGTCAAATTGAGCCATAACTGGCTTTTTAAATTTTCAATGAACTCTACCCTCATCCTGCACTTCATAGAAACCACTTTTTCTGGACTTCTTTCGCTTCATACGTTCCATGGAGTAACTCATATTCGGTCGGTTCATAGCCT
>Ga0307374_10012924_pt1 | contig 11631 bp, 10 predicted proteins | sample OX3MG_FD_202532 | JGI IMG/M metagenome (GOLD analysis project Ga0307374, IMG submission 202532) | Soil microbial communities from Risofladan, Vaasa, Finland - OX-3 | ecosystem: Environmental > Terrestrial > Soil > Coastal area > Acid sulfate soil | place: Finland: Risofladan, Vaasa | collected...
GCCCGCCGCTGGGCACTGCGGCCGCGATCGGCAGACTGCCGACCTACGCTGACGACTTCTTTTTGCGCAATCGCGAGCTCGCCTTTCTGTACGACTCGCTGATGATCCTGGGTGCGCGGCCGCCCGCTGACGCGATGCAGCGCCTCGGCGCGCTGCGCTATGACCTCGAGCGGGCGAAGGAAAAACTCACGATGCCGATTCTGTGCGTGGTCGGCGAAGAAGACGCGCTCATTCCGGCTGCGATGATCGAGCGGCTGGCGGGGTGGCTGCCCGACGGACGTTTCACCAGCGTTCCTCACTGCGGCCATTCGGTCTATTTCGAGCAGGCAGCGGTTTTCAACCAGCTCGTGCGCGATTTCCTGATCGACATCAAGTACGGAAAATCCGCCGGCGCGTAGCGTACCGAACGGACGCGAATACGCTGCTGAGACGTGGACTCGGAGCATGGCCGTCTCGGGATTTCTCGCCCAGGGCTCGAAATGACGGCCGGGGGTTAGGCTGAGACTACGATACTCATGCGTCAGGCCCACATCCGTCATTTCGACCGAAGGGAGAAATCCCGAGGCGTACATGCACTCACCCGCGAGCCGCTTACCGAGCACGCGATGCCTCGCGCGGCAACCACGGGCGGGAATGACAACCGGAGAGTCGGGTTCGGCGAATTCATCTCAATTGTCGGACGCGCTTATCAGGCATATACTTTAGCTGATGCGCCGGATTGTTTACGCCGCGATTTGTAGCTTGCTGGCGATGGCGCTGCCATCGTGCATGCAGCCGCCCACCGCGGGCGGAATGGCCGCACCGGTCGGCTCGGCCGGATACGGCTCCGCCACTGCGGCGCAAATGATCTACACACCGCATCCCGCGCCGCCACCGCTCAAAAATGCGACCGTCGATCAGACCCAAAGCCAGGCTCTGACTGATTATCTAAAGAACCATCGCCTGCCCCTGGTCGGCGCGCAGGTGCTGGCCGCTCCCGACGGCCAGCGCCAGGTAATCCTGTTCGGATACGTCGCCAGCGGCTACGGCAAGCAGGACGCCGAGAACAAGGCTCACGCTTACATGAAAGACACGGCGGTGACAGTCGATAACCGAATCACGATTCAGCCCGAGTTGGCCGCCGCGAACGGTCCACCGGGCACCGCGCAGGCGCCGTCCGGCAGCGGCAACTCGTCGGCGCAAAACGCGTACGATCCGTCGCTTGGCAACGCGCAGCAATATCAGCAGCAGTCGGCGCAGGATCCATATTCCAGCTATCAGTCCTATCAGTCGCAGAGTTCCAGTCCGAGCATGCTCAGCACGCTGGCGCCGCTGCTCGGAATGTTTGGCGGATCGTTCGGCACCGGCGGCATGGGCATGGGCGGCGGAACCTTCGGCGGCTTCGGCACCGGCTACGGCTCCTACGGCGGCATGGGCTATCCATCCTATCCGCCGGCGCCGGGGCCCGGATTCGGACCCGCACCGCCCTACCCTCCTTATCCTTAAGACGACGGCGCGACGCGTTCGTCACTCGGCGAGCTTGAAGCGCTCTCCCAGAAATACCTGCCGGACCTGATCGCTGGCGACAATCGCGTCGGGCGGTCCTTCGATCAAAATCTTTCCGCCATGAATCACGTACGCGCGATCGATGATCGACAGCGCCGCGTGAACATTGTGATCCGACATCAGGATCCCAATCCCGCGCTCCCGCAGATACGAAATGATGCGCTGGATCTCGACCACGGTGATTGGATCGATTCCGGCGAACGGCTCGTCCAGGCATAGAAACGACGGGTTCAGAACCAGCGCGCGCGTAATCTCGACCTTGCGCCGCTCTCCGCCCGAGAGCACTCCGGCCTTGGAGTTTCGCAGCCTCGCGATATCAAGCTCGTCGAGCAGCGATTGCAGCCGGCTCTCGCGCTCTTCTTGCGTAAGCGGCAGCGTCTCGAGCACCGCGAGCAGATTCTGCTCGACGGTTAGTTTGCGGAACACGGAAGGCTCCTGCGGCAGGTAGCTGATCCCGCGCCGCGCCCGCTGATACAGCGGCAGCATCGTGATTTCGTCTTCGCCCAGCAGCACGCGGCCTCCGTCGGGCTTGACCAATCCAACCAGCATGTAAAAGGTGGTGGTTTTGCCGGCGCCATTGGGCCCCAGCATCCCGACCACTTCGCCCGGGTCGACGTGCACCGCGACGTTATCGACCACGGTGCGCATCCCGTAGATCTTCGTCAGTCCTTCGCCGCGCAAAATCTCCTTCGCGGGCGAGCCGAGCACGCCCGCGCGATCGCGGGGCCGGAGTTGTTCAACTTTTGCCATGAGGTTTCACGGCGCATTATACGCCATCCGAAAGTATTATAGGCTTTCTCCAAAAGATGAAACGTCACCTGCCCGCGAAACTCCCGCGCGAGTTCTATACCCAACCGGTCCTGACCATCGCGCGCGAAGTAATCGGCAAGATCCTCGTGCATCGCGGCGCCGAAGGCGAAACCGCCGGCCGTATCGTCGAGGCCGAGGCGTATCGCGGGCCGCTTGATCTCGCCTCGCACAGTTCCAAAGGACTCACTCGGCGCACGGCCGCGATGTTCGGACCTCCGGGTCACGCGTATGTCTATTTACTATACGGAGTGAGCTGGGCGATGAACCTGGTGACGGCGTCCGAGGGCACGCCGCATGCGGTGTTGATTCGCGCGATCGAACCGGTCCGCGGGCTCGATCTGATGACGCGGCGGCGCGGGCGTCCTTGTGATTCGCGCGAGTTGACCAACGGGCCCGGCAAGCTGACCCACGCGCTCGGAATTACCCGTGAGCAATATGGATTCGACCTGTGCGGGGATGTTCTCTACCTGGAAGAGAACGATCGTCCGCGCGGCCGGATTGGACGCTCGAGGCGGATCAACGTCGCGTATGCAGGCGCGTGGGCGGAGAAGCCGTGGCGTTTCTATGAACGTGGAAATCGCTACGTGTCGGTGCGCCCGCGCGACTGAGCGCGAAGCGCGCCGCGCGACTCGGCGTTTCGCAACGAATTCGACAGGGCGCGCGCCCCGGCCGGACGTTTCCAGCGCGAGAGATCGACGCCGATCAGATCTTCGAGCGCGGCGACCTCGGGCCGAAAACGCTCGCGCACGCGCTGCTCGACTTCCTCCTCGAGCGTGGGAAATGGTTCGCCTCCGCCAAAGCTGAAATCCCACAGCCCCACTCGATCGAGTAGCTCGATCGTCCGGTAAGCGCGATGGCTGCGCAGACTGCCCAACAAGCGTTGCGCCTTGCGCGCGCGTTTCTGGTTGCGCGCGGGCCGGTCGATCGCGTTGACCGAGCGTTTCGCGGATTGGTCCTGCCGCACACGAATCGGCTCGATACCGATAAAGCCGCAGATCCGATCCAGATACGCCTGCGGGTTGTCGTGCAGTTCGTCATAGAACGTAACCAGGACCGACTCTCGCCCGAAACCCTGAAACCAATTGGTGAGATGAAATGCGTACCTGCTGCCTTCCGCGATATTCGGCTGCGCCGTCAACGATTCTTCAAAGCTTCGCCGCAGCGCGCCGTAATAGCGGCCCATCCGGTAGAATGACCACGCACGCTCAACCGGATCGCGCACCGTGCAGATTATCTTGCATCCGGGGATATGCTTCCCGACCCGCTCCGGAGCCTTTGGCTCGGCAAAATACGGACATACTTCGCCCACGACGCTTCCAGGACCAGCGGCGCGGAAGTGCCACGCGTACCAATCTATTCCGCGGCCGTACCGCGAGCTGAAGAAGGATGTCTCCTTGGTTCCTTTCGGCAGCACGACGCTCGATGCAAGCGCATGATGCAACCATGTCGTGCCGGTGCGGGCCGGTCCGACACCGATAAAATCCGGCAGCCGACGAGGTTGCTCGCCCCTGCCTTGGTGCGCTCCGTTTGTCGATTGTCCGGCCAATAATAAGCCCGCCAAACTTTGTAATCTCGGCGTTGCGGCACAAGATTACGGTTTGTTAATAATCGATTTCGGCACAACCTTAACATTTCGTAATGATTATGCAAATCGATTTCAAGTGTGACGGAGATAAGTCAGATAATACTGGCAAACGAATGACAAATAGCTGAAATCTACGACAATAAACTGCCCTAAACAGATCTCGGCTCGTCTGACGGACGGACGTGGCGGAACTGCCGCAGCAGCAGGAAGTCGTAAAGAATCTTGATCGATCCGGCGCAGATGAGCGGCCATCCGAAGACCGAGTAATCGAGCATCAACCCCGCCGGCAGCGGCGAGAACGCCGACGCCAGGCTGCGCGGCACATTGGTCACGCCCGCGGCCGCGGCGCGCTCCTCTGGTGGAACCACCGCCATCACGTACGATTGCCGCGCGGGCACGTCCATCGAGGACAGCAGCGAGCGCAGCAGCAGAAAAACGATCGCCAGCTTGAGATTCGGCATCACGCCGGCCAGGATCAGAAACACATTGGCCGGCAGATGCGTAAACACCATCGTGTTGATCCGCCCGAAGCGCGCCGCGATCGACGAAGACAAAAACTGCGACAGCGCGCCGAGCAATCCGGCGAAGAAAAAAAACGAACCCGCCGCCGCAACCGACAGATCGAAGCGCCGGAAGAGCCACAGCGCCAACAGCGATTGCACCGTGAAGCCGCCCCCGAACGAGTCGAGGCTGAACAGCATCGAGAGCTTGATCACGATCGAGCGCGAGCGCGCCAGCGGCTTCGTCGTGGCGGGAAGCGGCGCGGTTTCGATTGCCGCAGTGAGCGACCAATAGATTATCGCCGCGGCGACTGCGAGCGCCGAATAGACGAAGAACCCCGAGCGCTCCGCCCCCGCCAGCGTCCATCCCATCCGGGGTGCGATCGCCGACGGCAGTCCGCTGGCGAGCGCGCCGAATGCGCCCGCGAATGCGCCCCCAACGTTGTAGAGCGAAAACGCCGCGGTCAAATCGGAACTGACTACCGTCTGCGCCAGCGCCGCCTGCTCGACCGGCAGGAACAGGCTCACGTCGCCGGCCGAGGGATTTAGCGTGCCGATAACCGCGACCGCGAAGATCGCCCAAAAGCCGCGCGCGAAACCGAACCCAATCCCAGTTGCGAACATCAGCGCGACCGCCGCCAGCAGCACCGGCTTTCTGCCGATGCGATGGCTCGCGAGTCCGACCCACAGCGTCAGCGCGGCGGAACCAAGGAGCGTACCGAACACGATCACCCCGACCTGCGCGGCCGAGAACTCGAGCGCGAGCAGATAGCTCGGCAGGAGCACGCTGACCAATCCGTCGCCAAAGCCGCGCAGCGCGCGGGTGGCCAGAATCCGGCGCGAGTCGGCGGTCGCGCTTTTCGGAATCCATCGTCCTGATTGTATGGGCATCGGCTGATTCTGATTCCCGCGTTAAGTCCCGAGTTCTCGCACGCCGCGGCAAGCGGTTCAACGCTCCATCGCCCTCCGCCAGCGCGAAGGTCTTCTTGCGCGCCGCGCGATCCCGTATTTTGTCGAGGGGGAAAGCTGTGCCGAAAAAAATGTTCGCATGGTACGCGCGCGCGGGCGTCGTGGTGGCGATACTGCTGGCATGCTCGCAATGCGCGGGCGTGGCGCCCGCCCTGCCCTCGCCGCCGTCGATTCCCGGATGCACGGTGGTGGTGCGCGCCGGCGCGCCGATCGACCGCGCGCTTTCTGCGGCGGCGCCGGGAACCTCGGTATGCCTTGAAGACGGATTTTATACTCCGGTGCGCTTCACCCGCTCGGGCGCTCCAGGAGCGTGGATCACGCTGCGCGCGGTGAATCCGGGCAAAGCGCTAATCGTCGCGGTGGGAAACTCCGCGCAGGCAGTCAACCTGAACGCGCAGAGCTACATCGAAGTCAGAGACCTGGTCGTTGACGGCGGATCATTCGGAATCGTGTCGTCGGGCTTCGCGCATCACACCCGGGTCATCGGCAACGAGGTCAAATTCACCGCCGCCAGCGGAATCCAGCTCAACGACGGCGACTACCGCGATATTGAACACAACCGCGTCCACGATTGCGCCAAAGGATGGAGCGGCAGCGGATCGGGCATTTCGATTTACCACGCGACCGCGTCCGATCACGCCGCCGGTCCGCACAATGTCGTCAGCTACAACGTCTCTTACGACAACGCCAATCCTCCCGGCGGCACCGACGGCAACGGGATCATTTTCGACGACGGCAATCACAGCCAGTCCGATCATCGCGGGTACGGCGAAGCCAGCGTTATCGAAGAGAATATCGTGTACGGCAACGGCGGCGGCGGAATCAACGTGGTGCATTCGTCCAATGTAGTCGTGCGCAACAACACCGCGTACTGGAACCATAGCGTGACCACCAACAAGTTCCACTGGCGCGGAGAGCTGCAAGACCAGCACAGCACCGGCATCGTGTGGGTCAATAATATCGCGTGGGCGAGTCTGCGTTTCAACTGGCGCAACTCGGCAACGGTACAGGCAGGGAGCGCGATGGTCTGGAAAAACAATCTCGAATTCAACGGCCTCAAGGGCGTCAATCCGAGGCTCGCCAATCCGCCCGCCGACATGACTCCGATGCCCGGATCGCCCGCGATCGGCGCGGGCACCGCGGCTTACGGAGTGCCGGAAACCGATTTCTATGGAAAGCCGTGGGGCGCCACGATCGGAATCGGCGCGGTGAAATAGAGCACCGCGCCGACTCCATTGTGGAACAATCTAACGATCTGATTACAGAAAGGCTTCGGCCGCGACCCGGCACGCGTTCGCGTCGCCGCCGATCAGCAGGGTGGTCGCCTTGCTCGATTTCCACGCCGCCGCGCGCTCGATGATCCGCTCGCGCGGTCCGACCAGCGAGAGCTCATCGACCAGAGCGTCGGGCACCGCGGCGACCGCCTCCTGCCGCTTGCCTCCCAGGTACAGGTCCTGAATCTGATGGGCGGCGTCGGCCCATCCTTGCCGGCTTACGTGATCGGTGTAGAAATTCTTGCCGCGCGCGCCCATCCCGCCGACGTAGAGCGCGATTCCCGGCTTGAGCGCGTCGCGCGCCGCCTGCACGTCTTTGTTGACGGCGACGTTCAGCGAGACCGCGACGTCGAAATTCTTCCAGCCCTTTGCGCCGCCCGCTTTGCGAAAGCCCGCTTCGAGATGCGGAACGAAAGTCTCGAGCCCCTTGGCCGTGGTCCACACTGGGATAAAGCCGTCGGCGATCTCGGCCGCGGTTTCGACGCCCTTGGGCGAGATGGTCGCGGTGTAGATCGGAATATCAGTGCGCCCGTGCAGGATCGAGCGCAGCGGCTTGCCGAACCCGGTCGAACCGGCGCCCTTGTAAGGCATCTGGTAGTACTCGCCCTGGAATTCGACCGGCTTCTCGCGCGCGAAGATCTGCCGCAGAATCGCGATATACTCGCGCGTCCGCTTGAGCGGCTTGCCGAACGCGAGCCCGTGCCATCCTTCGATCACCTGCGGACCCGAGGGTCCCAGCCCGACGATTATCCTGCCGTTGGACAATTGATCGACGGTCATCGCCTGCATCGCGCACATCGCGGGCGTCCGCGCCGACATCTGCATGATCGCCGTGCCGAGTTTGATCTTCGTGGTTTGCGCCGCGATCCACGCAAGCGGCGTGATCGCGTCGCTGCCCCACGCCTCGGCAGTCCACACCGAGTCGTAGCCGAGCGCCTCCGCTTCCTTGATTCTTTCGATATCGATCCGGATCTGCGGTCCGAACCCAGCCGCCATCGTTCCAAGTTTCATGCTCGATTCTCCTTACGCTACTTCGAACAGCCCGGCCGCGCCCATGCCGCCGCCGACGCACATCGTGACCACTACGTGTTTGACTCCGCGGCGCTTGCCCTCGATCAGCGCGTGCGCGGTCATCCGCGATCCGCTCATCCCGTACGGATGCCCAATCGACACCGCGCCGCCGTTGACGTTGAGCCGCTCATCGGGGATTCCAAGCGTGTCGCGGCAATAGATCACCTGGCAGGCGAAGGCCTCGTTCAGTTCCCACAGCCCGATATCGTCCATCTTGAGCCCGTTGCGCTCGAGCAGCTTGGGCACCGCAAACACCGGCCCGATTCCCATTTCGTCGGGCTCGCATCCCGCCACCGCCATCCCGCGGTAGATTCCGAGGGCCTTGAGTCCGCGCTGCTCTGCGAGTTTGCGCTCCATCAGAACGCATACCGACGCGCCGTCGGAAAGCTGGCTCGCGTTGCCCGCGGTGATAAACCCTCCCGGCTTGACCGGAGGCAACGAAGCGAGTCCGGCCAGCGTCGTGCCCGGACGATTACATTCGTCGCGCTCGAGGGTGATTATCTGGCGCGAAGTCTCGTTGGTCTTCTTGTCTTCGAATTTCTTGGTGACGGTGGTTGCGACGATTTCGTCGTTGAACTTGCCCGCCTGCTGCGCGGCGAAGGTGCGCTCCTGGCTATGGAACGAATACTCGTCCTGCGCCTCGCGCGAGATCTTGTAGCGCTTCGAGACCACTTCGGCGGTATCGATCATCGACATATAGACCGCGGGCGCGTTCTTCAGCACCAGCGGATCGCCCGAGCGGTAATTATTCATGTGCGCGTTCTGCACCAGGCTTATCGATTCGACTCCGCCCGCGACCACGATCCGCATCCCGTCGGCCATGATCTGTTTGGCGCCGATCGAGATACTCATGAGTCCGGAAGAGCATTGCCGATCTACGCTCTGCCCGGCCACGCTGACCGGGAGCCCCGCCGCGATCACGCACTGGCGCGCGACGTTGAAGCCCTGGGTGCCCTGCTGCAGCGCGGCGCCCATGATCAGGTCATCGACTTCGCCCGGCTCGACCTTGGCGCGTTTGAGCGCCTCGCGAATAATTGGCGCCGCCATCGAAGGCGACTCGATATCATTGAACGCGCCGCGGTATGCCTTGCCGATAGGAGTGCGGGCGGTGGAAACGATTACAGCTTCTCTCATAGAGGGCTCCTGACTTCCCGTGATTCATTTTGCCGCCGCAGCGGCAGCGCGCGGGACCATCAGCCATAATCCCGCCCCTAGCGCCGTTTGGCAACGCCCGCAAACCTGTTCGCCCAAGCCTGATTACGTTCCGAGATTGACCCCGCCTCCGGACTTCCCCTATGCGTTTGATTATTCCCTCTCCTTGTCCAAGGGGCCGTCGATAAATGGCGAGTTCTTGTCCGTCATCCTGAACACAGTGAAGGATCTCCGCGAAGCGATTAGTACGGAAAGCCCGCGTTGGTTGCACTAATCGTTTCGCGTGGCTCCTTCCAAAACAGATTCCTCTGAAGTGGCACAGGCTTTAGCCTGTGCTCTGCGAACTTCATGAGCCGGTATCGTCCATCGGGTTCAGAGAATTTCATGGCTCGGAAAAGATACGTAGGGAAGACACAGGCTAAAGCCTGTGCCACCGAAAACAGCAACCGAGTCTGCGAGAAAATCGACAAGCTTCCAAGGAGAGGGTGAGGGTGAGGTCATCCGCCTCGTCGCAACAAATGATGACGACCTTTCCGCTGAAGAAGGTCCGATCATGCCGAAGAAGACCACGCAGAAAAACCGCGAAGAAAATTTCGAAGTAAGAATCAGATCAACCGGCGACGTATTGAAAACCGGCGAAAGCTGAATAGCTGCTCGCGAGGGCTTTATGATTCGACGAGACGTGGTGCGCCCAGAGGGATTCGAACCCCCAACCCTCAGATCCGAAGTCTGATGCTCTATCCAGTTGAGCTATGGGCGCGCATCAATCGAGAGGCCGAATTTTAGCACACCCGAGCTCCCGCGCGAGACCGCCCGCTCGATGCCGTCGCGGTCATTTTGAAACTCGCCCGGCTTCCGACGCTGTCGTGTCATTCCCGCGTGCGCGGCTGCCGCGCACGAGGAATCCCGGATCTTTTGCGACCTCTCCGGACGACGCGAACAACCCCATACGAAACCGGGATTCCTCGCGCGGCGGCCACGCGCGGCGATGACACAATAGCATCCGCAACCCGACCCCACCCCTGCATCACGGTGCTCGCCCTCGAGCATCGGGCGTTCTACAATCCTCCTCGATGACTCTGCCTGAGCTCGAACAACTCGAAGAAGCCGCCGGAATTGTCGCGGCGGCGATGCGCCCGACGCCGGAGATTTGCTGGCCCATGCTGTCGGCGCGATGCGGCGCCGAGGTCTGGGTTAAGCACGAGAACCATACTCCCGTCGGCGCTTTCAAAGTCCGCGGCGGCCTCGTCTACATCGACGATCTGCTGCGGCGCGGAGCCGCTCCTGCCGGGGTCATCGCCGCCACGCGCGGAAATCACGGCCAGAGCATCGCGTATGCCGCCCGCGGGCGCGGACTGCGCGCGACAATCGTCGTGCCGCATGGCAACAGCATCGAGCAAAACGCGGCGATCCGCGCGCTCGGCGCCGAACTGCTCGAGCACGGCAACGATTTCCAGGACGCGCTCGAGCACGCATCGCTGGTCGCGCGCGAACGCGGCCTCACGATGATTCCGTCGTTCGGCGATTCTCTGGTCCGCGGCGTCGCGACCTACGGACTTGAGTTTCTGCGCGCCGTCAGCACGATCGATACGATTTACGTGCCGATAGGACTCGGCTCGGGAATTTGCGGGACGATCGCGGCGCGCGAGGCGCTCGGACTCACCACCAACATTGTCGGCGTCGTCGCCGCGGATGCGCCGGCCTACGCGCTGTCCTTCGCCGCGCGCAAACCTGTCTCAACTCAGTCGGCGCGCACCGGCGCCGACGGTCTGGCGGTTCGCGTGCCCAACCCCGAGGCGGTCGAAATAGTCAATCGGTATGCGGAACGAGTAGTCACTGTCACCGAAAACCAGATCGAAGAGGCGATGCGCATTTTTTTCACCGATACTCACAACGTCGCCGAAGGCGCCGGCGCAGCCGCACTCGCCGGTCTAATCAAGGAACGTACTCGGATGCGCGCTCGTCGCGTGGGAATTATACTAAGCGGCGGCAACGTCGATCGCTCGACCTACTCGCGCATTCTCGGCGCGGTAACTTGATCGATCCGGCAGCCGGCGAGCCTGCGCAAGTTAATCCGAGTCGGTGGCGTTCTCCGCGACCGCGGTCCATGTCGAGTCGGGATTATATTCCGTCATCGTGGATGCAGTCTCGCCGGTTTGCGGACCCAAGTCTTTTTGATAAATTTGCCCGTCCTGGTTGACGATGAACGTCATCACGCCCGTGACGCGGTAGGTGACCGGGTATGCTACCACCGCAAATCCGCCAGTCATCGCACCATTGACTATGTCGTCTCTGGCTCCTCCCGCGGCGGATGCTCCCTGGCGCGTCAGCAGCCGATAAACGTACCCGTGAAACGGACGTCGTGGCCGCGCCGTCGTATGCGAATAGCCTTCCGCCGCCGCTTCCGCCACCAGCGGCCCTAGCGGACTTTCCGGATGCTGCCCCGCCTTGACTTCCCAGTATAGTCCATCCTGGCTGCCCAGAGTGCTGCTGAACTTCTGAGTATATTGATGCACGGTGCTGCCGTCGTGATCCTTTGAATAGTAATCGTGCTCCGCCTCGACGATTGCCTTGCAGACTCTGATTACCTTGAGTTCATTCCAGCCGATATTGCGATATAGTACTTCTTCTTTCCCGTAGGCGGTGTCGAAATACCATTGAGAACCGCTCTTCTGAAGCGGAATCGGCGTAGGCCAGTTGTCCTCGCCGATATACAGAAATACTC
>Ga0307374_10012927_pt1 | contig 11630 bp, 8 predicted proteins | sample OX3MG_FD_202532 | JGI IMG/M metagenome (GOLD analysis project Ga0307374, IMG submission 202532) | Soil microbial communities from Risofladan, Vaasa, Finland - OX-3 | ecosystem: Environmental > Terrestrial > Soil > Coastal area > Acid sulfate soil | place: Finland: Risofladan, Vaasa | collected...
TCAAGACGTGCCACCGGCCTACGGCCTAGGGTATACCTCCCGGCACCGGAGACGCTGCCGGCCATCGCGCCGGGCGCCGAATCCCTGGAGTCATCAGAACCGTCGCCGCCCGACCATGCCCACTCGTCGGATATCCTGGGACGTGGACGCCGCCGGATACCGGTGGTAGCGTATGGCCACCCCGGCTGGTGGCGGGGTGCGGGGTCCACGCTCGGAGGGCCCGCGCGTGCGCGACGAGGCAGCCACGGCGACCCAGGCACCGGCCGGAGGATCTCCGGTCAGACTCGGCCTGATCGGCGCGCTCGGTATCTACCCGGACTACCGTCTGCTCTGGACCAGCACCGTCCTGACCCAGGCCGGTCAGTGGATGATGCAGATCTCCCTCGGCTGGCTCATGCTGCAGATGACCAACTCGGCCGGCTGGGTCGGTCTGATCGGCTTCGCCTCCGGCGTGCCGTTCCTGGCCATCTCGATCCCGGCCGGCGTGCTCATCGACCGCTACGACCGGCGCACCGTGCTCGTCGTCTGCCAGGCGGCGGCGATGGCGGTCAGCCTGGTCCTGGCGGTCATGCTCACCCTGCACCTGGCGACCCCCTGGCACCTGCTGGCCGCCGCGTTCCTCAACAGCGCCGCGCTGGCCGTCAACACGGCCGCGCGCCAGGTCCTCATCCCGAACTTCGTCGCGCGCGACCACCTGCAGAACGCCGTCGGCCTGATGTCGGCCGGCCAGAACGCGACGCGCATCGTCGGTCCGGCCCTGGCCGGCCCGCTCATCGCCGGGGTCGGCGGCGCGGGCGCCGTCTACCTCCAGACGGTCTTCCTGCTGGCGGCACTCGCCGGCACCCTCATGCTGCCGTCCGTCCGCGCCTCCGGCGCTCAGGTTCTCGCCATGCGGCGCAACCTCGTCGACGGGCTCGCCTACATCCGGCGCCGGCCCGCCCTCGCCGGGCTCGTCTGGCTGGCGGCGATCCCCACCCTGCTCGTCTTCCCCTACATCCAGTTCCTCCCGGTGTTCGCCCGCGACATCCTCCACATCGGTGCCGGCGGGCTCGGCCTGCTCCTCACCTTTAGCGGCATCGGCGCCGTTACCGGTGCGCTGGTGGTCGCCGGCTTCGAGAAGATGCCGCGCAAGGGCCTCTTCATGCTCGTCGGCACGATCGTCTACGGCCTGGTAGTGATCGCCTTCGCCTACTCGAGTTGGGTCGTCACCAGCGCCGCCTTCATCTTCGGCTGCGGGCTGCTCGGCTCGGCCTACATGTCAGTCAACAACTCCCTGCTCCACCTCAACGTCGACGACGACATGCGCGGTCGGGTGATGGGCGTCTACGGACTCACCTGGGGGCTCAGCCCGCTCGGCGCCCTCCCCATGGGCTGGATCGGCGACCACGTCGGCGTGCCCAGCGCGGTGGCCCTCGGCGCCGTCCTCTCGTCCCTCTTCACCATCGGGCTCGCCCTGCGCTCCCGCCAGCTGCGCGCGCTCTGATCGGCGCCTCGATACGGCATCGTTGACCCGGGCCGCCCACGAACGGGAAACGGAGGAGGGCCGTCCGGCCCTCCCCCGTCGTCCAACGCTCCGGTACGCTCTCAGCCCCGGTGCGGGTGCTCCGCGTCGCGCGTCGGCGTGGCCGGCGTCCAGCCCGGCGGGTCGCTCGCCGGGAACGACTCCTCCGACGCCTGGGTCACCGGGTCGGCGCTGGCGCCCCGCCCGTGGTGCAGGTAGTGCTCGGCCGCGATCGGCCGCGCTTGCCGCTCGTGGTGTCCCTCGCCGAACTCCTCGACCATCGTCGCGCCGAACGCCGGCAGGTCCTTGGGGCTGCGGCTCGTCACGATCCCGCCGTCGACCACCGCCTCCTTGTCCACCCAGTGTCCCCCCGCGTTGTTGACGTCCGTTTTTAGCGAGGGGTAGCTGGTCAGCGTCCGGCCGCGCACCAGGTCCGCCTCCACCAGCAGCCACGGGCCGTGGCAGATCGCCGCGATCGGCTTTCCGCTCCGCGCCATCTCGCGGACGAACTGCACCGCCCGCTCGTCCATCCGCAGCGAGTCCGGGTTCATCACCCCGCCGGGCAGCAGCAGCGCGTCGAAGTCGCTCGGCCTGGCTTCGTCCAGCGTTATGTCCACCGGCAACTCCTGGCCCCAGTGGTCGTGGTCCCAGCCGCGGACCATTCCTCCGTGCGGCGAGATCACCGTCACCGTGGCCCCCGCCTGCTCCAGCGCCTGCTTCGGATTCGTCAGCTCCAGCTGCTCCACGCCGTCCGTCAGGAGCGCCGCGACCCGCTTCCCCGTCAGTCTCGGCTTCATCATGCAAGATTCCTTCCCACTACCGAATGTCTCGAACCGATTGCCCGGAACTCGGCCGGCTTCCGCCGGCTCTTCGCGGCATGCTCCGCATGCCCCGGACCGATCGAAACGTCCGCCAACCGCGCCGACGGACGCGCCACGCCACGCCGGCGCGTCACCCGGCATGCAGGGCGCGTGCCAGGTCCCGGCCCGCGGCCGGGCCTTTCCGCTATACTCTTTCCGCCAGGACGGGAATCGAACGCCGGGCACCGCGCGCGGCGCCAGCAGAGGAGTAGTTCGACCATGGTTGAACGGTGGTCCGGACGGTGGTCACGCCGCGGGAAGCTCGCCGCCAGCGCCAGCGGAGCGTCCCGAACCCCACCCGCCGGCATGATCTCGTTCGTCTTCGGCGACCCGGACGCGCCCAGCCTGCCGCTCGAGGACATGGCGCTGGCCGCCGAGGCCCTCGCCGAGCACAACCGGCGCGACGCCCTCGGCTACCAGAACGCGGTCCGCGCCGACGAGCTCAACGAGGCGCTGGCTGCCAAGCTCGCCCGCGACCAGGGCATCACGGCCGCACCCGAGCAGATCCTCGTCACCAGCGGCGCCAGCAACGGCCTCTCGCTGCTCTGTGACATGCTCATCGACCCCGGCGACGTCGTCCTGACCGACGCCCCGGCCTGGATGGGGGCGACCAACATGTTTCGCCTCGCCGGTGCCGAGAGCATCGGCGTCCCACTCGACGAGCACGGCATCGACCCCGTCAAGGTCGAAGCTGCCCTGGACGCCCTCGAGGCCGACGGCCGCAGGCCCAAGTTCCTCTACACCATCCCGACCTTCCAGAACCCGGCCGGCGTCGAGCTGAGCCTGGAGCGCCGCCACGCGCTGGCCCGCATCGCCGACGAGCGCGGCCTGCTGATCGTCGAGGACGACGCCTACAACGACCTGCGCTTCAGCGGCCAGCAGCAGCCGACCATCTTCAGCCTGTCGAAGACCAGCAACGTCCTCTTCTTCGGCACCCTGTCCAAGACCATCGCCGCCGGTCTGCGCCTCGGCTACATGGTCGGCCCGGCGGACGTGATCGCTACCATGGCGCGCGGACGCGTCGACAGCCTGCGCAACAGCTACTCGGCCGCGCTGGCCGACCAGTTCCTGCGCAGCGGCAAGCTCGAGCAGCACATCCAGGAGCTGCGCGCCGTCTACCGCGACAAGTCGCGCCACATGCTCGCCGCGCTCGAGCGGGAGATGCCGGCCGGTACCGAGTGGACGCGTCCCAACGGCGGCTTCTTCATCTGGGTCACCCTGCCCGAGGGCGTCGACGCCACCACGATCCTGCCGGACTGCCGCGAGGCCGGCGTCGACTACATCCCCGGCCCCGCCTTCTACAGCGACGGCAGCGGCCGGCGTAGCCTGCGCCTGTCCTTCAGCGCGGTCACGCCCGAGGAGATCGACCAGGGCATCGCCCGCCTGGCGCAGGTCGTGCGCGCGGCCATGGCCCGCGTCGCCGCCCCCGCCGACTGAGGCGCGCGCCGCCGGCGGCGCACAACCCCCGCCGAACCGTTCGGGCGGCCCAGGCAGCCGCCCGCGTCGTGCCTGCCGCACCGGCTCAGGATGCCCTGCACCTCACCTCTCTACCGGTACCGCGCTGCGACCACGGACGGGTCCGGTGCGGGCGCGCCGTTATGTTGGGGCCGCCGCGCCGGGCGAGAGTCCGCCCGCCGCCATCCCGTGGACCGGCGGGTTGACGGCCACCCCAGCTCGCCGGGACCAATGGGCCAGTCCCATGGTCCGGGATGGACAAATGCGTATGACACCGGTATGCTGTCCCTCTATCCACAAAGATCGGCGGGATAGGTCGCGCCGTAGGTAAACCTGTCGCCCTCGACGTGAGACCTGCGGGGAGTCACGATAGGGGGGTCATGTGTTCGAGCTATGCCTGATGATCCATGGGCAACGCCACTGTTTCCCCATTCCGGTGCTGGTGGAGAACTTCCACGTCCCGCATGGACCCGGGCCGGTCAACATGCCGGAGCTGGAGCTGGCGGTGTCGGTCCTGCAGCTCGTGGAGGCCGTCCAGCCCGTTGTCCAGGGATCAGCGCTCACCAAGCAACTGGCCGAGGTGTCGCAACACTTCATCCAGCAGGTCCAGGCCGGCTTGCCCCCGGGCGTTGAGCTCACGCGATCGGGCGGCGCCGGCCGAGCGTCCGCGGGCTGAGCGGCGGCCGAGCGATTGAGACGCGATGCGGGGGCGCGGGTCCGCTTGGGCCGACTCATGCGCCCCCAGCAAGACCGCGTGAGTTCTTCGACCGTGCGCGACGCGGCAGCGCATCGGTTCTCCGCGGACCCCGCGGCGGGCCCCCCTCGGCAACGCCGGACCACCGTCCCTCAGGCACGGCCGAACGAGCGAGCGCTTGCGGTCGGCGCGCGAGCCGCGGCGCCGCTGTCGACGTGCCTCGCGTTTCCCAGTATTCTCGATTCCGATGGGAGCCCAAGCGTGTCGATCGGCTGAACGTCTGGCCCGCACGAGGCGCGGCCGTGAGCATCAGTGTTAGCCGCACGCCAGCGATAGGGGGCACCGTTGACGCACGTCACGATCCTGCAGCCGACGAGCAACGCGGTCTTCACCCCGGCGCAGTCGCTGCACGTGGCAGGCAACGCCACCGGACAGGGCGGCGCTGAGCCGATGTTGGTCGATACGGTCACCGTGTCCGTCGACGGAGGGCCGCCCGTGGCGGCGTCTCGCACCACCGTGCCGCACCAACACGTTCCCACCGTGACGTTCAGCGTCAACGTCCAGGCTCCCGTTGCCGCGGGGCCGCATACGATCCGCGTCGACGCGACCGACGACGGCGGGCATAAGGCCGCGGCCTCGGTCACCGTGATCGTGGCGGCACCTCCGGGGTCGGGGCTGACGCCGCGGGACAGCCTGCGGGTCGCGGGGGTCAACCCGCCGCCGCCGTCAGCGGGCGACTGGGCCGCGGCGATCGTCAAGGCCAACCAGAGCCCCGCCGGGATCCTTCCCTCGTTGCTCGACCTGGCCATCTGGCACGAGCGCGGTGATGACTATCCCGCCTGCGCGCGGGAGTGGGTTCAGGTCCTCGCCCCCGGTGAGGACTACGACCTCGATACCGTTGGATTGAGCGGCTGGGTGCTGCGGCCGGAGCTCTCCCAGCGGGACGTCCCCTTCTCCCATCCCTTCGGGGCGGACTGGGAATGCATGGTGGCGCTCGACCCCGAGTTCACGGGCTTGCTCGCCGCCGGGAACGTCGTGCTGGATGGGGACGACGGCCAGCAGGCCCAACAAGAAGCCCTCACCCTCCACATTCCGATCCCGGATGAGGGCCTGCTGGCCGTCGAGACCGACGGCGGTTGCGTGCCGAGCGCCTTGAAGGACTTCAGCGATACGGTCCGGATCGGGGACCGGATCGCGGTGTTCGGCCGCTGGATCGTGGACGCCGGCCATCACGTCGATCTCCCCGGCGGCACGAGCTACCGCTCGGAGGTCCATCCGCCGCTGCTCATGGCGATCGGGGGAACGCGGTCCACGCCGACCGGCGAGCTGACCCGCATTGTCGTGACCTCGCGGCCCTACCTGGCGCGGCAGGTCTACACCACCGACATCGGGAACATCAACCACGATGCGGCGCCGGACGACGGTACCCTGCTGGCCCACCTCAACAACGAGATGGACAAGCTGACCCGCAGCGACATCTGGCACGCCGGCCTGCCGGACTCGACGTCGATCGAGGTGCACCCCAAGATCGCCGCCAAGCCCTTCGACGGCGTGCGCCTCTTCCGTCTCAGCGTGCGGCCCCCCAGCGCCCTGAGCCACCCTGGAGTTCAGCCCGCCGAGCGAGTCGAGGTCAGCTTCCGGTTCACCTGCCGCAGCGGTGTCGGTGTCCAGGTGCTGGGCCTCGACGACCACGCCGACGTGATCGTCGCGTTGAACAGCGTCGGCTACCAGGCGCCTCCACTGCCGCCTCGCCAGCCAGACACCTGGACCAAGGATCGTCTCGACGCGCTAGACCCGGACAGCGCCCGGCTGGTCTCGTTCGAGCAGATCGCCAGCATTCTCACGCTCTTCACGTCACCCTTCGGGGCCATCGACCTGGCCAACGCGGAGCATGCGCTGGCCCACGGCGTCGAGACGGAGACGTACACGGTTCCCGATGTCAACGCCCTGGATCGTGCTCACGCTGTGCCCTTCGTGCCCGTGGACCAGATTCCGGGTGGTCAGGGCATCGTCATCGACGATAGCCAGCCCTATCCGGTGTTCGGCTTCCTCGAGATCCGCCGGATTCGGCCCGACGTCGTCGTCGGCAGCTAGGACGTCGGTGGCCCGTCGCCGCCCCGGCCGACTGGGTTCCGTTGACGAGTCTATTAGGGCCGGATGACGGTGCTGGCGAGGCTGCCCCACCCCGTATGGGGTACCCTGTGCATGATCCGCTGACGCGCGCCGCGGATGACGGCCCAGGCCGCGAATCGGCGGACACGATCCCATGGTCCGCGAGTCGGTGGCGGCTCGCCACATCGTACGATTTGGGCAGACGCGTGCAGCAGGGGGGCTGGCAATGATCCTCCCCAAGATCCGCGACCCTCGGTTCATCACCGTGCGTCGCGGCGGCAGCCTCCAGGACGACGCTCATCACCTGCTCGCGATGTGGGCGGCTGACTGCGCGCGGCACGTGCTCCACCACTTCGAGCAGGCGCGGCCCGAGGACGACCGTCCGCGACGCGCGATCGACCTTGGGCAGGCCTGGGCGCGCGGCGAGATCACCATGACCCAGGCTCGCACGGCGGCCGGCCATGCCCAGGCCGCGGCCAGAGACCTGAGTGGGGCAGCACGGCACGCCGCGTACGCTGCCGGCCAGGCTGCGGCCGTGGCCCACGTCGCCGCGCACGAGCTCGGTGCGGCCGCCTACGCGATCAAGGCCGCGCGTGCTGCCGCGCCGGAAGGAGCGGGCGAGAGCGCGGGGCGACTCGAGTGCCGGTGGCAGCGCGACCAGCTCCCGGAGGCGATTCGCGAGCTCGTGATCGACGACCAGCGGTTGCGGAACGACATCTGCTGGTCGGTGTTCGACTGCTGAGCGCGCGCCGAGGCGCCGGCACCGCCCAACATGCGCATCGAGCGGACGCCGTGAGCCGCGTTCCGTTGACGAGTCCACGTGAGCCAGATGACGGTGCCGGCGAAGAGGTAGCGGCGGGCATACTCGTCGGCGCGCGAGAACACCCGCCGGGAGTCCTTGAGGTTGGCGTTGCGGCACTCCACCGGGTGGCGCACCTGGTAGGCGGCCTAGTCGCACGGGCGCGGTTGGACGCGGCGCGATGGTCGCCGTGGCGTGGAGCTCCTGCTCGATGTAGCCGATCGTCGCGTCAGCATCGTAGCTCCGCTCAGCGATGACGTCCCGCCCCCGCTGCCCCGCCGGCAGCGGAATCGCCTGCGGGTTGTCGCCGGCGCCGTCGCTCGTCACGGTGAACTCGAGCGGGTTGCCGAGCGCGTCCACGAGGACGCGGAGCTTGGTGCTGAAGCCGCCCCGCAGCGCCCGAGCCCTTCGGCCGCCTGAGCCCCCTTTGGTTGGGCGCGCTGGCCGCGCGGACGTGCGCCCGCACCACCGTGACGTCGACCATCACGCTCTGCGGGTCGGGCTCGTCCGCCACCGCCTGGAACAGCCGCTCCCAGAGGCCCAAATCGCCCCAGCGGGCGCAGCGCTTGACGACGCTGTTCCACCGGAGCCCAGCCCCTTCAGTGGGCTTCGTCTTTCAGCCCGGCCACTTGAGTCCCGGGCGTCGTCCCGTCGGCTCATCGCGCTAGCCCGGCAGGGCGGCGGCGCCCGCAACGGCCGGCACGACGTGGCTGGAGCGGCGCGGCCCTACGCCCAGCACCGGCACCGAGAGCACCTGCCGGTCGGCGCCTAGCAGCCTCGCCATGTCCGCGTCAGGCACCGGCACCGAGACGTAGAACCCCTGCACCATGTCGCAGCCGAGGGCGTGCAAGACTGCCAGCTGCTCGGCCGTCTCCACCCCCTCCGCCACGACCTGCAGACCCAGGGCATGGGACAGATCGATCAGCGCCGACACGATCGCCAGGTCGCCGGGGTCCGCGCCCAACCCTCCGGTGAACGAGCGGTCGATCTTCAGACCGTCCAGCGGGAGTCGCTTGAGCCGGGCCAGCGACGACGACCCGATCCCGAAATCGTCGATGCTCACCTGGACGCCGATCTCCTTCAGCCGCTCCAGCAGCTCGAGCGTCTCGGGGACCTCCTCCATCACCACGGACTCCGCGATCTCCAGGCAGAGCGCCGAGGGGTCCAGTCCGGTCTCGACCAGCGTCGCCGCCACCGCTTCGACCAGGCCCGGCTCCTGGACCTCGCGCGCCGACAGGTTCACGCTCAGTCGCAGAGGCGGACCCCCGGGCAGCCCGAGCTGCCAGTGGCGCACCTGCCGGCACGCCTCCCGGAAGACCCAGTGCCCGATCGGCACCACCAGCCCCGTCTCCTCGGCCACCGGAACGAAGTCTGCCGCTACCACCATCCCGCGCGCGGGGTGACGCCACCGCGCCAGCGCCTCGACTCCCACGATGGCGCCCGTGGCCGTCAGGATCTTCGGCTGGTAGTACACCTGGAACTCACTCCGTGCGATCGCCTCGCGCAGCTCCGCCTCCAGCGCCAGACGCGCGATCGCCGGCGTGTGCATGCTCGGGTCAAACACTTCGTAGCGCGCCTTGCCCTTGCGCTTGGCGCGGTACATCGCCACGTCCGCATCGCGCAGCAGGTCATCGGCCGCGTCGGCGCTCCGACCACCCAGCGCAATGCCAATGCTCGCGTTGACCACGACCTCCCGGCGCGCCAGGAACAGCGGCCGCTTCAGCGTCCTCACGATCCGCCGGGCCGCCCGCACCACCGCCGCCACGTCCTCGACGTCCTCCAGCAGCACCGTGAACTCGTCGCCCCCCAGCCGCGCCGCCGTGTCGCCCAGCCGCAGGCACCCGCGCACGCGGTCCGCGACCGCCACCAGGAGCTCGTCACCGGCGCTGTGGCCGAGCGTGTCGTTCACCAGCTTGAAGTTGTCCAGATCCAGGAACAGCACCGCCACCACGCTCCCCGATCGCGCGGCGCGTCCGAGAGCCTGGGTCAGACGGTCCATGAAGAGCGTGCGGTTGGGGAGACGCGTCAGCGGGTCGTGGAACGCCTGGTGGACCAGTTGCTCCTCGAGCGCCTTGCGCTGGGTGATGTCCCGCAGGATCCCGGTGAACAGGCGTCCCGAGCCGTCCAGCACCTCGGTGATGCTCATCTCCAGCGGCACCTCGGTGCCGTCCTTGCGCTGCCCGGAGAGCGCGATGGTCCGGTGGAGGACGCGCGCCTCGCCGGTCGCCAGGTAGCGAGTGATCCCCGCCCCGTGCGCCCGGCGGAAGCGGTCCGGCATCAGCATCGCCAGCGGCCGGCCGACGACCTCGTCGGACCGGTAGCCGAACACGCGCTCGGCCCCGCCGTTGAACGAGTGGATGAGGCCGTCCGCCGTCATCGTCACGATCGCGTCGAAGGCGCTGTCCACGACCGCGCGGTAGCGCGCCTCGCTCGCGCGAAGCGCCTCCTCCACCTCCCGGCGCCCGCTGACGTCGATCACGATTCCCTGCCAGAAGCGCCGCCCGTCCGCTCCATCCCGGACCAGCGCTGCCTCGTCGCGTACCCAGACCAGCCGGCCGTCATGGCCGACGACCCGGTACTCGGCGCTGAACGGCGCGCCCGACTCCCGGCTCCGCGCGAAGGCCGCGCGAACCCAGGCCGCGTCCTCGGGATGAACCAGCTTGAGCCACAGCCCCGGGTCCGCCACCCAGGCCTCGGGCGGGTAGCCCACGAGCCGTTCGACCTGCGCGCTCACATACTGCGGCGCGCCCGGCGCGTCGTCGGCGATCACGTAGCTGACGACCGGAATCTGCTCCATCAGCGCGCGGTACTGCACCGCCGCGAGACGCGGCGGATCCTCGAGGCCGACCCGTGCCCCGACCTCGAACGCCACCCCGGACACGCTGATCGGCCGCCCCGACGCGTCCCGTCGCGGCTGGCCGCTCAAATCCAGCCGGCGCCCCGGTCGGGCCACACCGGCCAGTCGCGCCAGCCCGGACAGGTTGTTCCCTGCCGCCGCCTGCCGAAACGCGCTCTCGAGCCGCTCCCGGTCGGCCACATCGATCGTCGCCAGGAAATCGTGGAGGTGCCCGCCCGACACGCCGACCGCCAGGCCGCCCAGCCAGGTGAATCGATCGGGCGCGATCTCCCACTCCCAGACGCCGACTCTCCCGGCCTCGAGCGCGCGACGGACCGCGTCGGCGCGCCCGCGCAGCCGGTCCAATCCACTGCCACGCTCGCGGTTGTTGGCCATCGCCGCCGCCAGGCCCTCAAGCGCGCCCACCTCATGCTCGGTCCAGCCCCGCGGCAGGCGGCTCATGACCACGATGGCCCCCGGCGGACAGTCGCCGCGTCCGCGCCAGCCGGCCGCCAGCGCCGCCGACCAGCCGGCCCGCTCGGCGCTCCGGCCGAACCGCTGCCGCGTGGCGCGGAGGTCCGGCACCACGATCGGCCGGCGGCCGCGAGATGCCGTACGGGCGATCGCGCGTACCCCGGCGTCGTCGCGCCCCGGCGTGAATCCCGCCGCGCCCACGATCTCCTCGCGGTCCCCGGAGTCCCCGGCGATCAGGCACACCGCGGCGGCGTCCCCATGCACCAGGCGCAGCGCCATGGCCGCGTGGCTGTCGCCGGCCGGACGGACGGCATCCAGGCGTGTCCGGCCGAACGGATCGGCCGCCGGCGTCGGTTGTCTGCGTTCGACGGTCACCGAACTCCCTGCCCAACGGGGACCGGGCCGGCGCCTCTCCACGGGAACACCCCGCGACCGGCGTCCACCGGACCCCAGACTCCATCATAGGCAGGGGGTGGTGCCGCGGTGTAGACCAGGAAGTCTGCACCGGCCCCGGCCATCGGGCCCGCCTGGGGCCTCTGGAGCAGACGATCGTCTGCCGGCTCCGGTCCATCCGTCTGCCACGCCTATCCGGCGGGCGCCGGGGCGCCGCCGCGGCCCTGGTCCAGCAGGTCGGCCAGACTGTCGTACCACCGGACCTGGTCGTCGAGCGTGAAGTGTGCGTTGGCCGGGCTCGGATTGGGCACCACGTACAGCCGGGTAGTCCCGATCCGGCGCGCCTGCGGGCCGAGGCTCACGTGACGCGCGTCCACCCCCAGTCCGTGGCGCAGGAAGGCGCGATACCCGGTCACGCCCTGGAAGCAGGCTACGTCCGGCTGAAACGCCCCCAGCTTCCGCGTGAGCTCGGGGGCCCAGCGAGCGAACTCCGCCGGAGCCAGGTC
>Ga0307374_10012928_pt1 | contig 11629 bp, 9 predicted proteins | sample OX3MG_FD_202532 | JGI IMG/M metagenome (GOLD analysis project Ga0307374, IMG submission 202532) | Soil microbial communities from Risofladan, Vaasa, Finland - OX-3 | ecosystem: Environmental > Terrestrial > Soil > Coastal area > Acid sulfate soil | place: Finland: Risofladan, Vaasa | collected...
CTTGCGCGGCCTTCAGGGCTGTCTACTGTCAACCATTGACAGCCGACAATGTGGTCGCCTATTCTGTGGCCGTGGCGCTTGCTGAGCAAGTGGAGAGGCGGACCCTCCAGCAGCAGGTGCTGATGAACCTACGCTCCCGCCTTGCTCAAGGAGAGATTGCTCCCGGGCTCCGGATCCTCGAGGCAGCAGAGAGCGCGCGGCTGGGGGTCAGTCGGGGTACGGTCCGCGAGGCTCTTAGACAGCTTGAACAAGAGGGTCTGATCGTCCGAAGCCCGCGGCGAGACGTTCACGTTCGTGAGTTGACCGCCCAAGAGATTGTCGATCTCTATGCTGTGCGTGGATCGCTCGAATCGCTGGCCATCCGAGCGGTGTGCGGTTTGGGCGAGAGGGAATTCGAGCGCACGGTCCAAGAGTTGCGGCGCCAGTTGGTAGCCCTGGAATCTGCTTCCAGAACGTCTGAAGAAGTTGCGTCGGATCTCCGGTTTCACGAGACAATTTGCGAGTCCAGCAACAATGGAATGCTATTGGTTCACTGGCGTCAGCTCGCCGCCTTACTGCGGAACTTGTTGATGAGCGGTCGGGCCAGCCTTGTCCTAGCCTTGCCGGAGCATCATCGAAGGCTCCTGGCTGAAATAGAGGCGCGCGACGCTGACGCCGCCATCTACGTTTTGATGGAGGGATTTAATCGGAGCCGCGATGATTTGGTATACCGCCGTCAGACGCTGAGTCGCCAGGACGAGAAAGGCGATGGTTCTACACGCAAGCCGCGTTTATCGCGCGTCTCTTCGGAATCAGTTCAAGGGAGGGTTCCACGTGATAAGTGATGCCGTCACCGTTCGCCATCGTTCGCTGATTAGTTTCGTGCTGGCGACACTTGTGTTGACTGCATGCGGGGGCTCGACGACTCAAGGATCGTCGGGAACCACCAGTGCGAGCGACCTAGCCTATGCCGCAGCGCAGGTTGCTGCCTCTCGCAGCGTGCCATCCTTCACCGCCCCCGGCCCCGCGGTCGACGCGTCGAAGGCCCGTGGCAAGAAAGTCTTCGTTATCCCTCTCGTACCGAATCCCTTTAACCAGGCGATCGAGAAGACAATGAAGTATCTGGCTGGCCAGGCTGGAATCAACTACACGATCTACCCGAATCAGGGTCTTGTTTCGCAATGGGTCCAAGCATTCAACCAAGCCATTAGCCAAAAGCCCGATCTGATCATTCTTAGCACAGCGCCAGATCCGCGAGAATTGGCGCCGCAGCTGCAGCAAGCGAAGGCCGCTGGAATCCCGGTTCTGGTCACTCACTTCTATGACCAGTCTTCGCCACCCCCGCCTAATTGCCTCGCCTGTGCTCCCGGTGTAACTGCCTTGGAGACGGCGCCTTTTTACGCAGCAGGCAAGGCCGAGGCCGACTGGATCATCAACGATTCCAAGGGTACTGGGCATGTGCTGATCGTTGGCTCAAACGATATTCTGCCAAGTCCGCCGACCGTGGCTGTGATTGAGAAGGAATTCACGGATCACTGCGGCGGGTGCAGTTTCTCTGAGGTCAGCGTTCCGGTCTCCGATTGGAATACTCAGGTCGGATCAACAGTGGCCGCACAACTTCAAGCCCACCCTGATATCAAGTACGTGGATTGCTTGTATGACGCCATGGTTCAGACCGCGGTTCCAAGCGTTCAGCTGGCCGGTGGAGCTGGGAAGGTCAAGGTTGTCAGCTATAACGGTTCGACGTTTGCGCTCAAGTTCATCCAGGACGGCAATGTAATGGGTATGGACGTCGGTGAACCGACGATTTGGATTGGATACGCCGTCATGGATCAAGCCTTCCGGATCCTTGCAGGCATGCCGCCGGTGACTGACGAGACCACCCCAATACGTGTCTTTGACAAGACCAACGTCAACGACGCGGGTGTTCCTCCGGCCCAGGCTCAGGGATACGGGAATGCTTACGTCAATGGGTTTAACCAATTGTGGGGAGTGAACTGGTCAGGGTTCAACGGGTAACACCGGAATAGGCTGCCCAACCTGTGATTTCGGAGTTGTCAAGGGTTGCGCGCACCGGGCAAGAGTGTGCCTGGTGCGCGCTGAGTAACTTAAGTGGACCCGCCCGATAGCACGATCAGCGAATCCGCATCAGCTGTAGAGGATTGGCCGCTGGTCCGGATTCGAGGTCTCGCGAAAGCTTTTGGCGGAAGCCGAGCACTGGTCGATGTGGACGTAGACATCCATCGAGGCGAGATCCAAGGACTCCTCGGCGAGAACGGTAGCGGTAAGTCGACCCTAATCAAGGTCATCGGCGGTTTCCACGTGCCGGATGCCGGGTCAATCTGGGTGAGGGGTCGCCTGCTCTCGCTGCCTATGCGGACCAACGAGTTCCGGAAACTCGGGTTCGCCTTCGTACATCAGGACCTGGGGCTGGTTCCCTCGCTCACTGTCTTAGAGAATTTGCGGCTCGAGCAATTGGCCGAGTCTCGAGGCAAGTTTTACATCGATTGGCAAAACGAGGCGCGTCATGCGCAGGCACTTCTCGACAGGTATGGCCTGTCTGGGATCTCGCAGCAGGACAAGGTGGAATCGCTTCGGTCGATTGATAGGGCTCTTCTCGCCATCATTCGGGCGGTCGGCAATATCGAGGAGTACATGAAGGCCGCGACTGGAACGCTTGCAACAGATCGTGAGTGCCTGCTCGTGCTGGACGAACCCACAGCCTTCCTCTCGAAATCGGAAGTCCAGGAACTGTTCTCGACCATGCGAAGGATCACCGAGCAAGGCGCCGGAATAGTGTTTGTGTCCCACAAACTTAGCGAGATGTTCGAGATTACCGACAGGATAACGGTGCTGCGGGACGGCCATGTCGCAGGGACTCGTCTGACTGCCGATGTGACGGAGGCCGACCTCATAGACTTGGTGTTGGGGCATGTCTTGGCGATTACGAGCGCGACTTCCGACCAAAACGTCAGTCCGGTGGGCACATCGGAGCCCATTCTCTCGGTCGAAAATCTATCGATCGGCGGCCTGCTGTCCAATCTGAACTTGGCGCTCGAGCAGGGCGAGGTGGTCGGGCTTACGGGTCTATTGGGCTCAGGTTTCGAAGAGATTGTGTATGCGTGTTTCGGTTGTAGTTCTTATGAAGTCAGGGGATCGCTCCGGGTCGGCGATGACTGCGGCAATCTTGCGGGCATGACCCCCGCGAAAGCGATGGCCATGGGCGTCGCTTTGGTGCCCGGAGATCGTCAGGAGCAAGGATGCGTCGCCTCTCTTAATATCCGCGAGAACCTGATCACACCGATCCTGTCCGAGATGGGGACACCAGTGTCGCTGTCTTGGACGAAGCTCAACGCTCGGGCGCGTGAGCTGGTCACGCGATTCGATGTTCGGCCACCGGATCTGGCACTCACGCTTGGCTCGCTATCCGGCGGGAATCAGCAGAAGGTCGTCTTGGCGCGGTGGCTACAAATGAAACCTAGCGCACTTCTGCTTCATGAACCGACCCAGGGAGTCGATGTCGGCGCCCGGGAGCAGATCTTCGCCCTCATTTCAAAGGTTGCGGCCGACAAGTCGTGCGTGCTGATTGCTAGCTCGGACTATGAGCAACTAGAACGAGTGTGCACGCGGGTGCTGGTAATCGGAGAAGGAGTCGTACAGGCGGAGTTGAGAGGCACCGAAGTAACCCGCTCACGCATAGCCGAGGCGTCTATACGCTCGAGGCCGTTAGCAGTTCAGCAACCTGCAGGGATCCAAGTCGAGCAGTCGGAGAGTCACCAATGAAGGCGAGTGATGAGAAGCCAGCGGTTTCAGTGGCTGACGCCGCGGAGGTGAGCCAGAACATCCCGCAACGAGGATCCGCTGCGTCCATCTCTCGTAGGGCCCGGCGCAGGCGGCACCTCATTGAGGCCACCATCTTGCCCATTGCGTGGGTCGCTGTCTTCATCGCCTTTGGGATGCTGTTACCGCAAACGTATCCCACCGTGGCGAACGTCGCGACCATGCTCGCATCTCAAGCGGTGCTGGTGGTGGTCACCCTCGGTCTGCTTCTGCCGCTCACGGCAGGTGACTTCGACCTGTCAATGGGCTCGGTGGTGGGTTTGTCGGCGATGGTGATCGCACAGTTGAATGTACAGGCACATTGGCCTGTGGGCTACGCAGTGCTCGCGGCCCTGGCGCTTGGCCTGATGGTGGGCGCCGTAAATGCCTTTTTCACTATGGTCATGGGCGTCCAGTCCCTCATCGTGACGCTGGGCAGCGGAACGCTAGTGCTAGGCATAACTCTATGGATCAGCGGCTCCCAAACCGTCTCCGGAGTTTCCTACGACCTAGTCAATCCCACGATTATCGACCGACTTTTCGGTGTTCCGCTGGAGTTTTACTACGCCCTGGCGCTGTGTTTGGTGGTCTGGTACCTGTTCGAACGGACACCAGTGGGCCGTCGACTCCTGATCGTCGGCAGAGGCCCGGTGGTGGCGCGCCTCAGCGGAATTTCAGTGGGCCGGGTGCGTGCTGGGGCCCTGATCGCGAGCGGACTAATAGCCGCATTCGGCGGAGTTCTATATGCGGGGACATCCGCTTCGGCTGCTCCCACGGGCGGGCAGGAGTTCCTCTTGCCGGCGTTTGCCGCCGCGTTCCTCGGCGCGACGACGGTGAAACCGGGAGTGTTCAATCCTGTCGGGTCGACCATCGCTGTGTACTTCCTAGTGTTTGGAGTCACTGGCCTGGAGTTCCTCGGGGCGCCCACCTACGTCCAGGACGTCTTCTATGGCGCGGCCCTGATTCTGGCGGTCACGTTCTCCCAATTGGTGCGCCGGTCCGAGGGTACTGCGCGATCGTGACCAGGATCTGAAGCTCAAGGGGAGGATGGTTTGCCGATCGATCAGACGAAGTTGGATCCGGGTGGCCTTCGATTACGGCGAGCCGTAATAGGCGCGGCCTACGTCTCGCATGCATTGGGGCAAGCCGATGAGTTCTCTCGGCCCCTTCAAGAGCTGATCACGAACTACGCTTGGGGAAAAGTGTGGTCGCGCCGTGGGATTAGCCGGAAGACGCGCAGCCTGGTGACCATTGCCCTCTTGACAGCATTGAATCGCACGGTTGAGTTGCGGCTTCATATTACAGGGGCCGTCCGCAACGGCTGCACACAGGAGGAGATCCGAGAGACACTCCTGCATTGCTCGGTCTACTGTGGAATTCCTGCGTCTGTCGATGCATTCAGCATCGCTCGCGAAGCGCTCTCCTCTATGAAACCGCCAACTGCCCGCGTTAAGGAGGTCGAGACGAAAAAGAAGTCACTGAGCCGCCGGTCATGACCAAAGTGGTATTCGCCGCGACCGGAGTCGACTCCCTCTGAGATCGCGTAAACCCGAGATCAAGTCAGGGGGAGAGATCACAGTGGCTGAGAGCGCCCGCGATGGTGGCGCGGATAGGCCGCTAAATGGAATCAGAGTCATCGAGTTGGGTAGCTTCATCGCCGCACCAACAGCGGGGCGCTTGCTAGCTGACTTTGGCGCCGAGGTCATCAAGGTTGAGAAGCCCGCTGCGGGCGATCAGGTTCGGGGATGGGGTTTGAGAAGAGGCTCGACCTCCATGCTGTGGCGAACACTCGGGCGAAACAAAAAGTCAGTGACGATCGATCTTTACCGGCCGGAAGGAAGAAGTCTCGTCAAGGAGCTCATCAGGCATTCCCATATCCTGCTAGAGAACTTCAGACCTGGCAAGTTAGAGGAATGGGGACTTGGTGCGACGGTACTTGCCGACATCAATCCGCGTCTAATCACCGTGAGGATCTCTGGGTACGGTCAGTGGGGGCCCTATTCGGACCGAGCTGGCTTTGGCGCAGTTGCAGAGGCGATGGGGGGTATCCGCTATCTGACTGGACATCCTGATCGACCGCCGACCCGAGTTGGGGTGAGCTTGGGTGACTCTCTCGCCGGGCTACATGCCGTGGTAGGGGCGCTTGTAGCCCTCGTAGCACAACTGCGAGACAGCCAAGCCGGTTTCAAACAAGGCGGAGGCGAAACGGTCGATGTCGCGCTCTACGAGGCCGTATTCTCAGTCATGGAGTCGCTCGTACCAGATTATTCAGCCTATGGCTTTGTCCGAGAGCGAACCGGCAGCATTCTAGATACTGTTGCGCCATCAAACACCTATCAATGTGCTGACGGCAAGTGGATTGTCATTGCCGGTAATTCCGACAGCATCTATCGGCGCCTCATGATTGCATTAGGCCGCAATGACTTGGCTGACGACCCTGAGCTTCAAGGCAACGCCGGTCGTGTTCGGCACCGAGACAAGATTGACGGCGCGATCCGTGAGCAGACGCAGAAACGAACCCTCGACGCGGTCATGAACATTTTGGTTAAGGCAGGTATCCCCGCCGGTCCGATCTACTCTTCCGCCGACATCGTGGCCGATCCACACTTTCGAGCACGGAAGATGCTGGAAACCCACCGGGTCGAGATCGAGGCTGGTCGGGAGGAAGAAGTTCTGTTCCCAAGCGTCGTCCCGAAGCTATCGAACCGGCCGGGAGGTATCAGGTGGGTGGGGCCGTCCCTGGGAGCCCACACTGACGAGGTCCTGACTTCGGTGCTGGGCATGCGGCCAACAGAGCTGGCGCATCTGCGTCAATTGGGGGTGATCTGAACAATGGCTGCCGCTGGGAGTCGCGAGGTGAAGATCACGGATGTGGCGCTGAGGGACGGTCTTCAAAACGAGGACAAGGTGCTTTCGACAGAGCAGAAGCTTGACATTGCTCGATCCATTGTCGCAGCGGGTGTCATCTCGCTCGAGGTCGGATCGTTTGTGCGGACGGACCTGGTGCCTCAGATGGCCGACTCAAGTGCAGTCGTTGCGCAGATGACGGATTGGGATGGTCTGGAGGCCATCGGTCTCGTCCCCAATCTGCACGGAGCGAAAACAGCGGTTGCGGCTGGGGCCAGACACATCCGGACGGTCATCTCCGCCAGCGAAGGACATAGCCAGTCCAACAGCCGCCGGTCCGTCGACGAAGGCCTGGCGGAAGCTGAACGCATATTCCAATGGGTGGCTGAACATGATCGCCGCATCGGTGTGGGAATATCGATCGCAACGGCTTTCGTGTGTCCGTTTGACGGCCTCACCAGTGCCGAGCAGCTCAGTCGAGTGGTTGCACATGTATATCGCTCCGGTTATCGAAAGATCATCCTAGCCGACACTATCGGGCAAGCGACACCGATGCAGGTTGAGCAAGCAGTCGGCCAGCTGTCCAACAGGTTCTCAGACGTCGAATGGGGCCTGCACACCCACAACACGTACGACTTTGCCTTGGCCAACATCTGGGCGGCATGGCGCCAGGGCGTGAGGTGGTTTGACGGAGCGGTTGGAGGGATAGGAGGTTGTCCTTTCGCCCCCGGAGCCACCGGGAACTCGGCGACCGAGGACATCGTCTGCCTGTTCGAGAACGCCGGGATCGACACTGGCATCAACCTGGAAAAGCTGGGACGAGCTGCCTCGGAGTTATCGAGAGCGTTGGGACACCGGCTCGACTCGGCGATGTCTCGAGTTCGTGGCTGGAACGCTGTCAGCGCATAGATGTCTGCCGCGCTTCCGAAGATCGCGGTCCTCTCTCTCGGCGGCACGATCGCGTCACGTACGGGGCCAGGTGGTAAGGCCTCTCCCAAACTGTCGGCCGAGCAGCTCATTTCGGGAATCCCGGGACTCTCTGAAATCGCCAACGTGACGGCGGTCAGCGTGGCCAAGGTCCCCTCGTTTGAGGTCACGCTGCCCGACATCGTGAGCCTCGTCCACCGGCTGGACAGCCTGGCGGACGAGATGGATGGGCTGGTCGTCACGCAAGGCACCGACACATTGGAAGAGTCGGCTTTTGCCATCGATATTCTGTGGACCGGTTCGACGCCGGTCGTGCTCACAGGGGCGATGCGGCATCTCGATGCACCGGGGACCGATGGACCGGCGAACCTGCTGGCAGCCGCAAGAGTCGCTGTCAGCGCGGCGGCTCGTGGACTTGGATGCCTGGTTGTGATGAATGACGAGATTCACATGGCCCGCTTTGTCCAGAAGACCCACACCTTCGCTCCGAGCGCATTTCGCTCGAGGGTCACCGGCCCGATTGGTTGGGTGGTCGAAGGACGCGTCAGGATTGCTGTTCGCCCCGCCGTGCGCAACGTGCTCGCGCTGGATGTGGTTGGCAAACCGGGCGGCGCTCGCGTGGCTCTGATCACGACCAGCATGGGTGACGATGGCGGTCTCCTGGACGGAATTGAAAAGGCCGGCTACAGCGGACTCGTGGTGGAGGGTATGGGGGGAGGACACGTACGGGCAGAGTTTCAGAAACGCGCCGCGAAGCTGGCCAAGACGATGCCGGTGATCCTTGCGTCTCGGACCGGAGCAGGCGAGGTGCTTCGAGCGACCTATGGCGGTTTTCCCGGGTCCGAGATCGACTTGCTGGAGCATGGCCTGATCTGGGCTGGAACGCTGGATGGGCTAAAAGCGCATTTGCTGCTGACATTGCTTCTGTACGGCAACGCAGAGCTGAACGTGGTGCGCGACGTTTTCACAGTGTGCGGCGCTCAGTCATCTGACCCTGGACTAGAGCCACTGCGACAGCAATTGATCGCGCGGGGAGTCCTGAGCGAACCCATCGGTGATTGAGGGGAGCGTGCCTGGCCGGAGCCACGGATCGCGGATTGCGGTGATGGGAGCCGGCGGAGTCGGCGCTTACTTCGGTATGCGGCTGGCCCAAGGCGGAGCCGAGGTTCACCTTGTCGCCCGTGGGCGACATCTTGAGGCGCTCCAACAGCGAGGCTTGTTAGTCAGAAGTCCCCGCGGAGACCTGCATGCCTGGCTGCCGGCGACGGACGATCCAAGTGTGATCGGCCCGTGTGATTACGTCTTGTTCTGCGTGAAGTCATTTGACACCTTGGACGCGGCCAAGCACTTACCTCCTTTGATGGATAACCAAACGACCATCGTCTCGCTCCAAAATGGGGTGGATAACGAGAGTGCGATCGCCGAGCAGCTGGGCAAGCCGCCACAGGTCATGGCCGGAGTGGCGTACGTGGGCGCGTCTGTGGTCGAGCCGGGCGTGGTCGAGGATGTCGGCAGCCCGATTCGTCTGGTTTTCGGCGAATGGAAGGGAACCAAATCCGAAAGAGGCTTGGGACTCCTCCGCGCATGCGACGCTGCAGGAGTGGACGCCGAGTACTCATTCGACATCGGGCGGGAGCTCTGGTCAAAGATGGCATTCATGTGTGCGATCGGCGGAATTACAGCCGCCAGCAGGATGCCCATCGGCGAACTTCGAGCCGTATCCGAAACTCGCAAGATGTTCCGGTCCATACTCGCCGAGGTGGCGGAGGTCGGCCGCGCGGACGGGATCGATCTGCCACTCGACCTGGTGGACAGGTACATGGCGTTGGCAGACCAAATGCAGGCCGGAAACTTCTCCTCACTGTACAAAGACCTCGTGGCAGGAAACCGCTTGGAGCTGGAGGCGCTGCACGGCGCGATCGTGCGTCGCGCAGCGCGGTATGGACTTTCAGTCCCAGCCTGTGAGTCGATCTACTCCCTACTGCTCCCGGCGGCCCTGCGCGCTGAGGCGGCGCGACGTCACGACCGAACCGGAGTGTTGCCGCCTGCGGAGTCCCTCAGCTGACGGACAAGGTGGGCTTGCCGGTCTGCAACACCTCTCCCCATCCAGGTTCACCCAGGAAACGAGATTCGTCAACTACCAGCCTGCCGCCCGCGATCACAGTCGTCGGCCACCCTTTGACCTTGAAGCCCTCGAACGGCGTGTAGTCCGTGGGCATGTGCAGCCGTTTCGAGTTCAACTCTACCTCCCACCCCGGATCGTAGATCGCCAGGTCCGCGTCCGCGCCAGGAGCGATCGTCCCCTTCCGTGGATACAGGCCGTTTAGCTTGGCCGGATTGGTGGCTGTGAGCGCCACGAATTGCCCGAGGCTGATCTTGTTCGCCATTACGCCTTCCGAGAAGAGCAGGGGCGCACGCACCTCGACCCCTGGCATGCCATTCGGCGTCTTGGTGAAGTCACCCCGATATTTGAATTTCTGTGCGGAGTTGTAGCAGCAGTGGTCGGAGCCCCAGACCTGAAATGCTCCGTTCTGCACCAGATGCCAGAGACGGTCGGCCAGCCCTCGGGGCCGGAGCGGAGGGCTGCAAATGTAGAGATCCCCATCCTCTCCTCGGTATTTCGAGTCGTCCAGGAACACGTAGTGTGGGCATGTTTCGGCCCAGACCCTGGTCCCCTCGAGTCGGGCACGCGCAATCTCAATCGCCGCTTCCGGCGTGCTCACATGGACGATGTAGCCGGGGCAACCGGTTAGGCGGAACAGCTCCAAGATGGTTCTGACCATGTCGAGCTCGGACTCAGGCGGCCGGGCCAGAGCGTGATGGTAGGCGTCGGTTTGGCCCGCGGCTTGGAACTCCCCACGCAGCGGCTCCACGATGTGCGGGCTCTCGGCGTGGACTAGGAGGAGCCCTCCTGCGGCGGCAACCTCCTTCATGCAGGCACGCACATCCTCCAGGGAGAGCTGGACGAGGTCTTTGTAAATCGTGAACACCTTGAGCGTAGTCAGGCCGTGACCGAAAAGCTCAGGAATCTGGCGAATCGAAATCTGGTCGGCCTTGACGACACAGCCATGAAAGGCCACGTCGACGATTGCTTGGCCGACCGCCATCTCAATGCGCTGCTCGGCGCATGCAAGTGGACTCAGCACTCCCGGGGGTTGCGGAATGGCGAAATCAACCAAGGTGGTGGTACCGCCCCATGCGGCGGCGGCGGTGCTTTCGGCGAAGCCATCAAGCGTTGAGAACTCACCGAGTAACAGCGAGGTGTGGACGTGAGGGTCAACGCCCCCTGGGACGACGAATGCGCCCGTGGCATCAATGACCTTTGCTGCGTCCCCAAGCGATCCGGCTTCGGCGACAGCGACGATGCGACGGCCGGTGATTCCTACATCTGCCACCCCGGAGCCACCCGGTCCACAAACTGTCCCGCCTCGGACGACGAGGTCAAACGTTGGCATCGCCGCCACCGTTCATGAGCACATCTGACGAATCGACTTTTAGCTCTCGGCCCAGTTTTAAGAGTTGCCCGAACAGCTCAGCCGAGATTGGGATGCCTTCTCGCTCCCGACGCGCGATTACCGCGTACTCGATGTCTCCTGGTATGTGGATCTCGTCCGAACCGTCTGCCAGCGGCACTGACTTGACCTCCTGTATCAGGCCCTCAACCGAATCCAGGAACTGCTCTCTTGGAATGAAGAGATCTGGTTGAAAGACGATCACCAGATGCCCAACTCCTCCCTCCGGATACAGGTGGCCGTCCGCATTTGCCCCGAATCGCGACCCTGTAAGGATTCCCGTCAGAACGTCCAGAACAAACGCCAGCCCATAACCCTTATGCCCTCCCATTGGAGCCAAAAGAACTGCCTTGAGAGCTAGTGCCGCATCGGTCGTCGGCCGACCCTGGATGTCGTACGCCCACCCTAGCGGAATGGACCGTCCTTCGGCAGCGGCCAAGCGGATCTTGCCGAATGCAGTAGCGCTCAGCGCCATGTCGAAGACGATGGGGGGGTGAGGCGATCGCCGGGGGATGGCAAACGCGATTGGGTTGTTACCCAGCGTT
>Ga0307374_10012929_pt1 | contig 11628 bp, 4 predicted proteins | sample OX3MG_FD_202532 | JGI IMG/M metagenome (GOLD analysis project Ga0307374, IMG submission 202532) | Soil microbial communities from Risofladan, Vaasa, Finland - OX-3 | ecosystem: Environmental > Terrestrial > Soil > Coastal area > Acid sulfate soil | place: Finland: Risofladan, Vaasa | collected...
AGGATTGCCATGATCTCCTCCCGGAGGCGCTCCGCGGACCTGGCGTCCTTGATCACGATGCTCTTGGCCGCCTTGTTGAGCTTCGTCTCCTCCTTTCGCGTGAGGTCGCGAGCCGTATAGACGACCAGCGGCGTCGAGCCAAGCGCATCGTCCTCCCCGAGCTCTTCGATCACCTTCCAGCCGTTCATCCCTGGGAGCCCCAGGTCAAGCACCACGCAGTCGAAAGCGTCCCTCGCCAGGAGCTCGAGAGCCTCATCGCCGGTCGCGACGGCCGTCGTGTCCGCGTTGAGCGGCTCGACGAGATTGACGATGAACTCCCGCTGGACGGGGTCGTCTTCGACGATGAGCAGGCTCTTGGCGACTTCGGCAGGGCGTGCCTCGGCGAACTGCATAGACCCTTCGACCTGCCACGAGCGGCTGCCACCGCCGGCCACCGCGACCGCCTGGTGGGCCCCCTCCGACGGCTCGTTCGACCACCCGTTGGCGGTGTCGGAAGGCGAGGGCCGGCGCGAGTGCGCGGGCAAAACGACAGGGAGGTACACCGTGAAGGCGCTGCCGACACCCGGCTCGCTGTCGAGGCGGATCTCGCCCCCGAGCAGACGGGTCAGCTCGCGGCAGATGGATAGCCCCAGCCCCGTGCCACCGTACTTGCGGCTGGTGGTCCCGTCGACCTGGGCGAACGCTTCGAATATCGACTGTTGCTTCTCAAGGGGGATACCGATCCCAGTGTCGATGACCCTGAAGGCGATCACCTGCGAGGCTCGGTTCAAGATCTCGTTGGCCGAGCTCCAACCTGAGCGCGCGGGCTCTGCCACGAACTGGACCCGGCCTCGCTCGGTGAACTTGAACGCGTTGCTCAGCAGGTTGTTGAGGATCTGCTGGAGCCGCTGGGGGTCGGTCGAGATGGTCTCGGGCACGCCCGGCCGGATGTCGATCGAGAATGCGAGCTTGGTCGCCTCCGCGACGTGGCGGAAGGTGCGCTCCAGCATCGGCTTAAGGTCCGCCAGCGGCCAGTTCGTGATGTCCAGGGCGACGGTGCCCGACTCGATCTTCGAGAGGTCGAGGATGTCGTTGATCAGCTTCAAGAGGTCCGTGCCTGACGAGCGGATGATCGTCGCGTACTCGATCTGCTTCGCGAGAAGGTTGCCGTCGGGGTTGGCGGCCAGCTCCTGCGCGAGGATCAGGAGGCTGTTCAACGGCGTGCGGAGCTCGTGCGACATGTTGGCAAGGAACTCGGACTTGTACCTGGAGGTCAGGGCGAGCTGCTCTGCTTTCTCCTCCACCAGGCTCTTGGCCGCCTCTAGCTCGTTTCTGCGCTGCTCGATCTCGGCGTTTTGGTGCGACAGCTGCCGCGCCTTCTCGGCGAGGTCCTCGTTGGTGCGCTGCAGCTGGTCTTGCTGGCTCTGCAGCTCGTTGGCCAGCGACTGCGATTGCTTGAGCAGCTCCTCGGTGCGGCTGTTGGCCTCGATCGTGTTGAGCACGATGCCGATGCTTTCCGTCAGCTGGTCCAGGAAGTCAATGTGCGTCTGGTTGAACGGCCTGAACGACGCCAGCTCGATCACGGCTCGAACGTCGCTCTCGAACAGCACCGGCAGTACCACGATGTTGGCCGGCTTCGCCTCGCCAAGCCCAGAGTTGATCTGGATATAGTCGGAAGGGACCTCCGTCACCACGATGCGCTGCTTCTCGAGGGCGCACTGGCCGATCAGGCCCTCGCCGATGCGGAACTCTCGCGGCACGTTCTTGCGTGGCCGGTACGCGTAGCCGGCCTGGTACTCGAGGTGCGCCGGGTTTCCGTTCGGCCCGACCATCCCGTAGAACACCCCATGCTCTGCGTGGACGAGCGGTGCGAGCTCGGAGAGGATCAACTTCGAGACCGTCATCGGGTCGCGCTGGCCCTGGAGCATGCGGGTGAAACGCGTCAGGTTCGTCTTGAGCCAGTCCTGCTCGGTGGTCTTCTCAGTGGTCTCCTTGAGGTTGCGGATCATCTCGTTGATGTTGTCTTTGAGGACCGCGACCTCTCCGCTCGTGTCGACGCCGATCGATCGAGTCAGGTCGCCCTTGGTGACGGCCGTCGCCACCTCGGCGATGGCTCTCACCTGGGTGGTCAGGGTCGCCGACAGCTGGTTGACGTTGTCAGTAAGGTCCCGCCAGGTTCCGGCTGCGCCCGGCACCTTGGCCTGGCCACCGAGGCGGCCCTCGACGCCCACCTCGCGGGCGACGCTGGTCACCTGCTCGGCGAAGACGGCGAGGGTGTCGGTCATGCCGTTGATGGTGTCGGCCAGCTCGGCGATCTCGCCCTTGGCCTCCAGAGTGAGCTTGCCGCGGAGGTTGCCGTTGGCGACGGCGGTGACGACCCGGGCGATACCCCGCACCTGGTCCGTTAGGTTGCTGGCCATCGTGTTGACGTTGTCGGTCAGGTCCTTCCAGGTGCCGCCGACCCCCTTGACCTGAGCCTGGCCACCGAGCTTGCCCTCGGTCCCCACCTCGCGCGCGACACGCGTCACCTCGTTGGCGAAGGCGTTCAGCTGGTCGACCATCGTGTTGACGGTGTTCTTGAGCTCGAGGATCTCGCCTTGCACATCGACGGTGATCTTCTTGCCGAGGTCGCCTTCGGCCACCGCCGTGACCACGCGTGCGATACCTCGCACCTGCTCGGTCAGCTGACCGGCCATCAGGTTGACGTTGTCGGTTAGGTCCTTCCAGACTCCGCCGACGCCCCGCACCTGCGCCTGGCCACCAAGCTTGCCCTCGGTGCCAACCTCGCGCGCTACACGTGTCACCTCGCTGGCGAAGGCGTTCAGCTGGTCGACCATCGTGTTGACGGTGTTCTTGAGCTCGAGGATCTCGCCTTGCACATCGACGGTGATCTTCTTGCCGAGGTCGCCGTTGGCGACGGCCGTGGTCACCTCCGCGATGTTGCGGACCTGGCTGGTCAGGTTGCCCGCCATCGTGTTGACGTTGTCGGTCAAGTCCTTCCAGGTGCCGCCAACGCCCTTGACCTGGGCCTGGCCACCGAGCTTGCCCTCGGTGCCCACCTCGCGCGCGACACGTGTCACCTCTCCCGCGAAGGCGTTGAGCTGATCGACCATCGTGTTGACCGTGTTCTTGAGCTCGAGGATCTCGCCTCGAACATCGACGGTGATCTTCTTGGAGAGGTCGCCGTTGGCGACAGCGGTCGTCACCTCGGCGATGTTGCGGACCTGGCCCGTCAGGTTGCCCGCCATTAGGTTGACGTTGTCCGTGAGGTCCTTCCACACGCCCGCGACGCCACGCACCTGCGCCTGGCCACCCAGCTTGCCTTCGGTCCCCACCTCGCGCGCGACACGCGTCACCTCTCCCGCGAAGGCGTTGAGCTGATCGACCATCGTGTTGACCGTGTTCTTGAGCTCGAGGATCTCGCCTCGAACATCGACGGTGATCTTCTTGGAGAGGTCGCCGTTGGCGACAGCGGTGGTCACCTCGGCGATGTTCCGGACCTGGCCCGTGAGGTTGCCTGCCATGAAGTTGACGTTGTCGGTGAGGTCCTTCCACACCCCGCCGACGCCCTTCACCTCGGCCTGGCCGCCGAGCTTGCCTTCAGTGCCAACCTCGCGCGCGACGCGGGTCACCTCGTTGGCAAAAGCGTTGAGCTGATCGACCATCGTGTTAACCGTGTTCTTGAGCTCGAGGATCTCGCCCTGGACCTCGACTGTGATCTTTTTCGAGAGGTCGCCGTTGGCGACAGCGGTCGTCACCTCGGCGATGTTGCGGACCTGGCCGGTGAGGTTGCCCGCCATCAAGTTGACGTTGTCCGTGAGGTCTTTCCACACCCCGCCGACGCCTTTCACCTCGGCCTGGCCGCCCAGGCGTCCCTCGGTGCCCACCTCGCGGGCGACGCGTGTCACCTCGGAGCTGAACGAGCGGAGCTGGTTCACCATGGTGTTCACCGTCTTGGCGGTTTCGAGGAACTGGCCCTGCAGCCGCCGACCCTGGATCTCGAGGGCCATGGTCTCCGAGAGGTCGCCGTTGGCGACGGCACCGATCACGCGCGCCATCTCGGTGTTGGGGCGGACGAGGTCCTCGACCATGTCGTTGACGGCCGCCAGGGTCGGCGCCCACCCAGGCCCCGCATCGCCGATCAAGGTCCGGTCGACCTGCCCTTCTTTGCCCACGCGCCGGCTCAGCCGGCGGATCTCGCGCTCGAGACGCTGGTTCGACTCGATGACCTCGTTGATCGCGTTGGCAACCTGGCGGGCTGAGCCGGTGTACACGTTCGGCATGCGCGCAGAGAAGTCGCCCTTCTTGACCGCGGCAAGCACGCTCAGCGCGATCTTGGCATCGATGGTGCCGGCGGCGTTTGCGTCGCGCCCCGACCTTGACGTGACTGCGGTGGTTGACGCCATATTCCTTCCTTCCTTGCCGGTGTGATCTAGCTGTCTAGGCGGGTCACAGGTTTTGAGGAACCCAGAAGTCGACCCTGGCGCCCGCTCCGGGTTCGCTCACGATGTGGCACCAGCCGCCGGCGAACTGCGCGCGCTCACGCATGGCCAGCAGTCCGAGGTGCCCGGGGAGGTGTTCCGATTCGGCGACCACGAACCCTGTCCCGTCGTCCGTGATCTGCACCCGGACGCCGCCATTCATGGATTCAGCGGCGACGACGACCCGGGTTGCGTGCGCGTGCTTCTCGACGTTGGTGAGAGCCTCCGATACGTTCTTAATGACGAGCCCTTCGATGCCCTCCGGAAGGGCGGCAGGAAGTTGAAGGTCACTCAGCGTCTCGATGCCTGAGTGGAGCCGCATGGACTCGAGCCGTTCCCCGATCGCGTCCTTGAGGTCCCGACGAAGCTCGAGCGCCTCCGGGCTCAGGTGGATCAGAAGGCGGCGTAGCGAGTCCTCGACCTTTCTCAGCGTGTTGCGGAGCTGGTCGAGCTGCACCGCCTGGTGGCTGCCGTTCGCCTCGGCTCGGATGCGCTCCAGCTGCAGCTCGGCGCCCGTGAGCAGCTGAAGCGCGTCGTCATGGATCGCGCTCGCAAAGCGCCGCCTCGCCTCGTCGCCCCCCGCCGCCACGTTGTTGAGGAGACGTCGCCGGGCGGCCACGGTCTCTTCGAGCCGAACGGCGGTCTGTGCCAGCTCTTCCTCCGCCTCCTTGTACTGCCAGACGAGGCCAGTCGCCATGGCGGCCAGGCGCAGCAACCGGACATCGCCGGCGGTGAACCCGCGCAACGAGTCGTGAGCGACGACCGCGCCGATGCGCCTTTGCCCGGCGCGCCACGAGACCGCGATCGAGCTCTTGACGTCGGCCAGCCCGCATGCATGCCAGAACTCGTCGAGCTCGGCCGAGGTGCCCTTTCCGAGGCGCAGCTCGTCTCGGAACACGACCTTCTCGAGGATCCCCTCGCCGGCCCCCTCGAGCTCCAGGCGCATTTCGTGAATGGGCGACGCTTCGCCGAAGCCGAAAGGGGTGGGTTGCACCATGAGGGCGCCTTGCATGCCCAGCCGCCAGAACGCTACCTTGCGAGCGTCTACCTGCTTGGCGATCGCCTCGCCGAGCCTGAGAAAGAAGGTCGGGAGGTCCTCGTCGGCGTCCAGGTACGAGGAAACGGCGCTGAGCGCGGCATGCGCCTGGTCGTGGGCCTTCTTGATGCGCTGGTCAGAGCGTTTCCTGGGTTTGAGGCCGGACTTACCCGGGGAGCCGGCCTGTGCTCCGTTCGCGGCGAGCGCCACTTCCACGCCGATCGGTAGCGCGGCTGTCTCCACTTGTCCCTCCAGACGGAATTTGTCGAACTACATCAAATCGGCTGGGGGGTGGCGCCGTCACCGTACAAGTGAGGTATTCGTAGCGAGAGTGCCCGGGGTCCGGTTCGCCGAAAACTGGCGTGCCCGGCCTCTCTTGCGAGGCGGGGCACATCTAAGAAACGTATTTGGGCGCGCTGTTACTCACTGGCGGCCGCCGCATTACAAGAAGACCGGGCCCGCCAGCGGCGAGCCCGGTCGGGGTTGGTTGGTCTACGAGCGCCGGCGCCGGATGCCGATGCTGCCCAGAAGGGCCATGACGGCCCCCAGGACGCCTCCCGCGATGGGAGCTCCGGTGTTGGCGAGAGTCACTCCGCCCGTGGTCGCCGTCGCGCCCAGGACTGAGCCCGACGCGCCGGTGTTGGTGGCGCTCGAACCCGAAACGCTGCCCGATCCGCCGGCGCCGCCCGATCCACTCACGGTGCCGCCGGTGCCGCCCGTGCCGCCCGTGCCGCCCGTTCCGCCGACGCCGCCCGTCGCGGTCGAGCCGGTGGTGTTGCCGGTGCTGGTGCCCGTGCTGGTTCCGCCGACGCCGCCTGTAGCGGTGGAGCCGGTGGTGTTGCCGGTGCTGGTGCCCGTGCTGGTTCCGCCGACGCCGCCTGTAGCGGTGGAGCCGGTGGTGTTGCCGGTGCTGGTGCCTGTGCTGGTTCCGCCGACGCCGCCTGTCGCGGTGGAGCCGGTGGTGTTGCCGGTGCTGGTGCCTGTGCTGGTTCCGCCGACGCCGCCTGTGGCGGTGGAGCCGGTGGTGTTGCCGGTCGAAGGCCCGGTCGAACTGTTACCGGCGCCGACGCCGCCTGTCGCGGTGGAGCCGGTGGTGTTGCCGGTCGAAGCCCCCGTCGAGGTGTCTCCCGTGACGTGAACGCTGCTAGTCGTCACGGTGCTGCCGGTCGTGTTGCCGGTGCTGGCGCCGGTGCTGGTGGCGTCGGTGTCCTTGGTCTTGTCGTCGCCGTTGCCGCTTTTGCCGCCCGCGACATCTCCCTTCGAGTCGGAGTTGCCCTCACCTGGCTCTTTGTGTGTCGCGTTGCCGGTGATGACCGTCGCGACGGACCCGTTGCCGTTGTCCTTGGCCTTGGCGCTACCGTTGTCGTTCGCCTTGGCGCTGCTGTTGGCGTTCGCCTTGGCGCTGCTGTTGGCGTTCGCCTTGGCGCTGCTGTTCTTCTTGGCAGTCATCGAGATGCCCGCAGCGCCGCTTGCCTTGAGGTCGCTGATGGTCTTGGCGCTGTTGTCGGTCTTCGCCACCGTGACGACCGGCGCCCCAGCACTCGCGCTGCCCTCGCCGTTGCCCGACGCCTTGACATGGGCGCCGCCGCCACCGTTGGAAGCCTTGACGCTTGAGTCGACCTTGGCCGCGCTGCCGCCGCTCGCCTGGCCGGACCCAGCGGAGCCTCCCTTGGTGTTGGGCTTGCCCTTGCCGTCGCCGTTTCCGTCACCGCCGATCTGGTGGGCGCCCGTGACTACGGGGCTCTCCTGGCGCTGAACCACCGCCGAGGCGTTGGTCCTGTCCTGGGCTTTGCCCTGGCCGTGAGAGTTGTCCGCGGCCAGTGCAGGCGACGTGCGGGCCAACATCAGGAAAACTCCGGCCATCAGTACGAACGCGTTGACGGCCAGGCGTCGCGCAAGCACAGGCCGACTCGCTAGAAATTCGCCGAACGCTTCCAAATGCCCACCTCCACGTGGATAGAAGCGATTGCCTCGCCGCCATCCTGGACATGGGCCACGTTTCCTTGGCGTGGATATGTCGCAGAACGCCCCGCTCAGCGTTCCCTATGTGGGCAATCCCTTGAAATGACAACGCAAGCACCAACTCTTGTAACCATGGGCGAGGCGACGGGCAAAGCCTCGGTGGCTGGATTCGTCGAGCAGGTCCTCGAAGGGTCCGGCTGGGAATTGAGCCGCGTCAAGCGCCGCTCGTCCAGGCTTGAGCCCCCGGACTCGTACTGGACGCTCTTCGACATTGCCATCAATAAGGACGAGGAAGAGCGGCGCCTGAGGCTCGTGGCCAAAGGAGCTCTCAACCCCGCGGCATGGGATCGGCTCAGCTCGCAGCTCGTTTCCGATGGAGCGGACAGGCGTTGCGATCCCATCGGAGGCATCGGCTACCCCAGGCTCTTCCCAGAATCCCAGCACGCATACTGGTTCTACCCGTTCGACCCGGCCATGCCAGGGCTTTCCGAAGCCGCCGACCCGGTCCGCATGGCTCAGGTGCTCGTCGGTTTGGACGGCCACAACAGTGCAGAGATCCTGCCGGTGGCGCGCCGGCTCGAGATTGAACGAGTCAGGTACATGCCCGAGATCGGCGCCATCCTCCGGTACCGGCTGGGCGGCCCCGACGCCCAGGTGGACATCTACGGCAAGGTTCAACCCGGCATCCGCGGGCTTCGCACCAACCGCATCGTGAACGCGCTGTGGCAGGCATCGCAGAAGCACCCGGGTTATCTGAACCTGCCGAGGCAGCTCGGATTTGTGGATCACCTGGGGCTGCTGCTCGAGCAGCGGGTGCGCGGTCTCCCGGTGAGCGGTCATCGCGCCAACACCGAGTTCCGGCATCTTGGCCACGTTGCAGCGGAAGCGCTGGCGGTCATCCACGAATCCAAGATCGACGTCGACGGCGTGATCAACATGGAGCACGAGCTGGAGCGATTGGATCGCGTCGCGAAGCAGTTCACCTACGTGCTGCCGACTGGTCATTTCCTGCTCTCCGACCTCATCGCGCATATGCGTGATCGCGTGCGCAAGACCCAAATCGAAGAGATCCTGCCCACGCATGGCGATCTCAAATACGACCAGTTCATCCATCACAATGGGGAGTTCACGCTGATCGACTTCGACTATTTCGCGATGGCCGAGACCAGCTACGACCTCGGGAAGTTCTGCGCCTACACGATTCCGTCCACGCCGAGGGACTGGAGGGAGTCCGTCGCAGCCGAGGAAACGCGCGCAATCTTCATTCGGCGCTACAAAGAGCTGCGGCCGGAGGCGACCCTGCAGCGATTTGCCGTTTACGAGGCCTTGCAGCTCGCGCTGCGGGCGATGGCCGCGATGTGGTCCCAGTCGTCCGGCTGGGAACGGGTCGCAGAGACGTTTCTTGTCATGGCGTTCGAGCGCTTGAAGAGCCGCTTGCCCGAATGAGTCAACAAATCTGCAGCCAAAGACCCCGGTTTAACGCTGTAAAAAGACTGATTTACAAGCTTTAACCCAGCAGCCGCCGGGACGCCAGCCGTGCGCCGTCAGACTCCGGTGGGATGCGAATTTTCTCCTGGTTGGCGTCGGCAGCACTGGTGGTCGCGCTCGCATGGGGCGTTTCGTCGGTCGTGCATCGAGACACGCTCGGCGCACGCGATCTGACCGTGGCCAAGCATTCCACGACATTGGCGGGATCCTACTCGGGCGTCATATACGGCGATCCCGCGCCTCAACGGATGATCCCCCGGCCGAGCCCCGATCCCAGCCCCACTCCTCCGCCGGCACCTCCTGCGCCGGCACCTCCTGCCGCCGCGCCGGTCCATCACTCCGTGCCGCCTCCGCCTGCGATCGTCGTGCGCACCACTCAGCAGGCCCTGATCAACCAGGATCGCGCGCGCTACGGGCTACCGCCGCTCACGTGGAGCTCCTGCCTTTACAGCGTGGCGGTGAGCAACGCTCAGCGGATGGCGGCCCAGGGCTACATCTCGCATACCAACGGGCCGAGCGTCGATCTTTCCTGCCGTCTCGGCCACCAGGCCGGGGAGAACGTCGGCGACTGGTCGGCCGGCGTCAACGACGCGCAGCTGAACACCATGTTCATGAACAGCCCGGAACACCGGGCCAACATCCTCGGGCCTTACCACTACGTGGCCACCGCATGGGCGGTCTCCAACGGTTACGGATACATTGCGGTGGAGTTCAGCTAAGCACCCAGGCCCTTCCTGAGCGCTCCGAGTAGCGCGCCCGGAGCGGGCGTTGTCCTGACGTAGCGCTCCCGCGCGGCTTCACGCCGTGCTCGATCGAGCGCTCGGAGGAGGAGCGCGAAGGGTGGTTTCCAGTGCACAGGCACCCGGTACGCGAGGGGCGCCCTGGCGCCGTGCGGCCGGCTGGCTGTGGGCCAAACGGGCATGGATTGCGGCCGCGGTCGGAGTCGTCTTCATCTCCCTGACGCTCTACATCCTGTGGGTCGTCAAGGACCTGCCCGACCCCAGCCAGAACGTGCTGGCCGCGGGCGACGTCGTCGTGCTCGATCGCAACGGCAAGCTGATCGAGGACTGGGACCCTGCCGGGCACTACCACGTTGACCTCGCCCTGCAGGACATGGGCCCGTATGCCCCGAAGGCCGTGATGGCAGCCGAAGATCGCAACTTCTACAGCCACGGTGCCATCGACGTGGTTTCCATCGGCCGGGCAATGTGGATCGACGTGACGCAGGGCGGCTTCAATGAGGGCGGCAGCACGATCACGCAGCAGCTCGTCAAGATCCAGCTGCTGACTCCGCAGAAGTCCCTGACGAGGAAGGTCCAGGAGCTCATCCTCGCGCAGGCTCTCGAGCAGCGCTATTCGAAGGACCAGATCCTTTCGATGTACCTGAACAGGGTCTATTTCGGGCACGGCGCCTACGGCATCGGGGCCGCGGCCAGGACCTATTTCTCCAAAGACTCGAAGGCCCTGACGCCGGCGCAAGCGGCGTTCCTCGCCGGCCTGATCCAGGCTCCGACCGCATACGACCCGGTGACGCATTACGACCTTGCGCGGCAGCGACAGCTCTACGTGATCCAGGGCATGGTCGCCACCGGAGCGCTGACCTCGTCGGACGCCGACAAGGCCAAGGCGGAGGATGTCAAGTCGGAGCTGAAGATCCAACCCACAGCGCGCCAGAGCCTGGCGCCGCATTTCGTCGACCACGTGCTCGCCGACCTCGAGACGATGTTCGGGTCTGCGGCGATTCAGCAAGGCGGCATCGTCGTCCACACCACGCTCGACATCGGGCTCCAGAGGCTCGCGCAGAGCGCCGTCACGAACGGGGTCCAGGACCTGTCGTCGATGAACGTCAACAACTCGGCCCTGCTGGCGGCCGATCCGAAGACGGGCGAGGTGCTGGCGTGGGTCGGGTCTGCAGATTATGGGAACGATGCGATCGCCGGCCAGTACGACGTGGTGCTAGCTGAAAGGCAGCCGGGGTCGTCGTTCAAACCGTACGTTTACGAGGCCGCGCTCAGGGATCACAAGATCACATGGGCCACCGTGCTTCACGACGCGCCAACGAACTTCAACGGATATACGCCGCATGACTTCGACAACGGAGGCATGGGCGCGATCACTGCACGGACGGCGCTCCTCAACTCGCGCAACATCCCCGCGGTCGAGGTCGGCCAGATGGAAGGCATGCAGAACGTGATCAACCTCGCCCATCAAATGGGCATCCAGAGCAAACTCGATCCAGGGCTCTCGACCGCGATCGGCGGCAGCGACGTCACCTTGTTCGAGCACGTCCAGGGCTACGAAACCTTTGCCAACCAGGGTCAGCGGGTGAACCTGAGCGTCATCCGCGAGGTGGACGGCGCGGGCGGCCACGCCATCTACACGCACAACACGCCCAACCCGACGACCGTGCTCACGCCGGCCCAGGCCTTCCTCATGAGCGACGTCCTGAAGAACTACCAGAACCAGTGGCATTTCGGTTGGAACCGCCAGATGGCGAGTAAGACGGGAACCAGCGACAACGGGGCGGGTGGGATTCCCGATTCGTGGATCATGGCCTACAACCCGGACATCGTGGTCGGCGTGTGGGTTGGCAACACCGCGCCCAACGGCGGAGGCGGCTTGATCCGGGCTTATGGCGAGAACGTCGGGCTGACGACGATGAAGCGGTTCGTCAACGCGCTT
>Ga0307374_10012932_pt1 | contig 11627 bp, 9 predicted proteins | sample OX3MG_FD_202532 | JGI IMG/M metagenome (GOLD analysis project Ga0307374, IMG submission 202532) | Soil microbial communities from Risofladan, Vaasa, Finland - OX-3 | ecosystem: Environmental > Terrestrial > Soil > Coastal area > Acid sulfate soil | place: Finland: Risofladan, Vaasa | collected...
AGGCTGTAGGTGACGAAGGCGAGCGGGATCAGCCGGTGCCACCGCTGGGGGGCCAGGGCGCCCGGCGTGCTCATGACCGGTGCGTGCGCCCGACCGGCGTCGTCGCAGTCCCGTCGTCGCTCATTTGCCGATCGAAGCCGGGCGCTCCAAGGCTTCTGGGGCGGCCGCCCGGTAGGTGTCGATCATGTCGAGGTAGTTGCGGGCGATGCGGTCCCGGGTCGCTTCTCGGTCGGTCCGCCCGGCGATGTGGTCGATGAGCGGGTCGCGCCAGATGGTGCGGCCGGCCGCGAAGCCGGCGTAGCCGTCGACGCCGGCGGCCACGGTGAGCCAGTGCCGGACTCGCTCGGCGTCGGCGCCGTGGCCGAGCACGATGCAGGCGACCTTGTCCCGCCCGGCGGCACGTGCTTGGGCGGCGGCGCGCTCAGCGCCGGCCCGGTCGTCGATGCCCTGGATCTTCCAGATGTCGGGCTCGACCCCGGCGTCTTGCAGCCCCGCGATGGCGCCGACGATGAGACCGGGCAGCAAGCTCCGCTCGTAGGCCCCGGGGTCGCCTTCGGCCTTGGCTGTTTGCGCCTCGGTGGGCGGGACAAGCAGCTCGAAGAGGAGTCGGCGCTCGTGGGCGCGAAGCCACGCCGACAGCTGGGCCAGGCGCTTCTCTTGTCCATCGTTGAGCGACGAGTCGCCCTCCGGGTTGTAACGGACGAGCACCTTGACGAAGTCGGGGTCGAAGTCCTCGATGTGCGCGAAGAAGCCGTCGCCGTACTCGAGCTCGAAGTCGTCCTGGCCCGACTTTTCGACCGGCATCGCCAGGGCGACCCCAGTGGACTTGGCGGCGCGGGCGACATCGGCGCCGAGCTCCTCATCCACCAGCACCCCGCAGCGTTCTTTGGGCGCGCCGTGAGCAAGTGCGTGTTCGAAGCCTTCGAAGATCAGCATCTTCAGGTCGGCTATCTGGCGGCGCTGTGCCGCGTCGGGTGGGCCGGCGATGCCGAGCAGGCCCTTCTTGAACGAGGCGCGGTGGTCGAAGGGCAGCAGGTACAACGGGTGGGAGGCGTCGATATTCATACGAGACCTCTTTTCGAAGAGTCGGTGACAGGGACGATTCCGAAGAGTCGATGACGGGCTGAGGGTCGGCGTCATGACCGTGGGCTGGCCGGTCGGAGGGCCTCGGTCATCGCAGCGCGGATCCGCTCCAGCCCGGCTGTCACGTCGGCGCCTATGTGGGCCCGCAGCACCCGACGCCCCCGTTTGGCCAGGACCTCGAGGTCGCTTCGGGCCTCGGCGTCCTTGACCACCCCGAAGGTGTAGCGGTGGCCGGGCACGGCCAGGCTGTCGGTGTCGTTGCAGGTGATCTGGAGGAACACCCCGGTGTTGGGGCCGCCTTTGTAAGCCTGGCCGGTCGAGTGCTGGAAGCGCGGCCCGAACCCGACGCAGGTGGCCACCTGGCGGGTGTCTCGGACCAGGACCCTGATCTCGGTCAAGAGAGCATCGTGGGCGGGGGTCATCTCCACGTACGCGAGGAGGGCCACGTAGTCGCCCGCCCCAGCCCGGGCAAGATGCGCCCCCAGGTAAGCCGCCAGGCTGGCACGGTCACCGGCTGGGTCGGCGCCGACCACCCTGGCCAGCTCGGCCTGGTTGGAGGCGTCCGCGTAGAGCGCCACGCTGTCGCCCTCGAAGAAGGGGTCCAGCTTGTCGAGGGCGCCGGTCTGGTCGTAGCGGTCGGTGAGCTGGCGGGCCAGCACCTTGGCCTCTTCCACGTCAGGCTGGTCGAAGGGGTCGATCCCGATCAGCGAGCCGGCCACCGCGGTGGCGAACTCCCAACGGAAGAACTCCCGCCCCAGCTCGTAGGGGTTGGACAGCTCGATGCGCACCACCGGCTGGCCGGCGGCCTCCAGGGCGGAAACCTGAGCCTCTTGCTCCGTGTCGTCGTCCGTGGTGAGGGAGATGTAGGCGAAGAGCCGGTCGGATCCGTAGGCCTCGGGCGCCCCGAGCGGCTCCCGGTCGACCGGGATCACACCTCGGCCGCCCTTCCCGGTGGACTCGGCCAGCAGCTGTTCCAACCAGGCACCCAGATGAAGCAGTCCCGGGGAGGTGATGAGCGTCAGCTTGTCCCGGCCGGCGTTGGCAGCCGTCCCGATCACCGCGCCGAGCACGAGCCCGGGATTGTCCCGGACCGGGACGGAAGGGGCACAGGCGTGCGCCATCGTCTCGGCCGAGGAGAAGAGGCGTACCACGTCGACGCCGCAGGCCGCGCCGGGCACCATCCCGAAGTCCGACAGAGCCGAGTAGCGGCCCCCGATCGAGGGCACTCCCCAATAGACGGCCCGGTAGCCCTGACGCCGGGCCAGGGCCTCGAGGGGAGAGCCAGGGTCGGTGATGGCCACGAAGTGGGAGCCGGCCAGCTCCTTGCCCACGACCTCGGTCATTTGTTCGTAGAAGTAGGCGGCGAAGAGGTTGGGCTCGAGGGTGGTGCCGGACTTGGAGGAGACGAAGAACAGCGTCCTGGCCAGGTCCACTCGCTCCTCGATGGCCTTGACCTGGGCGGGATCGGTCGAGTCGAGCACGTGGAGGCGGGGGAAGCCGGGCTTGGGCGAGAACGTGGCCGCCAGCACGTCGGGACAGAGGCTCGAGCCGCCCATGCCCAGCACCACGGCGTCGGTGAAGGTGGCCTGGCGCACCCAGTCGACGAGATCGGCGAAGCGATGGGCGTGGGCCGCCTGGTCGAGAGCCACCCCGAGCCAGCCCAGCCAGGCGTCCTCGTCCTTGCCGGTCCACACCGTGGCGTCATGTGCCCAGACCCGGCTCACCTTGCCGGCCGCCCGCCATTCGTCGACGGCCGCGTCCACCTGATCGGACAGGTCCTTGGGCAGCGAGGTACGCAGCCGCCAGGGTTCTGGCGTCTTGGAGGGCCCGGCCAGGGCCTCCTCCACCGAGGACAGCAGCTGGCGGAAGGCGTCTTTGAACTTGTCCACCCCGTCGCTCAGCAGCTGGTCGGTCACCGCGGCCAGGTCGACCCCGTAGCCCGGAAGGCTGTCGATGATGGCGCGGGCCTCGTCCAGGTCGTCTTCTAGCGCCGAGCGCACGACGCCATGGGCGCCGAAGGCCTCAAAGGTGGCCGGAGGGACGGTGTCGATGGTGTCGGGGCCCATGAGCGACTCCACGTAGAGCAGCTCCGGCAGGGCCGGGCTCTTGGTGCTGGTCGAGGCCCACAGCAATCGCTGCATCTTGGCCCCCGCTCCCGCCAAAGTGTCCCATCGGGCGCCGGTGAAGAGCTGGCGGGCGCGGCCGTAGATGACCTTGGCGTTGGCGATGGCCACCTTGCCTTGCAGGGAGGCGTCGAGACGGGGCTCGAGGGCCGAGTCGAGGCGGCTCACGAACACGCTCGCCACCGAGGCGATGCGTTCTAGACCTCCGCCGCCAGCGAGGCGGTCCTCGAGCCCGGCCAAATACGCCTGCACCACTGATTCGTAGGCTTCGAGGCCGAACAGCAAGGTGATGTTCACGTTGATGCCCGCCCCAGTCAGCTCCTGGATGACGGGAAACCCGGCCGGGGTGGCCGGGACCTTCACCATCAGGTTTGGCCGGTCGATCGCCGACCACAGCCGGCGGGCCTCCGCGGCGGTGGCGGCACTGTCGTGGGCGAGCTCTGGGGACACCTCCATGCTCACGAAGCCGTCGGCGCCGCCAGTGTCGTCGTAGACGGGGCGGAAGATGTCCGCCGCCGCGCGGATGTCGGCGATGGCCAGCGACTCATAGGCCGACTTTGCGTCCATCGGCCCCGAGCGGCGCAGCTCGGCGATGGCCTCTGCGTAGTCGCTGGAGCCGGCGATCGCCTTGTCGAAGATCGACGGGTTCGAGGTCATGCCCCGCAGCCCCTCTTTGGCCACCATGCGTTCGAGGTCGCCGGAGGTGAGCAGCGATCGGCGGATGCCGTCGTACCAGATGCTCTGGCCCAGGGCGAGGGCCTCATGGATCGGATCGGTCATCTGCTGCTCCTTCGTCGTTGGCGGAAGTCCCGGATAGAAGAGCGGACGGAGATCGTGACGAGGTCGCCCGGCGCTCCGGGTCCCTGTGCCACTGGAGCTGCTGGCCTTCGGGATCGACGCCACCTTGCGAGCCGTGGGCGACGCCCGCCTGACCGGCGCGCCACCAAGCCCCGACGGGGGCGTGCTCGCCGGCTACTTCGGGCCGCTCGATGATCCCGAGGCGCTGTCCCGCCGGCTCTCGGCCGTCCCCGGTGTCGTCGGCCACGGGTTGTTCTCGCCTCACAAGGTGAGCGAAATCCTCGTCGGGCGAGGCCAAGAGGTCCGGCGCCGCCGGGTGGGCGGCTGAAGGACTGACAACCGCAAGGCGAGGCCCTTCGCCCACGAGCGCTCGGCAGTCGGGCGGGCCCATCGTCACAGGCCCGGGAAGGGATCCTCGAGGGACCCGAGCACGTAGATCCCGCCGGCCGCTTTGAGCTCGTCGGTCGAGTAATGCCCGCTCGCCACCCCGACGGCCACCGACCCTGCGGCCTTGGTGGCTTCCATGTCGTGGGGGGTGTCGCCCACCACGTAGATCTGGGCTGCCTCCAGTTTGGCGCCGTGGAGGCGGATGGCCTTGTCGATGGCCAGGCGGGTCAGCTCGGCCCGGTCGGGCGAGTCCGAGCCGTAGGCCCCGAAGACGAAGAACCGGTTCAGGTTGGCCGGCACCAGCTTGGTGCGCGCCGCGCCTTCCATGGCCCCCGACACGATCCCGAGCGTCACCCCGGCGTCGCCCAGACCGACGAGGGTGTCTTGGACTCCGGGGAGGACCCGGTAGTGCTCGGAGGCCCAGATCTCGCCGCCCAGGTGGCGAAGGTAGGCGGCGTAGAGCCGGCCGAGCTCCTCGGTCGTGGGCTCACGGTGCAGCACGGCGGTGAACGTGGCCCGAGCCACCTGGGGATCGGTCTCGCCCGCCGAGGTGTGTGCTCCGATGTCGGCGGGAATGCCGTGGAGCTTGTCGAAGGCCGCCATCCAGCTCTTGGCGCCCGCTCCCCCCGTGTGGACCAAGGTCTCGTCCACGTCGAACAGCACCACCACCGGCTTGGGCAGGGCGCTCACCTCAGGCCTTCTTCTCGTCGTGGCCACCGAAGCCCTTGCGCATGGCCGAGAGGGCCTTGTCGGCGAAGTCGTCGAGGCCGCGCGAGGCGAAGCGAGAGTAGAGCGCGGTGGTGAGGACCGGAGCGGGGACGCCTTCGTCGATGGCCGCGATCGAGGTCCAGCGCCCCTCCCCGGAGTCCGACACCCGCCCCTCGAACTCCTCCAGGTCGGGGGAGGCGAACAGTGCAGCCGCGGTGAGGTCCAACAGCCAGGACTCGATGACGCTGCCCCGGCGCCACACCTCGGTCACTGCGGCGGTGTCGATGTCGAAGCGGTAGAACTCGGGCTCCTCCATCGGCGCCGTCTCGGCGTCGGCCTGGACGGTCCGCGTGCCGGCATCGGCGTTGCGCAAGATGTTGAGCCCTTCGGCGAGGGCGGCCATCATCCCGTACTCGATGCCGTTGTGGACCATCTTCACGAAATGCCCCGCACCATTGGGACCACAGTGCAGAAACCCACGCTCGGCCGCCTCGGGCTCCCCGGTGCGCCCCGGGGTCCGCGACGCCGAGTCCATGCCCGGGGCGATGGTGGCAAAGATCGGACCGAGGCGCTCGACGACATCGGCTTCGCCGCCGATCATGAGGCAGTAGCCCCGCTCGATCCCCCACACCCCGCCGCTCGTCCCGCAGTCGAGGTGGTGGATACCCCGCTCTGACAGCACCGCGGCGCGGTGGATGTCGTCTCGGTAGTAGGAGTTGCCGCCGTCGATGATCGTGTCCCCGCTGTCCATGTGAGAGGCCAGGTCTTCGATGGTCTTGCCGGTCACCTCACCGGCGGGCACCATCACCCACGCCGTCCGGGGCGGTGTCAGCTTGGCGACGAGATCGGCCACCGAGTTCGCCCCGGTTGCTCCGTCCTTCTCCAAAGCCTTCACCGCCTCGAGGTCCACGTCGAAGACGACGCAGTGATGTCCGTCGTGGATGAGGCGGCGGACCAGGTTCGCCCCCATCCGCCCGAGCCCCACCATGCCGAGCTGCATCGGGTTACTGCTTGGCATCGTCTTTTCTCCTCTGGTCGTGGTCGTGCCGAGTGCCCGATCTGTCTTTTCGCTCTGGCTTTTGCCTCGGAACTGCGGTCACCTGCTGCCCTCCTCCTGCTCGGGAAGCCACGGCAGGTGCCAGGGCGGATGGCCCCGAAGGAGCTCGTCTGCCGCTGGCGGTCCCCACGACCCCCGGGGGTAGGGCACCGGGTCGGAGGTGTGGTCCACCAACGGCTGGAGGACCCGCCAGGTCTCCTCCACGGTGTCCTCCCGGCTGAACAGGAAACGATCGCCGACCAGCGCGTCGTGCAGCAGGCGCTCGTAGGGCCCGGGAGGCTTGCCGAGCTCGGCGGCGAAGGGCAGGTCCATGTGCACATCGCGCGACGATCGGCCCTCGGGCCCCTTGGACCGCATGGAGAGGCGAAGTCCAGCGTCCGGGTCGATCCGGAACACCAGCTGGTTCGGGTCGCTGTGCTGGGGCTGGTCCAAGAAGGCCAGGCGGGGTGGGCGCTTGAAGATCACCCTCACCTCGGTAGCCCGGGCCGCCAGGGCCTTGCCGGCCCGGATGAAGAAGGGCACGCCGGCCCAGCGCCAGCTGTCCACCTCCAGGCGCAGCGCCACGTAGGTCTCGGTCGACGAGTGCCTCTTGACACCGGGGACCTCGGCGTACCCCTCGTACTGGCCTCGCACGCAGCGAGCCGGGTCGACGTCGGCCGTGGCTCGGAAGACCTCGACCTTCTTGTCCCACAGGGCTCGGTGACCCGGCCCGACGGGCGCCTCCATAGCGATGAGGGCGAGCACCTGGAGGAGATGGTTCTGCACCACGTCACGCAGCGCCCCCACCGAGTCGTAGAAAGCGCCCCGGTCCTCCACCCCGAAGTCCTCGGCCATGGTGATCTGCACGGCCGCGATGTGGTCGCGGTTCCACACCGGCTCGAAGAGCGCGTTGGCGAAACGCAAGGAGGCGATGTCGAGCACGGGTTGCTTGCCCAAGAAGTGGTCGATGCGCAGGATCTGGTCCTCGGCCAGCACCTTGTGCAGCTCGTTGTTGAGTGCTCGGGCCGAGCCCAGGTCGTGGCCGAAGGGCTTTTCGATCATCACTCGGCCGCCTGCGACAAGATCTGCGTGGCCGAGCGCCGCCACCACCGGGGCGAAGAGCGCGGGTGGGACCTCGAGGTAGAACAGCGGGGTGGAGGAGCCCTTCAACCGAGCCGTCAGGTCCTGGTAGGTGCCTGGGTCGGCAAAGTCACCCTGCAGGTAGGTGAACCTCCGCGCCAGCCGATCAAAGGCCTTCTCCTCCACGACCTCGTCGGCCGCCTGAAGGGCTTCTCGCACCGAGGCGACCAGGTGGTCCTCGGACCAGTCCTCGCGGGCCACGCCGACGATCGAACAGTCCAGCGCGCCGTCGACCTCCAGGCGGTACAGCGCGCGGAAGGTCATCTTTCGGGCCAAGTCTCCGGTGATCCCGAAGATGACCAGTGCGTCGGCCGCCGGGGTCGTGGTCTCGCTCATGTGAGACGTACCCCCCAGGTCGTGGTCACCAGCTGACCGGGCTCCAAGCGGATCACCCCGTCGCCGCTTCCGAAAGCGTTAGGGGGACAGGTCATCGGCTCGGTGCCGAGCGCCCTACGCCGCCGGCCCGGGTCGAGGGTGTCGCCGGTATAGAGCTCGATGATCGGGTAGCTCTCGTCGACCCACAGCTCGGCAGAGCGGCCGTCGGGGCCACCGAGGCGGGCCCAGGCACGGCCGTCGGCGTCGCGGGCCAGATCGCTGAAGGCGGAGTCCAGCCGCTGGGCCCCGAGGGTTCTGGCCTGGCGGAAGTCGTAGGCGGTGCCCTCGACGGCCTCGGTGCCGACGGGCAGTCGGCGCTGGTCGTCGGTGACGATGCGGGTGGCGGCCTCGAGCTGCAGGGTGCAGTCGTCGACCGCACCGGGGCCCGGGGACAGGTAGGGGTGCTGCCCGGCGCCGTAGGGACAGGGGCGTACCCCGGCATTGGTGGCGGTCGTCGTCACCACGAGCCCTTCGTCGCCCAGGGCGTAGTCCACCTCGACGTCGAGGCAGGACGGGTAGCCCTCCATCGGAAAGAGCCGGATCCCCATCGCCACCCGGGACTCCGTCTGGTGCAGGACCCGCCACGGCCGCCAGCGCAGGAAGCCGTGGATGGCGTTGTGCTTCTCGGGCTCGGTCAGCGCCACCTGGTGGTCGACCCCATCGAAGCGGTATCGACCGTCCGCCAGTCGGTTGGGCCAGGGGATGAGAGGCGCGCCGTGCGCGCCGTCGCACATGGCGTCGATCGGATACGGATCGAGGACCGCTCTGTCCCCGACCGCGTACTCGCGAATCCCAGCACCCACCTCGACCACGGTGGCGCGCTGATCTCCCCAAGCGATCTCGAACTGCTGGCCCGACGGGCAATAGGCGACCAACGCCGCTCCTTTCCTCCCGGTGTACGCCGAGCACGAAAGCTCGGTGCTGCGTTACCGGGATCTAGAGCAACGGTGTCGCCGACGGGCCCCGCGCGGGGCTTGGCCGGAACTGCGGATTACCGTCCTACCACCAGCGGCGCTGCCGCGCAACGTTTAGGACGCCAAACGGGATTCGCTGCCTGATCCTCCCCCTCGCCCCCGTCAGCCCGAGCTCATCCCAACCGGGACGGAGCAGGCCCGGGCGCTCGTCCTCCTCCATTCCCGAGGTGAGCCGACGCCGGTGACGAGAGCAGCTCCCCCAGGACCCGCCCGACCCGTACGGGCGCCGACGTTGGCGCCGGCACTGCCGACAAGCCCAAGCGGGTCCCCCGCTTACTATCTGGGCGGATTGATTGTCGGGGCGGGACACGGTCCATGCGTCCGACCGGTGCTCGGGTCGTTTCTGGGGCGGCGCAGGCTACAAGAGCGGCGGCCAGACCTGGGTCCCTGTCGGTCCTCTGAGCTCGGACTCAGCTCGCGTGGCGCTTGCGGCGCCGTGCTGGTGGTGGTAAGCCGGTTCTCAGTCAGGACGGCTGAGGCCAGCAGCCTCTCGTCGGCAACATCGTTGCTCTAGATCCCGGTAGCGCGATATCGAGCGCCATGCTCGAAGCACGCGAGGACGAAGAGGAGCAGCGAAGATGGTTCCACGATGGCAGTTCCCCCGGTCGTGCTGCTTCGCCGAGCCGGGGGCGGCCTGCCGTCGACTGGTAGACGAGCGGCGCCTGCACCCACCGTCCTGTCTCCTCAAGATGACACCAGGCGTCCCCGACGCTTCTCCGGTTCCCTCCGCCCCGATTGCTCGTGCCTGCCGATGGCGACCGGACGCTCTCGGGCCAATCAGATGCCCTGCGCCAAGGGTTCGCTGCGGGCGACCCGTCGAGGGGATCCTCGGCCATCTCGATGCGCTTCATGCCCTGGCTGACTCGAGCTCGGGCGATCCGGAACGGGCCCAGCAGGAGGCCGGTCGCGCGCCCGAGGGCGAGCACGGTCTGAGCGATAAGAGGAGGTAGCTCGTGCGACATTTCTCGTTCCGCCCCGCTCTCACGTTCAAGGGGCGGGAGTTCCAGGGCCTGCGAGGCTTCTCGGGCAAGCCGCTGCACCCGCCGCTCACCGATGTCCCCATCGGGGCCTATGTGATCGCGGCGGCCTTCGACGTGATCTCCTTCATCGGCGACCGCACCGCCTGGCAACGAGAGTTCTACCAAGCGGCCACCTTCGTCTTCATCGCCGGTGCCCTGGTCTCCCTCGGTGCGGTCGTGACCGGTGTGTGGGACCGCTGGCGCTCGAGCGAGGCGGGGACCCAGGCTCGGCGCACGATCAACGCCCACGCCCTGTTGATGGTGGTGATGACCGTGCTCGTGCTGGTCGACCTGGGCCTGCGCTGGTTCCGCTACCACGGGCTGGCCGGGCCGACCTCGGCACTGCTCGGGCTCAGCCTGGCGGCAGCCCTGATCGGGGCGCTGGGTGCCACCTACGGGGGGACCCTCGTGTTCGGCTACGGCTTCAACGTCGAGACCGCCGGCGACCATCCCGTCTGGCACCCCTCCGAGCTCGACGTGTTCCCCGGCCAGCCCCACCCCGCCCCGACGGTGCCAGTTCTCGGACCTGACACCGGGGATGATCGGACGCCCCGATGAGGGGCGAACGCCACGGCGCCTCCACCACGCCTGCGCCGAGGGGTTACGGGCCTCCACTCGAGGCATGCCTGCGCTCGGCTCAACGTCCGCACCCCGACGAGAAAGGCTCGTGATGCGATGACCACACAGCAGACCTTCGTGCTCGTGGGCGCCGGACTGGCCGGAACCAAGGCGGCCGAAGCCCTACGCAGCGAAGGCTTCGCCGGTCGGGTCGTGCTTGTCGGGGAGGAGGCCGACCGCCCCTACGACCGCCCCCCGCTGTCCAAGGACTACCTGCAGGACAAGTCAGAGAAGGAGAAGATCTACCTCCACCCGGAGGGGTGGTATGACGAGCACGACGTCGAGCTACGCCTCGACACTCGGGTGACCGCCATCGACCGAGCAGCCCACCAGCTCACCATCAGGGGCGGCGAGGAGATCGGCTACGACAAGCTGCTTTTGGCCACCGGCTCGTCCCCGCGTCGCCTGCCCGTGCCCGGCGGCGACCTGGACGGGGTCTTGTACCTGCGCCAGCTGGGCGACTGCGAGGCGATCAAGGCGGCCTTCACCACGGCCAAGCGGGCGGTCATCATCGGGGCGGGCTGGATCGGTCTCGAGACCGCCGCCGCGGCCCGGACCGCCGATGTCCAGGTGACCCTGCTCGAGACGGCGAAACTCCCGCTCTTGGGCGTGCTCGGCCCGGAGCTGGCCCAGATCTACGCCGCCCTGCACGCTCACCACGGCGTCGAGCTGCAGATGGGCGCGCAGGTGGCCGAGATCACCGAGGTGGAGGGCCGAGCCAGCGGGGTCGGCCTCGCCGACGGCAGCCACATCGACGCCGACGTGGTCGTGGTGGGAATCGGCATCACCCCCTACACCGAGCTGGCCGAGGCGGCCGGCCTGACCGTCGACAACGGGATCCTGGTCGACGAGCACCTGCAAACCTCCGACCCCGACATCTTCGCCGCCGGCGACGTGGCCAACGCCTACTACCCCTCCCTCGGCCGCCACCTCCGGCTCGAGCACTGGTCGGCCGCGCTCAACCAGGGGCCGGTGGCGGCCGCCAACATGGCGGGCAGGACGACCGCGTATGACCACGTGCCGTACTTCTTCTCCGACCAGTACGACATGGGGATGGAGTACTGGGGGTACGTCGAGGCCGGCCACTACGACCAGGTCGTCTTTCGAGGGGAGGTGGACAAAGGTGAGTACATCGCCTTCTGGGTCCGCAAAGACCGGGTGCTGGCCGCCATGAACGTCAACGTCTGGGACCAAGGCGACGCCATGGTCGCCCTCATCCGCTCGGGCGACCGAGTCGACCTGGCCCGATTGGCGGGCCCGGGCGTCGCCTTGGAAGACCTCATCGGAACGAGCCAGGCCGAGGGAAAGGCACGGTGATGGACGACAAAAAGCTCGAGCTGGTCGGCCGGCTGGCCACCCAGCTGCG
>Ga0307374_10012935_pt1 | contig 11625 bp, 11 predicted proteins | sample OX3MG_FD_202532 | JGI IMG/M metagenome (GOLD analysis project Ga0307374, IMG submission 202532) | Soil microbial communities from Risofladan, Vaasa, Finland - OX-3 | ecosystem: Environmental > Terrestrial > Soil > Coastal area > Acid sulfate soil | place: Finland: Risofladan, Vaasa | collected...
AGCTGAACATTCCTTCTTGCTGGTTATCCTCTCCGCGCATTTTGCTCGTCTCCTTGGCCTTCCTCACATCAGACGAGTTTTTTCAATTAAAGTTGCGAAGGAAATGAGTTTTTCAACAAACTGCTAAGCGCGCAGATCATCGATAACTACAAAGTTGAGACCGAGGTTACGCTGAGGCGTAGGCGCATAAAGGCCGCTCGTTCAGCATTGCTTTTTGGTCCTCCCGGCACGTCCAAGACGGATATCACCGGAGATTTGGCAGACGAGTTGAACTGGCCGTTGATCGCAATAACTCCATCTGAGTTTGTGAAAGGAACTCTTGCTGATGTGTATGTCCGCGCAGATGAGATCTTCCAAGATTTATTAGATCTCTCGGGTGTTGTCGTATTTTTCGACGAAATGGATGCCTTAGTGCAAACGCGTGACGCTGAAGTGCAGCTCGATATTGCAAGCCAGTTTTTAACAACCACTATGCTTCCAAAGCTCACCAGCCTTCACGACGAAGGTCGAGTTGTATTTTTCATGGCGACCAACTTCCAAGACCGGTTCGACGCCGCGATCAAGCGTCCCGGACGCTTTGATCTTCTCCTGTGCATGGGACCACCTAAATTGAGCGAAAAGCTTGATCGATTGTATGTGGTATATGGCTTAGATGCTGACGATCCGGAAAGTTCTCAGGCGGTCAAGGCAGGGACCATGATCAAACGATATCTTAAGAACAAGCCGGAGTTGAGGGATCAGCTTTCGTTGTACACATTTAGCGAGTTCAAGGCGTTTCTCAGACAATTTGGCGATAAGAAGTCGATTGGTGACGGTGTCGAACAGGTCCACGCATCAGAGTTCCAGAGGCTTCTGAGGCACGACAGTAAATACGTTGCGCTCAAGTTGAGTGATCTAAAGTCACTGCGAAAAATCGTGAAATGGGAAAAATTGGCGGACCTCAAAACAAAAAAGTTCACGCTGAAGCAGCTTGAGAAAAGGAAGATGTCGCTTAGCCCGATTATTCGTTACTTGTGTGATTGGCAAGAGTCGAAAGACCAGTTTTAGTAGGCCTGTATTGCGTCTAAGCATGTGAAAGGACCGTACTTTCGAATAGAGTGTCATCGACACGCCACCTCAATTCCTCAAGAGACCCATTGTTGGGAATTATGTCGTCCGCTTCACGACGAATGTTCAACGCGGTGTGATCGACGGGGCTTGCGCCCACGATGCGTTTGTTGCCAGACTTCGTTTTCGTGGATAGCCGTTGCTGAATCAAGGAATCGTCGCAATCTACAAACCAAGTCAAGACGGATCTTTCGCCGATGGCGTCAGAATCCACGTCCACGGTATCTCGAATTGAATCGACAACGATGGGTGTATCGCATTCTCGAATAGTCTTTGTTAGCCTTCTCCGAAGGGGAACCTGTCGATGAACGTCTAGGATGGTTGCACCAAATTCTCGGAGATCAGTTTCGGAAATGGTATTCGGATCAACATGTCGCCCGAAGAGCCTTTTGTCCGGGGGCGCATTGGCATCATCAATCAGAAGTTGACGAATAATGTCACGGGTTCGTACCCATTCAAAGCCATAGAACACACTGAGGTATCGCGCGACGACGGATTTTCCCGCACCGGTCTTGCCGGCCAGACAGATGACCGGGTTTTTGTTAAAGGCCAATGGGCGAACTTTCGGTACGATAAGCTGTGCCTCACTCGGAATCCCCATTGGCTCAAAGAGACCTGCTTCGAAATACCGCCCCACGATCGCTGCCGTGATCGCATCCATCTCGTCATGGGAGCGGGTTTCGAGCCCCGCGCCTTCCAGCCCCAGACGGCGAAGGCCCTCGCGGAGTAAGTCGAGGCTCTTTTGTTTGCGCGGGATGCAAAGAATATCTTGAGCGGCCCCCGGGTACGATTCAATGACACTTGGGGCGCGGGGTAGCTTTTCGATTGCTCGTCGAAGACGGATGCCCCGTAGCGTCAGATTCCGCATCGAGTCTATTAAAGCGGGGTAGGCCGGTATTCCGATGCTTGCTAGGTCGTGTTCAGCGACTCGGACGATCCCAGCCTTTGGATTAATGGAGTCTCCGCCGCCCGGCAATCCGAGTGGAGAGTCGATGCTAACAATTGTCGGCTTGCGTTTTTGGATGTATGCCAGCAACTCATCATCGGAGGATAGTGAGCACGTCTCCACCATAAAGTCGTTGAGGAGAGCTACGCCCGTCGCCTTGTCACCGGCAGTCAGGTCAATCCCAACAACTCGAGATCCCGCAGGAATGTTGCAGGGCGGCTGGATGTGAGCCTTAAGGAAACGCCTCGGTAATTCAACAGCAGGATCGAATTGCAGTTCTATCTGCTGGGATACGGCTGCGCTTTTCGTGAGAGACTTCCGGGTCGCTCTGCTTTGCGCGATCCACTGCTTGAATTCTTCATAAGAAAGCCGGTTTAGGACTAGAGGAGCCTTCAACCTATGCAGAGCTGCAGCACCAAAGCGGAGATTCAGAAGATGCGATCGAGCATGCGCGTCCGAGCCGATTGAAATGGCGCAGCCCGCTTCAACGGCCTTTCTTAGTAGGTCCAATGGAAGGTCTAACCGTGACGGGAAGCAATTCAGTTCGAGAGCGACGCGCCATTGAGCACATTTGTCGAACACTTCGTTCCAATATACTTCTGCAGGGAGGCGAATGTAGTCCGGCACCCCCGGCTTGCCGATAATGGCGGACGTAGGGTGGGCGATTATGTCGATCTGCCCAGACTCAATAGCCCTCAAGAGACGGTCTGTATTCAAGCGGATGTCGTCGGTCCAACTTGAATGTACGGACGCGACGACAAGATCAGCGGCCGCAAGAAGGGAGTGCGGGAGGTCGAGTGTGCCGTCGTTCAGAATGTCAACCTCGATGCCGTGGAGAACCGAACAAACAGGCGCTGCTAGAGTGAGAGCGTTCGCTTGTCGCAGCCACAAAGGCGGCGTTAGGCCGCTTTGCAGCTTGCTGGTTCTGCTGTGATCGGTTACTGCGAAGTATTGCAAGCCACTGGCAACCACGGCCTTTGCCATTGTGTTCACTGAAGCACTGCCGTCGGACCACGCGGTATGCAGATGAAGGTCCGACGTAAGACTGTGGAGGGAAGAGGACGCGAGAGGATCGAGAAATTGTGCCAATTCAGGAATACGACGAAATCGGGACTTCGCGGCATTTGATTGGACCCCAAAAGTCCATCCCATTTGGTGTTTGATCCTGACACAATCGCTATTGTCTTGGGATTCGCGCCGAAAATGCTTTTCCCGCCTCAGCGCCTTGCCTACAGCGCTTGCAATCATGTCCCATTCTCTGTTGGCAACAACAGCTACCGGGGCGGTGATGGGATCGAATGGATCGCCTATACCGGAGATGTCCCATGCAAGTTGTTTCCGGTTGCATTCCTCTACGGTGTTCAAGAAGCGCAGCAAAGGAGGAACGACGTGAGCGGTCTGCCACGGCCCGACATTACTGCCTTGATACAATTCCGCAATCCGATCGCGGTTAAGAGTAAGGTTCAGTGCGGCTTTGCCGGGCCAGTCCTCCGCGAGAGAGCGCGAAGAGACGGTCAGCGCTATCGTGCTAGGACCTAAACCGCGCACGGAGCGCAAACGCAAACAGCGATCGAATCGTTCGCTTCGATAGGACCGAAGTTCAGCAACCGTACCTGTCAGTCGGATCTTGGTCAAGTACTGGCGGATTCGCTGTGATGGGACATAGTCGAGGTCTTCATCGCGAGCTGTTCCGTCAAGCCAGCGGTCAATAGTGGTTCCGTATCCATCGAGGCTATATCCAGCTCGCCAGAGTGAAAAAGTTCGGTACTTTGGGACTTCTGTGCCTTTTGCGAGCGCGTCCACTTCAAGAAGAAATGCGAGATCATACAACGGCTGCACATACTCGAAGTCTCTGACGCGAAAATAGTCTTTGGCCACCGTTTCTTGGATGCGGTCTTTTGAAGCGCGCTTGGGGCGTCTTGAGACAGAACTAGTCATTTGGTATCCAATGCCGCATCAATGAGCGAAGCGAGGCGTTTGTAGAGCGTCTCGTCCTTAACGAAATCCCATTCGTCCATCTCTACGCGCAGTTTTCTGCCAGCGTATAGCTTAAAGAATTCTTCATAGGCGGCATTCACTGTCGCGCAATATGCGAAATCGATCTGCGATTCGAAGTCGCGCTTCCTGGACCGTATCCGTTCAACTAAGAGGTCCGTGGTAGCTGATAGATAAATGATCAATCCAGGATCAGATGCTCTTTCTAAACACAGTTCATACAGTTCACTGAAGAGGCGTTTGGCGCGCACATCCTTGAGGTTTAAATCTGCATAAAGCAGATCCTTTCCGAGGTGAAAGTCCGAGATGACTTCTGAATTCGAGAAGCCGCCAATTTGACTCTTGAGCTGATGAAAGTGCAACAACAGAAACGAGAATTCGGTTTCAAGCGCATTCTCAGTCGGATTTTCGTAAAAGGCTCGAAGAAAGGGATTGCTCTCGAAGTTCTCCAATAATAGTTTGCTGTTCCGGTGGAGTGCCAGACCCTTGGCGACAGTAGATTTGCCTGCGCCGAAGCAACCCTCAATCGCGATAAACATAATTTTTTTCGGCAGCTCCGAATCGAACACGACAGACCGCATTATCGGCCTCTCGTGGGCAAGAGAACGTTCGCTATCAGACCTTGGGAGGGGCTTCTCTGAGGCGACGGGGTCAACTCCCGACCCGCGGTACCGGCGCGCGGCCCTGATGCAGCGCTCATGACCCCAAGCGTTTATTATCCGTCCGGCGGAAGGGCTGTCAAGGCATGTTGTAGTATTCGTAGTATTCGAATCGGCTCTCAACCTCCCTGATCGGGCCAATTCCCTTCTGAGACGGATGTGTGTGGCGAGACCGACTTCCACTTTGAACGCGCCGGGCTCGATGGCATGGCGGAATTCTTTGATGGTCTGCTCCGCGACGAATCCACGCAACGCGGGCAGTTCGTGCATAGTGGGAACCAAGACCGAGGGGTTGGGGCAGAGATGAATCTGAGAAGTGCTTCGCAATCAGAGAAAAAGTTGGTGGACGTGTTCGGCGAAACGGGCAAGATGCCTTTTCCCCGGCAGTGATCGTCGAGCCGGCCGAGCTTGGCATCGGATACATCTTCAATGTGCTTCCAAATGGAGACTACGCTACTGGGCATCTTTCGCACCCCGAAATCTTGACGGTTTCTATCAAATATGTCATATATATGACGTAATGCAAACTCTTGTTCCCACTGCAGAAGCCGCAAGAAAAGTAGGCATTTCGCAGCGCACCTTGCAGCGGTGGATACGTGGGCGAAAGATTAAGGCTCCAAAAACAACTCTTCGTAATGGCCGCGCTGTTCGATTGTGGTCAGCGAAGGAAATCAACCATGTGAGGGATATCAAGGGGCGAATCTACCGAAGAGGCAGGGGGCGGAAAGGGAGCCGTAGCCATGACTAATCCACAGCTTCCAGTGCCCCGCTTTCATGGTCGCGCTAAATTTGGGAACTCCGAGGTAGCCGATGTGATGGACACTGCCGCTTCTGAAACCGAGGCCGTTGAAAGCGGAGGGACAATTTGGAATGGCTCCGACTCAATCTGGGAAGAAGTCGAATGCAAGAACGGGGAGTTGCATCCTATTCAACTGCGGTGCTACTTGCCGCCGGCAGGGCGTGCGAAATGACGTGTCGGCGGATTTTGCTGACCACCTGTGTTCTGCCTCTGACAGAACGGAGCCTGTGTTCCCACACTCTAAGGACACGAATCCCCTTCGCTCTCAGCAGTCGAGCTATCCGGCGGGCCCGCTTCCTGTTGCCATCAATCTTAGACCGCCAGTACTTGCGATTCGCCTTCGGGAGTCGAAAGCATCGCGGGCATCCGTGCCAGAAACATCCATCAACAAAGACCGCAACGCGCCTTCTTGGAAACCAAAAGTCTGGCTGCCCGGGAATGGAACGCGGGTGCATTCGCCATCCGCTTGTTTCGGATCTAACAAGCGCAAGTCTCAATCGTTTTTCTGTTGAACGGTTGCCAACTGATCGGACCTTCGACATCAAGGCGCTTCGCTCATGTTTTGTAAGGGTGTCCATCCTCAACGGTAGTGAACTCCTATGACTTCCAGAAAGTATACTGTCGTCGAGCTGTATGCCGGAATAGGCAGAACTTGGGAACCATTCCGCGCATGGAGAAAGTGTCAGCTTGGCCTCTTGGTTGACTCCAATTCATACGCCACGGATACCTACAAACTCAACTATCCATCCGCCCCGTATCTGACGAGAGATTTACAGAAAATTAGCCCAAGAAAGGTTAACGATCTAGCGGGCGGACGAGTAGATATTCTCCTGGGTTGCCCTCCTTGCCAAGGCTTCAGCGATATAGGCAAGAGAAATCCACGTGATCCGCGGAACGAGCACATAGCGATTTTCGGGAAATTTGTCTCGAAACTGAAACCCCTCGCGGTTGTGATGGAAAATGTTCCTCTGCTTGCAACTTCTCCGAGATTTATTGATTTTACGCGACTGTTAGAGCTTCATAAATATCACTGGACCGCGGCTATCGTTAACGCGGCTCTTTACGGCAGCTGCCAAACTCGCCAACGCTTGGTACTCGTGGCAACACACGAGTCTGTAGGGGCGGAGCCTTTTCTGCCGCAATCAACACACGGAGGCAGTCGACGCTACTTCAGCTTCCGGCACGGAAGACTGATGAAGCTATCTGATGACCGCATCGGATTGCTTGGGGCCACGCCTGCGGCTGGGCAAGCTGGCAAGTCTGTCGAAGTTCTTACCGACCTTAGCGGAGACCGACCTGCGCCGTATTTGTCGGAAGTCTTGGATGGTCTCCCACCGATTGGCTCGCGGGCTGCGCAACGTCTATCGCACATCCCATGGTTGCATGGGCCAAAGATGGTAAAGAGGATGGAACGAGTCGCCGAAGGTGGGAGATGGAGCGGCGGAAGCGACCATTTCTCGCAAAGCTATGGTCGTCTGCACAGGCGGGGGCTCGCGCGTACAATCACCTCGTATTTTTCTAATCCGGGAAGCGGCCGTTTCTGGCACCCAACTGAAGCACGGGCGTTGACATTAAGAGAGGCAGCTCGCATTCAGGGGATCGAGGACTCGTTTCAGTTTGACAAGTTTCCATCGAAAGCTTCGGAACTCGTCGGAAATGCACTTGATCTTGCGATTGCCCAAGCGTCCTACATGGCCGTCCGCCAGGCCCTTGACTGACATCCGAACAGGCGACTTGACAAGATAACAGATAACGTGTTATTGTTATCTTGCATTTAAGTTCATGAAGGAGGAAGGTCAATGCCTGAAAATGAAACTGCGGCTATGGTAGGGCTACCGAAGCTGATCGACGACCGCGAAAGCGAACGTGATACTGGCTGCCCGCTGCCCACGGTTTTCGAGCAAATCGGAAAAGTCGTGCATTGGGAGGGAACGCCAAACTTCCTTGAGATAGCTGCTGTGCTCGATCCTCATTCAGATGTGCGGCCGGGGCAGTTTGTGGGGGTCTGGCACGGGAAACGAGGTCATTCAGTACTAACAGTTGTGCAAGTCGCGAATTGCCGGGACGTAAATCCAAACGAAGAGCCAGTCTTGTCGGTGGCTCGCGAACGGCTCGGTCTCGGGACCGCGTACGCTTCTGAAGAAATTTCAACCCGCATTCACCGCCTCATGGAAGGTCCCACAGTAGAAGAACTCGAACTTGACGTATCAAACGGGGTTAAGACAAAGGGTCCTGCTATCGCAGTGGAGCGCCTTATTCGAGCCGGAGATCCCGTGGTCCTATTGACCGATGATCTGATCGCTCACACCATCGGTTCTCTTCAGAAACCCGATGACGGTTTGTACGTAGGCGAGGTCTACGGTGAGCGGCCAATTCAGGTGATATTGGACTCGCAGGCGCTTCAAATGCACATAGGAATCTTCGGCAATCCGGGCAAGGGGAAGTCTTATTCATCTGGCGTCGTAATGGAAGAAGCCCTGCAATGGGGGATTCCGACGCTGATACTCGACATCAACGGGGAAATGATTGCAGCGGCCAAATCGCTCGGCGGACTTATCCTAACGCTACCCGATCCTAAATTCGGACTCTCTCTTTCACTGATTACTTCGGCAGAATTGCTGCAAGTCGCGCCAAACATTCAAGAAGGGACCATCTATGCGGAACTGATCGAGCTAGCTCACGACAGACTTCGAGGAGAGAGCAAAGGGCGGCCAATTACCTTCGCGGATCTCGTTGCAAAGATCCAAGAGATCGGAAAGCAGACTGACGCCAAAGGGTCAAGCATCAATACAGCCATCAGCCGGATTTTGGCCTTGGAACACGACCCTGTTGTCGGAGGCAACTTCGATTTCGTCCAAGAGGTTATAAAGCACCGACTGGTAGTACTTGATTGTCGATATCTGACTCTCCGGCAAACCCGTTTAATCGCGGCGGCGGCGGCGCGCGAGCTACAACGCGTGGGGAGAGAGATGGCTCGCAAGGCAGAAGCTGGAGATAAGTCTGCGGCGAATTGGTTTTCCCTATTCATGGTAGACGAAGCTCACCAAGTGGCACCGAGCGACGAGGGCGTCGTGAGTAGTCAAGTGATGTTCGAGCTGGCTCGCATGGGTCGCCACGTGCGCACCGGCCTGGTTTTAATCAGCCAATCGCCATCCGATTTGAATCCGAGTGTCCTCAAACGCCTCCAGTTGCGTTTCATTTTTGCCTTGGAGAAAGATCAATTGCGAGCCATTCAAGGCGTAATGGCAGACCTCGACGAGCGCCTCATCGCGAAACTTCCCAAACTTCCTCGGGGGGTTTGTGGAGTCTCCGGGTCCAGCGAGCTTGTCCGCCACGGCTTCCTCATGCGAGTTAGAGAACGAAATACTCCCGTAGGCGGTACTACTCCTAAAGTATTCGCTGGCAGAACCAAGACACCTCTGAAGACCTCTAGGTGAGTTGAATGACTGCGCCTAGACTCTTCACTACTCGCGAGCGTGAACAGTTGTTTCTACGATTGGCCTCTCGGCCAGAAGGAGTGACTGCGCCAGATGCGCACAAGGAAGCCGAGTCCTTGGGCGACACAGTTACGCCGGAGGCATACCAGAACTTAGCCCGCAGGCTGGTCCATCGTGGCGTGCTTACAGCTGACGAAGAGGTCCGCCCCATCAAGTACAGGGCGGGTCAAAGCATTGACGGGCACTGGTTGGAGGAAGAGGAGCTTGCCGCATGGGTTAGTGATGAGTATCCCCTTTTGGCTCTCCCTATCTGGAAGGAATCACAACGACAGCTGAGAGACATCCCTGAAGAGCTGTGGATCTTGCTCCGGGAAAAAGTTCGCGTTGAACCCGCGCCGGATCTGTTCCGAAAAGCAATAATCAGTTATTGCGACTATCTAGATGCGCTTCTCCGCGAGATTTCCGAAAACTCGGCTCTGGGCGCTGATCAGCATGAGTTGTTGAAACAGAAGGGAGAAGCTCGGAACTGTTTGCTCTTGGTTCGCGGCCTGGTTCAGTACGGTCTTGGCCTCTCAACCGAGGCCGTAAGTTTACCCGAAAGCGCCGAGCAAGCTCTGGAGGAGCTGGATGCTAGCAAGAGCGCCCGTCCAGTCAGTTGGAACGAGGATCAACTCCGAGAAGAGTTATCTCTTCGCGTCACGAATGAAGGGCTTATCACTGAAATTCAAAGTGAATTCGCGAACCGTTTGCTCGTAGCTGCGGTTGACGGATCGACTCGGGGCGGCGTGCTTTCGTTCTTGGGTGAAGAGACCGATTTTTACGTTGGACACGCTCCGATGATCTCAATCAATACATCCGTTGGGCAAGTAAATCGCAAGATCGTCGTCGACGGGAGAGAATTCCCAGTGTTCATGCGCCTGCCTGAAAAACCCGAGGACATCCAGCAGCGCGACAACCGATACACCGTCATGGCAAAGTTGTTTTATCCTGATTTGAGCGACGCGAAGTTCATGCATTCGCTATGGAATGCCATGGACGCTTTGGAATGTCGAACCACCTTGCGCGCGTTAAGTCGTTGGTACACTTCCAAAGGCAGTGTGGAAGTACCGCCGGCGGATGTGGTCCTGAGAGACGGCACAATCGTGCCTCAAGATCGCGACTTCAACCATTACGCAGATGAGACTCGGTATGGCGAAATTGTCCGTGACATAGTTTCTACGAACTGGGAAATAGTCAAGAAATGCCAGGCAGACGCTCAAACCGTGGGCGGCGTAGTCAAGGCCGCACAATTGCGCGTATTTGGACCTGTTTTTAACTGGTATGCGTCTCAATTGGCAGCGAAGAAAGGGTTGCCGGTTCTTGAGTCTTGGCCACTCGCCGCGATGAATAACATGCCCGATCAGGTTCTCCTGACAAGACTCCTGACAGCGGGTAGGAGAAAATCGGACGCGTGGATGCGAACGTGCGTCGTCTTCAGGCCATTCCACGCCACATATGAAGCGTTCGCGACTCAGTACTCCGTCTCAAAGACTCCTCCTGAACTCATACTCCAGAGGAGAGACCGAGAACTTGCTGGCGGCGGCACAGGGGCTAGCATGGGCTCTCTTCGTTTTTGGCGGAACTTTAGAGGAGTAGCCGACCCGTATGTGCAACTGTTGAATACAGCCTGGTATGCGAATTGTTTCCTGGCCTCGGTGCCTCGGCTCGACTTCGAGCGATATCTTCCAAGGATCGAATTCCTCGTTGCAAGCCCGGTTTACGGACCGGGCGCTGATCCGGTTGCGGCGGCGAAGCCTCATCTGGAGAGGCTAGTCGGAGCGTTACGACAAACAGGATTCGAAGTCTCAACCGAGCATTCTATGTACGGCGACAAGAGTACTCTCGAAGTCCTGCCATCTATTGTGACGCGCGCCCATGACACGGTAAAGATTTGGGCTCAAGAACTCTTGAGCAGAGTAGATGAATACTTGTCCGCAATTCTGACACGAGTCATATCGGCGAAAAAAGCGCGGGGTGTGCGCATCAGACCCTTCACAAAAGAAGAGTTTAGATTGCTACACGAGGCGCTGAAGAACGAGCGGTTACGGATGGTGGGCTCTTCTGAATCAGAGGAATTGGAACCATGAGCGCAATGCTAGAATCTCTGGTCGGCGAAACGTGCGCTGTCTTTCGGCTCCAATCGGGCGCGGTGGACCTGTTACCCCTAACTGAAGCCGAATGATCGGATAAATAGTTTATGCCCCTGTTAATTTTCTGGAAGAGTAATCGGGACGAAGTCCTAAAACTAAACATCGAGCAGATCGTATCAAGCGCCGGAGATGGCAATCTCAAAGACGATAGCAATTGTTCTGAAGAGCTTCGCCAGTTTTTCAAGGTTTGCCCAAGCGATCATCTATTCGGATACGCGCGCCATTGCTTGGAGACAGCGTTCGACAAGAGTGGCATAGTTCTGCAAGATATCGTTAATGAGCTTGGCAGAAGGTTGGATTTCGACGTTGAAAATGGACTGTTGTGCCTCGCCAAAACTCTAATCGGGCCTTGGAATTAGTAGACTTTATGACGCGGAGCGTCTGAATTCCGAATCTCAAAAGCTCGCTAGCGCAGTGATTTTGTCGCGCAATAATCCTGAAACAAGCCTGTGCACACCTCTATTAAGGATAGCGCTCAGAGGATCCCTGCTCC
>Ga0307374_10012936_pt1 | contig 11625 bp, 14 predicted proteins | sample OX3MG_FD_202532 | JGI IMG/M metagenome (GOLD analysis project Ga0307374, IMG submission 202532) | Soil microbial communities from Risofladan, Vaasa, Finland - OX-3 | ecosystem: Environmental > Terrestrial > Soil > Coastal area > Acid sulfate soil | place: Finland: Risofladan, Vaasa | collected...
GAACCTGGTCGAGATCATCTTCTCCAACAACGGCTACCAGGTGGTGAACCTCGGCATCAAAGTCCCGCCGGAGGCGCTGATCGAGGGCTACCACCAGCACCAGCCCGACGCCATCGGCCTCTCGGGCTTGCTGGTCAAGAGCGCCGGGCAGATGGCGATCACCGCCGGCGACCTGCGCGACGCCGGGGTCGAGGCGCCCATGCTGGTCGGCGGCGCGGCGCTCTCCGACCGCTTCACCCGCACCCGCATCGCCACCGAATATTCGGGCGCGGTCTGCTACGCCAAGGACGCCATGGCCGGCCTGGCGCTGCTCAACCAGCTCATGGACCCGGCCCAGCGCGCCCAAGTCGCCGCCCGCCACGCCCCGGCGGCGATGGCGGCGGCGGCCGCGCCCGCCCCCGCCGCCGCGCCCGCCGTCAGCACCCAGCGCAGCGCCAAGGTCCGCGCCGATATCCCCATCCCCACCCCGGCCTCGCTCGAGCGCGTGGTGCGCGACGTGCCCCAGCTCGCCGAGATCTGGAGCTACATCAACCCGCTGATGCTTTATCGCCACCACCTCGGCTTCAAGGGCAACTTCGAGACCGCGCTCGCCGAGCGCGATCCCAAGGCGGTCGAGCTGTTCGAGACGGTCGAGCAGCTCAAGCGCGAGGCGGCGGAGTTCCTCAAGGTGCGGGTGGTGTGGCAGTTCTTCCCCGCCGAGCCCGCGGGCAACGCGGTCCATCTGTTCGCCCCCGGCGCCGCGGCGAGCGCGCCCCCGCTGCACACCTTCACCTTCGAGCGCCAGCGGCGCGAGGACGGTTTGTGCCTGGCCGACTACGTGCTTGCGCCGCAGCGAAACGGCAGCGAAGTCCGCCGCGACCACGTGGCGCTGATGGTGGTCACCGCCGGCGCCGGCGTGCGCGAGCGCGCCGAGCAGGCCAAGCAGGAGGGCCGCTACGTCTATAGCCACGGCCTGCAGGTGCTGGCGCTGGAGACGGCCGAGGCCACGGCCGAGTGGCTGCACCGCCGCATCCGCGAGGATTGGGGCTTCCCCGATCCCGCCGCCATGACCATGAAGGAGCGCTTCACCTCGCGCTATCGCGGCAAGCGCTTCGCCTTCGGCTACCCCGCCTGCCCCAACCTCAACGACCAGGTGGGGCTGTTCCAACTGCTGCGCCCGGAGGAGATTGGGGTCACGCTTACCGAGGGCATGATGATGGAGCCCGAGGCCTCGACCTCGGCGCTGGTCTTCCACCACCCCGACGCCGCCTACTTCTCGGTCAGCGACGAGGCCGCCGGCCGCGCCGTCACCCGCGACGTCTAGGCGCCGGCTGGGGGCGAACTGCCGCCGGCGGCCCTCGAGCGGTCATGGCACAATGGACGCATGGGCGCCGTGGCTCCAAATGCCGAAGACGATACAACGCTACGCGAGATCGTGAACCGCCTCGTCAAGGCGGTGGACCCGCAACAAATCGTCCTCTTCGGAAGTCGCGCCACTGGTCGCGCAAGACCCGAGAGCGACTACGATCTTATGATCGTCAAAGCCGAACCCGACCCGGCGCGCCGCCGCACAGGGCCGCTCTACAGCCAGCTCTGGGGCATTCCCTGCGGCGTGGACCTGCTATGGTTTACGCCGGAAGAAGTGGACCAATGGTCCCAGGTGCCGCAGCACGTGGCCACGCAGGCGATGCGCGACGGCCGCGTAATCTATGAAAAGTAGTTCTCAGGACCTCGCCCGACGCCTGCTCCGAAAAGCGCTTCCGGGCTATACGGAGTTCGCGGTTCGCCTCCGCTACGACGATCTGCCCGACCTGAATCCCGCCGAGGCAGCCAATGCGATGGCCGTGGTCGAGCGGCTGCGCGAAGCCATCCGGGCGGTGCTCGGAACCGACTCCTAGACCGTCAATTCAACCTCGCAACGACATCCTCCAGCTTGCCGATGAACCCCTTCCAGCCGTAGCCCGCGCCCTTATAGTAGGCATCTTCCTCCGACCGGAACCCGGATTGCTCCATGCGGACATGCGTGCCGCCGTTGGTCGGCGTCAGCGTCCAGGCGACGACGCTCTGCAAACCCAAGGAAGCCCAACTATAGGAGAGCCGCGAATTCGGCTCGACCACCAGGACTTCGCAGTCTACGACCCCGTTCCAATTCGGCATGGGCGTGGCGCGGAAATTGAACCGGTGGCCCACGACCGGCTGGAAATCATTCTTCATCAGCCACTCCTCGATCAAGGGGCCTTGGGTTAGCGCACGCCAGATTTTTTCCGGGGGATGCGGCACCTCCCGTTCGATGACGAGCGTGCGGGTCGGGGCGGTATGGGTCATGGGTCCGTCCTCTTTAGCAGATTTTCGAGTTGATCCAATCGGTCGCGCCAGAATGTTCCATAACGGCTCATCCAGTCGACCAGGGGTGCCAGCGCTTCCGGCCGGGCGCTGTAATGGGTTTCGCGTCCCTCGCGGCGGTCGCGCACCAGTTTGGCGTGCTTCAGAACACCCAAGTGCTTGGAAACGGCCGGCTGGGAAACGCCGGAATGATCGGTCAAGGCATGCACCGTCTGTTCCCCGTCGCGGGCCAGGCGCTCGAAGATTGCCCGGCGGGTCGGATCGGCGAGGGCCTTGAAAAAATTGTCCGTTGCGGCCTGCACATCTAAACCATAACCATATGATTATTGGTTTGTCAATCCGTGAGCGGAGTGCCCCGCCCGCCCCAGCGCGCTCCAAACCCATGCCAACGCCCGGCACGACCTCGTGCCGGCGCGCCCAGCGCGCCCCGCCCCCTTGCACTTCTACAAGGAACGGGTGTAGGCTGGGCCTTGTAGAAGTGACAGGGGAGGAAGCGGGGCATGCCCGAAAAACCCGGGGACGGAGCAGCGCTGGCTTGGGAGAGTGGGCCCCAAGCCAACGCGAGCATGCCGCCCCGCGCATCCACAGCGGGGCGGCTCACAAGCGGGACGCGCGGCGCAGCCGCGCCGGGGCCTGCGCCAACCAAGGCCAACCTGGATTTGCCGCAGGGCACGCTCGACCTGCTGATCCTGCGCACGCTGGCGCTGGGACCGCGCCACGGCTGGGCCATCACCGAGCGCATCCAGCAGGTATCGAGCGCGGCGCTGCGGGTCAAGCAGGGCTCGCTCTATCCGGCGCTGCACCGGCTGGAGCGCCAGCGCCTGCTGCGCTCCCACTGGGGCGCTTCGGAGACCAACCGCCGCGCCAAGTACTACGAGCTTACCCGCGCCGGCCGCGCCCGCCTGCAGGCCGAGACGGCGCTCTGGCACCGGCTGGCGGCGGCGGTCGGCCAGGTCTTGGAGGAGGGCTGACATGCTGGGCTGGAGCCGGCGCCGGCGGGAGCGCGAATTGCAGGATGAGCTGGCCTTCCACCTGGAACAGGCGGCGCGCGGTGCAACCCCTCGCCAAGCGGCGGCGCGGCTGGGCGGCCTCGATGCGATCCAAGAAGAGTGCCGCGAGCAGTGGGCCTGGTCGTGGCTGGCGGAGTTGGGCCGCGATGTTCGCCTGGGCTGGCGCAGCCTGCGCCGCAGCCCGGGATTCGCCATCGTAGCGACGCTCAGCTTGGCGCTGGCGATCGGCGCCAACACCGCCATTTTCAGTTGCCTGGACAATTATTACTTCTTTCACTACCCCTTCCCCCATGCCAGCCGCATCGTGCAGGTGGTCTCGACCGATCCGCACGGCGAGATCCTTGCCGACAACCCGGTCTGGGCGGGCGATGTCGAGGAGTTCCGCGATCGCAGTGGCGCCTTCTCCGGGCTGGCGGATTGGTACACCGACTCGGTCAACTTCGCCAGCGGCGCGCAGTCTGCTCGGGTCGTCGCCATGAAGGTGACCGCCAATTTCTTTTCCGTCCTGGGCGTGGCACCGGCCGCCGGGCGCGGCTTCCTGGTGGGCGAAGACCAGCCCGGGCACGAGCGCGAGGCGGTGCTGAGCGACGGGCTGTGGCGGGGAAAACTGGGCGGCGCCGCCATGTTGGGAGAGTCGGTGACGCTCGACGGCGTGCCCTACACCGTGGTCGGCGTCATGCCGCCACATTTTGCCGTCGGCGTCTACCAAGCGGACCTGTGGATTCCCTTCGTGCTCAGTCCGGCCGATTTGGCGCACAACAGCAAAACCGCCCGCTCCGTTCAGACCGTGGGGCGGCTGCGGCCGGGTGTGAGCGTGCAGGCGGCGGCGGGGGCGGTGCAAGCCCTGGTCAAGCGTCTGGCGCGGCGCTATCCCGACGCGCAACACGGATGGGGCGAGACGGTGGTGACGCTGGCGCGCAGCCAGCAACTCGCGCTCCGCGTCGGCGGCATTCTGACCGCGCTGTTGACCACCACCGGGCTGATTCTATTGGTCGCCTGCGGCAGCGTGGCCGGCATGCTTTTGGAGCGGGGCGCGGCGCGGGCGCCGGAGTTCGCCATCCGGCGGGCGCTGGGCGCGACCCGCGCCCGCCTGCTCACCCAACTCTTGGTGGAGGGCGGTCTCATCGCGGTTGCCGCTGGCGTCGCCGGCCTGGCGCTGGCCCAGGCGACGCTGCCCTGGCTGAACGCCAACTTGGGCGGTGCCCTTGGCAGAAATTTGCGCTTGGATGTTCGCGTGTTGGCCTTCACCGCCGCCGTGGCCGCTGCGACGGCCCTGCTGGCCGGCTTGGGTCCGGCTTGGCGTAGTAGTGCGGTGGCACCAGGGCAGGGCCGGCGTCGCGGGCGCGGCGTGCTGGTTGCGGCCGAACTGGCCTTGGCGCTGGTGTGCCTGGCCGGCACCGCCGCCATGGTGCAGTCCGTGCGCCAGGACCTGACGCAATCGCTGGGCTACCAGCCTCAGGACGTGCTCATCGCCGACTTGAACCTGGCCGGACCCGCCTACGCCAGCCCGGCTGCCCGGGCGGCCATGGACACCCGGCTGGTGCGCGCCGCCGCCGTGCTGCCGGGCGTTTGGCGCGCGGCGCTGGTGAGCCCACCGCCCATCAGTTGGTATGCGCCCGCCGTGCAGGCGCGCGGCCACCATCCGCAGACCATGGACAACGGCCCCCTGCCGCAGGTGTTGGCGGTCACACCACAATATTTCCGCCTCCTGCAGATCCCGCTGCGCGCCGGGCGCGAGTTTTCCCGCGATGACGCCCTGCGCACTGCGCCGGTAGTCATCATTAACCAGCGGGCCGCCCGACGCTTCTTCCCCGGCGCTCCCTCCGCTGTCGGCCAGTACCTGCGCATTGTGCACCCCGGCGAGCCGCCCTGGCGCGAGGTGGTGGGCGAGGTTGCCGACGTTCGGCAGGTTTATGGCTACGACCCAGAACCCGCCGTCTACGAGCCCTTGGCGCAGGCGCCGCAAGCGTTCGTGGGGGTGATGGTCCGCGGCAGCGGCGCGCCCCTCGACCTGGCCCCGGAGTTGCGCGCCGCGCTCGCCCGGCTGGACCCGGCGCTGCCGCTGTTCAGCCTTGGGTCGCTCCAGGAAAAGTTGCTGGCGGCCTATGGTGGCAGCCGCAGCCTGCCCGCGCTCCTGGCTTTTCTCGACGGGCTGGTGCTGCTTCTCGGAGCCATCGGCCTCTACGGACTCGTCGCCTACGCCGCCAGCCGCCGCCGCCGCGAGTTGGCCATCCGCATGGCGCTGGGCTCGAGCCCCGGCGGCGCCCAGCGCCTGCTGCTGTGGAGCGGCCTGCGTCCGGCGCTGCTCGGCGCAGGTGCTGGATTGGGGCTGGCCTGGCTCGACTCCTACCTCTTAGCGCACCTGTTCCCCGGCCTCCCCACCCGCAGCCTATTGCTGCTGGGCGGCCCCACCGCCCTGCTCCTGGCGGTGGCCGCGCTCGCCAGTTTTCTGCCCGCCCGCCGCGCCGCCCACTGCCAGCCGCTCGAGGTCCTCAAGGAACTGTGAGCCCAGCCCCACCCAAACGCTCACCGGCGCCCCCGCTGCCGGGCGCGGGCTGCTGCTGCGTCAAGCAATGGAACGCGCCCAGGCCCCAGACCAGGTCGCGGCAATCCATCCCGACCACCTCGCGCGTGGGAAACAGCCGCGCCAGGGTTTGCCGCGCGACTTCGTCTTGGGCGCACTCGAAAAAGGGCAGCAGCACCACCTGGTTGCCGATGTAGAAGTTGGCGTAGCTGGCGGGCAGGCGCTGGCCCTCGTGCTCGACCGGCTCGGGCATGGGCAGGGTATGGATGGTCAGCGGCCGTCCGTCCTGGTCGGGCATCGTGCGCAGGCGTTCGAGGTTGGCGCGCAGCGGCTCGTAGTTTTCGTCGGAGGGGTTGTCCTCGACCACGGTGACCACGGCGTTGGGTGAGACGAAACGGGTGAGGTCGTCCACGTGGCCGTCGGTGTCGTCGCCGGCGATGCCCTCGCCCAGCCACAGGATATGCCGCACGCCGAGGTAGTCGCGCAGCCGCGCCTCGATGGTGGCGCGGTCGAGCGTGGGGTTGCGGTTGGGGTGGAGCAGGCAGGCCTCGGTGGTGAGCAGCGTGCCCTCGCCATTGACCTCGATCGAGCCGCCCTCGAGCACCATGCCGGGCTCGACCACCGGCAGCCCCAGCAGCTCGCCCACCCGCCGCGGCACCACGTCGTCGAGGTCGTAGGGCGGGTACTTGTTCCCCCAGGCGTTGTAGCCCCAATCGAGGATCACCTGGCGGCCGTCGGGGTGGTTGAGGAAAATCGGTCCGTGGTCGCGCGCCCAGGCGTCGTTGGTGGGGATGCGATGCAGGGACACGCGGTCGCGCGCCACGCCGCCCGCGCGCAGCGCCTCTTCCGCCGCGCCGGCCATGTCGGCATCCACCACGTTGATGTGCACCGCCTCGCCCGGCGCCAGCCGCCGCGCCATCTCGACAAAGATGGGCGGGATGCGCTCCAGCTTGCCCGGCCAACTGGCCTGCTTGTGCGGCCAGGCCAGCCAGGTGGCGGCGTGCGGCGCCCACTCCGCCGGCATGCGGAAGCCCTGGCGGCCGGGCGGGGTGGCGGCGTCGCGACCCACGCCTAGTCCGCCAACCGCCGGGTGAGGTTCTGGTAGGCGTCCACGCGCCGGTCGCGCAGGAAGGGCCAGTGTTGGCGGGTCTGCTCGATCTGCTCCAGGTCGCAGGTGGCGAGCAGCACTTGTTCGCGCTCGGCGCCGGCGTGCGCCAGCAGTTGCCCGCTGGGAGCGGCGATGAAGCTGTTGCCCCAGAACTCGATGCCGTCGGCGCCGGGCTCGCCGGGGGCGAAGCCGGGGTCGCGCTCCAGCCCCACGCGGTTGGGCACGGCCACGAACACGCCGTTGGCGATGGCGTGGGCGCGCTGCATGGTCATCCAGGCGTCGAGCTGGCGCGCGCCCCACTCCGCCTTCTCCGCCGGATGCCAGCCAATGGCGGTGGGATAGCAGAGGATCTCCGCCCCCGCCAGCGCCGTCAGCCGCGCCGCCTCGGGAAACCACTGGTCCCAGCACACCAGCACCCCCACCGCGCCCACCTGGGTGGGAAAGACCTGGAAGCCCAGGTCGCCGGGGGTGAAGTAGAACTTCTCCAGGTAGAGCGGGTCGTCGGGGATGTGCATCTTGCGGTAGCGGCCCAGCAGCGCGCCGTCGGCGTCGAGCACCACCGCGGTGTTGTGGTAGACGCCCGCCGCCCGGCGCTCGAACAGCGACGCCACCACCACCACCTTGAGCCGCCGCGCCGCCGCCGCCAGCGCCTCGGTCGTGGGCCCGGGGATGGACTCGGCCAGGGCGAAGCGGGCGTGGTCCTCGCGCTGGCAGAAGTAGGGCGTGCGGAACAGCTCTCCGGTGACCACCAGCTTCGCCCCCGCCGCCGCCGCCTGCTCGATCTGGGCGAGCGCGTGCGCCAGGTTCGCCGCCGGATCGGCCGCGGCGCGCGCCTGCAGCACGGCGATGGTGAGATTGCGGGCCATCGCAATAATCCTAACAGGGAAGCTTGGCGGGGGAGGCGCCGTCCGCCGCCTTCAGCGGATCTGGGCGAGGTGGCCAAGCCCCTGCAGATAGTCGTCCGGTTCGATGCGGCTGGGGAGGTGGAACTCGGCCAGGATATCCATCATCGGCCCCACCGCGATCCCGGCCAGCGCCGCCGCCCGCCCGAGCGAAGCGCAGCGCGGGCTTGGGGCAGCGGGGCCCCCAAGCCCGCGCGAGCAAATGCAGGACGCGCGGGGAACCGGCCCGGCGCCGCTACAGCCGTGGCCGGTCAGGCGCGCTGGGGCCCGCGCCAACCGATGTACCGCTTCACCGCCAGCGGAGTGCGCCCGCGGGAGACCAGGTCGCGCACCGCCCTGAAGATGCCGCTGCGCTCCTCCTTGGTCAAGCCGCGGAGGAACCCGTAGTTGTCGCGGTCCATGCAGATGCTCATCGGACTCCGGGCGCCTTTCCGGATCAGGTCGGTGGCCATCAACTCTGCTGCCGACCGAGCTTGGGGAAGGCGGGCACCGCCGCAGGCTGAACCCCGGCTAGAGCGAGCGCCGCGTCCCACAGCCTATCAAAGATGACGAGCGGGGCACGCTCGAAGCCGTGCGCCATGATGGAGCAATTTCGAGCGTTCAGGCAAGACTCCGGGCTGTCGAGTCCCGCCTCCCTGAAGCGTTTGCCTAGGGGGTCGCCCAGAGCGCCTAGAAGCACGTAGGCCTCCTGAAGACCGATTCTAACAAGCCCGGCGCGGCTTCGCGGCGCCCATTCGAGACGCAGCGGCTCGGGTATGCGTCCAATCGGGATCTTCCCGGTCTCGTCGATCCCATATGAATCCTTGAGAGCGGTCTGGGCGAGCGCTTCGATCGCGCGGTACAGCCGGGCGACGCCATCGTCAATGCGTCCCTCATCCCTCCTCCGCCGGGCATTCGCCAGCAAATCCAAGAAGTGATTCCTGCTCGGCGGGGGCACCCTGACGACGTCATCCAGGTGTTCCACGCACCGGGACACGCCCTCTAGGATCTCGTTTGCCCTCGAAGGGCCCAACGCGCCCCTAAGATCATTTCCGCCTTTCTTGACATTCCCGAAAAAGGACTGGGCGCCGCGGTGGTCAAACCGGTCCCAAGCGTCCATGGCGTTCCCGAGCTGCTCGAGTGCGCTCAATTCCCGCGCGCGGTCGGGCCGACCCGTTCGCACCTTCGCTGTCGCTACCGCCCGCGCCGCCGCCGCGAAGGCATGTTGATCGAACAGCACAACGAAATCCTCGACGGCCTGGTAGCCAAGAGCGTCCCAAGGATTGGAATGGAAGAGGACTTTTTCGGAACCCGAAACAACCACCCCCACTCCCTCCTTCGTGCGCTCCGCGCCGCCAACGTAGGAGAAAAGGCACGGCCATCGCCTCGCGTGAAGCGCGATCGCCGCCGACATGCACTTGGTCCCCCCGGTGAAATCAACCGCCACCTGGTACCCCTCGCCCCGAGCAGCCCATTGTTCGACCTCCGGCGTTAACTGCCGGAGCCGATCGGCGCAGGCGGCAAGATCCTGCCCATCAGGCAGCTCGAACAGGTCGTACCGCCCTGGGTCTAGGTCAAGCCCTTCCTGATTTGCCGCGGAAAGGATCTTGCCTTCAACATCGCTCTTTGTTTGGGGCGTGTGCACAAAGCAGACCCTAGCCGGCCGCCAGTGCTTGAGCGCAGCCACGACGGGCTCGGGGCTCCCCCCCACGGTGCAGATAAGGAGTGTTGATTTAGGCTGCCCCATCTACGGGCTCCCGCTCCCCTTGCCCTTCCCACCGCGCCGAACAACAGTCGAATTGGCCGAATGCCGGAACGCAATCTCGCGTGAATTCACGGAGGCGACGATCAGCGTGATGTGATCGCCCGGCTTCTTTTCCTGGGGGACATCGCCGCTGTTCTGAACGGGGCCAGACAGCCCCGATGCCTCGTGCCGCGCCCTCCAGCCCTGCCGCATTGTCCGCTTCTCGAGCAGCACGGCGTCTACAGACTCTTGCGCCCTCAGGCGGAGAGGCGTTGCGAGTCGCCCGGCCGAGGTCCTGTCGGGTGGCGCGCCGGCCGCCCGGCTCGGCGGCAGAAGTCGGCCGTACCCCGTGCTCGTCTTCCCGCCCGCTCCCCATTCTCTGAGCGCGTCTGTCAAAAGCCCCTCGGCGAGGCTGGTCCAATCGGCCGGTCCGGAGAGTGCGAGGAGCAATCGTATCCCCGGCCGCACCGTGATAAAGCCGACCGGGTTCGGATCATCGTAGTCGTTCGGCCACGTAGCGCCCGAGGAATTGTAATAGTCTCCCTGATGCACCGTCAGCACATCGGTTGCGAATGGCTTGTCGTCCGGGGCGGAGCGCGGAACGTAGAGGGCGTCGTGAAATGCGATGAGCCCCGACGACGCGCCGGCGACAAAACCATGCTCGCGCGCAATTCCGTCCTGTTCGGCTTCCGGCGCACCAAACATCGCGCGATAGACCTCGCCCGGACCCCGCCCGATCCGCCGCCCGTTCCACGCCACCCCCTGATAACGCCCGCGCGCGCGCTCAGGCCCCTGCTGCGCCCACGGCGGTCGCATGGGCTCGTCCGGGCCGTACACGGCATCGACATAATGCGCCAGTAGCCCTTTGAGCGCAGTCCCGGGGACCATCGGGACACCCCAGGTTTGGTGCACGGTGATGCCCATGCCCACCGCGCTTCCGTTGCCATGGCCGACGAGCAGCCGGCTCGCAAGCTCAAGCTCCAGAACGCGATCGCCTGGAGCCCTAAACGCGGCCCTCCAACGCTCGAAGGCATGGCGATAATCTGCCGAGACGGCCTTGCTCGCGACCCGCGAGAGCCAGCTTGCGCGCTCGTCCTCGGCAACCTTGCCGTTGTCCCCAACGGGCGCCCAGGCGTCATACGCCAGCCCCAGGTGCTCGGGCACGTCATTGAGCGATCGCAGAGCTCGCCGCATGTTCACTCGTCTCCGAAGGTCGCCTGCGCGGCCCGCTTCAGCCACATGGCCACTTGCAGCATCTCTCGGGTGGCGATCATGTAGGCGCCCGCATCGATCTCCTGCACTCGACGCGCGAGGACGTTCCACGCAACATCTCTCAGGCCGGGAATACCCGCTCCGGCCAAGTGCTCGAGCAGGACCTCGCCAGATCCTTCCCGCCGTTGGAGCGCGGCCAGGGCCGCACAAAGCCCGCTGCGCAAAATGTTGGCGCCAAGGTCGTTGACCGCGATCTTATAGTCCTTCCGGCCCGCGGCGGGCACGGCTCCGACAGCTTGGTATGCAAGCAGCGCGCGCCGCTGGTCGGACCGAAGCACCCCCGGCTTTCCCTCAGGCGATTCCATGCGCTTGCTCCTCATTCAGAATGGGAACCATACGGCACCGGCCGCGCCCGGTCGTGGCCTTTCCACCAAGCTGGAGAAGCTCCTCGGCGTGCAGGGCAAAGCCGAGAACCTCGCTCGGAGACATGTCGACCTGGCGTCTCCGACTCCGATCGGCGGCCAGCAGCCCGATCAGAAGACTTTCGGGCGGCAAGCTCTCCTCCAGCCACAACGCACCCGCCGCAACCGTCTTTGTCCCTTCATCCAAGCGCACCCGCGCATCCACCTGGGTTGCCGTTTCCCAGAGGAACGCCATGGTGTCGTCGTCCACAACCGCGAACCGCGCGGTGAAAATGTGGCTCTGGACGAGAATCTGACAAGAGGCGCATTTTAAGCGGCTTTTAGGAAGGGGACGAATTCGGTCCTGGTAGCGGCCATGCGCTGGGCCTTGAGCAGCAGGTAGCGGAGGTTGGAGTAGCCTCG
>Ga0307374_10012938_pt1 | contig 11623 bp, 9 predicted proteins | sample OX3MG_FD_202532 | JGI IMG/M metagenome (GOLD analysis project Ga0307374, IMG submission 202532) | Soil microbial communities from Risofladan, Vaasa, Finland - OX-3 | ecosystem: Environmental > Terrestrial > Soil > Coastal area > Acid sulfate soil | place: Finland: Risofladan, Vaasa | collected...
TACTCTCGAACGCCAGGGTTTCATTAGCCGAACGCCCGGCACCGCTCGAAGCATCCGACTCCGCATCGCCCCGGAAACTTTGCCAAAACTGCAACCTGTCATATCCTCTGTGCAGAGATACTAGTCGTTTGAGGCAGATTTGGTTGAGAGCATCAGATTGTCTGCCCAGGCTTAATGAGTTCGTTTAAATTTGGCTCGCCGCAACGCGCCAGGACAGCCTGTCGAGCTGCATCACGCAACCGCAAGATCGCGTCGAAATCGGTACCACGTGGGGTAATGGGATCGAGAATTTCGACATCGACACGGCCCCGGCGAGGAAACCATTGATCGCCGCGAAGGATAGAGCGGGTGCCGCGCAACACCCCAGGATAGACCGGGATGCCGGCTTCGCTCGCAATTTTGAAGGCGCCGGTGAAGAATTGCAAAAGGCCGGGCTGGCGCGTGAACGTGCCTTCCGGAAACATAACCAACAGGCGACCCGCCTGAGCCAACGCCGTCGCGGCCGTAGTATCGGCAATGCCACCGGCGAGATCGTAGCGTTCGACAAACAAAACCCCCAATTTGCGCAGCAGCGGACCTGCGAAGAATTGGCCGGAGAGCTCACCTTTGACCAGATAGGCAGGTTCGTATGGAAGTGTTGCTGCAAGCACGATCGCGTCGACATAGCTGGCGTGGTTGAAGACCAGTAGCGCGCGCCCCTTTGGCAACCGCTCGATCCCGTTCACCGCCAGCGGGATGCGCATAGCGTCGAGCGCCGCCCGTGCCAGCGCGCGGACGCAAGTCCACCGCCATGAGCGACGCGGCATTGCGATGACCGCCACGGCTCCAGCGGCGACGCAGATCGCGAGGACCGCCCACCACCAGACCGCGTAGACGCGTTCGCCTGCCGCCCAGCGCAGTCGTTCCAACCGACCGCCAATGCCCGCGAGCCAAAGGCGCATGATCTGCCTGCGCAGCGCGCGACTGGGCAGGTTGAACTGCCGCGTCAGATAATGCTCCCTCGCGGCAGCGCGACGAATCTTGCCGCTCGACGTTTTTGGCACGGTTCCGGGATCGAGCAGCACGATGTCATCGGGCGGCGAACCTATGATGGCGGTAGCCGCGTTCCGCGCAGCAGTAACAAGTGTTTCCCTTTTAGCGCTGTCGGCTTGCCCGGTTTCCCCGAGCACAACGATCCGTTCCGTTCCGGACGCAGGATCGGTGACCCCAAATGCCGCTATGCCGCCCTTGACGAAACCATCGATTTCCCCGATTGCCTCTTCAAGTTCCTGTGGATAAATGTGCTGGCCGGCACGAATGATAATGTCCTTGATACGACCGGTAATGAAAACGTCTCCGCTCGCGATGTACGCGCGATCGCCGCTGTCGAGCCAGCCGTTCCGAAAAAGCTCCCGAGTTTTAGTCTCATTGTGGAAATAGCCGGAAGTTGCGGATGGGCCCCTGAACTCGAGTCGGCCTTCGCGCCGCTCCTCAACTTCCCGCCCAGCATCATCGACGATGCGGATCTCGTGACCGGGCAGGGGACGCCCGCAAGCGACGATTTCGATGGCACGAGCATCGTCGGCTGCTGCGGGCTCCGCAATTCCGCGACTGGTGAGTGCCTCGCGATTGACGCGATCGATCAATGGTTCGCGCCCAGGGGGCGGCAGCGCGACGGCGACCGCGCATTCGGCCAGCCCGTAGACAGGTGCCATTGCACTTGCCTTAAATCCATATGGGCCGAACCGCTCGATGAATCGGCGCAGCGTGTGGATGCTAACCGGTTCAGCGCCGTTCGCGACGAAGCGAAGCGAGCTCAAGTCCAGTCCTTTGCGGTCCGCGTCATCGATTTGCTTGAGGCAGAGTTCAAACGCGAAGTTCGGCGCGGCCGAAATGGTGGCGCGATAACGATGGCAGGCCCATAACCAGCTTTGCGGATGCGCCAGGAAACTTAATGGCGACATGATGTAACACCGAGCGCCAACGTAGAGGGGAGCAAGCCAGGCACCGATCAGGCCCATGTCGTGGTAGAGAGGCAGCCAACTCATCAAAACTTCAGCCGGGGTGGCGTCGATGGCCGTAAATATGGCTCGGATATTGGCCAGCAGATTTGCATGGCTCAGTACGACCCCTTTCGGATCTCCTGTGCTGCCCGAGGTATATTGGATCAGCGCTGTGGCTGTCGGATCGTCGATTTTGGGTAGCGATGCCGCTTTAGGTCCGGCAGTCAGATTTTTAACACTCTCGAGCGCGTTCAAGGATGGAACGAGTCCGCGCAACAAACCGCCGAGACGCAAGGCGTCCGGAACGGTGACCAGCATTTTTGTCTCGGCATTGCGCAGTATCGTTGCCTGTCGCCGCAAATAGTCCTCGAGCTGCGACAATTGCATAGGCGGATAGATCGGTACCGGCACGGCGCCGGCGTAAAGGGTGCCGAAGAAAGCTGCAAAGAAATCGGCGCCGGTCGGAAGCATAAGCGCGATCCGATCGCCTGGCAGAATATCTTGCTCAATTAACCCGCGCGCGACTTCGCGCGCGGACCCTGCCAGCTCGGCGTACGTGATCGTGGCAAGAACGATGTTCTCGTCTTGCAGGACGGTTACCTGAGGCCGATCTGGGTTCCGTGCGACATGCCATTCCAAGGCTTCGATTAACGTATTGGCTTCGGTTGCGGGAGCGACGGCGAGCGTTTCGGCTTTGGGAGTTTGTTCGACCACATGCAACTGCAAAGGGCTCGCTTGGGATGTGGCCTTTTCCAGTGCTCTCATGAGATCGGCGACTGTGTTCGCTTCGGCCATAACGCTAATAGGCAGCCGCACTCGGAACGCCCGTTCGAGGCGCATAACCAACTCGGTTCTCCCAAGGCTGTCGATGCCGAGATCGCGATCCAGCTTGCTCGATGGCAATATGGTCGGCACAGAAGAGTTCGAGCCATGTAGCGCCTGAACGAGATCGGTGAGCACACTGCGTAAAGTCTGCACCTGCGGCGCGTCGCTAAATGCTCCATTTTGATGACTGCTAAGGCTCATAATTGACGGTAGCCGAGCCGTTCATTTCTACGTTTGACCAAGATCAAACCAGGCATCGCGTTTTTCGGCACTATTTCAAAAATTCCCCGCCCTCCGAAGGCGAATGAAGGTGAAGCGAGGTGGAAGGCCTTGAGGCCGTGAGGAGCTTGTTATGACGTTTTCGACCATAATGGTGTATGTCGATGTCGAAGCCTTCGATAATTCGAGCCTTGGTGTCGCGGTCGATTTAGCCGAGAAATTTGACGCTAAACTCATCGGAATTTCCGCCGCCAGTCTAGCTTGGACATATTATGCCGAAGGCTTGCCCCGGGAATTGCTCGAGCAGCTGAATGCTGATGTCGCAAAGCGGTTGGCTGATACCGAACAGCGCTTTCGCTGCGCGGTGACAAAGCGGGTACGACGGTTGGAATGGCGGTCGGCGATAACGGCGCCTGAGAGCTATGTCCCGCATCAGTCGCGGGCAGCGGATCTTGTCGTGGTGGGCAGGAACCGCGACGGCCTTATCCGCAGTCCGCTGGATGTGGGCGATTTGGTGATGCGCGCCGGTCGGCCGATTTTGGTTGTTCCACCGACTGTTGACAAGGTTGCGCTAAAATCGGCTGTGGTCGCGTGGAAGGATACGCGCGAAGCGCGGCGCGCTGTCAACGATGCTTTGCCGCTCCTAAAGAAGATGAAGGACGTCATCGTCGTTGAAATGATCGATGATGAATCCGATCGGGGCGCGGCCCATGCTCGCCTTACTGATGTCATCGCATGGTTCGGCACCCACGGTATCTCAGCATTGTCCAGAGTTTTTCGTTTTGCCGAAAGCAGGGACCCCATGGAAAGGCTATGGGAATACGGTGCGGATTTTATTGTGGCCGGCGCATATGGGCACACGCAAACGCGCGAGTGGGTGTTCGGCGGCTTTACCCGAGATCTCCTGAGGCGTTGCCCCCACTGCGCATTACTTTCCCATTGAAAAACTCACTGTCCTTCCTTTTCGAGCTGCTGGATCCAGTGCCAGATCGTGAGTGGTCGCAAAGCCTCACTTGTTCACTTTGATTTAGGTCAATGACCTATTCCACGGGGTGATGTCCCGTAGGCAGGTTCAAATTCAGTGAACAGGAGATTGCCATGGGTGCGCTTCAATTACAACGGGACGTTGTGGAAGAGCTGGAATATGAGCCAAGTGTAAATGCTGCTCATGTCGGTGTGAGTGCCGAAGCGGGAATTGTAACTTTAAGTGGACACGTCGGAAGCTACGTTGAAAAATTGGCAGCTATCGCCGCGGCACGTCGCGTCAAGGGTGTCAAAGCAATTGCCGATGAGATTGCGGTTCGGTACGCCACCGATAAAAAAGCGGCCGACAATGAAATTGCCCAACGTGCCGTGGGCATTCTCGGTTGGGATACCCTGGTTCCGAGCGGTTCAATCCAGATCACGGTTCGCGACGGCTGGATTACGCTCTCGGGGACCGTCGACTGGTTCTACCAGTGCAAGGCTGCCGAGGAAGACGTCAGGAAGCTTTCGGGCGTACATGGCATCGTCAATAACATAGAGATCAGGCCGCACGCGAGAGCAGACGATGTTAAGAAAAAAATTGAGGGTGCATTGAAGCGGCACGCCGAAGTCGAGGCGGAGGCGATTCGTATTACGGTCCACGACAACGACCGTGTCCTTCTCGAAGGCAAGGTCGATAATTGGAATGAGCGGCATGCCGTTGAAAACGCCGCTTGGTCCGCAGCCGGCGTGAGGTCGGTCGATGACCGTATAACTGTCGGCTGACCTCGTCGTCGGCGAATTAGCGGAATGGTGCGCATCGACGGCCGATCACAAGGGATCATGTTGCGCTGACCTTGAGATGCATCCGGAGGCGAGACTGCTGGAGCATCCGTGGTGCATTACTCGGCCTCGGCCGTGGATTTCAGGAACCAGACCGCGGAATAAACAAAGATGCAGGATCAATAAACAAAGATGCAGGATCGATGACTGGGACAGCCAAAAGAATATCGGCGGGACTCGACTTCCCAAGGCAACGGCGAAAGATGGTCGAGCATCAGATCGCCGGGCGCGGCGTTCGTTCAGACTTGGTCTTGAGTGCCATGCGTGCCGTGCCGCGCGAGAAGTTCTTACCGGCGCATCTGCGAGAATTTGCCTACGAAGATACGCCGCTGCCCATCGCTGGGGAACAGACGATCTCTCAGCCTTACATCGTCGCACTGATGGCCGAGGCGCTGCTGCTCAAAGGCGGTGAGCGGGTTCTCGATATCGGCACCGGGTCTGGCTATGCCGCTGCGGTGCTCGCCGAAATCGCCGGGGAGGTGTACTCCGTCGAACGGATTGGGCAATTGGCGGAGAAGGCTGCCGCAACCCTTGCCGAATTGGAATACGACAACGTGCATGTGCTGCATGGCGATGGCACCAAGGGTTGGCCGGAGCACGCGCCGTACGACGCAATAGCAGTCGCGGCAGGCGGTCCAAAGATTCCAGAATCGCTACAGTCGCAGCTCAAGGTTGGCGGGCGCCTGGTGATACCGATCGGCAATGAAATCCGGACTCAGGAACTCGTACGTATCACCCGCATCTCGAAGACTGAATTTCGGCGAGAGGATCTGGCCGACGTACGTTTCGTACCGCTCCTTGGGACGGAGGGTTGGGATCTCGAAGCTCAACCCTCGCAGCCAAAGCTCCGCGTTCGGCCCGCTGCGCAGACTTTGCCGAAGATGATCGGTGCAGCCGCGGAGCCCTTTATCTCGATCGAAACTGCCGATCTCGATCCGCTGCTTGCCCGGATCGGCGATGCACGCGTGGTGCTAATTGGCGAAGCATCGCATGGTACGTCGGAATTTTATCGTATGCGCGACAAGATTTCGCGCGCCCTAATCGAGACCAAGGGGTTTGACTTTGTCGCGATCGAGGGAGATTGGCCCGACGCTGCGCGGATTGACCACTATGTGCGGCACCGCGAATATCGCCCGTCCGAATGGACCGCTTTCTCGCGTTTTCCGACCTGGATGTGGCGCAACAATGAAGTGCGAGCGTTCGTCGATTGGCTGCGCGGCCACAACGCCGCAAGAAACCCGGAGACGCGCGTTGCGTTTCATGGATTGGATTTGTACAGCCTCTATGATTCGATTCGCTTTGTATTGCAATATCTAGACGAAGTTGACCCGCAATCTGCAAAGGTGGCGCGTGAACGATATGGATGTCTAACGCCTTGGCAGTCCGATCCGGCCACCTATGGTTATGCGGCGCTAACGGGAAAATATCCGGTGTGCGAAGCCGGTGTGGTGGGCGCACTTAGCGATCTGCTCAAACAGCGGGAAGCCTACGCCGCCCACGATGGCGAGCGCTTCCTCGATGCCGTGCAGAATGCACGGCTTGTCGCCAACGCGGAACGCTATTATCGCACCATGTATTACGGCTCGCGTGCGTCATGGAATTTGCGTGACGATCACATGTTCAGGACGCTGAAGACGCTGCTTGCCCATCATGGTCAACACAGCAAGGGCATCGTTTGGGCGCACAATTCTCACATTGGCGATGCCAGGGCCACCGAAATGTCCGCCCGTGCCGAGCACAACATTGGAGAATTCTGCCGCAAGGAATTTGGCCAAAAGTGCTACGCGATTGGATTTGGCACCGATCACGGCACGGTAGCGGCTGCCTCGGAATGGGGCGGGCCAATGGAATTCAAAAACGTTCTCCCTGCACTTGAGGACAGCATCGAGAGGCTGTGCCATGAGAGCGACCTGCCGCATTTTATGCTCTCGCTCCGCAACCGTGAGAGCGCGCACACCAAAGGCCTATTGAAACCGAGGCTGGAGCGGGCAATTGGCGTGATTTATCGTCCGGAAAGTGAGCTTGCCAGCCACTATTTCGAGGCGGTGTTGCCCGAGCAATTTGACGAATACATCTGGTTTGACGGGAGCCGAGCGGTGTCTCCTCTCAAGACGCACGAACTTAAAGGGCTTATGGATACTTATCCATTCGGGGTTTGAATACCGCGGCAACCCGCACTTTGTTGATGTGGATCAAGGCCAACGGTTTCGCTTTTTTCATAAGCTGTTTAAACAATCGCGAACGGTGCCATGCAAGCGAAGCTTCGCTCCTTTCGACAAAAAATCGGTTTGATAACCGTTGCCATGATTGCGGCGATTGTTTCCGGCTGTGTAGAGTCGCATACGCCTATCTTAACTAAGACCGAGCCGGTCTTCGGGTCTCAGTTCGAGGTACATTTGTACAACACTTTCGTCGCTGGAAGGGCGCAAAACGTCGAAGTTTTGGTTTATCGCTGGCATGACCACGGATACAAGCGAGCGGAGCAACGATCCGAGGATGCCGCTGAATTGGTCGTCGAGCCCCTCGACGAAACGAGCTTCATCGTTCAGACGCATAATGACGACGCGCCGTTCCATTATTCAATCGCACAAAAAATTTTTGATGGCGTGTTTTTGGTTCGTCCGATTGAAGAATCGGATGCGGCGCCCGAAACACAAGCTAAAATATGCGGGAATGATGTATCGGGGATTATTTGCATGATTAGAAACAGCGATCAGCTCGTAGAGCTTGCCCATGCCACGGCTGGGAAACCACCGCACAATCCTTTGCTCGCCGTGATCGTCCGCTCTGGCGAATAAATGGCGCGGTACTAATTCGTCGGTCCGGCAGCCTTAGCGTGGCCGCGTAATCTCGCGCAATCTAAGCTTATACGACCTCGGCTGGTCGGATTCTTACCCAGCCTCATGCGTCAGATGCTTTTCAATTTGCCAGATCGGCGAGTTGGTAAGGTCTTTGCCGACTTCCGCGATGATCTTACCCTTCACGCTGGCGTCAAACGCCTCACGCAGCTCCGCGAGCGTGCGCGGCGGCGCGACGACGACGATTTTTTTGATTCCTTGGATGTGAACAAACTTCTCCATCGCGGTAGCGACGTGTCCAACAAATCGATGCTTTTCGAGCTCATGCCAGTCGGTCGTCTCGACGCTGCTGCGGAGATTGGTGCCGGCCCGCTTGAAGGCCCGACCTGGCCGGTCGGTCCCCTGCTCGTGCGTTGGCGGATTTTCGTCGGTGAAGACGCGTTCAACTCTCAGATTTGGGACTATACTATCGCCCTTGTTGCGCAGGAACAGCGCCTTTTGCCCATCGCCGACAAAAACCAAAGCATCGTGCGGAATATGCATGGTTTACCTCACTCGTTTGCGACGTTATTTCTCCAACGTCGTTTAACATTCATCATACCCAGGGGGGCATACCCAGCCTTGATCCTTGTCAATATTAAACGATCCATATCATGATTGTTTCCGGGCTGGATTGTTTCGACTTGGGAGTTCAAATGCCGGCCGATAACCTAGCTGCCTGGGCGGTTGATCCATCGAATTTTCCGGCATCTGCGACGGTAGTCGAGAAAGCACGGTTTGCCGTGCGCTACGCCATCCTTGCGCCCTCCAGCCACAATACGCAGCCGTGGCGGTTTGTGATCATTGGCGATGAGCTTCTGGTTTGCGCCGACCGGACGCGAAGCCTACCGAACATTGATCCGTACGATCGCGAGCTCGTCATCAGCTGTGGAGCTGCGTTGTTCAACTTGAGAGTTACGCTGGCGCATTTCAACGTTCCGATGGAGATTACGACATTTCCGCAAAGCAGCGAACCGGACGTTGTCGCGCGTATTGTGTTTCCGGATCGCGGGCCGCCACTGAGGGATCTTGCCAATCTTTTTGAAGCAATCAGGATGCGCGCAACGAATCGCGGTCCTTTCATTGAAGAAAGCGTGCCGGCTTCGGTCATCGAAAGCCTTAAACATGCGGCCGAGGCAGAGGGCGTAGACGTAAGTTTTGCTCGAAGTTTGCCTGAACGAGAGCGTATTGCCGCATTTGTCGCTCGAGCGGATCGGCGCCAGTTTGACGACGTCCGTTTCCGCCGTGAGCTGGCGAGTTGGATACACCCCTTGCGGAAAGACGATGGAATGCCCGCGTCGTCCCAGGGCCTCCCCACTCTTGTTGATTTTGCGACCCCAATTGTCGCCCTGGCTGTCAGGACCTTCGATCTAGGGAATGGAGTTGCTGCGGCACATGGGCAACTCGCACGGGGTTCGCCGTTACTTGTGGTCTTGTCGACCCTTTCGGACAACAGCGAGGGGTGGCTCGCCGCAGGTCTAGGTCTGGAGCGCTTGCTTTTGACTGCGGCTACGGAAGGTTACTCAGCATCCTATCTCAATCAACCGATCGAAGTTTTGGAGTTTCGCAAAGCGCTGGCGGCCGAATTGAACGTGGAAGGCTATCCGCAACTATTGCTCAGAGTTGGGCGCGGCAACCCCGCACCGCATTCCCCGCGGCGCTCGATTTCCGACGTTATGCTGTGATCAAATCCTCAAGACCAGTTGCAAGGAGGGGACTGGGCGACAAAAAAGGTGAGAGTAGCGACAAATCAGCACATAAAAAAGCGACGACTTGAGCAAGGAGCTCGCGAAATAGCACATTGCAGCGATGTATTTGATTGCGGATGCTTCGCGGGCACAAGAAGGAATCTTCGCTATGCGCTCATAATTCGCTATGCGCTCATAATGAGTCGATAACCTTGCGCAGGAGCGCCTGAACGCGCTGCGCAGCCTCCTTCAACAGTGAATTGTCGACTGCAGCCATGGAAGCAACGGGATCGATCGCTGCGATCTCTGTTTGGCCTTTGCCAATCTCCTGCACAACGACGTTGCACGGTAACATCGTTCCGATCTTATCTTCCAATTGAAGCGCCTCATACGCCAGTTTCGGATTGCAGGCACCGAGGATCCGATAATTGCGAAAATCAACGCCGATCTTCGCCTTCAAGGCGTTTTTGACATCGATCTCGGTGATTATGCCGAAACCTTCGCGCTTGAGGGCATCGGTCGCACGCTGCAGGGCTTCGTCGAACGCGAGCGGCACGGTTTTGGCAAAATAGTAACTCATGGGAAGAAATCTCCGACCGGTTGATTGAGCAGAAGCCCGCGAATGACAAGCGTTAGGCCGCCGGCCGTTTGATCCTTCCGATATCGAGAATCTTCATCACGATCTTTTCGTAATAGGGCTCCGTGGTTCCGGCGCGCACCTTGTGCAGGAAGTACTTCTCAAACGCTACTTTGGCGACATGCACCCAGCGCCCGCTCGATGCCCAATTGACGTTGCGCGGCGGATTTTGCGGTATGGCAACGAAGGCAATGCCGGAATCGCCAAAGTCGGCGAGACAGATGGCATTCCAAGTTGCTTCGTGGGTTGTCTCTTCGTGGCGCACCAACTGGCCGATGTTAAGTGCAGTCGCTGTCACCATCGATTCGATCATGTAACCAGTCTTCGGCACGCCGACGGGCACGGGGGTCTGCTCCAGCGGAGCAATCGCGATGCAGACGCCAACGCCGAAGATATTGCGGAATTTCGGGTTACGCTGATGTTTGTCGACAACAATGAAGCCACGCGGATTGGCCAGTCCTTCGATCCCGCGCACGGCGGCAATGCCGCGGAACGCCGGAATCATCATGGCGAACTTGAACGAGACCTCATGCGTCTTTTTGCTGCTGCCGGCCTCGTCGACCTCGGTGACCTGCACCTTGCCGGGCTCAACCTTGTCGACCTTGGCATTGACGATCCATTTGATGTGACGCTGGCGCATCTCGGATTCGAGCACGCCCTTGGTATCGCCGACGCCACCCACGCCGAGATGCCCGATATATGGTTCGGCGGTGACAAAGGTCATCGGCACCTTGTCGCGAATGCGCCGCCGCCGCAAATCGGCGTCCATGATCATGGCGAATTCGTAGGCCGGTCCGAAACATGACGCGCCCTGGACGCCGCCAACCACGATAGGTCCCGGATTTTTGCAGAATTGCTCCCAGCGGCCGTTCGCCGCCGTGGCATGATCGACGTCGCAAATCGAATTGGTATTGTGCTCGGGCCCGAAACCCTCGATTTCGTCGAAAGCCAATTCCGGCCCGGTGGCGATGACCAGATAATCGTAGGCGATCGAAGAGCCGTCACCCAATTCGATCCGGTTCTCATCCGGATAAACGCGGCTGGCGCCGCCGGCGCTAAATGCCACTCCGTGCCGGGGCAGGACCGATGCCAAATCGACGATCACGTCGTTTTTCGATCGCCATTTGACCGCGACCCAGGGATTGGACGGCGTGAACTGAAAGAACGGCTTGTTGGAAACAAGCGTGACTTTGTCTTCTCGCCGCAGGGTCCGTTTGAGTTCGTAGGCGCAGGAAACGCCGCCGATACCGCCGCCGAGAACAACGATGTGGGACATTTTTCTCTCCCAATTTTGAGCATCTTTCGCGCAGGAACGGCAGCAGCGCCTTGATCTGGATCAAACGACGTCGCGCCGGAACTTGTCGATTACATTAGATTATACTAAATAAGTCTAAGCTAATCTATAGGCCAGACGTGAGCTAATGAGGGCCCTGGATCGAGCGAGAGCGCCGGGCGCGGTTGATGCAGGTCAATAGATCACCTCCGATTTAGCCGGATATTGTGAGGGGATCCGTCGGAGAGAAAACTTGTCAGTGATCGTTGAACAGGTTCGCGTTCGTCCTGCGGTTGACTTCGGTGGCAAGGTCAACCTGTATGCCAACCCCTATGTTATCGGCGCCGCTATCGGCG
>Ga0307374_10012939_pt1 | contig 11623 bp, 11 predicted proteins | sample OX3MG_FD_202532 | JGI IMG/M metagenome (GOLD analysis project Ga0307374, IMG submission 202532) | Soil microbial communities from Risofladan, Vaasa, Finland - OX-3 | ecosystem: Environmental > Terrestrial > Soil > Coastal area > Acid sulfate soil | place: Finland: Risofladan, Vaasa | collected...
GGTGCTCACCCCGCACATCGGCGGGGCCACATATGACACCGAAGCCCGCCAGGCCGCCATGGTGGCCGATGACCTGGAGAAGATCCTGGCCGGGGACAAGCCGAGCTATCTAGCCAACCCGGAGGTGCTGTGAAATTCGTGGAGGACGCTCCCGCCGCGGTTCTGGCCGCGGCCAAGGACATGCTGCACCGCGGTCTGGTGGAGGGAACGGCCGGCAACATCTCCGCCCGCCAGGAGGACGGCACGGTTGTGATCACACCCTCGTCAGTCTCCTATGAGGAGATGGTCCTGGATGATCTGGTCGTCATCGACCTCGACGGGGAGGCCATATCGGCCAAGGAGGGACGCTCGGCGTCTTCGGAGAAGCTGCTGCACACCGCCTGCTACCGGGCCTTTGAGGACATCGGCTCGGTCATTCATTCCCATCCCGTGTACGCCACCATGTTTGCCGTCTCCCATCAGGACATTCCGGCCTGCATCGATGAGTTCTCCATCTATGTCGGCGGGGATGTGCGCTGTTCGGCTTACGCCGCCAGTGGCAGCCAGGACGTGGGTGACGAAGCCGTCAAGGCCCTTGAGGGCCGGGGCGCCGCCCTCATCGCCAACCACGGGATGGTGGCTGTCGGTCCCCGTCCTTCAACCGTGTTGCACATCACCGCCCTGGTGGAACGCAGCGCCCAGATCGTCTGGGGTGCCCGGGCGCTGGGCGAACCCGTGCCCCTGCCGGAGAAGGTGAACCAGGGCTTCGCCTCGATCTACGAGATCATGCGGACCATCTGATGCCCATCCGCTACGAGTTGGGCGAGGATCACGTAGCGGTGGTCACCATCGACCGGCCCGAGGCTCGCAACGCGCTGGATCTCTACCACTTCCGGGATCTGGCCAACGCCTGGCGAACCTTCCGCGATGACACCGAGGCCTGGGTGGCCATCATCACCGGTGTCGATCGCAACTTCATGTCCGGCGCCGACCTCAAGACCTACATCCCCCAGATCACCAACCTGCAGAAGGAGATCTCCAAGGGCGAGGTGACCGAGGTGGACGGCTGTCAGCTGCGGGACGGTACCGATGCCGTGTTGCGCAGCCTGCGCATCTACAAGCCGATCATCGCCGCCGTCAACGGACCCTGCGTGGCCGGCGGCATGGAGATGCTGGGCGGGGTCGACATCCGCATCGCCACTCCCAACGCCAGCTTCGGGGTGATGGAACCCAAGCGGGGCCTCTTCGCCGGCGGAGGCACCACCGCCCGCCTGCCCCGCCAGCTGGCCTTCCCGGCCGCTATGGAGTTCCTCCTCACCGCCGAGGCCTTTCCGGCCGAGCGGGCCCTGGCCCTCGGACTCATCAACGAGATCGTGGCCGAGGAGGAGTTGATGGCCACGGCCCGGCGCTGGGCCGCCCGCATCACCGCCAATGCCCCCCTGGCCGTTCAGGCCACCAAGGAGAGCGTGCTGCGGGGTATGGGCGTGAATCTCAAGGAGGCCTTCCAGATCGAGAACGAGCTGGCGGGCAAGATCTTCTCCAGCGAGGACGCCAAGGAGGGTCCGGCCGCCTTTGCCGAGAAGCGGCCACCGGTCTGGACTGGTCGCTGAGCCGTGACTGACGCCCGGGCGGCCTGCATCATCGGCGCCGCCCAACTGACTCTGCGGCCCGAAGACGGGGACGCCCCCGAGCCCCTGGCCTTGTGGGAGGAGGTGGCCCGCCGGGCCGCCGCCGACACCGGCGTGGCCGCCGACCGGGTGCTGGCCGGATTGGACAGCATCGATGTCCTCTATTGCCAGACCTGGCCCTATGACCACCCGGCCGGACGGCTGGCCGAAGCGCTGGGTGTGATGCCAGCCCGGCAGCGGTACTCGGGCATCGGCGGCACTACGCCCCATCTTCTGGTCGATGACGCCGCCGCCGCCATCGCCCGGGGCGAGATGGATTTGGGCCTGGTGGTGGGGGCCGAGGCGCTGGACACCGTGCGGCGGGCCAAGAAGGAGGAGCGCCGGCTGGACTGGTCGCACCGGGATCCGCAGCGCAAACCGTTCCCCTTCGAGGCCCCCTTCCACCCGGCCGAGGTGGCCCATGAGGTCTTCCAGGCTTGGTTGACCTTTGCCGTCTTCGACATCGCCCGGCGCGCCCATCTCGGTGTCGAGCCCGAGGAACACCGCCGGCACCTGGGCCGGCTGCTGGCCCCCATGACGGAGGTGGCCGCCACCAATCCGCACGCCTGGTTTCCGACCCGGCGCAGCTGGGAGGAGCTGATCGAGCCCAGCCCGGATAACCGCATGGTGGGCTACCCGTACACCAAGTACATGGTGGCGGTCATGGACGTGGATATGGCCGCCGGCCTGCTGGTGGCCTCGGAGGAGAAAGCCGACGCCCTGGGCATTCCGCCCGAGCGGCGGGTGTACCTGCGGGGCAGCGCCTACGCCGAGGACGCCACCTACGTGGCCGAGCACGACCCGATGTGGTCGTCCCCGGCCATGGCATCGGCTTCCGGCCTGGCCCTGGACGGGGCCGGTCTGGGGATCGATGACGTCGCTCATCTGGACCTGTACAGCTGCTTCGGCAGTTCGCTGTCCTTCGCCTGTGACGCTCTCGGGGTGGCCCCGGACGACGGCCGCGGCCTCACCGTGACCGGCGGGCTGCCTTTTGCCGGCGGACCGGGCAGCGGCTACATGTTGCACAGCACGGCCGCCATGGTGGATGTCCTCCGGGCTGATCCGGGCTCGGCCGGTCTGGTCAGCGGGGTCGGCATGCACATGACCAAGCACGCCTTCGGGGTCTGGTCGACCCAGCCTCCCGGGGGCGAAGCGGTGGCCCGCCTGGGCCGGGGAGCGACGGCGCCGGGTGCAACGGCGGCGGGTGCGGCGCTACCGGGCCCCGGTAGGGCCGTCACGCCGGTGCCCATCACCGACATCTGGACCGGTCCGGCCACGGTGGCGGCCTACTCCGTCGTTCACGGCCGGGACGGTCAGCCGGCGTGGGGCCTGGCCGTGTGCGACCTGCCGGGCGGAGCCAGGACCTACGCACGGGTGGAGGATGACGGCCTGCTGGCCGAGGCACTCAAGACCGAATGGGTCGGAGCCGCCATCGACATCGAGGCCGGTGACGACAAAGTGAACCGGGTCAGGAGCTGAAGATGCAAGTCCGTGAAGCCGTAATTGTCGATGTGGTCCGAACCGCCTTCGGTAAGCGCAAGGGGTCCCTGTCCGGGTGGCATCCCGCCGACCTGCTCGGCTTCACCCTGAGCCACCTCATGGAGCGCACCGGCGTGGACCCGGAGCTGCTCGATGACGTGGTGGGAGGTTGCATCACCCAGTCGGGCGAGCAGGGCTGCAACATCACCCGTAACGCCGTGATTGCCGGCGGTCTGCCCTGGACACTGTCGGCCACCACCGTGGACCGGCAGTGCGGTTCATCCCAGCAGGCGCTGCATTTCGTGGCCGCCAGCGTCATGAGCGGCATGTACGACCTGGCCGTGGTCTGCGGCGTCGAATCCATGACCCGGGCGCCCATGGCGTCCAATGCCCGGGGCGGGACCGGGCCCTTCTCTCCCGACTTCATGCGGGTCATCGATGACCGGCTCTGGGCCCAGTTCCGGGTGGCCCAACAGTTGGGCGAGGAGGCCGGCCTGACCCGGGAGGATCTCGACGCCTTCGCCCTGGAGAGTCACCGTCGGGCGGCGCGGGCGACCGAGAACGGTCATTTCGCCCGGGAGATTCTGCCCGTGCCCGTCAAGGACGAGGAAGGCAATCTGACCGGGGGTGTCCTCTCGTCCGATGAGGGAATCCGGTTTGACGCCAGTCTGGAGAAGCTGGCCTCGTTGGCCCCGGCCCAGTCGTGGGAGCCGGAGACGGCTCCGGACATCACCGCCGGCAACTCCTCGCAGATGACCGACGGAGCGGCGGCCGCCCTGGTGGCCGACCGGGCCACGGCCGAGCGGTTGGGGCTGCCCATCCGGGCCCGCCTGCTCCACTTTGCCGTCGGCGCCGAGGACCCTGTGCTCGTGCTCTCAGCTCCCAACCGGGTGACCCGGAAGCTGTTGGAGCGCACCGGTATGAAGATCGATGAGTTCGACGCCATCGAGTGCAACGAAGCCTTCGCCTCCATCGCCCTGCGCTGGGCCCGCGAGTTCCAGCCTGATCCGGAGCGGTTCAATCCCAATGGCGGGGCCATCGCCATCGGCCATCCTCTGGGGGCGTCGGGGGTGCGCATGACCGCCACCCTGCTCAACCAGTTGGAAGCCACCGGCGGACGCTTCGGGCTGCAGACCATGTGCGAGGGCGGCGGTCAGGCCAACTGCACCGTCATCGAACGGCTGTAACACCACAGGCCGCCGACCGCGGGCGGGCGGCAGCCGGCCGAATAACCAAGGGGAGGGTGGCAACAGTGACCAAGGTGAACGGGCACGGCGGGGAACTGGCCATGGCGCCGTTGCTGGCCGCCGGGGTGGAGCAGATCTTCACCCTCTCCGGAGGACACATCTTCCCCATCTACGACGCCTGCGTGAAACAGGGTGTGCGGATCGTGGATGTCCGTCATGAACAGACGGCCACCTTTGCCGCTGAAGCCATGGCCAAACTGACCCGGGGGCCCGCCGCCGCCGTGCTCACGGCCGGGCCCGGGATCACCAATGGCATCAGCGCCATCACCACCGCCCACTTCAACGGCTCCCCCTTGATCGTCCTCGGGGGCCGGGCCCCGCAGGCCCGCTGGGGTTCGGGCTCGCTGCAGGAACTCGATCACGTGCCCATCGTCTCGTCCATCACCAAGCTGGCGGCCACGGCCACCTCGACGGCCGACATCTCCTCGTTGGTGGCCCAGGCCGTCACCGCCGCCACCACCCCTCACCGGGGCCCGGTCTTCGTCGACCTGCCCATGGATCTGGCCTTCGCCTCGGCCGATGGGGAGGTCTCCGAAACGCTGCTCGGCGCAGGGGCGGAGCCGGACCCGGACGAGGTGGCCAAGGCGGGCCGGCTCCTGGCCGGCGCCCGGCGCCCGGCCCTGGTGGCGGGCAGTGACATCTGGTGGGAGGGGGCCTGGCCGGAACTGGGCGAACTGGTCGAGTCCGTCCGCATCCCCACCTTCGCCAACGGGCTGGGCCGGGGCTGCCTGCCCGGTGATCACGAGTTGTCCTTCGCCCGCACCCGCTCGGCCCTCAAGTCGGCCGACGTGGTGGTGGTGGTCGGGACGCCCCTGGACTTCCGGCTCTCCTTCGGGCGCTTCGGTGATGCGGCGGTCATCCACGTGGCCGACAGCGCCGCCGGGGTGGCCGGCCGGGTCCAGCTGGCGGCGGCGCCGGCCGGCTCGCTAACGGCGGTACTGGCCGGGATGGCCAAGGCCGCCGCCGGGGCGGACGACGCCGGCGCCCGGGCTGAACGCGAGCAGTGGATCGCCAAGCTCCGGGACGAGGAGAACGCCGCCCGTGCGGCGGAGACTCCGATGCTGGAGTCGGACTCCCACCCCATCCACCCGGCCCGCATCTACGGAGAGCTCCGCCGGGTGCTGGATCGGGACGCCGTCATCGTCTGCGACGGAGGTGACTTCGTCTCCTATGCCGGCAAGTTGATGGACTCCTACCAGCCTGGTGGCTGGCTCGACCCCGGCCCCTACGGTTGCCTCGGCACCGGGATGGGCTACGCGGTGGCGGCCCGCATCGCCCATCCGGATCGCCAAGTGGTGGCGGTGCTGGGCGACGGGGCCATCGGCTTTTCCGGGATGGACGCCGACACCCTCGTCCGCCACGGGCTCCCGGTGGTGATGGTGGTCGGCAATAACGGGATATGGGGACTGGAGAAGCACCCCATGAAAGCGCTCTACGGCTACGACGTGGCCGCCGACCTGCAGCCGGCCTGCCGTTATGACCAGGTGGTCGAGGCACTGGGCGGAGCCGGGGAGACCGTCACCGACCCGGCCGGCATCGCTCCGGCCTTGAAGCGGGCCTTCGCCTCCGGCGTCCCGTACCTGGTCAACGTCATCACCGATCCGGAGGTCTTCTACCCCCGCTCGTCCAACCTGGGCTGAGCGCCGTAGTGGCCGCGGCCGTCGGCCAGGTGGCCGCCGCCGGCGGCCAGGGACATCGGTCGGTCCTGACTAGGACTCCCGGCGGGCCCGCTGGAGGAAGGGTTCCGTCTCCACCACGACCCGCGTCATCCGGCCTGCCCCCACCAGCCCGGCCCCGTCGTTGGCCGAGACGGTGAAGGACAGGCGCCGGCCCTCGACCTTCTCCAGGGTGGCCTCGGCGCTGACCCCCTCACCCACCGGGGTCGGGGCCAGATGGTGGAACTGCAGACCGCTGCCGACCGTCGTGTGGCCGGGCTCGAGTCTTCCCCGGACGGCGGCGCAGGCCGCCTCCTCGCACAGGGCGACCAACCGGGGCGTGCCCAGGACAGGCACTTCCCCGGAACGGAGGGCCAGGGCGGTGTCGGTCTCCCCGACGGTCATATCCGCCTTTCCGACCAAGCCTGGCTCGATACCCACCGGGTTACCATAAGTGCCCCCGGGAGCGGCGCCCAAACCGCGGAAAGCAGGCACGTTGATCGAAGAGACCACCCTCCGGCGGGTCCTGACGCGTGCCCTGCAGACCGGCGGGGAGTTTGCGGAGGTATTCGCGGAGGACAAGCGCACCACCGCCGCCATGCTCGACGACGGCCGGGTGGAGGACATGACCTCAGGCCGGGACAGGGGTGCCGGCATCAGGGTCGTGGTGGGGGAGACGACCGGATTCGCCCATACCGCCGACCTGTCCGAGGCGAGCCTGATGGGAGCGGCCGAGGCGGCCGCGGCGGCGGCCCGCTCCGGGGGAGGAGGGACCCGGGAGGTGAGTTTCGGGCCCAGGACGCAGGGACACGGCGGCCGCCAGGAGACGCTGGTCGATCCCGGATCGATGACCAAGACCAACAAGGTCGCCCTGCTGGAGGCGGCCGATCACGCCGCCCGCTCGGCCGGCGGGGCCATTCGCCAGGTATCGGCGGGTTACGCGGACAGCCGCCGGCGCATCCTGGTGGCCAACAGCGACGGCTTGCTGGCCGAGGACGACCAGGTGCGGACCCGGATGGCCGTCACCTGCGTGGCTACCGGTGACACCGGGATGCAGACGGGCTTCGACGTTCGCGCCCGCACGGGCGGGTTCGAGATGTTCGACGCCGTGTCGGCCGAGGCCATCGCCCTGGAAGCGGCCCGGCGGGCCATTCTCAAGCTGTCGGCCCGCCCGGCTCCGAGCGGTGTGCTGCCGGTGGTGGTCAAGAGCGGAAGCGGCGGCATGCTCTTCCATGAGGCGTGCGGCCACGGCCTGGAGGCGGACGCCATCCTGAAGGACAGCTCCGTCTATGCCGGCCGGGTGGGCCAGCAGGTGGCCAGCGAACTGGTGACGCTGGTCGATGACGGGACGATGGCGGGGGAGTGGGGTGCCTTTGCCGTTGATGACGAAGGCCATGCCGCCTCCCGGAACGTGCTCATCGAGAACGGGGTCCTCACCGACTACATGTGGGACTTCCTCCGGGCCCGGAAAGAGAAGCGTCCGGTGTCGGCCAACGGCCGCCGGCAGAGCTATGAGCACCTGCCCATGGTGCGCATGACCAACACCTATCTTCTGTCCGGCACCGAGGACCCCGAGGAGATCATCAACCAGACCAAGCTGGGGGTGTATGTGGCCCGGTTGGGCGGAGGCTCGGTGAATACGGCCACGGGCGACTTCGTCTTCGGTATGACCGAGGCCTACATGATCGAGAACGGTGAGATCACCGATCCCATCCGCGACGCCAACCTGATCGGTAACGGACCCGACATCCTCGGGCGCATCGACGCCGTGGCCGATGACTTCGACATGTGCCCGGGGACGTGTGGCAAGGATGGCCAGCAGGTCCCGGTCGGCTGTGGCCAGCCGACGCTACGGGTCAGCGGCATGACCGTGGGGGGGACGGCCGGTGACTGAGCTGCTGGCCCTGGCCACTCGGATAGCCGGGCTGGCCCGGGATCATGAGCAGGTCGAGGCCTATGTGGCCCACTCTCGGGAGACCTCGGTACGGGTCTACAGCGGGGAGGTCGAGTCGCTGTCCTCGGCGGAGTCCGAAGGGGTCGGAATCCGGGTCATCAAGGACTCCCGACAGGGTTTCGCCTACGCCGGGTCGCTCGACCCGCAGGTCATCGAAGAGACCCTGGCCGAAGCCAGGGACAACGCCGGTTTCGCCACCCCCGACCCCCACGTCGGCCTGGCCGAGCCCGATGGCGTCGAGAAGGTGGCCCTCGATCTCTGGCGGGAGGACCTGGTCGGGGTGCCCACCGCCGAGAAGGTGGCTCTGGCCATCGAGCTGGAGGCTCGGGCCCGGAGTCTGGATGCCAGGGTGCGCCAAGCCGAGTCGGCCGACTACGGGGACGCCATGACCGAGGTGGCGGTGGCCTCCAGCGCCGGAGTGACCGGCACCCAACGCCGGACCGGCTGTCACGTGGCCGTCTTTGTGCTGGTCGGTGAGGGCGAGGACACCCAGACGGGCGGGGGCTACTCGGTGGGCCGCTCCTTCGCCGATCTGGACATCAACGAAGCATCCGATGACGCGGTGGGCAGGGCGGTCAGGATGATCGGGGCCCGCAAGGCCCGCTCCGCCCGCCTTCCGGTGGTGTTCGACAAGCGCGTCACCACCTCTTTGCTCGCCATCCTGGGCGGCACCTTCTCCGGGGAGGCGGTGCTCAAGGGGCGTTCGATGTTCGCCGAGCGGTTGGGCCAGGAAGTCGCCCATCCGTCCATCACCCTGGTGGACGATCCGACCGAGCCGGCCGCCTACTCCGCTTCGGTTCAGGACGCCGAGGGCCTGGCCACCCGGCGCAATGTGCTCATCGACGCCGGGGTGGCGCGCCAGTTCCTCTATGACAGCTATTCGGCCCGGCGGGCCGGCGCTCGCTCCACCGGCTCGGCCGTCCGGGGCGGGTTCAAGTCGGCTCCCGGAGTGGGCTGCCGGGCCCTGAGCCTGGTGCCGGGGGACAAGGACGAGGAGGCCATCCTGGCCGCAGTGGGCACCGGCCTCTTCGTCCAGGGCATCCAGGGGGTCCACTCCGGCGTCAACCCGGTCAGCGGTGACTTCTCGGTTGGGGCCGAGGGTTTGATGATCCGGGACGGTCAGCTGGCCGAGCCGGTCCGGGAGGTCACCATCGCTTCGACCCTCCAGCGGATGCTGCTGGAGGTGTTGGAGGTGGGCTCGGACCTCGAGTACCTGCCCGGCACGGCGGCCGGCCTCACCCTGGCCATGGACGGCCTGTCGATCAGCGGTTCCTGACCCGGTGCTGGAGCAGGAGCATCCCCACCTGGCCCGGCCGGTTCCCCAGGGCCGGGTGCGGGTGGACATGCACACCCACACCATGTGGTCGGGGGACTGCACCACCACCCCGGAGGAGATCGTTGAGGTCCTGAGCGGCGCGGCCATCGACGTGGTCTGCATCACCGATCACAACACCATCAGCGGAGCCCTGGCTCTGCGGGACCGGTTGCCCTGCCGGGTGGTGGTGGGCCAGGAGGTCAAGACCTCCCACGGGGAGATGATCGGCCTGTTCCTCACCGAGCGCCTCCCCCATGGCATCAAGCCGGCCGAGGCGGTGGAACGCATCCGGGATCAGGGTGGCGTGGTCTACATACCCCATCCCTACGACCCGATGCGCAGCTGCCTGCGGGCCGAGGTCATCGAGGAGCTGGCGCAGTCGGGCGGCATTGACGCCATCGAGGTCATCAATGCGAAGACCTCGCTGGCTCATCTCCAGGCCAGAGCGGCGGAGACAGCGTCGCGCTTCTGCCTGGCCGCCGGAGCCGGGTCGGATGCTCACGTGCCGCTGGCTTATGGCGCTGCGTGCGTGGAGATGGATGACTTCGATGACGGTGATGGGGGCGGGTTCCTGGCCGCCCTGCGGTCCGGGGAACCGGTGGGGCACCACTGGGATCGAGCCCGTCCCTGGAAGGCCCGCATCGTGCCGTCCACCGCTGACTTCCAGTGGTCTCCGGGCGAATCAGCGGGATGACGCCCCGAAGGGACCCTCAGGTGCCGGTGAACCTCGGCGGCCGCTTCTCTCTGAAACTGGCCATCGATTCGGCCACGTCGTTACGGGCCTTGCGGGCGAAACCCAGACCGGCGGTCTCGTAACGCAGCGCCTCGGTCAGTTCGGCTTCGAGGTTGTGCTGCAGCACGCGCTTGGCCGAGCGCATGGCCACCGGGGGCAGGGCGCAGATCTGTTCGGCCAAGGCCACGGCTGCTTCCACGGGATCGTCATCCACCAGGCGGTCGAGCAGACCGATCCGGTAGGCCTCGGCGGCGTCGACATCGCGGCTGGTGAAGATGAGATCGGCGGCGCGGGAGTAACCGACGATGCGGGGCAGGAAGAAGCTCATCCCGGAATCGGGGCTCAGGCTGCGTTCCAGGAAGACGGTCTTGAACCGGGCGGTGGGCCCGCCCACTCTCAGGTCACAGGCCAGGGCCAGGCTCATGCCGGCCCCGGCGGCCACGCCGTTGACGGCGGCTATGACCGGCTTGTCCAGTTGGTAGAAGGCCAGGGCCTGGCGCCCGACCCAGCCCATCTCGTCCAGGATCGCCCCCTGGGCCTCGGCCGGAGGCGGGAGCGGCCCGGACAGGTCGGCGCCGGAGCAGAAGCCCCGGCCGGCCCCGGTGATGACCAGCGCCCACACGGCGTCATCCCCGAGGATCTCGTCCGCCAGTTCCAGGCTCTCCCGGCGCAGACCGCCGTCGAGGGCATTGAGGCGGTCGGGCCGGTTTAGGGTGGCCACGGCCACGTGGCCCCGCCGTTCCAGGATGAGGCTTTGGTAGGACAAGCGGAGCGACCCCCTCGAGCGGGGCTCACCGTACCGGCCGGGGGCCGGATTCGCTCAGGGCTTGGTCGGGGTGGACTTGGCGGCCGGGGCCGAGGGCTTGGAGCCGTTGGCCGATCCCGACGGGGCCGGGGTGGTGGACTTGTCCCCTGAGCCCTTGTCCCCTGAGCCCTTGTCCCCTGAGCCCTTGTCCCCTGAGCCCTTGTCCCCTGAGCCCTTGTCCCCTGAGCCCTTGTCAGCGGTCTTCTTCTCGGAGCCCGAACTGGACTCGGCCGAAGTGGAGGACCCCGATGAGGAACCCGCCGACTCCTTGGGCCGGGGCCGGCTGTCGGTCTTGTAGAAGCCGCTTCCCTTGAAGGTGATGCCCACGTTTCCGAACACCTTGCGCAGGGCGCCCTTGCAGTGGGGGCAGACGGTCAGGGGATCGTCATGGAAGGACTGGACGGCCTCGGTGTGCCGGCCGCACTTCTTGCATACATATTCATAAGTGGGCATGACACCTCCTGTCGCTGGCCCGCCCCGTCCTTGGCAGTCTCTGGGGGAGAGTGCCAAGTGTAGCTTGAGCCTCCGTGACCGGGACCAACGACCTTTCCGTCCGCAAGGCCCTCATCACCGCCGCCGGCCTGGCCACCCGCTGGCTGCCGGCCACCAAGGCCCAGCCCAAGGAGATGCTGCCGCTGGTGGACAAGCCGGCTATCCAGTACGTGGTCGAGGAGACCATTGCGGCCGGCATCCAGGACATCGTGATGATCACCAGCCGGGGCAAGCGCAGCCTGGAGGACCATTTCGACCGGTCCTACGAGCTCGAGCACTACCTGGCCGAACGGGGCA
>Ga0307374_10012940_pt1 | contig 11623 bp, 9 predicted proteins | sample OX3MG_FD_202532 | JGI IMG/M metagenome (GOLD analysis project Ga0307374, IMG submission 202532) | Soil microbial communities from Risofladan, Vaasa, Finland - OX-3 | ecosystem: Environmental > Terrestrial > Soil > Coastal area > Acid sulfate soil | place: Finland: Risofladan, Vaasa | collected...
TCTGCTTCAGCAACCGCCGGTCAGCCTGAACGGCGTGACGAGCGGCACCGAAGTCCTGATCGCCGGAGCCGCACCGTCGGGCCCTCAAGTAGTGGCCGAGCCCGAGGCCCTGCGCCGCGGGATTCACCGTGCACCTTGTGACGACCACCCTCGTCCTCGTCGTGGTCGCCCCCGACCTGCTGGCCCGGTGGCACCCTCCCACCTACTGGCCGGCGATCGTCGCCGGGATCATCGCCACAGCCGGTGCGGCCGCGCTGATCATCTCGTCGGGCCGTTTCGCAGCCCCAGTGAGGAACGGCATCCACGCGAGCGTGGCCAGTCTCCGCCAGCCTCCGTCAGACGGGTTGAGGGACCGCCTCCTGTATGACCTCGATGATCTTGTCCCCCACCAGCTCGTCGTGCTCCAGCAGCCCGTCCCGCAACGCTTCGACGATGTGACGGTTCTCGTCGACAAGGCGGGTCACTTCGGCTCGCGCCTCGTCGAGCACCTTGGCGACAGCCGCCCGGCCCTCGTCGCTCGAGAGCACCTTGCCGGGCAGGTTCGTCATGCCGGCCTGCACCGCTTCGTAAGAAACGAGCGTGTCGCCCATTCCCATGCTCCCCACCATCGTGGCCGCGACGGTTGTGGCGTACTTGAGGTCGCCGGTGACGCCGCTGCTGCGCTCCCCGAAGAACAGCTGCTCGGCGACCAGCCCGCCGAGGGAGATCTGCACCAGGGAACGCAGTTCGGACTCCGTCTGGGTGAAGCGCTCCTCAAGATCTGAATGGGCCAAAAGACCGAGCGCCGCGCTGCGCTTGATTATCGAGAGGACTTCGAGCTTCCGCGACTTGCCGACGAGGTAGGCGACGGTGGCGTGACCGGCCTCATGCGTCGCTATCGTGCGGCGCTCGGCCTCGGTGTACTCGACGGGTTGGGCGAGGCCGATCTCCTCGGTCATCTTCGCCTTCTGCACGTCGTTCCAGGACATCGCGGGCGCGCCGCGCCGCAGCGCCCAGACCAACGCCTCGTCGAGAAGGTGGACCAACATCGCCGGCGTGTAGCCGAACGTCGCGGCTGCCAACTGGTCGGTCAGGTCTTCCACCTCCGGCTCGTGTGCCCTGCGCACCAGTTCGTGGTCGAGGATCTCCTTGCGCCCGGCTCGGCTCGGCAGGTCGAAGGTCAGCGTCCGGTCAAAACGACCCGGCCTCAACAACGCAGGGTCCAGATCCGAGGCCCGGTTGGTCGCGCCGATCACGAGCACGTTCGCCGGCGGGACCGGCGGCTTGCGCAGCGCCCGGTTCGGCGGGAGAAAGGCATTGAACAACTCGATCATCCCGTGCATCCAGCGCACCCGCCACGGGGGCTGGTCGAATGACTGCAGCTGGATCAGCAGCTCGTTGACGACTCCCGAGACGCCTTCCCGGCCCCCTCCCGGTCCCATCCCCTGTCGGGTGGCCCCGATCGCGTCGATCTCCTCGATGAAGCCGATCGCCCCACCCTCCTTGCGGGCCGCGTCGCGCAACGTCGCGAAGAACGATCTGATCTTCCTGTTCGTCTGCCCGTAGAACATCGACTGGAACGCGGACGACGACACGAAGAAGAACGGCACCCCCGCCTCGCGCGCCAGCGCCTTCGCCAGGTGGGTCTTCCCCGTCCCGGGAGGTCCCTCGAAGAGGATGCCCTTGCGCGGCGTACCGCCCATCTCCGACCGGAACGTCGCGTGAGCCAGGAACAGGTTGAGTGTCCGGACCGCCTCCTCGACGACGACCGGGATGCCCTTGACGTCCTCGAGGCTGACGTCGATGTCCTCGGGGCGGTAGCGGATGTGCGGGGAACGGCCGGCCGCCAGCAACGGCACCACCATCACCAGCGCGACCAGGATCAGGATCCCGACGAGGGGCAGCATCTGTGTCTCGCTGTGAGTCAGGTGCGGCCTGCCGATGAGGTGGCCGACCCACAGCGACGCCCAGAGCCAGGCGACTATCAGCGAACCGAGGAGGGCGATCTTCGACAGCCGGCGCCGGCGCGACGATTCCCGTGCCACGCCCACATCCGCAACGCCGGCGGGGATGACCCTCTCGTCTCGGAGTTGCTCGATGTTCATCGGAACCTCACCCCCTTCTCGCTCCATCGTGCCATGCATCCAGGAGTTCTGCGCAGGGAAGCCCACAATCGGATGGTCGGCTCCTACCCATTGACCCTTTACCGTTCACGGCTCTTCTGGTTCGCCGCCAGAACGGTAGGTTGCCGTCATGTGCCGCAACATCACCACGCTGCGGGGCCTTGAACCGCCTGCGACGACCGAAGAGATCGAGGCGGCCGCGCTCCAGTACGTCCGCAAGGTGAGCGGCGTCAGGGCGCCGGCGGCCGGCAACGAGACTGCGTTCAGCGAAGCCGTCGACGCGGTAGCCGCGGCGACGGCCACGCTTCTCGGGGCTCTACCTGCGCGCAGGCAGCCGCCACCGACCTTGCCTCCGCTGCGCCGCATCGCTGCGCGCAGAACGTAACGGCGCGCCGAAGGCCCGGGCCAGCGGCCCGGACCTTCGAGCAGTGCCCCTTGATCCAGAGGATGCGGCTAGCTGTTACTTCGGCTGCGCCGCCGCCGGCTCAGCATCAGGACCACCCCGCCCGAGCCGATCAGACCCGCACCCAGGAAGCCGAGCGCTGCGGAGGGCGTACCGGTGAAGGCGAGCGCCTGCTTGGCGGCGGTCGTAGGGGGTGTCGTCGTCGGGGTTGTGGTGGTCGTCGCCTGCTCGGGGGTGGTGCCGGATTGTGGCACCGTCACAGGGTTGCTGACCTGGTTGGTCAGGCAGGTACCAGCGACCGTGCCAGCGGAACAGCCAGGCGTGTTGACATCGGTGAAGGCGGCCTGGTTGACGATGGTGGACCCGTTGGCATCCGAGGAGTTGACCGTGACCTGGAAGGTGAGGTCGACCTCGCCCGGCGTCGAACCCGAGATGGCTGGGACGGTCGGGACCGTCCAGGTGATCGTGCTGCCCGTCAAGCTCGGATTCGTGTCAGCCGGTCCAGCGGAGCCCCCCACGTAGGTGGTCCCTGCGGGCACGACGTCGGTCACGACCACGTTGGTGGCGTCGACCGGGCCCGAGTTGGTGACAGCGAGGGTGTAGGTGATCGGCGTCGCCTGGCCGGCCGTCACCGTCTGCCCGTCACCGGGAGTCGGTTCGGACTTGACGACATTGATGACCGGTGCCCTCGAGTCGGTCACGGCGAGGGGCCCTTCGCAGGCCCCCGTCGCTGCCTCGTTGCCGGGGTCGCCGGAGTACGTGGCCATGTAGCTGTAGGTCCCTGCCCCAGTCGGCGTGAAGTCGGGCGAGTTGGGCACGATCCCATTGGCGACCGTCACTGAGTAGGTGTGGATCGCCTGCTCCGAGCAGTTCCCGTTCGCGAAGAGCTCGTAGGTCACCGTGCCGGCGGCCGTCGACGAGGCGCCGCTCAGAATGGCGGTGTCGTGGACCGGGGTTCCGACCGGGACGGTGGTCACCGGGGTGCCCGCTGCATCCTCGATCACGGTGGCGATGGTGGGCTGCAGGGACGTCACCTGCATCGAGCGCTCCTGCGCGCCGCCCTGTCCGTCAAGGCCTTCGACCCACATGTGGTACGGGGCCCCGCTGATGCTGCCGGCTCCGGTGTTCGGCCCCCAGTCGAGGGCCGAGGCGACGTGCGCTCCCCAGGCCAGGACCATGGTCGAACCGTCGGCCGGCGAGGTGAATTGCACATCGATCAGGGTGTGGCAGTCGCCGATGGTGTTGCCCTGCTGGACGGGTTGGTTGAGAGGCAACTCGTACGACATGCCATCGAGCGTCGATCCGGAGGGTCCCCACAAGCTGAACACGCCGGTTGTCGAAGGGAGGGTCGGCGGGGTTCCCGTGGAGCCGCACGTCCCGTTCACCCCGGACAGGTCGGGGGCCGTTATGGCGTATGTGGACGTCGGATGCATGGGATCACACCCTGTGACGATGCCGGTGCACGGGTCGTTGGCGTTGGCATGCGCCGGTGTCGCTGTCCCCGTGGTCTCGGTGGCGTCGAACGAGCCGAGGTAGTCGTAGGCGTGCTTGCCGCTGTTGACGGCCTCGTACTGGAGCGTCACGGTGTGCGAGCCCTTGGTGATGCCGGTGAGAACCAGCTGGAACGGCACGAAATCGCCCTCCGCCCAGTGGGAGTTGCTCGAGTTGAGATCGCCGTATTGGTAGGCGGATCCCGAGCAGCTGGCGAGCGTGCCCTTGCCGCCGTTGGCGCACTGGTTGAGGTTGTAACTGTTCGTGGAGTCTGCGCTGGCCGGCGATGCGGCGACCATCAACGAGCCGCCAAGAAGACCGACGGATGCAAGAGCGGTCCAGGCTGACCGGACGAGGCGATGGCGGGTGTGGGAGTGGTGCTGGGATGGAGTTTCCATGTCGGCGTCCTTGACGAGCTGGGCCCCTGTCTTACGGCCGCTATTCAATGGACCGCTCGACGACACCGTCCCCTACGTTCCAACAACGCCAGGACAACTACTCCGCACTACTGCTTCACCACCCTTTGCGTTGGATACGACTTCAATAAGCGGGTTCCGCGCTACTCAGGGCGCGCGCCAGCCGAGACTTTTGAGCCACTTTCCGCTTTTTCATAGCTGATCGAACAATATCGTTCTACGACATCATGATGCGATCAGACAGCGACCGGGAGGGAGTGGGCGCAGAGGGATTCGAACCCCCGACCCCTTGCGCGTCATGCAAGTGCTCTAACCAACTGAGCTATGCGCCCGCAGTCCGCCGACCCTACCAGACGCCCTTTGTCTAGCTTGAATGGCCGTGCTGCACGCCTACCTCGCTTATATCCCGAGCCCGCCGGCGAACGGCATCACCTTGGGACCCCTCCGGCTTCACGTCTACGGGCTGATGATCGCCATCGGAGTGGTGGCGGCGGTCTGGTTGGCCCAACGGCGGTGGGAGTCCATCGGTGGCAAGCCGGGGACCATGGCCACGCTGGCGGTATGGGGGGTCCCCGGAGGCCTAATCGGCGCCAGGTTGTACAGCCTCGCGACCAGCTGGCAGGTCGACACCCAGGGGCACTGGTACAAGGCTTTCGAGATCTGGCAGGGGGGGCTCGGTATCTGGGGTGGCGTCGTGGGCGGTGTCGCGCTCGGCGCGGTCGGGGTGAGGCGCCACGGGCTTCCGTTCTGGCCTTTGCTCGATAGCGTCGCGCCGGCGTTCGCGCTCGCCCAGGCGATCGGGCGTTGGGGCAACTACTTCAACCAGGAGCTGTACGGCCGCGTGTCCGGGCTTCCGTGGGCGGTGAAGATCGACAACCCGCAGGTTCCGGGGCACTCCTACCCGCCGGGCACGACCTTCCAGCCGACGTTCCTCTACGAGTCGCTGTGGGACCTCGCCGTCGTCGGCATCGTGATCTGGATCGAACGACGCTTCCGCATCCGCCGTGGGTACCTCCTCGCCGCTTACGCGGCCGCTTACACCTTCGGCCGCTTCTGGACCGAGTACCTGCGCATCGACGAGGCACACCACTACCTGGGGCTACGACTCAACGACTGGACCAGCATCGCCGTGTTCGTGATCGCTGCGGCCATCCTGCTGATCCGCGGCAGGGCCAAACCCGGCGAGGACCGTGCCGGCGATCCACTGCCCAGCGCCGCAACCCAGCACGAGCACACCCGGCCCGAGGACCCGCTGACCGTCTGATCGAGCCCTCGGCCGACCCTTCCTAGCCTTCGGCCAACCTGAGACCCTCGATAGCGGATGGCTTCCCCCGCCCGGGCAGAAGTCGCCTGGACCACGCGCCGCCCCGGCCCCTTGCGGCGACCAAGTTCTCATGGGCGGGGCCGGATTCGGCCGGCTGCCCGGGCTCGCGTACGACCTCTGCACCGGTGTCCGTCCCGCCGGGCGTCGCGCTCTCCTCCGGCCCGGGCGCGGATTCGGCCAGGCGGTCCGGATGTAGCTCGGGCGGGTACCACCTGCTGTCGGCCGCGAGCCACCAATCCGGCGTCACCTGTCGCTCGCTGCCGGCGTAGGGGTCGTCGAGCCACTCCTCCCGTTCCTCCGGGACGGCGCTGAAGCGGGACGTGGTCTCCTGCCCTCGCTCGCGGGGCATGCCCGCCTGGACGCCGCCGTTGGACACCTCCGACGGCCTCCTGTCTCGGGCCGCGGAGCGGAAGTCGGACAGAAAGGTCATGAGCAGCTCGGAGTCGGCGTGGTCGGTCCACGGCTGGACCGCCGGCGCATCGCCGGTGGGGTCCGCCGTAGGTGTATCCGTCCAATCGTCATATGAATCGTGGTTCACGTCGTGTACTTCTCACCGCTCGAATGTCCCGGGCCTGTCTTGGTCGAGAACCGCTCGTCCTCTCCCACATCGGGATATCTCCCTACATCTCCATCTCGTTACACGCGGCCGGAAACCACAGCAATTGGAAAGGGACAGATCCGCAATACGGCCCCATTCCGGTCCGAAGGGTGCACCTTCAGGCGCCGCGCAGGGGCCGGGGCCCGACGTAGTAACCACGGGCCCGGAACAGGGTCGGATCGGCGTACTCCTCGAGCGCGTGCGCCAACCACCCGACGACCTTGCCCAGCGTCGCCAGCGCCTGCCCCGACTCTTCCGGCATCTGCGCGCAGAACGAAACAGCCCCCAACCCCAGATCCACGTTGGGCGGCGGGAAGCCACGCGAAGCCCCCACTTGCAGCAGGTCCTGCACGACCTGATGCCTCTCAGGCGGGCCGTCGACCGAGTCCAATCGCGAGAGAAGCTCCGCCCCGCGGGGGTCTCCCCCAGGATAGAGCGGCATCCCGAAGCCGTGCGGGATCGCACCGCCGCGGCGGAGTCGTTCGCCTATCGCGCGCTGCGCGCCCGACTCCATCGCCTCGGCGAGCAACCGCTCGACCTCTGAAGGAGCGCCGCTGCTGCCCGAATACCAGCTGCCGCTCGCCGGTCCGAGCCCGGTGAGCACCACGGCGTACGGGTCGGCGCGAAACGACGCCGCCACCCGCGCCGCCATCGTCGACGGCGCCAGTTCGTGGTCCGCCGACAGCACCAGGGCGGCGTTCAGGACGTCTGCACGCGGCTTGGTGACGTCCAGCGGGCTGAGGCAGGACCACAGGCGTTCCGCTATCGGTCCGCTTGGCGGCGCGTCCCCGAGCGAACCCACCAGAGCGGAGATCAATCCCCGCCCGACCACCTCGACGGCCGCGGGCGAAAGGTCGTGGCGCAGCTCGTCGGCCACCCCTGCATTCGCGGTGGTCAGCATGAACCGTTCGACGGGCCGCGCGCCGCGGAGGGCATCCACAGACCCAGGCCCCGGCGCCGGCCATTCCTCCTCTTCGGGCGGAGGCCATTCCCCACGCCACAGCCAGGCCGCGACATCCTCGAACGAGCGGTCGCGGCTCAACTCCACCGCGTCGAGGCCGCGGTAATAGAGCCTCCCTTCCTCGATCAGGGACAACGACGTGACGAACACCGGCGCCCCCGCCGGTTGAGCTCCCGTGTCGCGCGCCGGCGCCTGGCGGCCCGACTGCGCGAGGCGCGCCACGTCGCGGGGGTCGAAACTGCTGCCCCGGGCAGTCTTTTCCCTGGGCAGCAGACCCCTGCTCACGTAGGCGTACAGCGTCTCCGGCTTGACCCCGAGGCGTTCCGCCGCCTCTGCCGCGCTCAGCCGGCGATTGATCATTGATCAATCTTGATCGATGTGTACTGGCGAAGTCAAGATAGTCCCATGGCAGACAACATCACCGTCCCTCCTGGCCTGCGGGGCGTGGAGGTCACAGAAACAGAGATCGGCGACGTCCGGGGGCTCGAAGGCTTCTACCACTACCGCCAGTACTCGGCGGTCGACCTCGCGAAGAGCCGGACGTTCGAGGACGTGTGGCGACTCGTGCTCGACGGGTCGCTGCCCGCGGACGAGGCGGAGCGGGCCGAGTTCGCCGCCGCCGTCCGCCCCGGCAGGGAGCTGCCGCCGGCGGTTCTCGAGCAACTGCCGGGGATAGTCGCGGCGTCGGCAGGCGCCAACCCGCTCGACGGGTTGCGCACCGGGGTCTCCCTGTTGGGTGCGGCGTCGGGGCTCCGACCGCTCTGGGATCTCGACGCGGCGGAGCGCCGGCGCGACCTGATCCGCGTCGCGGCAGCGACACCGGCACTGGTGGCGGCGGCGCACCGGCTGTCGAAGGGCCTCGAGCCCGTTGAGCCCGACCCGGAGTTGGCGCACGCGGCCAACTACCTGTGGATGATCACCGGGGAGCGGCCCGATCCCGACCTCGCCCGCGCGCTGGAGCAGTACCTGATCCTCACGATCGACCACGGGTTCAACTCTTCGACGTTCACAGCTCGGGTCATTGCCTCGACGGGAGCGGACGCGGCCGCGGCGATCGTCGGTGCGATAGGCGCCCTGTCCGGTCCGTTGCACGGCGGGGCGCCGAGCCGAGCTCTCGAGACGATCGACGCGATAGGAAGCCCCGAACGCGCAGAGCCGTACATTCGCGAGCTCATCGAGCGCGGCGAGCGGATCATGGGTTTCGGCCACGCCGTGTACCGCACGGACGACCCGCGCTCGTTGATGCTTCGCGATGTCGCGCAGCGGCTGGGCGGCGGCCGGGTCGACCTGGCGGTGCAGGTCGAGAAGACGGTGCTCGCGGTGCTGGCCGAGACCAAGCCGGACCGCCCGCTGTACGCCAACGTCGAGTTCTACGCCGGCGTGGTCATGGACCGGTGCGGGCTCCCCCAGGAGATGTTCACGCCCACGTTCGCGGTGAGCCGGGTCATCGGCTGGACCGCCAACGTGGCCGAGCAGGCGAGGCAGCGGACGATCATCAGACCGGCCGCTCGTTATGTCGGGCCCCCACCGCCGGCGCCCGTCCCCGTCTCGAGGTGAATCAGTACTGTTCAAAGACATGACCGCTGTGCTCGACGAGGCCGCGGATGCCGCTCTGCTCGAGGTGCTGCTCACCCCGGAGGGCCGCGCCGATCCCTACCCGCTGTACCGCCTGATACGAGAGCGCGCGCCAGTGCTTCACACCTCGCTCCCGGACGGCTCCATCGCCCTCACCCGCTACGAGGACTGCATCGTCGCATTGCGCAACCCTCACCTCGGGCGCGGGATCGTCGGGCCGAACGCGCGGCCGGCGCGATCGGCTCTTCCCGGCGCCGCCGACCCCGAGGTCCGCGCGCAGTTCTTCCGCCGTGCCGGCGAGAGCATGCTGTTCACCGACCCGCCGGAGCACACGCGCCTGCGCGGCCTGGTGAGCCGCGCCTTCACGCCCAAGCGCGTCGAGGCTCTGCGACCCGCGGTGGAGGCGATGGTCGCTGCACTGCTAGACGAAATGGCGGAGCGGGCCGAAGTCGACGTGATGGACGTGCTTGCGTTTCCGCTGCCGGTCGCGGTGATCGGCGAGTTGGTCGGTGTCCCCGGTCCCGACCGAGCACAGTTCCGGTCGCTCGTGCGCGCGAGCACAGCCGGCCTTGAACCTTTCGTCGACAACGACGCCATCCTCACAGCAGTAGACGCCCAGCAGCAGATGCGCTCCTACTTCTTCGATCTCCTGGAGGAGCGCCGGCGATCGGCGCACGACGACCTTTTGAGCGTGATGCTCGAGACCAGCGAAAGCGACGACCGTCTCACCGACGACGAGATCGTGTCCACCGCGATCCTGCTCTTCGGGGCAGGGTTCGAGACCACGACGAACCTGATAGGCAACGGGTTGAGCGCGCTGATGGCCAACCCGACGCAGTTCGACCGCCTACGGGCGGACCCCGACCTGACGGCGTCTGCCGTCGACGAGCTGTTGCGCTACGACTCTCCCGTTCAGATGAACTCGCGCACCGCGCTCGAGCCGGCGGACGTAGCGGGTGTGGCTCTGGAGCAAGGGCAGACGGTCATGGTCCTTCAGGGTGCGGCCAACCGCGACCCCGCGCGCTTCGACGATCCCGACCGTTTGGACCTCGGCCGGCGGGGCAACGCGCCGCTCAGCTTCGGTTGGGGAGCACACCACTGCATCGGCGCGGCTCTTGCGCGTATGGAAGGAGCCGTCGTCTTCCGCGCGCTTGCGGACCGGTTCTCGTCGATCGAGCCGACCGGCGAGCCCGTCGAACGGCGGCCGGGGATCACATTGCGGGGAGTGGTGAATCTCCCGGTGAGTCTCTCTCCCCGATGATCGCGGCGTAACGGTCGAGCACCGCCAGCACCTTCTGCTCGGGGGCGGACGGGATGCGGAAGACGCACTCGGTCACACCGATGCTCTCGAAGTGGTCGAGCTTGCCGTGGTCGGGGATGGACCCGAACGGGATGACCTCCAGTGATGCCGGATCGCGGCCGGCGCCGGCGAGGGCTTCCTGCAGGTGCGGGATCGCGCCGGAGAGCCCGGCGCCGCCGATGGGGATCCAACCTTGGGCGTACTCGGCGATGTGCGCGAACAACGCCGGCCCGGGCGCGCCGCCGACGAGGACCGGCAACGGTGACTGGCGCGGCTTGGGCCACGACCACGATTCCGAAATTCTGATGAACTCGCCCTCGTACCCGGCAGTTTCGTGCTCCCACAGCGCCCTCATGGCGAGAACGTGCTCACGTGCCCTCGCCCGGCGGGTGCGCGGGTCGACGCCGTGGTCCTCCATCTCGTCGTGGTTCCAGCCGAAGCCGATGCCCAGCTTGAACCGGCCGCCGCTCACCCAGTCGAGGCTCGCGGCCGCTTTGGCGGTGACGATCGGGTCCCGCTGGGCTACCAGCGCGATGCCGGTGCCCACGACCAGGCGTCGCGTGACCGCCGCCGCTGCGGTGAGCGCGACGAACGGATCGAGGCTTCGCTTGTACTCCTCGGCCAGCGGCTCGCCGGCGGGAGACGGTGTACGCCGGCTGACCGGGATGTGCGTGTGCTCCGGCACCCACAACGACTGGAACCCGCGGTCCTCCGCCGCCTTGGCGAGCTCGACGACGCCGATGCTCCGGTCGGTCGGGAAGATGGTCAGCCCGTAGCGCACGGGCGAACTGTATTACTGGATCTCGCCGAAGAAGCCGCTGGTAGACCCTGCCGGTGGGTTGACCCGGCCGTTCTGGCCGTTCTGGTTACGGCCTGCGAATCCGAATCCCTGCCGGCTGTTCTTGACCTGGGTCTGGTCCCGGATGTCCATGGCGGTCGGGTTGCCGCCGCCGTTGTCCTGAGCGATGACCATGACGGTGTCGCCCTGTTTCACCGTGCTGATCCCGCCGGCCTGTGAGTCGACGACCGTGGAGGGACCGACCGTGTAGGTCTGGGTGTGGCTGTTGTTGGTCCCGCTGCCGACGGTGATCGTGCCCGAGTCCCCGCTGAGGTGGGTCGCGGTGACGGTGCCGAGCTGGAAGTCGATCGTCTTGGTCGCGCCCGAGGGCGTCTGGACGGTGGCCTGTCCGTAGAGCACACGGCCGCCGGCGAGGCCGAGCCTCGCGAAAGGTCCGGCCAGGCGACCTGCGTGCTTGCCGATACCGGGAGGTGGGGTTCCGTGCGGCGTGGTCGCGGCTCCGTTCGGCGTGGTCGGGGTCGTCGTGGGGCCCGAACCGGACCCCGCGGCGAAGGCGATGCCGGCTCCGCCGAGGGCCATACCGAAGACGAGGCCGCCGGCCATGGCGGCGTGAGGGAGCCGCCGGCGCCGCGGGGGCGGGACGGCGGGCGGCTC
>Ga0307374_10012941_pt1 | contig 11622 bp, 7 predicted proteins | sample OX3MG_FD_202532 | JGI IMG/M metagenome (GOLD analysis project Ga0307374, IMG submission 202532) | Soil microbial communities from Risofladan, Vaasa, Finland - OX-3 | ecosystem: Environmental > Terrestrial > Soil > Coastal area > Acid sulfate soil | place: Finland: Risofladan, Vaasa | collected...
CCAATCTGGAGATTGGAAGTTAGTGGCTGGAGGCTGGAAAAGAGTAATATCAGCGTAGGCCGGGAGGTGGACGCGGAGGCGCATGGTGAAATTGTTCCTCTGATCCAACAAAATACAGTTGGTCGAACTGCTTCGGAATTCCTCCAGCGGGCAGCTCATAGGAAACGGACCCATCCCATATCATCCCGCCGTTAACCCAACTGCTGTCCCTTAGCTGGTGTAGTGATCCGTCTGTAAAGTAATAAAAGAACTCATCCTTAGCCCAGCCGCCTTCGAGCAACGAAGAAGTGCGTAGGATGCCATTCGCCGGAAATTTGCAGACGATCTCTCCTTTGACTATGGGCAGTGGGGGTGCGGTTGGTTCATTGTATGAAACAACGACCCATCCAATGTATCCGTCCGGGATGAGATACTTCACAGGATGACGTGTCACAATCGGCCCCATTGAAATCCCCGCAACGAACCAGATCCAGAACCAGCAAAGTCCAGCCACAAGGGATGTTCCGATTGCGAGCGCGCGTCTTACCCCGATGCCGACCAGACCAACGAACAAGCCGGCCACCGTCGACCAAAAAACCGCCGCCGTGGTGATGTAGTACGGCCAGCCCTCAAAGCGTTGAGACAAGGCTGGAGAGAACCAGGAAACAGTAAGAACCCATAGACCTCCCACGGATAGCACGCAGAGAGCGAGGCCCACGTATGTCAGCACGCGTCTCCACTGGGGCGCCTTCGACAATCGGGGAGACGCGAAGCCAGTTATCAAACACCAGATGAGGCCAGACGGTCAGAAGCAGAAAGATCAAAATCAACCGTCCGCCGCTGAACATTTTCGTCCTCCCGGAAGAGGAATTTCAAAAGCTTCGCAGCATGCTTGACAGTCTCAAACTTTCGCGACAGGAAAGCCCGCTTCGGTCCAGCCGCGCCAGCCGCCGTCCATCGAGATCACGTTCTTGTAGCCCATTTTTTGGAGGTTGTCGCCGGCGAGCGCGGAGCGGAACCCTCCGCCGCAATACAGGACCAGCGTAGCGTTTTTGTCGGGGATGGTTGTTTCGACGTCGCGCTCGATGACGCCTTTGCCGAGGTGAATCGCGCCAGGGATATGCCCGCGCGCCCATTCGCTGTCCTCGCGCGTGTCGACGAGAATCATTTTTTCACCGGCGTCGAGCCGCTTTTTGATGTCGCGAAAATCCGCTTCCTTGACGCGCTTTTTTGCGTCGTTGACGATGCTGAGAAATGCGGGCGGGTGATCGTGTGCCATTTGTAATTCCTCCGATTCGAATCTCTGAAGAAATTATCGCACAGAAACAAGTTCCATATCGCGCCAGTTCGGGCCGACTTTGATGTCGACGACCAGCGGGACACTGAGCGGATGGACTTGCTCCATGGCGTGCTTGACGAGGGGCTTGAGGCGCTCGAGTTCTTCCGTGGGACCCTCGAAAAGAAGCTCGTCGTGGACTTGCAAAATCATACGTGTGCGGAATTTTTCCGCGACGAGGCGGCGGTCGATTTCGATCATGGCGAGCTTAATCAGATCGGCGGCGGTGCCCTGAAGCGGCGTGTTCATCGCTGTGCGCTCGGCGAAATTGCGCAGGTTGGGCTGCGGCGAATTGATTTCTGGAATTGGACGGATGCGGCCAAACATTGTTCGCGTGACGCCGGTCTCGCGCGTTTCGGCGACCTGGCGTTCGAGATATTTTTTAACGCCGCGGTAGCGGTCGAAATAGGCGGCGATGAATTTCGCGGCTTCTTTTTGGTCAATCTGTAAATTCTGCGCCAAGCCGAAGGCTGAAAGACCATAGATGATGCCAAAGTTGATTACTTTGGCGGCGCGGCGATGCTCAGGCGTTTGGGCAAAGGGCGCGACGTCGAAAACTTCCTGCGCGGTGCGAGAGTGAATGTCCTCGGCGCGGCGAAAAGCTTCAACGAGAACAGGGTCCTCGGAAAAATGCGCGAGGATGCGCAGTTCGATCTGAGAATAATCGGCGGAGAGCAGAATGTTGCCGGGTTCGGCGACGAACGCGGCGCGAATTTCTCGGCCGAGCTTGGTGCGAATGGGAATGTTCTGAAGATTGGGATTCGAGGAACTGAGGCGGCCGGTGGCGGTGCCAGTTTGGTCGATCTGGGTGTGCAGGCGGCCCGTGTGGGGCGAGATGAGCTGGTGAAGCGTGCCCGCATACGTGGAATTGAGTTTTGCTACTTCGCGATAGTCCATGACGAGCTTGGGCAATTCGTGAAGCGCGGCGAGCTCGGTGAGGACTTCGGCGGCGGTCGAGCGCGCTTTGCCGCGCGCGCGTCGAGGAAGCGTGAGATTGAGTTTATCGTAGAGCACTTCGGCAAGCTGCTGCGGAGAGTTGATATTGAATTCGAAGCCGGCGATTTCGTAGATACGCTTTTCGAAGTTGCGGATCTCTTCTTCGAGGGCGGTGGAAAGCTTTTTGAGCGCTTTGGGGGCGACACAGACTCCAGCGCGTTCCATGCGCGAGAGGACGGCGGCGAGGGGAAGATCAATCTTGTTGTAGAGATCGAGGAGATTTTCTTTCTCGACTTCCGCGCGCAGCAGGGGCGAGAGGCGAAAAAGAAAATCAGCGTGTTCGCCGGACGCGCCAGATAACGTGACGTTCAAATGGCGCAGAACCACTTCGGCGAAGGAATGATTCGCTGTGGTAGGGCGAAGGAGATAGGAATAGAGCATTGTCGCGTGACGGATGCCGGCCACGCAGCGCTGCTTCGCGTCTGCGTCGCCGAGACCGAGAAGCTCGAACAGTTTCGGATCGTGAACGATTTTTGTCCGGCTCGCGTCCGCCAGCCAATCGGCAAGGGCGCGAAGGGCTTCGCCTTCTTCCTTATTTTTGGAATCGGCGGCGTCATTAACAGCCGACACGCGCGCGAAACCGTGGCGATTCGAAATCTCGATGGCGCGAACGCGCGTGCCATAGCCTTCGTTCTCCGGGTCTTCGCTATCGAGCGCGAGCCACATGGCGACTTCGTCCTCGGGAGGCAGCACGTTCAGAAATTCGCGAAGCTCGCGCGCGGACGCAAAATTCGCGTAGTCGGTTTTTTCCGTGTTTTTTGGCGCGGGCAGGTTTTTCAGCAGGGACGTGAACGCCAGCTCGGAATAAAGTTCGCGGAGCGCGGCGGCATCAGGAGACTGCAAGCGCAGCGCATCAAGGTCAAGGTCGACAGGCGCGGCAGCATGAATGGTGGCAAGCTGCTTGCTTAGCATGACGAACTTGGCGTTTTTCTCGAGAGCTTCGCGGTAGCTCGCGCGCGTGATTTCGCTCGCGCGACGAATCGCTTCTTCGGCGCTGCCGAATTGCTGGATGAGCGTGCGCGCGCCCACTTCGCCGATGCCGGGTTTGCGGCGCTCGCCGGGCGCGGGCTTTTCGCCAGGGTCGCGCGCGCCGGGAATGTTGTCGATTGTGTCGCCCATCAGCGCCATCACGTCGGGAACTTTTGACGGCGGAACGCCCATCAGTTCCTCGACTTTCTTTTCGTCTATGATCAGGTCGCCTTTCGACGGATTGAGCATGCGTACCGCGCCGCCGACCAGTTGCATGAAATCTTTGTCGGCCGTGACGATGAAAATATCGAGGCCTTGCGCGACACCCTGGCGCGCGAGCGACGCGATCACGTCGTCGGCTTCGTAGCCGGCCAGTTCGAGTATTGGCAGATGCATCGCCTCGCAAAATCGCCGGACGTAGGGAAGTTGGACGGGGAGATCCTCGGGCATCGGCGCGCGCTGCGCTTTGTAGTCGGCGAAGAGCTTGTCGCGAAACGTAGGCTCCGGCGTGTCGTAAACCACGGCGAGGTAATCCGGTTTTTTCTCGTCGATGAGCTTGCGCATCATCACGGAAAAAAGATAAGGAACCTTCGTGGGCATGCCGCGGACTTGCAAGCGCTCCATCGGCGCGTGATACGCGCGGAAGATGTAGCCCATGGCGTCTACAAGAAAAAGTGTTTTGCGTAATTTGGCGTTCATGCATTAGCCCGGATGTTCACCGAGGGGCGAAGGAAAGTATAGCGGAACCGGCGAAACGCGAGAAATCAGTTCGCATCGTCGCGGCTCTGGGGGGGAAAGCCGATTTGCGGCGTTGCGATTCTGCGTTGTGACTCCGAGCCGATTCGCTTGTTCGCAGCAGACGCGCTAAAATCGATAAGAGGGCACCGCACTTTGCCGCACGCCGCCAAAACCGAGGTCGTTTTCTGGGAAGTGGACACGCAAGCTGATTTCATGCTGCCGGGCGGGAAGCTCTACGTCCCGGGCGCGGAGAAGCACGTTGCCAATATGAAACGCCTGGTTGACGCGGCTCGCGACGGCAAAGTGTTTTTGATTTCCAGCGCGGACCAGCACTCCCCCAACGATCAAGAATTTGCGCGTTTCCCCCCGCATTGTGTCCGCGGAACGAACGGCGCGGAAATTCTGGCGGAGCTGAAGGCACCGAAAATTCTATCGATTCCGAATGACGGGAATTTTCAGATTCCCGCGCGCCTCGATGATATTCAGCAAGTGGTTTTCGAAAAGCAAACACTCGACGTCTTCGATAATCCAAACACGGAGAAATTGCTGGCGCGCTTTCCGGTGACCAACGAATTTGTAGTTTTCGGGGTGGTCACAGAATTTTGCGTGCGCCTAGCGGTAGGGGGCTTGCTCGATCGCGGCCGGCGAGTCGCCGTCGTCAGCGACGCCATCGAGACGCTTGATGCAAAGGAAAGCCGAAAAACTCTCGACGAACTTACCAGCCGGGGCGCGCGACTGATGACCGCTAACGAAGCGCTCGACCTCGTTAATCGCCCGCACTAGCTAAACAATTTATTTTGCCGCGGCCTCGGGATTATCACCCGGCTTCACGATGCGATCGTAGATCCACAAACATAGCGCGGTGGCCAATCCGATTCCCGTCATCACCCACCAGACGCGCTGTGGCTGATGCTCCAGTTCGCCAAAGTGATGAAGCAATCGTCCCATCAGCCATCCGCCAACCAGCGAGCCGATGCCAATGGGCACAAATGCGAATCCCATGTAGGTGCCCTGTTGTCCATGGGGCGCAAGGCGCGAAACATATTCGTAATATCGCGGTGAGAGCGTCATTTCGCCAAGCGCCACCACAAACAGAGTCAGCACCGCCGTCCACACCGCGGGATGAAACGCCACGATCAGCCACGCCACCGCCGAAATTATCGTTCCGAAGGTGATCGCCCGAAACGCGCGCATGGCCCGCGTTATATAGCTGATCAAGATCTGCAAAAAGATTACCGATAGCGCGTCCGTGACGAGAATTAATTCCACATTCGCATGGGGGTTGATGTATACGGTGATGTAAAGCGGCAGCCCGATATACACCTGCCAGTAAACGACCCAGTAGCCAGAAAAAATAACCAGGAACAGCATGAATTTTCGGTTCGCGAGCACCTTGCCCAGGTTTCTGGCCGTCTGCGCGAGGCTGCTAATTTGCACTTCGCCGGAACTCTTCGGTTCCCTGAAGAACAGTTGCACCGCAAAAAACATGGCCAGAACGCATAGCGCCGAAATGCGGAATACGTTTTGCACGCCCATGTGCCGGTGCGCGATGGATGCGACGTAGGGTCCGGCGGCGCCGCCAACATTCACCAGCGTGTAATAAATCGAATAGCCGATCGACCGAACGTTTTCCTTGGACGCGCGCGCCGTGCTCCCCACCACCGCCGGCTTCACCATCGAAATCCCCAGCGCCGGCAGCATCAGAATGACGAGTACCAGCCAAAAAAGTGGCACGGCGTGGCGCATCGGCGCCATCCATGATGATCCGACCGACCCCAGCAAGAAATATGCGCACGTCAAAATCAGGTATGCGACGGAGAGCGCCCGCCGAAAGCCCAGACGGTCCGCGACGGCTCCGCCCACGATCGCAAGAAACCAAACCAAGCCGCCGAAAATTCCCGTAAGGCTTCCTGTTTGCTCGATCGGGAAACCGAGGCTCTGGTGAAGATAATTGGCAAGCGATGCAAATGCGGCGTAGTAGGCGAGGCGTTCGAATAATTCGCTGACGTTCGCCACCCAGAATGCGGGCTCGAAGCCTTCGCGAATCTCTTTTACGCGTTCGCCGAAGCTCACGTCCCCTCCAAAGCACACGGGCAAGCCTGCCAGCGTTCGGCCATTCAGCCGATCTCGCCAAGTTTCTCACGGGCAGCCACCAAAAAGCCCCACGGCAAATGCTTACCAAACGCGAGAACTCGGCCTCGCCGCCCCGCAGGCCGCGTCCGGCTTGCCGCGCGCGATTGTAGCGAAAGTTCCGCCAAAGCACGCGTTTCTTTTTGCTTGTTCACCGATTCGGAGGAATTGAATGCCGCGAATGGACGGAAGAGCCGGGACCGAAAGCAGCCACCCAGAAGAAGGCGAACCACGATATGGCAATTGGTAGAATTCCCGTCCATTCCAGGTGCTACAGAAGAGGGCCGGGTCGCTCGCCCGTGCGATTGGAAGCACGATTTATACGGCCAAGGGCAATTGCGGGCAACTTCGAGGGGGTGAACGCCGTCTAAGTCTGAGTACTTCGAGAGTTTCGCCCATCCCGAGCCCACGGGACATGTTGTAGAATTTTCCACAGAAGGGCCCAGCTTGTGCAGAATTAGAAGAGCGCGTTTCCTGGGGAAGCAAATCGATCCCACAAAGAGGAGAACGGAATGTTCATGCGGAGAATGATGGTGCTCATTTTTATTTTGAGCTGCGGCGCGCCGGCAGCGCTGGCGCAAAGCCACAATATTGAGATTACGCCCTTCGGCGGCGGCAAATTTGGCGGAAAAATCGGGATCAACGCGGGAACCGTCGACAATTTGCTGATCAAGAGCAGCGTCGACTATGGGGTGACCTTCGACTACGGCTTCTGGGATACATTTCAGGCGGAATTCACGTGGGAGCGCCAGCCAACAGCGTTGAGCGCCCACGACGTGAGCACGCAGCCGCCGACCGTAACCAGGCTGAGCAACATAAATCTGGACACGTATCAGTTTGGAATTCTCTATGACTTCAGGGATACGGAAGCAAAGGTCAGGCCGTTCTTCGGCGCGGGCGTCGGTTTCACGCACTTCGGGCAGGCCAGCGTGAATGGGCAGGACATTCTGCCCTTCGGTAACAAGCTTGCCTACAATGTGGGCGGCGGCGTGAAATATTATTTCAGCCGCTATGTAGGCCTCAGGTTTGACGCGCGCTGGTTACGGACGCGCACAACCCCAGGGCAGGGCCAAGTCTGCGGCTTCCAAGGTTGCTTTGTGGTTCCCATTACTAACCACGCCAATCAGTTCCCGCTCAACCTGGGACTGATTTTCCGCTTCTAGGTTTAGCACGCATCAGCTTAAACAAATGCGCGTTTCATTCCGCACGCATGAACGCAACAGGATCAAGTCGCGGCTACTTCTGGCGACGGATCAGCGCCAAAAACGCGTCCACGCTCTGTGCCGGATTATGCCTTGCACTCAAATCCTTAGAACGTGAATTGGGCCTTGAGCTGTAGCACGCGCGCTGAACTGCTCGCTCCCAGTTGCGAACCGAGAATGCTGGTGGGCGAGCCGACCGTCGACAATATTTCGCCGAAGTTCGGGCTGGCCGCGTTATTGACAGGCAGGCCGAAATTGGGATGATTGAACACGTTGAACGCCTGAACGCCGATTCCCAGCCGCGCGCTCTCCCATCCCGGAATCTTCGTGAACTTCATCAGCGCCGCGTCCGCGTCAATGTATCGCGGACCGCGGAAAATATTCCTCTGGCCGGTCGTGAAACCCGGCTCGCCGCCCACGTTGAATTCCGTCGCACTCGAGAAGCAATTCGGTCCCGCTGACGTCACGTGGCAAGTGTCCGCGCCGCCCAGGAACTGCGGAATCACTTGCGAGAAGTAATTATTGTTCGCGGCCAAGCTGCTGCTCAGCGTTCCATCAACGACGCTATAGGGAAATCCGCTGCGCGCGAACACGGCGCCCGAAAGCTCCCAGCCATCCGTGAGCCGGTTCGAGAACCGCGCGCCCACCAGCCGGCGGATGGGAAGTTGCCAAACGTAATTCACGTTCACGGAGTGGCGCGCGTCATAATCCGCGGGCCCGTAATTTCCCTGCGTGTTGAATGGATCCTGCGGATTCAGCAGGCTGCTCGAGGAAAAGGGAAAGAATCCGCCATTGGAAACTTCGTCGGAGGCGTGGCTATATGTGTAACTCGCCTGAACGATTCCCGTGCCCCACGCGCCATTCAGGCGGTGAATCAGCGTCACCGTCCCGCCGTCATATTTCGAGCTGCCGCCCGCGTACAGAGTCGTAACCCCAGTGAATCGCGGATCCGGGGCTTGCGCCGCCAGAGTCCCAAACCCAAACGCATTCACGGAATTATCAATAATTGGCTCGTGCTTGCCGCGATTTCCCATATAGCCAATGCTTATCGAAGTCGCGTCACCGAGTTGACGCTGAATCTCCAGGTCCCATTTGTAGTACCGCGGGACGTTTGTTAGTTTCTCCGAAGTGAACAGGTTCGGCGGCGTGAATCCCGGATCGTTCGCCTGAATCGTGGCGAAGGTCTCTCCAGTCAGAAAGCCGTTCTGGAAAGCTGTTGCCGTGTTGGTTGAATCCCCGAAAATACTGGAGCCGGTGGTGCTCGTCGAGGGAACGATGAAATCGTTTTTGCTCACGAACGTGGCGTCGTTCGGCGGGTTCTGCGCGAAATTATCCACAAGGGAAACGGGGAACATATTATAGAAGATCCCGGCCCCGCCGCGAACGACCGTCTTGCTCGCGGTGCCAAATGGCTGCCATGCGAAGCTTAAACGCGGCTGAAACAAAACATTCTGAAGCCCCGGCAGCGCCTGCAGTTGGTTTGTAACAATTGCCTGATTGTAAGGAACGTTCAGCAACTGCGCCTGGTTGGTTCCCGCGCAGGTCTGCGACCCACTGGTCGTTGTTGTGCAGTTTATGCCCGCAACAAAGTTGAACGGCGCCGCCAGCCGCGCGAAGCAAAGATGCCGGCAAATGGGATTCGAATCATGTTCCACGCGCAGCGCAAAGGTAAAATTCAGCGTGCTGCTCCAGCGCAAATCGTCCTCGAGGTAGCCGCCCGTGGTGTAATACGCGATGGGCTCATCGAGTGACTGCGGAAACGATTGCGTGAGCGTGTCGCCTGTGGAGCCCCCGTTATAAAAATCGTTGATCGTGTTGACGACCAGCAGGCCGCTCTGCAAGGACCCGAAGCCGTGATCGCTGACGTCGACCCGGCGAAATTCTCCGCCGATTTTGATGGTATGCCTGCCGAAAGTCGTCGAGAGATCATCGGAAACCTGAACTTGAGTGGTGCTCCGCCCTTGCGGATTTACGCAGTCTCGCCCTCCGAGAAGCACCGGAAAACCCTGACCGATGGGGGGATTGGCACACGGATTAGGTCCTGCCGTATTGAAAAACGTGCCGTCGGCCAGCGCCAAAGTTGTCGGAAAAATGCCCGATGTGGGATTTTTAGTGTTGTAGACGGCTGAATACGATTGGCCCGCGACAAGAAACTGGTTTGCGGTCGCTGGCCCGAACGAGTGCGCCCATTCCAACTGGCCCTGATCTTCCGGCAGCGAGCTTTGCACGTTGAATGTGGAACTGATGGGGTCCGTATAAGTCGCCTGCGTACCGGTGTCGCGCTGGTAGCGAACGAACACGCGATCCTTCCCGCCGGCGATGTAATCCGCGCGCCCTGCAAATTGCAGTTCATGCGAGAAATTGCTTGCCGTGGCACGATAACCCAGAGCGCAGGGTTGAGCGCCCGATCCGTAAAATGTCGAATTCAAATTGAAACCGCCGCAGCCGTCTCCTGTGGGGATCACTTGACCGGTACTGCTGGTGAACTGACCCGGAAATTGATTGTCGAGCGCGCTGTTGGCATTCGGCGCGTTGTTGAGAGTGCCAAAAATCTGATTTTGATAGAAAGCAGCGACGTCGGAACGCCCGGAATCGGTCAGATTCGTGATCGTCGCATTCTCGAATTGCGGGCTAGGTGTCACCACCAGCGGGCTGGTCGGAATCAGCACACGCAGCCCCTCGGTGTTGAAAAAGAAAAACAACTTGTTCTTTTGCAATGGACCGCCGAGCGAGGCGGACCATTGATGCGCCGTGTCGAATGGCCGCGGATTTCCGGAGGCATTATTAAAGAAATCGTTGGCATTGAGTATCCGGCTGTTCCATGTGTAGTTCGCATTCCCGTGGAGCTTGTTGCCGCCGGATCTGGTGATGTAATTGACGGCTGCGCCGGCGAATTCGCCATAGGTTCCCGTGTAGCCGTTACTTACAATACTCACTTCCTGAATTTCATTCGTGCCGAGCAACAATCGCGTGGCGCCGGAATTATTGATGTTCTCAAATGGCTCGTTGTCGTCCATGCCATCCAGGGTGAAGCGATTTGAAGTCGGCGGCATTCCGTAGTTTGAAAAATTTCCCGTCCCCCCTTCCGTGTTCATTATCGTGCCGGGGACAAGCTGCGCCAGGTACGTCAGATCACTTCCCGGATTGGGCACTTGGGAGACCTGCTGGCGCGTCAGCGTGGTATCCAGGTTGCCATTTTGTGTTTCAACGAGCGACGGCCCGACGCGCTCGGTCGGCAACTTAGCTTTCACGTTCAGTTGGAAATCGACCATGACGGGCTGGCCCAGAGGAACGGTGACGATCTTGCTGATTTGTTGGAAACCGTTCATGTCCACGGTAACGGTGTACGAACCTGGGTCGAGAAGTCCGAATTGATATGTTCCAGTAGCGCTGGTCGCGGTGGTTTGCGCCGTGCCTTTCGCGCTGCTCGTCAACGTTACCGTTGCATTGGGCACAGCCGCGTTCTTAGGATTCGTGACGACGCCGGCAATGCCCCCCGTCGTCATGGTCTGGGCCGCGAGGCGCGTGCAATGCAACGACAGAGCCGGCAGCAGCACAAAGACCACTAACAGCAAGCGTTTCAAACTCATCAAATCCCTCCATCGATTTTTGGTTGGGGAGCGCACACCGCGGAACAAAGCTGAGCCGGATTTTCAGCCGGATGTCCAGCTCGGACGCCTAAGAATCTCCCCCTACTACAACTGGCAAGCGCGCCAAGAATACGACATGCAGTTTACATCACTCGCTGAGATCGGTCACAGCACGATGATTGCTCAGTTTAAGCGAGCTACTCACATTAATGTATGAGAATTCGAAGAATGACGCTACATGAGGATGCTCGGCCACGAAAGATGGTTGCAGCAGGCATGGGAGAGGACTAGGCACTCTTGCGCGCACGATGCTGGCTTTAACACGGCTGAAAATATTCGGCGAGCGGGCGCTGGCCCCCGCTTCACATTGCTGGCAAACCCTGGCAACAGTGCTAGAATCATAGACAAGAGCATATCCGGGCAGGCTCCCATGGAAAATCACATCCCACAGGCCGAGTACCGCAGGACCCTCCACAGAGTTCGCGGTCGGTGCTTTCTTGTCGCCGGGGTGTTTGCTTTTGTGTCCGCCGCGGCCGCCTTTGCGCAGACAGGGGCGCCTCCCTCGCCGACGGCGCAGCAGGGTTCGCCAAGGCTCAAGCGCCGGCCACCGGCGACACAACGCAATAGGCGGGAAAATATTCCTGGTGCGGATAGCACGTTGGCATTTCTGGACGTTTCTTCT
>Ga0307374_10012944_pt1 | contig 11619 bp, 5 predicted proteins | sample OX3MG_FD_202532 | JGI IMG/M metagenome (GOLD analysis project Ga0307374, IMG submission 202532) | Soil microbial communities from Risofladan, Vaasa, Finland - OX-3 | ecosystem: Environmental > Terrestrial > Soil > Coastal area > Acid sulfate soil | place: Finland: Risofladan, Vaasa | collected...
GCCCTTCCCGGCTACCTCTTCGTCCAGGCCGCCACCCCGACCGACTGCGCGTCGGCGCTGTGGAGCTTCCCGGCCTCTGCGGCACCTGCGACCGCTCCGGCGACCACCACGACCACGGCCCCGGCCACGGCCCCGGCCACGCCCCCGGCCACGCCCCCGATCACCACGACCCCGACACCGCCGCCACCGACCACGTCGACCACGACGTCCACTTCCACCACGACCACGACCACGAGCACGACCACCACCACGACCACCGTCCCGGTGTCGCCGTCGGCGCCGGCCGGACCGCCGTGACCGGGCGCCGTCGCCCAACCGGTGGGTCGAAACGCCGGTGGCAGGGTCGGTGCCGGCACCGCTGCGTCGGCGACTAATCTCTGCAACGCACCCGGGGGTGTAGCTCAGCTGGTAGAGCGCTACGTTCGCAATGTAGAAGTCGGCGGTTCGAGTCCGCTCACCTCCACTGGAAAGGCCAGGCCAGAGGCCACAACATGGGATGCCCGACGGTCGATGAGCGCTACGTTGACTCTGCGGAGACCGCACGTTCGGCAGCCTGTCACCGTCAAGCACCACCAGGTCCACGGGTGACGGGTCGTCGTGCGTCGAAGCAGGAGGGGCACGTGTTGCGAGGGCAACCGACCTGACGACGAGTGATGGCACACCACGGCCAGGCGGCCGGGCATGGCCCTGGTCATCGCCGCCCACAGGTCAGCGGCCGAACTCGGGCGCTGAATCGGGCCGAGGGCAGTCGGGTCATCCTGGATGCCGAGTGGGACGCCACGCTTGTGACAACTTGTGTCCGGGCCTCACTGACCGTCGCCCCACCGCTCGTTCGCGTCGTCTCTAGGGTCGACGCCGAGTTGCGCCTGCAGGCATAAGGCCGTACACTGGCCGTACATCAAAGAGGAGACGATCCGATGGCACCATCGACTCGAACGAGGGACAGGCGACTCGAAATCCGCACCACCGCAGAGGAGCGCGAGCTCATCGACCGGGCCGCCGGTACCTCCGGTACTGACCTGACGTCCTTCGTCGTTTCCCACCTCGTCGATGCAGCGCGTCAGGTTCTCGCTGATCGCGACCGATTCGTCTTATCGGCCGAGGCCGCTGCTGAGTGGGAGAAGATCAACCGTCGTCCAGCGGAGGAGTTTGCCGGTCTGCGCCGGCTCATGCAGCGGCCTTCCCCGTTCGCTGAATGACCCACGACTATCGAGCGCCCCGTCTTCTCGTTCCCACTGACGAAGTCGAGGGATTCATCTGTCGATCCACAGAGCAGACCACCTGGTTGAGGCAGCACGCTCTGCAGTCGACGTCGACCGGGAGCACGAAAGTCTTTGTGGTCACGCCACTCGCCGGCAACCGAGTGGTCGCATACTACGCGTGGTGCATGGCGCAGCTCGACATCGAGGCAGCTCCGAGCCGGCTTCGAAAGGGAGCAGGGCGTTACCCTCAGCCAGTTGCGCTGCTCGCCAGACTCGGTGTCGACACCGAACACGAAGATCGAGGATTGGGAGCCGGCCTCCTTGCCGACGCGATCACCCGGCTCATCAGCATCAGTGAGGACATCGGTTGTCGGGGACTCCTGATCCACGCCGAGGCAGCGGAGGCACGCGACTTCTATCTCCATCTCATCCCCGAACTCGAGCCGAGCCCCACAGACGAGTTCCATCTGGTGCTGCTCATGAAGGACGTACGTCGAACTCTGCTCGGTCGGTGAACGGTCCCGGGATTCGATTGCGCAGCAGGCAACTGCACGATCACCGTGGTGCACGTCACCATGGCCGATCGGGCACGGCGAAGATTGGTGGCAATGTGGCCGCATGTTTGCCACGCGGGAGCTGCGGGTAAGTCGATCCCCTCCGGGTCCCCGTTTGCGGGACTCAACGGGACTCAACTGCTGCCCAACCGTGCACCGCGTCGCCCGTCGGTGCACTCCGACGGCAGCGGTCAGCGGGCAGTCTGCACAATGACCCTGCTCAGAAGGGTGAGCCGACTCCGTTCGCAATGTAGAAGTCGGCGGTTCGAGTCCGCTCACCTCCACCCGTTGTAGATCTCACAGCATCTTCCCTGGTGAGCCGGCATTTCTCGTGTGCGGTCCCTGAAGTACCTTGGCGGACCTACACGAACCTCGGCCATGGTAGGAGGTAAGTGCTTGCGGGCGTGAGCACCTCCCGCTGGGCGATTCAGGAGCTGCCCTCCCATCATTGGCGCTCGGGGACCTTTTCCAGCCTCCCGGTGACCCCCCCGGATCACTCCCAGCCGTCGCCACTCAAGAAGACCACCGCGAATGCCGAATTGGGGAATGTGGAGAACCAGAGCGAGCCTCGACTAGCCAGTCGGGCTGCCGCAGTGTTCTTTCTCGGCGCAGGATCCATCACACTGCTCAATTCGCTTCAACCGACCCGACTGGGCGCTGCTGGCGTCGATACATCGTTCCTACTCGCCGCGAGCGTCGTCAGCTTCATTACCGCAGCAGTCGTCTGGCAATTCTGCTCCACTCGCTTCCCGATCGCCATGAGGGTGGCGACAGCGTTCTGGGGCCTTGTTCTCGTGGAAGGTGTAACGACCCTGGGGCGGTACTCGTCCACCAGTCAGGCGAGCGTAGTCTTTCCCTTCTTCACCATGATAATCATCGTGTGGCTGGGCTTGACCTGTCCGAGAGGATATGCGGCGTCGAGTGCGCCAGTCGTCCTCGTAGCATCGCTTGTGGCCGCGACAGTCCCCGGCTCGAAGATCATGATGATCGACTGTGCACTCGTGATCGTCGTCTCCGTCGTAATCGCCGAAACGGATGCCTGGGCGATGAGCGAAGTTCGCCGACGCGAAGCTCGCTTGGCCGTGCTGGCTAAGACAGATCAATTGACGGGGCTGTTGAACCGGGCCGCATTCAATGAGCACGTCGAAGGCGCCTGCGCTTCCGGTGAGCGGATCCTCCTGGCCTTTGTCGATCTGAACGGATTCAAGGATGTCAACGACACGTATGGGCATCAACGAGGGGATCAAGTCCTTGAGGAGCTAGCAGCGCGGCTACTCCGTGCCGTTCGAAGCGATGACGTGGTGGGCCGATTCGGCGGAGACGAGTTCGTGATCCTATTCAGGAACGCACCGACCGGAGAAAGCTCCGAACTGCTGGTGGAACGGATCCGGGGGGCATTCGATGCGCCATGGCCAATGATCAGTCCCTCGACCATCTCCGCCAGTATCGGGATTGTCGAAGACCTGAACGGAGCACTCGATCCGGAGGACCTACTTCGCGAGGCCGACAATGCCATGTACTCGCGAAAGCACGGAGTGGCGGACGCGTCCTCGACCGTGGTCATGACCTCGCGCTCACTCACGTGCTACCGGGCGGCAGTGGACGGATTGGGCGGGAGCTTCACCGTATTGCGGGCTGTCGATAGTGGGGCCGATCTTGACTGGCGTATCGAAGAGGCGAATGCGCTGGTCCGGTCCAAATTCTCACCAATTGCTCCTGATCCTGTAGGTCAGCTTCTGTCTACACTCGACACGCTCGCCGACAACTCCGTACTGAAGGGTATCTATCGACGGGCGCTCGAATCCCAGCAACGACAAGAGACGGAAGTTCCGATCGCCATTCCACAGGTTGACGATTCCTGGCGGCGACTTGTGGTTGTGCCCGTTGACTCCGAAACCATTGCGGTCATGACGTTCGACATCTCACGGCAACGGGCGACTGAGCAGGCGCTCATCGATTCTGAAAGCCGGAGCCGGTCGATCGTCCAGTCGGCAGCCGATGCCATCATGACCTTCGATTGGAGAGGGCAGATTCTCAGCTTCAACCGGGCAGCCGAAATGGTTTTTGGGGTGTCAGCCATCGAAGCCATCGGTGGCTCTTACCATCGATTAGCAACCGAAGACTCGCTGATGACACTACGCCAAGCATTTGGTGATGGCGGATCAGATGTGCATGTCGAAGTCATGCTGAACCGCGCCAATGGCGAGGCATTCGTGGCGCAAGTGAGCATCTCTACGTTTGGCACCAGCACCGGCGCCGTGTCGACCGCCATCGTGCGAGACGTCTCTGAAGAGAGAGAAGTCGAAAGTACCCTTCGTGCGGCTCAGGAGGCACTCGATCGAGCCGCCGACAATAGCGTGATCGGCGTACTCCTCGTTGATCGGGATCTCCGAGTGTTTCGGGCGAATCAGACGGCGATGGCCATGCTCGGTCGTGTCTCCTCAGACCTCGTCGGACGATCGATCATGGACACCATCCAACCCAACGAGGTCGACGAAGTCCGCCGCTACTTGTCCGGGCTGCTCACGTGCAGCGGCAACCCGAAGAGTGAGATCAGAGTCATGGGCTCGGACCAGTCGGTCCGAGTGCTTGCCGCCCTTGGAACGACCGTCTTTGACCAGAGTGACCATCCGATGTACTTGATCCTGCAGTTGGTGGATGCCACGGAGGAAAAGCACGAAGAAGAGCGCCAGCAGTACGAAGCCACCCACGATGTGCTGACCGGACAACTGAACCGCACTGGTTTCTTGGAGTCCATTGGAGCGGAGCCTGGCGATGGCGTTGCCGTATTGTCTATCGATATTGACCACTTCCAGCGTGTCGACAATGCCCTCGGCCGTACGATCGGTGACGCATTCCTCGTTGCCATCGGAGACCGTATCGCTCGCCAGTTGCGTCCGAGGGACGTGGTGGCTCGGATCGGAGGCGACGAATTCGGGGTTCTGTTCACCGGCGTCCACGACGAGGAGACCGCCAACCGATTGAGCCGGCGAATCACGCGGTCGCTGGAGGACCCGGTTCTGGTTGACGATGTCGAAGGATATGTGTCCGTAAGTATCGGAATCGCCCTGGGAAAGGGTCACCTGTACAGTCCAGGCGAGCTACTGCGGAAAGCTGACGTGGCGCTATTCCGTGCCAAGGAACAGGGGCGAGGACGGAGTGAGACCTACGATCCTGAGTTCTCCATTTCGCTGATCCATCCTTTTGAAACCGTCAATGCCCTTCATCGGGCACTTGAGCGGAATGAGCTGCTGACCTATTTTCAGGCAATCGTCGACCTCAGCACCGGCCACCTGATCGGTCATGAGGCCTTGCTGCGGTGGGGGCACCCGGGTCGGGGATTGATCCCACCCGATGAGTTCATCGGACTGGCCGAGGAGTCTGGACTGATCGTTCCCATGGGCGACTGGGTTCTCGAGTCGGCATGCCGACAAACGGCGCTGTGGAATGCCTCCGATGGCGCCAACGTGGGAACGGATCCACTTTCCATCCACGTAAACGTGTCTCCAGTCCAACTCGACGATCGCAGATTGGCCACGCGGCTGCTAGAGATCATCGACAAGACCAACCTACCGGCCTCGTCTGTGTGTCTGGAGATCACCGAGGGCAGCCTCATGCGGGACCCCGTGCAATCGGCGGCCACTCTGGAGGTGCTTCGAAAGTCCGGGGTACATATCAGTATCGATGATTTCGGAACCGGGCACTCTTCGTTGAGCTACATCAGGGACTTCCCGATCGATTCGCTGAAGATCGATCGAAGCTTCGTCAGCCGTCTCGGAGTGGGTCCCGCGGACACTGCGATCGTGGAGGCGACGATAAATCTCGCCCATGCGCTGGGCATCGTCGTCATTGCCGAAGGATTGGAGACCACTGGCCAACTTCAGGCCCTTCGAAACCTTGGCTGCGACCTAGCGCAGGGCTATCTGCTCGCCCATCCGCTTCCCGCCGCTGTCGCCGAGACGGATCGCTCAATTGACCTGACTCAGTCGGAGCACCAATTGCGATAGAGGGGTCTGCTGCACGACGAGGTGACATCTTGACCTGCACCCCGTTCTGTTTCCGCTCTCACCAGATCGTGAGCGTTGACGTCCCTCCGAGCGGACTCTGATTCTGGTCCACCAAGCGGCGGTCCAGCTCGCCCTGTGGACGGGCCGGGAGCCACCGCTCGGAGTCATGTGGGAGGCGGCGTCGGGCGTCGGGGCCTGAGCTCTCAACCTCCAGAGGTCATGGCGTCGCCATGCCCACGATGGGCTTGTTGAGGGTGAGGCTGCCGGCTGAGCCTTCGAAGGCGGCGTCCCCGTAGGCGAAGATGCCGCCGTCGGAGGCGACCAGCCAGTAGCCCTTGCCGTCGGGGGTGGCCGCCATGCCCACGATCGGCTTGTTGAGCGTCATGGCCCCCGTCGAGCCGTAGAAGGCGGCGTCCCCGAAGGCGAAGATGCCGCCGTCGGAGGCGACCAGCCAGTAGCCCTTGCCGTCGGGGGTGGCCGCCATGCCCACGATGGGCTTGTTGAGCGTCATGGCCCCCGTCGAGCCGTAGAAGGCGGCCCCGCCGTAGCTGAAGATGCCGCCGTCGGAGGCCACTTCGCGGTAGGTCGCCGTGGGCGGGTTGGAGCTGACGGCGATGACTGTGCCGACGAGCTGGCTCAGCGTCGGCGAGGTGGTGGCGTTGACGGTGGCGCCCAGGCAGCCGTTCACCAGCGACTGGTCACTGAACTCGGACCACACCGAACCGTTCCACCACTCGAGTGACTTCCCGGCGCCCTGGTTGCACACGACGATCGTCAGTGAGGTGAAGGTGCTCCCGCTGCCGGTGGCGACGTCGTAGTAGGCGCCGGTGCCTGCGCTGACGGTGCCGGTCGTCGGGTTGCCGCTGTAGGCGGCGACCGTCACGGCGCCGATCCCAACTCCCGTACCCGAGACGTTGCCGCTGGTCGCGGACGCCGTGCCGCTCGGGGAGAGCGAGGAGCCACTGGCGGAGCTGCTCGAGCCGGACGGTGCCGGCGGTGGTGTGACCGAGACGGTGACCGAGGTCGTTCCCGATGAACCCGTGTAGTTGGCGTCGCCACCATAGGTCGCGGTCACGGTGTCGTGGCCCGCGGGCGTCGACGTCGACGAGCACGATCCCGACCCCGAAGTCAAGGCGCCTGTCGTGCACAGCGCGGTCCCTCCCTGGGTCACCGTGACGGTGCCGGTCGGATCGGGGGATCCGGCGACGCCGGAGACGGTGACGTTGTACTGCATCGAGCTGTCGTACGCGGTAGAGGTGGGAACCGCGCCGACGGTCGTTGTGGTCGCCCCCTTGGAGACCGTCTCGTCGAGCGCGCTGGCCGTGCTCGAACCGGCATAGGTCCCCGACCCGTTGTATGAAGCGGTGATGGAATGAGTCGCCGCCGTCGTGTAGGTCTGCGGACACGTCGCGGTCGCACCGCTGAGGCTGACGCCGGCGCACGAGCCGATGGCCGTGCCGTTGTCGTCGAAGGTCACCGTGCCGCCGCTGGGCGTCGGGCTCACGGTAGCGGTGTAAGTGACCGACTGGCCGAGTGGTGTGGGGTTCGCCGACGGGGCCACGGTCGTGGTCGTGGACGTCAGGCTTGCGGTGGCGTCGATCGAGCCGGTCAGTGTGAGGGGGCCGCCGCTAGGCGACAGCAGGCTCCCGCTTGCGTTGGATGCGGTCAGAGTCCAGGTGTACGTCCCGGGCGACACGGTCGTCCCGCCGGTGTCCTTCCCGTCCCAGGCCACGTCGGCGTTGCCGACAGCCATGGCCGCGCTGTTGCACGGCACGGTGGCCACCGCGGTCGAACTCTGCGTGATGGCGACCGAGCAGGTGGTGAGCGGGGCGGAGGTGTCCCATTCTCCATTCCAGTTGCCGCCTCCGGTGATGGAGTACGTGGGCGGAGCGTTGCCGTTGCCCAGATCGCGCGGCTGATCGGCCTCGGTCGTGAGGGGAGCGGCCTCGGGTTCGCCGTTCTGGTCGATCCAGCCGATGGTCGAGCCGTTGAGCGACACGGAGCCAGTGGAGTCGCCCACCACGGTGGTATTCGAGTTGGTGAGGTCTATCGCCGTCAGCGTCTCGGGCGAACCCTGGCCCATGTAGGTGTTCGCTGGGATGACCGCGACGTAGTTCTGGTCGAGGGCCACGGGGATCCCTGTCGAACTCAGGTTCACCGCGGTCGAACCGGTGGTGACGTTCTTGTAGCCGACGACCGCGTTGTAGGGACCGCTGCTGGAGGTCTCGCACTCCTCGGACCACGCCACGTAGTCGCCGTAGACGAGGACGCCGAGCCCGCCTCCACCGTTGACGTAGCAGGAGCCGCCTGTGCTGGGGACGACCTGGGCCGGCAACACAGTGGTCGTCGTGGCCGGAGACGTCGACATGTCCATCCGGTCGACCGACCCGTCTGCGTTCGCCCACACGACGTAGTCACCCCAGATGTCGGCCACCGCGAACTTTGGCAGCCCGGCCGTCGCACTGGTGCCGGTCACGTCGTTGTAGAGCTCCCAGGAGGGCGTGGTGCCCGTTGTCTCATAGAGCGCCCGCGAGCCGGAGACGAGACCGATGGGATCGTTCTGGCCCGTGGCCGCGGCCAGCGTGGTCGCCCCGCTGCCCGACGCCGAGTTGTGCAGGACGAGGTTGCCCTGCGTATCGAGATAGAGCGTGCGTGTCCCCGACGTCGTGGGGCCGATGACAGGAGCGTAGGCGTAATCACTGGCGTCGGTCGCCACCAGGCTCTCGGTCCCGGCACTCAGCGTGCCGGACGAGTTCGTCAACGATCGTGACCACAGGGGAGCGGCTCCCGTGCTGAGCCCGGTCGCCGGTGCGTCGTCGCTCCACAGTGCGGCGCCCGGACTGAGGGCGAACTCGGTCGCCCCCACGTTGGGCTTGGTGGTGATGGCCGACACCTCCGTCGCCGAGGTCGCCGGCGGCGCGACCGAGGCCACGCCGGCGTTCGAGGTCGTGGAGCCACCGCCGAAGGTGATGCCGGCGTCGTCGCTCGCCAGGGAGACGGCGGGAAGGCCGAACGGCGAGGTGACCGTGGTCACGGTGCCGCCGGCCCAAGGCTCGTAGGAGACCGCACCACTGCTCGTCACCCAGCCGGCGTCACTGGCCGTGCCGGCGATGTCGGTTGCTCCGGTCGGAATCGTCAGGGGAGTTGCGGCGCCGCCGTTCAGGGGTACCAACGCCGCCGTCGTCCCGGCAACGCAGATCAGGTCGGAGCCGAGGACGGTGGAGCAGTTGGGGTAGTTGGCCGGGGTGGCCAGGGTGGTGACGGTCCCCGGGCTGTTATACGCGATGTAGTACGCCGAAAGCGTCGGGTAACCGCCCTCGAGCACGGCCCCGCTCGGGCCCCCATAGACGACGTCGAAGTTGACACCCGAGGTGGTGGGGTTGGTAGTGAGGTCACCGAGATCCGTGACCGATCCAGCGGTGGTCACCAAGAGGAGGTGCTGGTCACCGCCCGATGTCGCGTCGGCGATGTTCAGCCAGCCCGCGGGGGCGGCCGACAGCGGATAACTCGCGGTGTAGGTGCTGCTGTCGGCCGCCGGGATGACCGACGTGTCGGTCGCGCCCGACGTTCCCGTTAGGTTCTCCCAGGACAGCGTTCCGGAGCCGTTGGTCGTGACGGCGACGTCGCCGGCGACGAAGGTTCCCGTCGGGAACTCCGTCGCGGGCAGGTCGGTGAGGGCGACCGGAGTCGTGGTGCCGGAGGGGACTCCGTACCATCCAGACACGGTGTGTGACGGGTTCGCCAGGCCGTAGGCCACGCCCGACGAGCTGACGCCCAGGGTGGACGGCTGGTACGGAGCGCCTGCCAAACCTGTGTTGCCGATGGCAATGGTGCCCGGTGCGTTGGCAGCGCCCGCTTCTGTCGACAGGATGCCGACGAGGACGGTCACGGTCACCAGGACGGGAACGAAAGTCCGGATGTATTTTGGCATGACGCACGCCTTTCCGCTGAAGAGTGCAGGGTTGGCAAAGCAGTTGCTAGCGCACGCCCTGAAGGCGCCATTCGTGCGCTACGACTTCCCCGACCAACCCTTCCAGATACCCCACCGTGATACCTCTCACGCCGCCAACGTCGCTTCGACCTGGCGCTGAGGACCGTACCCCGATAGGCCGGAGTTGTCCAGCGGTTCCGGTGATGTCCACACGCTTACCGCAACTGTTTCGCCCGCCCCTCGGCGCGCGCCTGTGCCCGCGAGTTGTGCTCGAGCCCGTACACGATGGCGAGGTCGTTCCAGGCGGCGATGCTGTTCGGGTCGATGCGGGTGGTGCGCAGCAGGGCGGACTGCGCGAGCGAGAGCTGATCGGACTCACCCTCGACGACGCCCAATCGCAAGAGGATGGCCGGGTTATCGGGGTCAACGGCCAGGGCCTGGCGCAACAGGGACGCGGCGGGGGCGTCACGGCCGAGGAGCTCGTCGATGGTCGCCTCGTCGACGCGCTCCTCTTCGTCGTCCCGCAGGTGCGTGGCGGCCTGGGCCAGCCAAGGCTGGCCCGCATGGGCAACGGCGACCGCGGCCGGTGAGCCTGCCGCCAGTCCGCTCCCTTCCGCGGCGAACGCGTGGCCGGCCGTCTGTGCCACCGAGACGTCCCACGGGCGGAGCGCCTGCGCGTCATGGAAGTCTCCCTGGGCGGCGCTGATGTCACCGTGGCTCACGGCGACGAGACCTCGCTCCAGCGGGATTTCTGCGACGGCAGCGAGCAAGGCGGCGACCGCGGCGACACTGCACGCCACGACCATCGACCAGCGGAGGAACGCCTCAGGGGAGACCGGCCAGAGCCTGTCGTACGAGCCCCCTACGGATGGCGTTGCCGAGGCGCACGGTAGGGCCAGAACGCCTCCTGCGCAGAACGCCGCAAGGGGCGTCGTGCCGGGTGTCGTCAGCCCGAAGAGCAATGTCACGCCGTAGCCGGCCACGGCGGCGAACAAACCAACCGCCAGGGTTCCGGCCCGTGGAGAGCCGGGCCGTAGCGCCCGCCAGCCCGCCCTAGTGACGAGCGCGACAAGGAACAATGCGACCATGACCAGGGGCAGACCGCCGTCCGCACCGGCCTGGAGGAGAGCGTCCTGCGGCGAGTCAGGCGGGTTGGCAGGTCCGATCTCGCTCTGCCAACGGGCGTCGTGCTCCACCGTGATGCCGTTGATGAAGTTGTCCGGTCCCACACCGAACACAGGATGGTGACCGATCAGGTCGGCCGACTCCTGCCACAGCAAGACGCGGCCGGTCGCTGTGACGCCCGCGTAAGGGCTCGATCCCGTGACCCGCGCGAACGACGACGGCACGGCCAGCATGAGGACGACGACGACAACTACGCCGCCGGCGACGAGGACCACGCGGCGCTTCGGAGAGTTGAAGAACAGGATGAGCGCGGTGACGACGAGGCCAACCAGGGCCGCACGCGAGGCCGAAAGCGCGATGACCACGCAGGCCGAAACCAACCCGATCACCGCGGCAGGTGCAAGCGAACGGACAGCGGACCAGCCGCACACGCCGAAGGCCAGTACACCCAGCGCTCCCTCGTCGTCGGCGTTGCCGAGCAATGAGCCGGGGCGAAAGACATCGGTAGCGAGGACCTGTACACCGGACACCTGCACGATGGCGACCAGCGCGACAGCGAAGGCGGTAATGGCGAGCATGAGGACGACCACTCGCGTCAGCTCCGCTGTGGGACGAGAACCAAGCAGCCGGGCACCCGCCCACGCGGAGCCCGCATAGAGACCGATCATTGGTAGCCCTTCGAAGCGGGGAGCCCGCCCGACGACGGCCACCCACGGGGCGGCGGAGACCAGGGCGGAGAGCACGAGGATCGCGAGGCCGCACACCAGCACGATGGACACGGGCCGCTCCAACCTGCCTCT
>Ga0307374_10012945_pt1 | contig 11618 bp, 12 predicted proteins | sample OX3MG_FD_202532 | JGI IMG/M metagenome (GOLD analysis project Ga0307374, IMG submission 202532) | Soil microbial communities from Risofladan, Vaasa, Finland - OX-3 | ecosystem: Environmental > Terrestrial > Soil > Coastal area > Acid sulfate soil | place: Finland: Risofladan, Vaasa | collected...
ATTCAATAGGCCATCACCCTTCGTCCCAATCATGATTTCGCCCTCATTGGGGTGAGGCGATAGCACAATGACTGAAACGCTGGAACCAACAGGCATTTGACGGTGAAGGCCCTTAACCACTCTGTGGTTGTCAATTCGCAGAGCGTAATGGAACACGATCCCACCTCTGGCAAGTGAGCTTGTGTGGTCCAGTGCAACAACTGTGGCTCGCTTTTCAACACCGTCCTTCCAGAAGACATAGGTTTGCGAAGCAGCCCGGTACAGCAACCACCACAGCATCGGGATTCCAACCAGAAAGACACAGCTGAATACGACTTTTTGAAGCAGCTTCATGGAGGGGCCCAACGACCCGCATCACCTGCCGCCAGAGTGCCGAAGGCACGGAGAGGACCCAAAGCGACGCTTTGGGCGGTCAGGTGCATGCGATAGTTAGAAGTCTGCACGAACAGCTACTTGAGCATTCGCCTGCTATTTTTCGACATTATTTTCACAACGTGGGCGGTCTGCTCCGGAGCGGCCGCCTCGGCGCCAAATGCCACCAAGTTAATGGATGGGCCATTGTGGGCAGCCTGAAGCATCAGCTTACCTAGGTGCATAGCGGCAACATCGTTGCTGACGAACTCTCCGCGTAAGCAGCGTCTGATCCCCGACACGATGAGATCGGCAGCTTGAACCCCATGACAGTCCTTGGAATCCATGAATTTCATGTTCCCGCGAACGAGTTTCTGTACGTCGAAGGCATCCTCAACCTCAATGCCGTAGGTTTCTTTAAGGTACTCGGGAGGAGCTCCGTTCGGGAATTCATACTGAGTCATATGGCTATAGTCAAAACCTCGGACCATCGTAACCGGTTCTTCAATCGACCGGCTTTGAAGCAAAGGCGGGCTGAGCCTTTCGAAGGCTTCCTCAAATACGGGGCGAGTACTATTCTTCTGATCCACCCGCCACCTGAACTCACGAAGCGTGCTGGGGCTGCGTTGGGCAAAGTACGTGATGGCCCGACTCACGGCGTCGTACATCAGATTGATCTGACAGATTAGCTGAACGTACAGCTGCGGTGACAACTTCCTAAGGTGATCTGCCATCATCTTCACGCCCTGGCGTCCACCTTCGTACTTCATCTTGTCGAGGTGTTTGAGGATGCCGGCTTCTTGATGTTGTTGATGATCGGCGATACGCCCTGGAGAATTAAGGCCAGCATCGGTGGCTGTGCAAAAGACGACAGTGTTGAGTTGCTCTGCTGCGGTGAGAAACTCGAAGTAGCGCTTATCTGAGAGATCGTTGAGCTTTACCTCCTTCTTACCTGGGTCTGCGCTTTCTAGCCTGAGTTGCCCAACCAGCGTATCGAGCTTCCTTCGGCCTGGCTCTGGCACAGCAAGTGCGGCCACGGCATTCCATTTTCCGATGGTCGGAGCATTTACAAACGATCCTGATTCGTCGATGTAGATGTTCATGCCTGCTAAAGACTTCTAACTAGAAATAGTTCGCAAGGAGGCCATTGATCATATTTCGTCCCGCAAACGTGCCATATAACGCACCATATTCCGCCCTATATCACGCCTAATCAACGCACTCTCGGTGACACACCGGTGTTATCCGGCTTATGGTCGGCTAACTGTCTGGGTCGGCACGGAATTTGAAGCCGCGCAGGTGCGGCCTTCGAGAGGCTGCTTCATTGCGACATGTGCGGGTGGTCTCTCCACCCCCTCCCAAGGCAAGTCCGCATCACCGCACCGCCGCTACGATGCCGCCGCGCTTCGGCGCCGGCAGGTCATCCGGACGATCCCGGAAGTAGCGCGCCTCGGCTTCGTCAAGGGAGAGAAACTCCACGGCAGTAAATCCCGCGCCGCGCAGCTTCGCTTCGATCGCCGCAGGCTCGAAGTGACTCAGCCACGGCTCGCCGAGGCTCGCGACGTGCGCGGCGAGGGGCGAGGGCTCAGGCGACGCGAAGGTGAGCACGATCTCGCTCCCGGCGGGAAACGCGGCGACGGAGGCGAGTGTCGCCTCGACGGCGTTTTCCGCGAGGTACATCGTCACGCCGAGCCACGAGAAGAAGGTGGGCTCGTCCAAACCTACGCCGTGCCGCGCGAGACCTTCGAGCAGCGACTCGCGCTCGAAGTCGACGCTTGCGAAGGTAACGTTCGCCGGCACCGCGAGGCCGGCTTGGGCGATGCGCGCGCGTTTCTCGCCCTGAGTGCCCGCGTGGTCGACCTCGACGATGCGCAGTACGCCCGTCCACGCAGGTTGCCTGAGAGCGAAGGTGTCGAAGCCCGCTCCGAGCAGGACGTATTGCTTCACCCCCCGCGCCACCGCCGCGGCGAGTCGATCCTCGGTGTAGCGCGAGCGCAGCACGACGTGCGCGCGCAAAGCGCGCCGCTCCGGAGTCTGAATAGCGTCCGCTTCGTCGCGGATGCGCTGCGCGGCGCCGGCGCCAAGCAGCGACAGCGCCACCGGGTCCTCAAGGATACGCGGCGCCGCGTCGAGCAGCTGGTGCGCGGCTCGAAGATACGCTGTGGCGAGCGCGGTGCGGCTAGCCTTGCGATCGGACATGGTGTGAACGCTCGTTCCTGCTTCCCTGCCGAGTATGAAGGCCGCGCGATGGACGCCGGCTCAGTCCAACCCGCCGGAGGCATAGCCGCGAAAGAACCGCACGTAGAGCACTAGGTAGCTCGCCTGAAGGACCGCCGCCACGAAGAACGGCGCGCGCAGCATCCCCGCGTGCAGCATGAATCCCGCCACCAGCGGCCCGACCGCGCGCGGGATCTGAATGGAGACGTTCTGCAGGCTGGCCGCCAGACCGCGCCGGTCGCGCGTTAGCCCCGCCACCAGAGCCTGCCGCACGCCCGCCGTGCCCTGGTTGAATCCCGCGCGCAGGGCATACAGGACCGCGGCGAGGGAGAACACCGGCACCAGCGGCACTGCTATCAGTAACACGAGCCCGACCCCGCGCATGATCACCACCGGGCGGATCAATCCGTAGCGCCGCACCATGCGTCCGGCCACCATCGCCCCCAGAGCGCCGAACACGAAGCTCGCCGCGAGCGCCGGGCCGATCGAACCGACCCCGCGCTGGAAGCGTAGCGCGAACCAGTAGGCGATGAGCGGAGCGATCATGCCGATGCCCAGGCCGTTCAGTGTGTTGGCGACGACGAGGCGCACGAGCATGCGGTTTTCGCTGCGGCGCTCGGAGACGTGCGCGGCGCGTTCCTCGGGGGGCGTGCGTTTTGGCTCGTCGAGGCCGGCGATGAGCGCGAACGCCGTGACCGAGCCGGCGAGCGAGAGCAGAAACAGCGGCCGGTAGGCGAGCACGTCGCCGAGCGGCCCGATGAGGAAATGCACCCCGCCCGCGAGCAGCGCACCGAGCGCCATGCCGCCGAAGCCGATCGCGGCGTTGGCGCTGAACACCGCGCCGCGCTTGGCCGCAGGCAGCGCTTGCGCGAGCCAGGCCTGCTCGAGCGGACCGAAGGGGCCGGCGCTGCCGTTGGCGCCGCGGCCGAAGCCGCCGGCGATGGCGGCGAGCACGAGGGCCGGCGGCCAGGCGGTGGCGAGCGCGAGGAGCGCCGCACCCGCCTGCAGCAGCTCGTAGGCGAGCAGAAAACGCCTGCGCCCGCGCCGGTCGCTCAAGGGCCCGACGCTCAGCGTGAGCACGGCACCCACCACCAGCGCCGCCGATAGCGTGGCGCCGATTTCGGGCGCCGACCAACCCAGCGCGTGCAGGTAGAGCGCGAACGCCGCGACCAGCGCGCCTTGCCCGAGACTGCGCGCGGCGCGCACGGCCATCAGGCGCAGGACGGTGGCAGGCATTCCGGTCAGGAGGCCGCGCAGCGATAGACGGCGAGACTGCCGAACAGATTGGGAAGGAAGCTGACCGGCCTGCTATGGTGCAGCGCGACGCGCTCGCGTATGCGGATGCCGAGCTTGCGGCACAGGTCCTCGAAGTCGGCCATGGTGCACAGGTGCACGTTGGGCGTGTTGTACCACTCGTATGGCAGCGCCGCGGATACCGGCATGCGGCCCATCAGCACCTGCAGACGCGCGGCCCAGTGGCCGAAGTTCGGGAACACCACGATCGCCTCGCGCCCCACGCGCAGCATCTCGTGCATGAGCTGCTCGACGCGGTGGATGGTCTGCAGCGTCTCGGACAGCAGCACGGTGTCGAACGACCCGTCCCGGAACAGCGACAGCCCGCTCTCCAGGTCGAGCTGCACCACGTTGATGTCGTTCTTCACGCAGGCCAGCACCTCGGCGTCGTCGATCTCCACGCCGTAGCCCGGGGCCTGGTGGGCCTCCCACAGGAACTTGAGCAGCGCGCCGTTGCCGCAACCGAGGTCGAGCACGCGCGCGCCGGGCGTGACCCAGCGCGCGATGGCGGCGAATTCCGGGCGCGCGGCGAGCAGCGCCTGCTCGTGCTCGGTCATAGCGGGGCGCGGGGGCAGCGGGATCTTCACTCCCGCGTCTCCAGCTTGATGTTCTCAAAGTAGGAGCGCATGGCGCCGAAGTAGCGCGCGTCGTCCATCAGAAAAGCATCATGCCCGCCCGGCGCGTCGATCTCGAGGTAGGAGACGATCTTCTTCGCGTCGAGCAGCGCCTTGACGATCTCGCGTGAGCGCGCGGGAGCGAAGCGCCAGTCGGACTTGAACGACACCACCAGGAACGCGGCTTTTGCACGCGCCAGCGCTGCGCCGAGGTCGCCGCCGTAGCCGGCCGCCGGGTCGAAGTAGTCAAGCGCCTTGGTGATGCGCAGATAGGTGTTGGCGTCGAAGTAGGTGGAGAACTTGTCGCCCTGGTGGCGCAGGTAGCTCTCCACCTCGAAATCGATTTCGAAGTCGAAGCCGAGCGCGCCGCGGCGCAGGGCGCGACCGAACTTGCCCATCATCGCCTCGTCGGAGAGGTAGGTGATGTGGCCAATCATGCGCGCGATGCGCAGCCCCCGCACCGGGACCACGCCCTTGCCGTAGTAGTGCCCGCCATGGAAATCGGGATCGGTGGTGATCGCCTGGCGCGCGACATCGTTGAAGGCGATGTTCTGCGCCGAGAGCTTGGGCGCGGCGGCGATCACGAGCGCGTGGCGGATGCGCTCCGGGTAGGAGAGGGTCCACTGCAGCGCCTGCATCGCGCCGAGCGAGCCGCCCATCACTGCGGCGAAGCGCTCGATGCCGAGGCGGTCGGCGAGCCGCGCCTGCGCGTCCACCCAGTCCTCGACCGTCACCACCGGGAAGTCGCCGCCCCAGGGTCTGCCGGTGGTCGGATTGACGCTCATCGGGCCAGTCGAGCCGTGGCAGCCGCCGAGGTTGTTCACGCCCACCACGAAAAAGCGCCGCGTGTCGAGCGGTTTGCCCGGACCGATCATGTTGTCCCACCAGCCGACGTTGTCGGGCTCGCCGGCGTAGCGGCCAGCGACGTGGTGCGAGGCGTTGAGCGCGTGACACACCAGCACCGCGTTCGAACGCGCGGCGTTAAGCTCGCCATAGGTCTCGTAGGCGAGCTCGAAGGCGGGAAGCTGCGCGCCGCCAAGCAAGCGGATCGGTTCGTCGAAGCGCGCCGTCTGCGCGACGACCGTGCCGACCGAGCCGGGATCATGGGGTGCGTTCAACGCCGCTCCAAAAACGACAAACCCGTTCAGCTTGCGCGAGAACGGGTTCCGGGACCGGTCTCTTTAGCTGCATTTGTAACGCGCCCGCAAGCGGGACATCAAATCGGCGCGTGACGGAATTATAGCCGAGTCGCGCGCGCCCTCAATCCGCCGCCTTTGCCGCGCCGCCGGCGAGCATCGCCTCAATCGCCTCCTGCGTGAGCCCCGCCTGGGCGAGCAGCTCGCGCGTGTGCTCGCCCAGGCGCGGGGCGTGGCGCCGGTATTCGGGCTCCGACTCCGACCACTCCGAGGGCACGGCCATCGAGCGGATACGTCCCTCGCTGGGGTGCTCCACCTCGCGGAAGTAGCCGATCGCGGCGAGGTGCGGGTCCGCGACGATCTCCGCGAGACCGTTCATGCGCTGCACGGGAATGTCGGCCGCCTCGAGCGCGGCGAGCCACTCCGCGGTCGTGCGTTTCTCCATCTCCCCGGCGACCAGTGCGTAGGCGCCGTCGAAGTTGCGGCTGCGTGCCTCGGGCGTGGCGAAGCGCGGGTCGGCGAGCGTTTCGGACTTGCCGATCAGCCCGAGAAAGGCCTTCCACTGCTTGTCGTTGTAAATGAGGGCGCAGACGTAGCCGTCCTTGGTCCGGTACGGACGCCGGTCCTTCACCAGCAGGCGCGCGTAGCCGGGCTCGCCTACCTGCGGCTCGAAGGTGAGGCCGGCCAGGTGCTCGCCCAGCACCACCTGGAGCAGGTGCTCGAACATCGGCACGTCGACCCGCTGGCCCTTGCCGGTCTTCTCGCGGTGGTAGAGCGCCGCGCTGACCGCGCTCGCGACCTGCTGGCCGACCGAACGGTCGGCGACCAGTACCGGCGCGTAGCGCGGCATCTCCGCCCCCTGCTTCTGGAACAGCCACGGAATGCCCGCCGCCCCCTGGATCAGGTCGTCGTAGGCGGCCTTGGCCGCGTACGGCCCGCGCTGGCTGTAGCCGAAGCAGCCGACGTAGATGATGCGCGCATTCGCCTCGCGCAGCGCCTCGTAGGAAAGCTCCAGGCGCGCCATGGCCTGCGGGCGGATGTTGTACACGAGCACGTCGGCGTTCTTCGCCAGCGCGAGCAGCGCGGCGCGCGCCTCGGGCCGCTTCAAGTCGAGCGCCAGCGAGCGCTTATTGCGGTTCGCGTTGAGGAAGCTGTGCCCCATACCCGGGTTGCGGAACGGCCACACGTGGCGCATCACGTCGCCCTCGGGCGCCTCGACCTTGATCACGTCGGCACCGAAGTCGGCCAGTATCTGGGTGGCATACGGGCCCATCACCACCGTGGTGAGGTCGAGAATGCGTACGCCGTCGAGGGGGCCGGGCATGGATTAGTCGTTCACGAAACAACGGTCATGCTGCGCGGGCATCGGTTTGCCTTTTATCAGATCTCTGTTTTTTGCGCGGTCGGTCTGGGGGCCGCGCAAAAAAAAATGGAGAAACTGGGGCGGTGAAGTGCAGCACCGCCGGTAAACGTGCGACCACCGCTGTGACTGCCCATTTCCCGCAGCCCCCAAGACGGGCCGCGGGAAATGGAGAGATCGGGGAAAACCGGATTCACCGCCGTACGGCTACGCATTCAGCTTTCCCAGCAGCTCTCTCGTGCGCCCCGGATCGGTGCTGCGCAGCACGCGCTGCGCGAGCGGCTGCACCTCGGCGAGGTTGGTGCGCAGCACGCGCTCCTTGATGGCGAGCAGCTGCGAGGGGTGCATCGAGAAGTTGCGCAGCCCGAAGCCGAGCAGCAGGCGGCTGAGCGAGAGGTCTCCGGCCATCTCGCCGCACACCGCCACCGGAATGCCGGCACGGTTGGCGGTCTGAATGGTGTGGGCGACCAGGTGCAGCACCGCCGGATGTAGCGGGTCATACAGGTGGGCCACGGCGTCGTCGGTGCGGTCGATGGCGAGGGTGTACTGGATCAGGTCGTTGGTGCCCAGCGACAGGAAATCGAGGTGCCGCATGAACATCGGCAGCGCCAGCGCGGCGGCCGGGATTTCGATCATGGCGCCGACCTCGATCGCGCGCTCGAACGGCATGCCCCGCTCCTCGAGCTGCTGCTTGGCCTGCTTCACTAGCGCGAGCGCCTGCTCGACCTCGTGCACGTGCGCCACCATCGGCAGCAGGATCTTCACCCGGCCGTGGTGCGAGGCGCGCAGGATCGCGCGCAGCTGGGCGAGGAACATCTGCGGCTCGGCGAGCGAGAGCCGGATCGCGCGCAGCCCGAGCGCCGGGTTAGGCATCGGCTCGGCGTGGCCGTGCAGCGTCTTGTCGGCGCCCAGGTCGAGGGTGCGCACCACCACCGGCTTGCCCTCGAGCGCGCTCGCCACCTGGCGGTAGTACTCGAACTGCTCGTCCTCGGTCGGCAGCTCCTTGCGGTTCATGAACAGGAACTCGGTGCGGAACAGCCCGACGCCCTGCGCGCCCGCCTCGAGCACTTCGTCGACGTCCTGCGGCAGCTCGATGTTGGCGAACAGCTCGATCGGCGTGCCGTCGAGGGTGGCCGCGGGGGTGCTGCGCAGGCGCTTGAGCTTCTGGCGCTCGAGCTCGTGCTGCGACTGGCGCAGCTGGTACTCGCCCAGCACGATCGGGTCCGGGTCGACGATCAGCACGCCCTGCAGTCCGTCGACGATCAGCAGCTCGTTCTCGCGGATCATCTGGCGCGCGTGGTGCAGGCCGACCAGCGCCGGGATGCCGAGGCTGCGCGCCAGGATCGCGGTGTGCGAGGTGACCCCGCCCAGGTCGGTGACGAAGCCGCCGAAGTGATGCTGCTTGAACAGCACCATGTCCGCGGGCGCCAGGTCGTGCGCCACGACGATGCGCTTGCGCTCGTCCTCGAGCTGCGGCTCGGTGAGGCTGCCGCCGCCCATCAGCGCCTTGAGCACGCGCTCGACCACCTGCTGGATGTCCAGGCGCCGCTCGCGCAGGTACGGGTCCTCGATCTCCTCGAACTGCGCGACCAGCTTCTCCATCTGCTGCACCAGCGCCCACTCGGCGTTGCAGCGCTGCTCGCGGATCAGGGCGCGCGGCGCGTGCGACAGCGACGAGTCCTCGAGGATCATGCGGTGCAGGTTGAGGAAGGCGGCGAACTCCGGCGGCGCGTCCGCCGGAATGTGCCCGCCAAGCGCGGTGAGCTCGTCCTTGGCGCCGGTGAACGCCGCGTCGAAGCGCGCGACCTCCGCCTCGACCGCGTCCTCGGCGACCTCGTAGTGCGCCACTTCGAGCCGCGCGCTCGACACCAGCTGCGCATAGCCGATCGTGATCCCGCTCGAGACGCTCGAGCCGTGCAGAACGAAGTTCATCGGGAGCGCGCGGCGCGCGGCGTCATTCGCCCTCGCCGAACTTGTCGGCGATGAGCTCGAGCACGGCGGCGAGCGCGGCCTCCGCGTCCGCGCCATCGGTTTCGACGACGACTGTCGTGCCGGGGCCGGCGGCGAGCATCATTACCCCCATGATGCTCTTCGCGTTGACCCGGCGGCCGCTGCGCGCGATACAGATCTCGGCCACGAAGCCGCTGGCGGTCTGCGTGAGCTTGGCCGAGGCGCGTGCGTGCAGCCCCAGCTTGTTGACGATGACGGTCTCAGCCTTTGGCATTGCAGCAGCTGTCCGTGTTCATGTGCACCACCCCCTCGTGGCCGCCGGAAAGGGCCTTCTCGACGACAGCCGCCAGGGGCTGCTCGCGATAGGTGAGGGCCCGCACCAGCATCGGCAGGCTGACTCCCGAGACGCCCTCGACGCGGCCGTGCTCGAGCAGCTTCATCGCGATATTGCCGGGCGAGGCGCCGTAGATGTCGGTGAGCACCAGCACGCCGTCGCCGTCGTCGAGCTGGCGTACCAGATCGCGCGCGAGCGGCACGGTCGTCTCGGGATCGTCGTGCACGGTCACGCCGAACTGGCGCACGCGCGGCGGGCGCTTGCCGAGCACGTGGCTCGCCGCGTGGATCAGCGCCTCGCCGAGCGCGCCGTGGGAGATGATGAGGATTCCGACCATGGTCAACGCGGGGCGCGAGCCGTCAGCTTACGCCCTTCCTGAGCTTCGCCTCGAGCGCCTGGACGAACATTCCCGCGACGTCGCAACCGGTCTGGTCCTGGATCTCGCGAAAGCAGGTCGGGCTGGTGACGTTGATCTCGGTCACGTGCTCGCCGATCACGTCCAGGCCCACCAGCAGCAGCCCGCGCGCCGCGAGCGCGGGCCCGAGCGCCTCGGCGATCTCGCGGTCGTGCGCGGTGAGCGGTCGCGCCTCGCCGCGCGCGCCGGCCGCCAGGTTGCCGCGCGATTCGCCGGCCTTGGGGATGCGCGCCAGGCAGTAGGGCACCACCTCGCCGTCGATGATCAGCACGCGCTTGTCGCCGTCGACGATCTCCGGGATGTAGCGCTGCGCCATCACGCTGCGCGCGCCGCCCTGCGCCATGATCTCGACGATCACGTTGCGATTGGGGTCGTCGGCACGCACCCGGAAGATGTTCTCGCCGCCCATCACGTCGAGGCGCTTGAGCACCACGTCGCGGTGCTCGTCGATGAAGCCGTGGATCTGGCGCGGCGCGCGCGTCACCAGCGTCGGGGCGACGAACTGCGGGAACTCGGCGATCGCCACCTTCTCGTTGTGATCGCGGACCGCGGCCGGGGCGTTGAACACGCGCGCGCCCTCGCGCTCGGCCGCCGACAGCAGCCAGGTGCTGGTAATGTACTCGAGGTCGAAGGGCGGGTCCTTGCGCATCAGCACCGCGTCGAACTCGACCAAGCGGCGCACGGCAGGGTCGTCGGCGCGGTACCAGTCATCGTCGTTGCCGCTGATGGTGATGCGCGTGGCCTCGGCGGTCACGCCGCTCGCGCGCCAGGCGAGACTCGGCTGCTCACATACGTACACCGCGTGGCCGCGCGCTTGGGCGGCGCGCATCATGGCCACCGTAGTGTCCTTGTAGGCCTTGAGCGCGTCCGGCGGATCGATGATGAACAGGAATTGCATGCTGGCCGGGCAGGCGGCCCGTCGTGTGCTACTTCGAATGCGAAGTCATGTATTCGACGGCGGCGCGGATGTCGGCTTCGGTCAGGCTCGGATTGCCCCCCTTCGGCGGCATGGCGCCCTTGCCGCTCATGGCGACCTTCACCAGCGTGTCGATGCCGAGCGCGATGCGCGGCGCCCAGGCGGCCTTGTCGCCGAACTTCGGCGAACCCGCAGCCCCGGTGGCGTGGCAGGCAAAGCACACGGTCGAGTAGATGTGCTTGCCGTCGGGTGGGCCGCTGGGGGCTGCGGCCGCAGGCGCAGCGGCCGCCGACGGCGTGGCGGACGGCGCGGCCGCGGTGAACTCGACCCTGCCGACCGGCGCAAGACGCTCCGCGATCGCCTCCGGCGTCATGGCGCTCGCGGGAGCCCGAGGCGTGTCGAGCACGTACTGCAGGATCAGCACGATGCCGAGGACCGGCAAGATGAAGGCGAGCAGCACCGTCATGATCAGCTGCTTCGGGGTTTTGATGAAGGAGGAGTGCTTGTCGTGCTCGCTCATGCCGCGTCCTGTCCGGTGAATGCAAGATAAAGGCATGATTTTAGCTTGGAAGTCACGCCCGACGAAACCCGGGGGCGAATTCGCGGTCGAATCGGCCCGGAGGATTTGTTGCCATGGCGCGCTGGCTGATCGTGAGCGGCGTCGTGCTCGTCGCCGCTGGGCTCGTTTGGCCCTGGCTGGGGCGGCCCGCGCTGTGGAGGTGGTTCGGCCGCCTCCCGGGCGACCTGTACTTCCAGCGCAACGGGTTCTCCTTCTTCTTCCCGTTCACCACGAGCATCATCGTCTCGCTGGTCCTCGCCATTCTGCTGTGGTTGTGGCAGCGCTAGGGACAGCAGGGGCTTGAGGGTGCGGGGGTAGGACATTTTTCACCCCCGCGTCGCTCGGTAAGTCTTGGACGCAAGAGGGAAAAAGGGCTATCCTTCGCAGCCTTTCCGGGCGCCCGTAGCTCAGCTGGATAGAGTGTCGGTCTCCGAAGCCGAAGGTCGTGGGTTCGACTCCCGCCGGGCGCGCCA
>Ga0307374_10012946_pt1 | contig 11618 bp, 11 predicted proteins | sample OX3MG_FD_202532 | JGI IMG/M metagenome (GOLD analysis project Ga0307374, IMG submission 202532) | Soil microbial communities from Risofladan, Vaasa, Finland - OX-3 | ecosystem: Environmental > Terrestrial > Soil > Coastal area > Acid sulfate soil | place: Finland: Risofladan, Vaasa | collected...
CCGGGTGCGCTCGATCGTCGGTCGCTACCTCGAGCATTCGCGGGTGTTCAGGTTCGGCGGCCAGGCAGGCCGTCCGTTACGGGTGGCCATCGGCTCACCCGATCTGATGGAGCGGAACCTCGATCGACGGGTGGAGGTGGTGGTGCCGATCGATCATCCCGACTTGCAGCATCGCGTCGCCCACCTGCTCGATCAGGCGCTGGCCGACGAGACCAACGCGTGGTGCCTGCATCCCGACGGGAGCTGGGTCCGGGTGGTTCCGGGCGGCGGCGGTTCCGGTACCGGGTTCAGCTTGCAGGGTCGACTTCAAGCGAAGGCCCTCGAATCGCTCCATGCTCACTCCGATGCCGCTCTGACACCGTCAGCGCTGCGGGCCGTGACGGTTTCGGGTCCCGAGGGGACGGTACCGGGTCCGAATCCGACCCGATGGTGGAGCCGTTGGCGAGAGAGACACCGTTGAGATCGCCGAGGGGCCCCGAGTCGGCGTCGGTGCCGGTCGGATCCGCAGGCCGTTGATGCCGGAGATCGATGCGTCGCCGGAGGTTGTCGTGGAGCCTCCGATAGGCCGGCCTCCGCTCGAACTCGAGGGACGCGTAGGCCAGACCACCGAAGGGAATGGGGAGCCAGAAGTTCACGGCCCGATAGGCCAACACGGCTGAGAGGGCCTGACCGGCCGTCGGGCCGAACCCGGTGATCATCGAGACCAACACGAACTCGACCACGCCCAGTCCCCCCGGGGTGATCGGGATGGCGGCCAGGATGTTGGCCAGCCCGTAGGCCATCAACAGGTCGACCGGGGAGATGAAATGACTGAACGCCGCCACGAAGACCCAGAGGGAGGCGGCATCGAGCAGCCAGTTGGCCGCAGCCCACCCCACCGCCCTCCGGGTCAGGGTCTTGTCCTGCATGAGCACGGCAAAGCGGTCGGCCAGGCGCTCGACGAGCGCCGTGGTCCGGTCGGCGTCGAGGAATCGGATGCGCCCGGCGATCCGCCGCACGATCCCACTGGCCCGGTCCTGACCTTTGGTCAGCAAATAGAAGAGGCTGCCGAAGGCACCGAGCAGGATCACGCCGACCCCGACGGCCACCAGCACCAGAATCGACGCTGACTGGGACTGGCCCGCGTGGTGGCTGGCCGGGACATGGAAGCCGTGGGTGACCAGAAAGGCCACCAGCGACAGCCAGAACATCACATTGAGCACCACCGCGGACCCGATGCCCTGGGTCCCGAGGGCGAAGCCGGCATCCGAGCCGGTCACGCCGGACTGGGTGAGGAGCCGGTAGCCGAGCGCGGCCCCCGGGGCGGTGCCGCCCGGCGAGACGTGGCTGAGGGACAGGGTCGACATGTTGATGCGGAACAGGCGGAACCGTCGGGGACCGTCGGCGGGCAGCACGGCATGGGTCAACTGTGTGTACGCGGCCAGGGCGCCGATCTCGAGCAGGACGCCGAGCACCAGATAGCCGATATGGATGTGGGCCAGCGAGTCGACCTCGGCCCGATGGCTGGCCAGCAGGGGCAGGGCGATGTAGAACAGGAAGAGGAAGGCCAGAAGCGTTCCCACGCTCCAGCGCACCTCGCGCCGGACGAACGGCCCTCGGTGCCACCACCGCCGGTGGGCCGGGGATATCGCGTCTGCCTGCTCGCCCTCCATCCCCAACATGTTGGCACGCCAGGTACCCATGGACCTGACATGCTGATCGGGTGGTCGAGCCGATCCAGGGGGAGACAGACACCTCCGTCGTCCCCGCGGCGGGGGATTCCGGACCGGGTCAACCGGCTCCCGGGGCTCAGGACCGGCCCGGGCCCGACGGCCGAACGTCCGCACCTGCCGTCGGCCAGGGCCCGACCACCGTGATCAGCGAGACCTCGACCGAGCGCATGGATCGCGAGGTGGGACCGGATGCGCCGAGGCGCGAACGGCTGTTCGCGGCGGCGTCGGCCAAGGGCGTCCCGCTGCGCACCATCCTGACCATCGATGCCGTGGTCATCACCACGTGGGTGCTGTACCGGCTGCTCGGCCGGCTGCGAGGCGTCATCCTCTGGATCCTGATCGCCGCCTTCATCGCCCTGGTGCTCAACCCCTCGGTCAACTTCCTCCAGCGACACCGATTCCGTCGGGGGGCGGCCGTCGGGGTGGTGTTCTTCGGCGCAGTCCTGGTGTTTGCCGGGTTGCTGGGCCTGTTCGGCTATCCACTGGTCAACTCGTTGTCCCACGTGGCCGTGCGGCTGCCCACCATGGTCGACCAGGTGCAGCGGGGACATGGCTGGTTGGCGCACACCCTGCAGCGGTTCCACCTGCTGTCGTGGGTGCAGAAGAACGCCCCCAAGCTCCAGACCGCCGCCCACAACCTGGGCAAGCCGGCGTTGAGCATCGGCACCAACCTGGCCTCGGCGGTGTTCTCCACCATTCTGGCGCTCACCACCATCGCCTTCCTGTCCCTGTTCATGCTGCTGGAGGCGCCCAACCTCCGGCGGGCCTTCCTCGGATCCATGCGGCCGGAGCGGCGCCGCGTCATCGAGGACGTCGCCCACCGGGTCTCCCGTCAGGTCACCGCCTACGTCCTGGGGACCATCGCCCTGTCACTCCTGTTCGGGCTGGTCGTCCTGGTCACGTTGCTGATCCTTGGCGTCCCCTTTGCCTTGTTGATCGGCCTGTGGGTGGCCCTGGTGGCCATGATCCCCTTGGTGGGGGGCCTGATCGCCGGAGTCCCCAGTGTGATCATTGCCTCGCTCCACTCACCGTCGGCCGGGGTGGTCGTGCTCATCGTCTTCGTGGGGTTCCAGCTGGTGGAGAACCACTTCCTCTATCCGGTGGTGATGAGCCGGAGCGTCCGGATGAATCCCCTGTGGGTGCTGCTGTCGGTCCTGATCGGCGCCAACTTGGGGGGCGTCTTCGGTTCGGCGCTCGGCGCGCTGACCGGCGCCCTGGTAGCCATTCCGGTGGGAGGGGCCATTCAGGTGATCTTCCGGGAGGTGTGGCACCGGACCAGTGCCGCCGAGCCTGTGGAGGGTGAGCCCCTGCCTGAGCCCGCTCCGCACCCGGGGGCGACGGCCGGGCGATGAACCCGGCTGGCGCCGATCTCCCCAGGCCTGCGCAGACCCAGTGGAGACCAGTCTCGTAAGCTGCGGTCATGAACGTGCTGGTGGTACTGCCGACGTACAACGAATCGTTGAACATCGATGAGGTCTTGCGTCGGATTCGGATCGCTCTGGCCGACGCCACCGTGTTGGTCGTCGACGACGGCAGTCCCGACGGCACCGCCGACCAGGCCGAGCTGCTGGGCAAGGAGCTCGGGAACATCGAGGTGCTGCGGAGGGAAGAGAAGTCCGGGCTCGGGAGCGCCTATCGGGCTGGTTTCCGGTGGGGTCTCGACCGGGGCTTCGACGCGTGCGTCGAAATGGATGCCGACCTCTCCCATGAGCCCGAAGCATTGCCCGGGCTGGTGGGTGCGCTGTCGAGCGGCTGCGAAGTTGCGGTCGGATCGCGCTACGTCCCCGGCGGCTCCATTCCCAACTGGGTCTGGCATCGACGGCTGCTGTCCCGTGGCGGCAACCGGTACGCCTCCGCGCTCCTGGGCCTCGGCGTGGCCGACTCGACGTCGGGGTTCCGGGCCTATTCGGCGACGGTCCTCCGCCGGATCGATCTGGACCGCATCAGAGCCGATGGCTACGGGTTCCAGATCGAGATGACGTACGAGGCCCGGCGGGCCGGATCTTCCGTGGTGGAGGTACCCATCCGATTCATCGACCGGGTGGAGGGGGAGTCGAAGATGTCCACGCACATCGTGGTCGAGGCGCTGGGTCTGGTGACCTGGTGGGGCCTCCAACGCCTGGTAGGAGGAGCCCGCTACCGGCCACGGTCCGTCCCGGACGTGACGACCCTTCCATGACCGGCGCCCGCCGGACCGGGACCGGCCTTCGCCGTCGTGCTCCCGATGCACCAACCGGAGTCAGCGCGCCGCGGACGTGAACGATTCGGTCCGCCTGGCCTCGATCGACCGGGGAACCGGCCCTCCGGTGGTGTTGCTGCACGGCCAGCCCGGATCGGGGGCATCGTGGGATCCGGTGACCCGTCTGCTCGAGGCCGAGTTCCGCGTGCTGGCGCCCGATCGCATCGGCTACGGAGCCTCACCCGGTGAGGCCCTGGGCCTGGCCGCGAACGCCGAGCTGATCGCGGCGTTCCTCGAGGAGCGGGGTGCGGTGCCGGCCACGGTGGTGGCCCACAGCTGGTCCGGCGGTGTGGCGGTGTTGCTGGCCCACCGGCACCCGGCGATGGTCCGCCATGTGGTGCTGGTGGGCGCGGCCTGCACTGAGGACAGCCTCAACGCGCTCGATCGATGGCTCAACGTCCCCGTCGTGGGTGAGGTCCTCACCACGGCCGGTCTGGTGGGGATCGGTGAGCTCCTGCCCAGGCTCCGGAGGTTCATCCGCTACGTGCCGTCCCGCTACCGGGACCAGGTGGCCACGGCCCTGCCGGACCGAGGAGTCCTCGGCGGTGGACGCGGCGCCCTGGGTCGCCATCGACGGACCTTCATGATCGAGCAACGTGCCTTGTGCGACGAACTTCCGTCCGTGCAGGCGGCGCTACCGGAACTGGCGCAGCCGGTGACGGTGGTGGCCGGCCACTGGGACCTGGTGGTCCCGGCGCGGGCGGCGGGGACCTTGGCCCGGGCCATCCCGGGGGCGGTGCTGAAAGTGCTCCCCCGGGCCGGTCACTTCGTGGCCCGAGACGACCCCGCGGCGTTGGCCGAGGCGATCCGCCAGCTCCCAGGGGATGAACCGCCCCTTCGGTTCCGGGCGCCTCAGGTCAGCTGACGGGTTCGCGGGCCGATGGGCGTTCGTGGGTGGTGAAGGGGACGCCGGGAGCCAACGCGTCGAATGCCGCGGCCAGCTTGAGGGAGGTCTCCGCCAACTCGGTGGACGGTTGGGAGCCCGCCACGACTCCTACGCCCGCGGCAAGTCGGGCCCGCCGGTCCCGTATCGACAGGGCACGGATGCCGATCATCCACCGTCCGTCCCCCCGCGAATCGACGTAGCCGACCGGTCCGGCGTAGTGCCCCCGTGGTTGGGGCTCGAGGCGGGAGATCAGATCCAGCGCCTCTTCGGACGGCACCCCTCCGACGGCCGGTGTCGGATGCAGCAGGGCCACGAGATCGAGTGCGGTCGGAATGGCGCCGTCCGACCGTGGTTCGAGCGTGCCGGTCAGTGAGCTTCCCAGGTGGGTGATGGTGTGGAGATGGACCAGGTCCGGTTGCGTCGGGACGTCGAGCTCGGAGCAGAGGGGCGTGAGTGCCTCGGCGATGGCCTCGACCACCAGCCGGTGCTCGTTGCCGTCCTTGCGGGAGGCCAGCAGCTCGCGCGGCAGGACCCCGTCGTCGGCGCTGAATCGATCGGTGGTTCCGGCCAGCGGCCGGCTCTGGACCCGGCGTCCGACCCGGTCCACCAGAAGCTCGGGGCTGGCGCCGACGAACTGGCCGTCTGCCGTCGGCATGGAGAAGACCGCACAGTCCGGTTCGAGTCGGTGCCAGCGCCGGAGCAGGGCGGCGATGTCGATGGACTCGGGCATCGACACGTCGACCTGGCGGGCCAGCACCACCTTGTCCAGCTCACCCCGTCGGATGGCCGTCACCGCCTCGGTCACCATGGCCTCGAACGCCCGATCCGAGGATCGAGGGAGGATGCGCAGCGCTGGTGTCACGTCGGATGTCTCCCGAGCACCCAGTCCTGACCGCCCGATGGTCGTCCGGGCCAGGAGCCACGCCCGAAGGCCCGCCGACTCGGTCGGCAACTCCGCCCGGTCGTTCGAGAACACGGTCACCCACTCCGGCCCCGAGGACTCGGCCCCGTAGACGATCCGGGGGACGACCAGGGAGCTCGGTTCGGAGCGGTCGAAGGGTAGTGAGCCGAAGGCGATGACAGGACTGGACCCGGCCAGAGCGCCACACCGGTCGCCGCACTCCAGCGCCTCCAGCGTCTGTGCGACCTCACGGACGTCGGCGGGTGAGCCGAGCCCGTGGGGGAGCGGGATGACGAGCGCGCTTCCGAGGCCCACCAACACCCGGTCGCGGGTCCGGAACACCGCTCCGGTGGGCCCGGCCAGGGCGTACGGGTCGATCGGTGGACCGGAGTCCAGGGGAAGCCGGACCGCGACCAGGTGTTCCGGTGGCCCGATCACGATCGACCGGTCCGGGTGGCGGTGATCAGTTGGCTCAGACCTCCCGACACGGGTCGGTGGTTGACGGCGGAGAACCCGGCCGCCACCAGCATCGAGCGCAGTTCGTCGGTTCCGGGCAGGTACGCCGTGGACTTGGGCAGATAGCGGTACGCAGCGCGATCGGACACCAGGCCGCCGATGAGAGGAACCGCCCGCCGGAACCAGATGCGATGCCCGGCGAGCAGGAGCCCGTGATCCGGCTCGGCCACTTCGAGAAGGCTGATCCGACCCCCCGGGCGGACCACCCGGCCGAACTCCCCGAACACCGAGTCCAACTCGGTGAAGTTGCGGAGGGCGTAGCCACAGGTGATGCCGTCCACCGAGGAGGTGGCCAGTGGCAGGGCCGCTCCGTCGGCCTGGGCCAGGGGTCGCCCGGTCCCGTTGGCGGCCAGCATGCCCCACGACAGGTCCACCCCGAACGACCGGAGCCCGACCGCCGTCAGGATGGTGAGGAAGTCGCCTGTGCCACAGGCCAGATCGAGGATCGTGGAACCGGCCGGCAGTCCCAAGGCCCGGGCCGACTGCTTCCGCCAGTGGACATCGAGCCCGAAGGTCATCAACCGATTGACCAGGTCGTACCGCGGGGCGATGGCGTCGAACATCGAACGCACCTGCGCGGTCTTCTGCGAGCCGGTCGGGAGGTCGGCCTCGGCGGCACGGGCGGCGATGTCGACGGAGGTCGGCGCAGTCGGCGTTGGCGCAGAGGCCGCGGTGGGGGAGGGCCGGCTCATCGGCGCGCTGCGGATTCCCGATCGCTCGGCAGCCGATCCGAGGCCGTCTCGGTGCCGACCTGGTCGGCAATGGCGCGACGCTCAGCGTCCCAACCGTCCTGTTCCACGTGCTCCAGGGCTGCGTTGACGAGCGTCCGCGTGAAGTGGTGCCCGACCAGCGTGTTCACCGCGGGGAGCAGCTCGGCGTACGCCTGCAGCAGGCGCTCGACCGACGAATCGTCCTCTGTGCCGAGGGCGGTTCGATCGTTGTCGAGCATCGTGCGCTCGTGGATGGGTCCACGGACATAGGTGGAGAACATCGTCACCGCCTCTCGAGCCACGGCTCTGGTGGACTCGTCGTGCCGCCGCGACAGTTCCAAGAGGGCACTGAGCGGGATTCCCCACTCGAGCAGGAGCAGACCCGCCCGGCAGGCGGCAACGTCCTCGGAGGTGTACCGGTCGCATCCTCCGATGCGACGGGGGATGAGGAGCCCCTCAGCCTCGACTGCCTTGAGGAGGGCCAGCGGTACGCCGGTCGCCGCGGCCAGTTCGGCGATGGTGAGCGTGTCCTCGGTCGGGGGGAGGTCCACCTCGGGGTCGTCGACCGGCGGCTCGGTCGGGCCCGATTCCTGTTCACCGGTCACCCCGGTCGCTCCGGAGAGCGCGCCCAGCAGGGCCTCATCCGCCGCATCGAGCTCGCCGGCCACCAGTCGCACGATGGTGGCGAGGGTGAACCCCCGTTGCTGCAGCGAGCGAATCCGGGCCAGCCGTTCGACGTGATCCTCGCCGTACCAGGCCACACGGCCCTGGCGACGGGGCGGGGACAGCAGCCCCTTGCTCTGGTAGTACCGGATGGTGTCCACGGGGACGTCCGAACGGACGGACAGCTGTTCGACCCGCATCTCCATGAGCTCTACTCTAGGAGTAATCGCTCGTACGGTTGGAGCGGCGTCCTCCTGTGCACGTCAGTCCAGCTTAGGTGCAGCCTCAGGTGCAGCCCAAGTCCAGCTCAGGTGCAGCCCAGACCGGGAGGGGCCGGTCAATTCCCGATCAGTAGAAGTAGCGGTACACCACCTGGGCCACACAGCTCGGCTTGGAGGAGCCCTCGGTGTCGAAGGTGAGGTCCAGGGCTACCTGCACCCCGCCGGTGACGTCCTCCGTTCCGCCGACCTCGACGCCCAGCCGGAGGTTGCTGTCCACCGGAACCGGTGAGGGGAAACGGACCTTGTTGCAGCCGTAGTTCACCCCCATCGAGGCGCCCTCCACCACGAGCACTTCTCCCAGCAACACCGGGGCCAGTGCCAATGTCAGGTAACCGTGCGCAATGGTGGTGCCGAACGGTCCACCTTTGGCCCGTTCGGGATCGACATGGATCCACTGGTGGTCGCCGGTGGCTTCGGCGAACTGGTTGATCTGGTCCTGGTCGATCCGATGCCATTCGCTGTAGCCCAAATGCTTTCCGACCAGTTCGTGGAATTTTTCGATGCCGTGCACGGTGGTAGCCATGCCCAGACTGTACGGGAACCGTGACGGCGCGGACCACCGCGGCCGGTTCGAGCACGCCGGACGATGAGGCATTCCTTCGTTCACAGTTGATGGCGTCCTAACCGACCCCTGCTCGGTACGCTGCTCGTATGGCTGTCGAACACCATCACCGCAATCTCCAGGGTGGTGGTCCGCGCGCGGCCGTGTTCGGGGTCAGCGACGGCCTCGTGTCCAACGTGGCGCTCATTTTGGGGATGGCCGGAGCCCATTCGACGGCAGGAGCCGTTCGGCTGGCGGGACTGGCCGGCCTCATCGGGGGCGCATTCTCCATGGCCGCCGGCGAGTACGTGTCCATGCGGGCGCAGTCCGAGCTCATGGAGCGCGAGCTCGACGTGGAGCGGCATGCCATCCGGCACGATCCCGAGGACGAACAGAAGGAGCTCACCGCCATCTATGAGGGGCGTGGGCTCGACCGGGGCCTCGCCCACGAGCTTTCGGCGAAGATCATGCGCGATCCGGAGCTGGCCCTTCAGACCCACGCCCGCGAGGAGCTGGGGATCAACCCCGAGGAGACCGGGAGACCCATCCAGGCCGCAGTGTCGTCATTCGTGACCTTCGCGTTGGGGGCCTTCATCCCGCTGGTGCCGTGGCTCATCACCAGTGGGACCACCGCCACGCTGTGGTCGGTGGTCCTCGGGGCCGTCGGCGCGCTCAGCGTCGGTGCGGGTCTGGCCCACTTCACGGGGCGGTCGACGTGGTGGTCCGCCTGCCGTCAACTGCTGATCTCCGGCGTTGCGGCTGGGATCACCTACTCCATCGGCCATGTGATCGGTAGTGGATGACCGGCGGGACGGTGGCGCCGAACCGCATCCGTCAGGCCCGGTCGACCTTCCGGATATAGGCCCGGTCGACATGGTGTTCGACGAAGCCCATCGATCGGTACATCGACACTGCGGCGGTGTTGTCGCCATCCACGTAGAGCATCCCGACGGCGAGGCCCTGGGAGGCCAACCAGTCCAGACCGGCCTGAGTCAGCGAACGTCCCCATCCCCTTCCGTGGAAGTCGGGGTCGACGCCGATGACGTAGATCTCCCCCATCGGGGGATTGGTATGGGCATGGATCTTCGTCCAACACGATCCCGCCAACCGGCCCTCGGACTCCAACAACAAGAACCCCCGGGGGTCGAACCATTGCTCCTGCTCGCGGTCGATCAGGGTGGCGAGCTCCCAGTGCCCCTGCTCGGGATGTCCGGCGAAGGCCCGGTTGTTGGTGACGAGCCACGCCGCCTCATCCTGACCGGGCCGAAATGGTCGGGTCGCGATCCTCGGAGGGGGTCCGGACCGACCGGGCCGTGGGGGCAGGGGGAGAGGGCAGCGCAGCTGGATGAGGTTCCGCTCGATCCTGAACCCGTGTTCCGCCGCCCGCACGTCGTCGGCCTCGGTGGCACGAGCCACCCAGAGGCGCAGCGCACCTCCATTGTGGGCAGCCACGTGGTCCACCGCGGTCACCACGAGCGCGTCGGCAACGGGACCGGGCCCAACGACTGAGACGTCGATCGCTGTCTCGACGGCGAACTGATGCGATCGGATGTCGCCGCTGATCTGCGCATACCCGATCAGCCCGGTGCCACCAGTGGCCCAGACCATGATGCCGGCGGAGAGATGCCCACCAGTGGGGCCGAGGTCCGTTGGCGGCATCGCACTCCGCAGCTCGGACAGCTTGTGCTCACTCAGCGCGGCGTGTCCCGTACCTGCTTCGATCCGACCGAGAAGAGCCATGACCTCGGCCCGCTCCGACCCATCGAACGCGGTCACCGTGACCAGCCGAAGGTCGTCCATCCGCAGCACGCTACCGGTAGTCTTCGCGAGGTGGCCCGTCCTCGTACCCCGGCCGGTCGTGCCCGGGTCACCAACGAGCGGCTCACCGAGATCTTCCCCGGATCCGTCGACGACCTCTGCGCCCTCGACCACGATGGCCCCTTTCAGTTGTTGGTGGCGACCATCCTGTCGGCCCAGTGCACCGACGTTCGGGTGAACCTGACAACGCCAGCCCTGTTCGCCCGCTATCCGGATGCCTACGCACTGGCCGCCGCGGAGCAACTGGACCTCGAGGAGCTCATCCACGGGACCGGCTTCTTTCGCGCCAAGGCCCGAAACCTGGTCGGGATGGCCGATGCGGTGATCGAACGGTTCGGCGGTGCGGTCCCCTCGGCGATGGAGGACCTGGTCACCCTGCCCGGAGTCGGTCGCAAGACGGCCAATGTGGTGCGGAGCGTGGCCTTCGGGCTTCCAGGACTACCCGTGGACACCCATGTCCAGCGGCTCTCGAACCGCCTGGGATTGACCGAGTCATCGGACCCGGTGCGGATCGAACAGGAGCTGGGGGCCATGATCCCGGCCTCCGACCGCGGCGGTTTCAGCCTGCGATTGATCCTGCACGGACGGGCCACGTGCCAAGCGCGTACGCCGCGCTGTGGCAGTTGCGTGCTGGCGGACTTCTGCCCGTCGGCGACCGGGTAGCCGGGTCAGGCTCCGGTGGCGGATGCCCGGCCTGTCGACGGCTCGATGGGCGGGTTCGGCGGAGGGTTACCGAGGTGTGCAAGGTGCGATGCGGCGACGTCAAATTGGCATGACGGACCGTGCCGCCAGAAACAACCTCGCGAGCTGGGAATTTGCTGGTCCCGGGCTCTTCGCCTCCTACTGCCGGCAAAAGATCCGGTTGCCTTGACTGGCATTCGGCGCCGAAACGTGATGTTCTAGAGGCCTCGGAACCGGTTCCCGCCAACTGGTTCCGCAGAGCGGTGTTCGGGATCCGCCGCCCGACCCGCTCGCGCGAAGGCACCCTTCGGGGTGCCTTCGCCGCGTCTGCGCAACCGCAGCCCCGCCGGCCGAGGGCTCCGTGTTCCGCCGGCCGAGGGCCGTGCGCTGAGCAGCGGATCGGTCAGGCGTACGGCGAGCGATGTGGAGGCTGTGCCGGGGCGGTGCTGGGCCCCTGGGGCCGCCCCAGGGGGGTCACCGGCGTCCGAGCGTGATGGACAGCCGGGACAGTCGGCGGTTGGCACTGTTGAGGGAGCGCTCGATGGCGAACAGCTCCCTCGCCGTCTCCTCGTCCTTGGCCAAGTCGGCGGCATCGGCATGGACGGTGATCCTTCGACTCAACTCGTCGAGGGCCGTGGCGAGGGAGGACAGTTCTGCGGCGTTGGCGACC
>Ga0307374_10012947_pt1 | contig 11617 bp, 11 predicted proteins | sample OX3MG_FD_202532 | JGI IMG/M metagenome (GOLD analysis project Ga0307374, IMG submission 202532) | Soil microbial communities from Risofladan, Vaasa, Finland - OX-3 | ecosystem: Environmental > Terrestrial > Soil > Coastal area > Acid sulfate soil | place: Finland: Risofladan, Vaasa | collected...
CGAAAAGCGAGTTTCCGGTTACCCCGTTTCTCAGGAGTTGGGATGCCTCAGTGGAGTGATAAGATTAAAAATCACTGACCAGCCCGGAGGATTGCCAGCCATGAAACGTGTCGTGTTGATCGGTCTCGATCCTGCGACGGTGGACTTTTCGGATCCAGCACTGCCGCCGGGCATGACCGCAGAAAAGATCCACGCTGGCGTCAAACTCGCGTTGGCTGATTTTGAAGCGCGGGGCTGGCATGCCGAAAACTGTTATTTTAGTCCCGATGAGACTGCGGTCCCGACAATTGAACGCCTCCTGACCAGCCGCGCTTACGACTGCGTAGTGATTGGAGCGGGTGTGCGCTTGCCACCCGGTCGGCTGATTCTGTTTGAGAAGGTGGTCAACGCCATCCATCGCGTCGCGCCTCAAGCGGCCATCGCTTTCAACACACGCCCTGACGATAGCGGTGCGGCAGCCGCGCGCTGGGTCTGACACGCGAGTTCCCGACTCCGAGCGGACCAAACTCCTGGTAAGTCCCAGGCCCAGAAGCAAGTTTCCGGTAACCCCGTTTACCAGGAGTTTGCGGCATAATCACTGAACCATGGTCCACGCGGACTTTAAGACCCGCATGAGAAATCAGCTGACGAAAGCACTTCGTAACAGACTGCTCGTCAGCTTTACAAGACCCTTTGAGCCAGGGACGGTAAATGGCTACGTGCTCGGAATCGGACCGAAGTTTTTCCATCTCGCGTTGGTATCTGACGGTTTACGTTTGAATGGTTTCCAATGCTTTCGTTTTTCCGACGTGCGGAAACTGTGCGTGCCGGATAAGTATGCAGCATTCCACGAAGCCGTACTCAGGAAGCGCGGCCAGCGGTTTCCCAAAAACCCGCCGGTGAGTGTGAGTAGTCTTGCGGAGCTATTGCTGACAGCCGCCCGAGCGTTCCCTCTGGTGACGATTCACCGAGAGAAGATCGACCCTGACGTATGCTGGATTGGGAGAGTGATTGGCGTGCGTAAGGGTCGTGTCACCCTGCAAGAAATCGGCCCAGATGCACGTTGGGATGACCAAATTGGGATCTACAGGCTGAGCGAAATTACGCGAGTTGACTTCGGGGGCGACTATGAAGACGCCTTGTACTTGGTTGCCGGTGCTCCGAAAGTCACACAGTCGAATGGCCCTCATTCCTGATTAGTCCTAGTGCTGTATCGGAAGCGCGTATCCAAGAAAATGTGAATGAGGCAACGCGCTCGGCGCGCTTTCGATAGAGCGACTTGAAGGAAGACGCTGGCGTTTGCGGCAGATGCGGGGCTATGGGAATTGAATTGATTCTTGGCTGTAACCTACAGATTTTGCGGTAGTTGTCGAAAACAGACGAGAGTGAAATTCGCGATACAAAACGTTTCGGTACAGCACCAAATACAAATCATAACACGCGAAGCGTCTGCCGCGACAGCGGCTTCGTTCAAGTCGGCTAACCAGACATTTCCCGAACAGTCCGATTCGTCTATCGGGCCCTCGATTCGAGTGCTAGAGCGCAGCCTTACTCAAACTCCAGGATTAAGGTGTTTCCTGCTGTATCGAGCCGAAGAGTTCGGACCTAGTCATCGTGTCCATGCTCGTGACCGTGGCCATGACCGTGGCCGCGTTCATGGTCGTGCCCACGTCCACGACCGTGATCATGTTCATATTCACCGTGATCGTGAAAATCCCGGTCGCGATCGCGATCCCAGCGATGCTCGTGCTCAACTCGCCCTTGCTCCCCGCCCCAGTAACCCACGAAATACCTTCCATGCTCGTAGTGCGGCCGGACCCAATAGGCTCCCTCATAGGGAGGCATCGTCCAGTAACCCGCATGCCACCTATAGTGGTGGCCGGCCGGATACCAGTAGCCTTCCACCCAGACATAGCTGGGCCCCGGGCGTCGAGGTTCAACGTACACACGAGGCGGCGGTGGCGCTCCGATCATGATTCCAATCGAAACCTGGGCTCGAACTGCTGAAACGCCACACAAAATCGCTACCGCCAACAGCGCCGCTTTCACGATTTTCATTCCTGCCTCCTGTGTCATTGCGAAAACTATAGCCGATGTCGCAGTCTTGCCAGGAACGCCTGGAAACAGGCGTGACGTAAGGCAAACTGTACGAATGGACAGGCTTCGGCATATGGGAAATTACCGTGGTACTTGGAATCGAAGGACCGAACTCCTGATTACCAGACAAATCAAGCCTTACTTGAAGAGTCCGGTAAGCTAGTTAACCAGCGGCCTCGACATGGCAATCGGTCGCTGACTATACAAAGGAAGCGCTGGCTGACGTGTGGCACGAGCCCATCGCGCACTGCGAAGGCGTAATCGCAAACCACAGAGCAAACTAATCTTCGTCGGAGTCGCCGGCGACTTTGAGGACGGCGAGGAAGGCTTCCTGGGGAATGTCGACGCGGCCGACGCGCTTCATGCGCTTTTTGCCCTCTTTTTGGCGTTCGAGGAGCTTGCGCTTGCGGGTGATATCCCCGCCGTAGCATTTGGCGAGGACGTTTTTGCGGATGGCGCTGATGGTTTCGCGGGCGATCACGCGGCTGCCAATGGCCGCCTGTACAGCAATTTCGAACATCTGCCGGGGAATGAGTTTTCGCAAGCGGCTTACCAGGTCGCGGCCGCGCTCATAGGATTGGTCGCGATGGCAGATGATGGTCAGCGCGTCCACGGGCTCGCCGCCGACGAGAACATCAAGCTTCACCAGATCCGACTCGCGATAGCCGGAAAGATGGTAATCGAGCGAGGCGTATCCGCGCGAGACGCTCTTGAGCCGGTCGTAAAAATCGAGCACGATTTCGTTGAGCGGCATTTCGTAGGTGAGCATGATGCGCGTGGGCGAAAGGTACTCGAATTTTTTCTGCACGCCGCGTTTTTCCTCGCACAGTTGCAGCACGCCTCCGACGGATTCCTCGGCGGTGATAATCATGGCGGTGAGGATCGGCTCGGCGATCGATTTGATCGAGGTCGGCGGCGGAAATTTCGTCGGGTTGTCGACTTCCAGCACCTCGCCGGAAATCGTGGTAATGCGGAAGCGCACGCTGGGCGCGGTGGTGATCAAGTCGATGTTGAATTCGCGCTCCAGCCGCTCCTGGACGATTTCCATGTGCAGCAGGCCCAGAAATCCGCAACGGAATCCGAATCCGAGCGCGGCGGAATTTTCCGGCTCGTAGAAAAACGCCGCGTCGTTGAGCTGCAGCTTGCCGAGCGCATCGCGCAGCATTTCGTAGTCGCTGGAGTTCACGGGAAAGAGTCCCGCGAATACCATCGGCTTGATGGCTTCAAAACCCGGCAGCGCGGGCGCGGGACGATCCGCTTCGACGATCGTGTCACCCACGCGCGCGTCGGCCACCTGTTTGATGTTGGCAACCACGAAGCCCACGTCGCCCGCGGCAAGCTCTTCAAGAGCGATGGGCTTGGGCGTGAGCACGCCGAGAGCTTCCACTTCGTGGATTTCGCCGCCTGCGCAGAGCCGAATTTTCATGCGCGGCGTCATGCGGCCTTCCATCACGCGCACCAACACCACCGCGCCGCGATAGGCGTCAAACCACGAATCGAAAATCAGCGCTTGCAGCGGCGCGTCGGCCGAGCCTTTCGGTGCCGGGATGCGCGCCACGATCGCTTCGAGCACCGCCTCCACGCCGAGCCCGCTTTTCGCGCTGATCGGCAGCGCGTCATCGGCGGGAATCGCCAGCACGTTTTCGATCTGTTCCTTCACGAAGTCCGGCTGCGCCGCGGGCAGATCGATCTTGTTGATCACCGGCACGATTTCCAAATTGTGCCGCGAGGCGAGAAAGGCATTGGCAACGGTCTGCGCTTCCACGCCCTGGCTGGCATCGACCACCAGCAATGCTCCCTCGCAGGCGGAAAGCGCTCGCGAAACTTCATAGGAAAAATCGACATGCCCCGGCGTGTCGATCAAATTCAGCCGATATTCGTGGCCGTCCTTGGCCTGGTAATGCAGGCGGATGCTTTTGGCCTTGATGGTGATGCCGCGCTCGCGTTCCAGGTCCATCGAGTCGAGCACCTGCGCTTGCATCTCGCGCTCGCTCAACGCGCCGGTCAGCTCCAGCAGGCGGTCCGCCAGCGTGGATTTACCGTGGTCGATGTGCGCGATGATGCAAAAATTCCGGATGTACTGGGGATCCATATTTGTTGATTTCGCGTGCGGGTTACGGCGCCAGTCAATCCAGTGGACAATCTGCGTGTGGCGGCCGAGTCCTGCAAGAATTCGAGTGTGCCACAGTTCCGGGTTCGCGGCCAGCGCGCTTGGCGGAGGGTTTCGGCTGCGCGTTGACGATGCGGCGCCTGCCCGCCTCCCTCGTCCGGCTAACGTTCAGCTGTTTAACGGCGAACTGCCGGACGATGCGGCCAGAATCACGTCCGAAAGAAACTCACCCAAGCCGCGGCTGGCGGCCAGGAAGGCGCGGTCGCGTGTGGCTCGATCGAGCCAGCCCAGACAAACCATGAACACGATTTCAGACCACGCATCCGCTGCCGAAGGCGCGAAGCCCACGTCGCCAAGCACCCGGGCGATCAGCGCCGTCTTCCTTCGCTCGATGGCGGCCACCCTGGCAGCCACTCGCGAATCGCGCCTCGCCCATTCGCGCAGAGCGACTTCGCTGCGAATGCGCTCCGGCGCCGCAGTCTTGGCTAGGATGCGCGCCCATCGGCTGGCTGGCCCGGCGTCATCTTCCGCGTCGATCCATTCCAGCTCTTCGCGTTCCCAGTGCGCCAGCATCTCTTCCAACAACTCGCCGCGATCCCGAAAATGCCAATAAAAGCTGCCTTTGCTCACGCCCAAGTCGCGCGCCAGCACCTCCACGCGCACGGACTCGATTCCCTGGTCGGAAAAGCGCGAGAACGCAGCCGATACCCAGTCGGAGGAATGAAGAGTGGTGGAACGGGATGGAGCAGAACTTGCCATACGCTGCCGTATGTATCCAGCGTATGGGATCAAAACGTAGCCGTCAAGAGATCTACGGCCAGCATTTCGCGTCAGTCTCTGTGCGCCAGGCGCAGCGCTTCCGTCACAATTGTGGGGTCATCGCCAAAACCGGGGAGCCAATTCACGCCGGGCTCTCTGCGGAACCAGGTGAGCTGGCGCTTGGCGTAGCGCCGGGTGGCCTGCTGAATCGATTCAATGGCCGCATTCAACGACAGACGTCGTTCGAGATTTTCGCGCAATTCGGCGTAGCCGATGAACTGGAATGGTTTTGCTTCGCGCGGCACGCCTTCGTCGATTAGGTGGCGCACTTCGTCGAGCCACCCCGACGCGATCATACCTTGCACTCGTGCGTTGATGCGCGCATAGAGAGCTTCGCGCGGCGGAAGCAGTCCAATTTTCGCGAGCGCGTAGCCTTCGAGCCCTTTTCGGCCGCTGCGATGAATCTCGCTGACCGGTTTTCCGCCGAGCATTCGTATTTCGACGGCGCGGATTACTTTCTGCGTGTCGCGCGGGGCGATGCGCTTCGCCGCTTGCGGATCAATGCGCGTCAGCAGCGCGTGCAGGTGCAGCGGCCCCTTGGCGAGGGCTTTGCTTCGCAGGCGCTCGCGCAACTCTTCCGATCGCGTGGGCGCGTCGGACAATCCTTCGAGCAAGGCGCGCAAATAGAGGCCAGTTCCGGCGGTCAGGATGGGCAGCTTACCGAGGCGCGTGATGTCCGCGATCGCCTGGGTCGCTCGCGCCGCGTATTCGCCCGCGGTGAAGACTTCGTGCGGCTCAACAAGATCAATCAGGTGATGCGGGATTCCGCGGCGCTGGGCCGGGAGGACTTTTCCAGTGCCAATATCGAAATGGCGATAGACCTGAGTGGAATCGCATGCGACGACTTCGCCGCCGAGAGATTCGGCCAGGCGAATCGCGAGTTCGGATTTGCCGGCAGCCGTAGGCCCGAGGATTACTACCAGCCGCGCGAGAGACTCATCCATAGATCCAGAATCGCAGTAGGAGTATCAGCAGCACCACCGCCGCCAGGATGATTGCTCCAGCGACTTGCGTGCGCGGCAGCTTCACCGCAAGCCGGCCTGCGCGGGAGTGACGTTGTAGAGGAAAACGATTCGCAGCCTAAGGTACGGGCCGTGGAATGCGGACGGCAGCGGCTCAAAAGGATTGGAAGCGTGAATCGCGGACATGGCAGCGTTATCGAGCGGCTGCTTGCCGGACGTGCGCTCGAGGATCGGGTCGGGCGGCGGAACGCTTCCGTCCGGATTGATTTGGAACGTGGTATAGACCACGCCCCGATCACCCATCATGGCCGACTGCGGCATCACCGCGTCCCAGTTGCGCTTCAGCGTGGCCAGCAGGCGTTGTATATAGCTGGTGAAATCCACGCCCTGCGTGTCCGAAAGAATCTGGTAGCCCTGTCCCATGCCGGGGCCAGTCATTCCCGGTGCTGGCGGCCCGCCGTATACGCCGCCGCTTTGCCCGTGGCCGTTCTTGATGGCGTTGCGAATCTGGTCTTGAATTTCCTGGCCGGGCGAAGAATTTGATAGACCCAGATTCAAATGTGACCGCGGGCGCGGCGCGGGAGGCTGAATCGCTTCCAGCTGTGAAGGAGCCTGCTTGGGCGGAGCTGGCACCGGTTGCGTCTGTTGATTTTGCACCCTGGGTGCTTCTGGCAAAATGGCCTGCTTGGGCAGCTCCGGAGCTTTCGGTGTTTCGACCGGCGGCGCGGGCGGCTGCACCACGGGCGGCGCCACTTTATTCAACGCGCGCGGGCTGATGTGGATTCTCGGGCTCGGTTGCACGCGCGGCATCGGCGGCGGTGTGTAAATCCATTGCAGCTGCCGCTTGGCCAGCGCAATTTCCTGATCGGTCGGAGTGTGCTCCGGAAAAAGTTTAGGCGCGAAAAGGAGGAAAAGGATCAGACTCACGTGCACCAGTACGGAGAGCACGCGCGTGGTCAGATCGCGTTTTGAATCGTTCTTGTCTTCCGGGCCGATCAGTAAATTCGCGTCGCCGGTGGTGAAGATGTCCGGAGCAACCACTTCCCGGAGTTCGGGAGTGACTGCGTGTGGTTTTTCTTCCGTCCGCCGCTGCTCTTCGGTGAGCGGATTCACGTCAGTCGGAACCACCATGCGGGAGTTCAGAATGTCCAACGGGAGCGTGGACGCATGCTCGATTTTTCCGAGCTGCTTTACTTCCATGCCACGCGGCACCAGCGAGCGCGTGACCAGCACTCCAAGTGGCAGGTGAGCGGGAATCGAGGTATGGCCGTTGAGCGGTGGAGCGTTGGAAAGCTGGGATGGAACCACGGTGCGCTCGTCTAGCAGCGTGGTGAGGCGCTGGGGCGCCTTCTTAGCCTCGTCCTTGTCGACGGGGCGCACGTTCACCGGAACGAGAGTGCGACGGATCATCTTGTTGCCTGTGGGGTAAATGCCTCTAGTTGGACGCGCCGGGCGTGTTCGAGGATGCTTGCCATTACGCGGTCGGCGAGGGCCAAAGCGTTCCTACCGGCCGCGCCATTCACCACGGCGGCCTTGCGCGTGCGCACCGAATCGGCGAATGCGCGAAGTTCGGCGGCCAGCGGCTCCTCGGGCTGGGCGGGAAGCTTCTCGAATCCAACTCCTTGTGGGTTGCCAGGTTCGACGCGAATGCGCAGCGCATCCTGCCGGGCGAAATCCAGCGAAATGTACTCATGCTCCTGAAAGAAGCGCATTTTGCGCACGCGCTCGGTGGAGACTCGGCTGGCGGTGACGTTGGCGACCGCGCCCATTGCGAACTCGATGCGCGCGTGAGCGATGTCCACTTTGTCGGTGATCACCGGAATACCGACACAGCGGAGATCGGTGACCGGCGAGCGCACCAGCGAAAGCAGGATGTCCAGATCGTGAATCATCACGTCGTAAACCACATCGATATCCAGGCTGCGCGGGGTAAAAATTCCCAGGCGATGCACTTCGAAAAACATAGGCCGCGAAATGATTCGCTGCGCGGCGGCGACAGCTGGATTGAATCGCTCCACGTGTCCTACCTGCAAGACGCGGCCGTTGCGCTGTGCCGCCGCGATAAGCTTGTCGGCTTCTTCGAGCGATGCAGCCATCGGCTTCTCCACCAGCACGTCGATTCCGGCATCGAGCAATCGGCAGCCAACATCGGCGTGCTGCTTGGTAGGGACGGCGACGCTCACCGCGTCCACGCGCGCGGCGATTAGCGCATTGAGATCAGGGAGAGCCTGCGTGCCGAATTCCGCCGCGATTTGGCGCGCTCGATCGGCGTTCACATCGAAGATGCCGACGAGCTCGGCGCCTTCCAGCGCTTTCCAGACGCGCACGTGGTTCTGTCCGAACTGGCCCACGCCGGCGACCGCTACGCGAATTTTCTTTTCGCTCACGATTTTTTCTTCGCTTCCAGCGGTTCCGGCGGAAATGCCTGAATCGCGATTCCGGCCTCCGTCGCAGCGGCAATCAGCGCATCACGCTCGAAAAGCAGCGTGCGCCCAGCGTCGATTGACAGAGCCGTGGCATTCGCGCGGCGCATCACGTCGATCGTTTTAAGTCCGATCACCGGCACGTCGAAACGCATGTCTTGCCGCGGCTTGCTCACTTTCACCACGACTAATCGCTGGCCTCCTGCGATGCGCGCGGCGCGCTCGATGGTTTCATCGGTGCCTTCCATCGCTTCGACCGCGACACAAGCGCGGTCGCGAATCACCACCGTTTGCCCTAAATCCAGTCCGGCAATCTGTCGCGCGATTTGACGGCCGTATTCCATGTCCGCGCGTTCGGATGCGTCCGGAGCGCGCGGGGTTAGCACGCCCGTTTGTGCCAGCAGCGCACCCAAGAAACGCGTGGAATCGACCAGCTCGATGCCTTCGTCTCCGAGCACGCGGGCTACGCCGCCGATCAGCGAATCCGTGTTTTTGGACGGGAGCGAAAGCAGCAGCTTGGCGAGCCGCCAGTCCGGACGAATCGCGCTGAAAATCTTGTTGTGCTTCACTTGCCCGGCCATCACTGCGCGTGTCACGCCTTCCTGGTGCAGCAAGTCGATGCCGCGGCTAAGTTCGCCGAGGCTGATCCAGTGCAGGCGCTTGGCCACCTGCGCCAGCGCGGGAGACGCCTCCTCGCGTATGGCGATCACCGCCATATCGATGCCGCGGCTGCGCGCACCTTCAAGAACCAAAAAAGGGAAGCTGCCGTTTCCGGCGATCAGTCCCCACCCGCCCGTCGTCTCATCGGCTGCCAAGCGCGACTCCTATTTCGTGAGCCCGCGCTCGGTGGTGGACTCGATGAAACGTATCAATGTTGAGACGTCGTCGGAATCGGCGAGGGTTCCACGCATTTTTTCGAGCGCCTGCGAGGTGTTTAGTTTAGAGCGGAGCAGATAACGAAACGCTTTTTCGATGACCTGAATGCGCTTGGGCGAAAAGCCGCGGCGCTCCAGTCCGACTCGGTTGATCCCGTAGCAGTGCGTATCGCGCGAGCTGACGATCAGCGAAAACGGCGGCACGTCTTGCGTAATGATGGTTCCGGCGCCGATGTAGGAATAGCAGCCGATGCGCGTGAACTGATGCACCAGCACGAAGGAGCTGAGCGTGGCGTAATCTTCCACTCGGCTGTGGCCAGCAAGCTGCGCGCCATTGATCAGCGTGACGTTGTCGCCGATGGTGCAGTCGTGACCGATATGCGCGTAGGCCATGATCAGGCCGCGACTGCCCATGCGCGTGGTGCCGTCGCCTTTCAGCGTGCCGCGGTGCACGGTGCAGAACTCGCGGAATTCGTTGGCATCGCCCACTTCGAGGCGCACTGGCTGGCCGGTGAACGTGTAATCCTGCGGATCGCCGCCGACGATGGAAAAGGAATGAAAATGATTGTCACGTCCGAATTTTGACGGGCCTTTCACGACGGCGTGTGGCTCCAGCACACAGCCATCGCCAAGTTCGACGTCATCACCGACCACCGCGCAAGCGGCCACTTTCACGCACTTGCCCAGCCGCGCGGAAGGCGAAACGATGGCCCGGGGATCGATTTCGCTCATTGCGCCTTCCCGGCGGTCTCTGCGGCCGGTGTTTTTTCCGTTTCCAGGTCAACCATTTTGCACATGAGCGTGGCTTCGGCGGCCATTTCGCCTTGGACGGTAGCGCGGCCCTGGAGCTTGCAGAAGCCGCTGCGCCAGGCGAGAACGTGCATTTCCACCCGCAGCTGATCGCCGGGAACTACCGGCCGGCGAAAGCGCGCGTTATCGATGGCCACGAAATAGAGAAGCTTCTTGTCGCGGTCGGCAACTTCCTGCAGCAACAGCAATCCCCCCGTCTGCGCCATGGACTCGATGATGAGAACGCCCGGCATGATCGGCTTACCCGGAAAATGTCCCTGGAAAAAGTTTTCGTTAATGGTGACGTTCTTAATTCCCACGATGCGCTTCCAACGTTCCATTTCTTCGATGCCGTCGATTAGGAGAAAAGGATAGCGGTGCGGCAGGATCTTTTGGATGTCGTTGATGTCGAGGAGCATGTTTGACCTCGTGCAGTGTGTTCTTTCGCCTAAGAGGATCAAGCAATTCTATACGAAATTTTGCGCGTGTGGGGAAGCCGCCGCCGATCAGGCACTGTCCTGCCTGGCATGATGATCGGATATTCTGCACGGGGACTTGCAACGGCGAGGCTATGTGCTTAGGCTCGATCGCATGAAAAACCAGCCAAAAGAGAAGCCGGAAGCCGTCGGGATTGCCGCAGCGAAAGATCTGCTGCGTATTTTGCGAAAGCGCGAGAAGGAAATGACCCAGATGCTGGGCAACTTCGTCCGCTGCGAATCGCCGACGCATCAGAAATCAGCGGTCGATCGCTTTGGACGGATGGTGGCGCAGGAATGGAAGCGTCGCGGAGCGAACGTGAGGGTGCTGCGCCAGCGTGAGTTCGGGGATCATCTGCGAGTGGAGATTTGGTTCGGCAAACGACGCCCGGCCAGGCAAATTTTGGTTTTGGGGCACCTTGACACTGTGTATCCGATGGGAACGCATGCGACTATGCCGTTTCGTGTGTCCGATGGACGAGCGTGGGGACCCGGCACTTTCGACATGAAGGGAGGGCTGACGATCGCTCTTTACGCTATCGATGTGCTAAAAGCAGCGGGAGCTGAACCGGCGAAGCGGTTCGTATTTTTCTGGAATTCGGACGAAGAAACGGGCAGCAAGACGTCCCGTCCCCACATCGAGCGCGAGGCGTTGCGCAGCGATGCGGTGCTAGTCCTCGAGCCAGCTGCCGGCCGCGAAGGCCGCGTAAAAACTGCGCGCAAGGGGGCGGGCTCGGCTGAGATCGTCGTGACTGGGCGCTCGGGACACGCCGGAATTGCTCCTCATCTTCCCGGCGCGGGCGTGAATGCCGTCCACGAACTGGCGCTGCAGATCGCGCGCTTGATGAAGATGAACAACCGGCGGCGCGGCATCACCGTGCAGGCGACGGTCGTGACCGGGGGCACCGTGTCCAACGTGATACCCGAGCACGCGCGCGCCAAGATCGACATTCGCCATGCGCATCTCGCGGACGTGCCGAAGATCAACCGTGCACTTCGCGAGTTGCGCCCGATCCTTGCGGGAGTGCGGATTGAGGTAAGCGGAGGCGTAAATCGTCCGCCGATGGAGCGCACCGCCAGCATCGAA
>Ga0307374_10012948_pt1 | contig 11617 bp, 9 predicted proteins | sample OX3MG_FD_202532 | JGI IMG/M metagenome (GOLD analysis project Ga0307374, IMG submission 202532) | Soil microbial communities from Risofladan, Vaasa, Finland - OX-3 | ecosystem: Environmental > Terrestrial > Soil > Coastal area > Acid sulfate soil | place: Finland: Risofladan, Vaasa | collected...
GCTCCGGTCTCCTGCTGCAGGGCGTTGATCACCTTGCCCTTCGGCCCGATCACCTCGCCGATCTTGTCGATCGGGATCTCCATGCTGACGATCTTCGGCGCGTTCGGCTTCACCTCGGCCGCCGGCTCGGCGATGGTCGCCGCGATGACGTCGAGGATGAGGATGCGCGCCTCGTAGGCCTGGCGGAGCGCCTGCGCGAGCACCTCGGCCGGCAGGCCGTCGATCTTCGTGTCGAGCTGGAGCGCGGTGACGAAGTCACGCGTGCCGGCGACCTTGAAGTCCATGTCGCCGAAGGCGTCCTCGGCCCCGAGGATGTCGGTGAGCGTCGTGTACTTGCCCTCGGCGTAGACGAGGCCCATCGCGATCCCGCCGACCGGCGCCTTGATCGGCACGCCGGCGTCCATCAGCGACAGGGTCGAGCCGCAGACCGAGGCCATCGAGGTCGACCCGTTCGAGGAGAGCACCTCGGAGACGAGGCGCAAGGTGTAGGGGAACTCGTCGTCCGGCGGGATGACCGGGAGCAGCGCCCGCTCGGCGAGCAGGCCGTGGCCGATCTCACGCCGCTTCGGGCCGCGCATGAAGCCGGTCTCGCCGGTCGAGTACGGCGGGAAGTTGTAGTGGTGCATGTAGCGCTTCGTCTCGTCGATGCCGATCGTGTCGAGGAGCTGGTTCATCCTCGGCATGCCGAGCGTCGTGATGTTGAGCACCTGGGTGTCGCCACGCTGGAACAGGCCGGAGCCGTGCGCCGTCGGGATCAGGCCGATCTCGGCCGAGAGCGGGCGGATGTCGGACGGCCCGCGGCCGTCGATCCGGACGCCCTCCTCGACGATGCGCCGGCGCACGACCTGCTTGGTGAACGAGCGGATCGCGGCGCGCACCTCGCGCTCGCGGACTTCGAACTCGGACGCGAGCGTGAGGAGGATCTCCTCGGTGGCGGCGTCGAGCGCGGCCGCGCGCTCGGCCTTCGTCGTGATGGCGTTGGCCTTGGTGATCAGGTCGGCGCCGACGGCGACGACACGCTCGTGGACCTCCGCGGCGTAGTCGACGAAGATCTCATAGGAGATGGTCGGCTTGGCGCCGGCCTCGGCGACGAGCTGGCGCTGGAGGGCGATCGACTCGCGGATCCAGGTCTTCGCCGCCTCGAGCCCGCCGGCGATGACCTCCTCGGTGACCTTCGGGGCGCCCGCCTCGTAGTACTGCCAGGCCTTCTCGGTGCCGCCGGCCTCGACCATCATGATCGCGATGTCGGCGTCGGGCGCCTCCGACAGGGCCCTGCCGGCGACGACGAGCTCGAACGTCGAGGCGTCGCCCTCCTGGTAGGTGGGGTGCGGGTTCCACACGCCGTCGGTCGAGTAGGCGACGCGTACCGCGCCGATCGGCCCCTCGAAGGGGATCCCCGACAGCATCAACGCCGCCGAGGCGCCGTTGATGGCGACGATGTCGTGGGGGTTCTCCTGGTCGGCGCCGAGGATCGTCCCGACGACGTGGACCTCGTTGCGGAAGCCCTCGGGGAACGAGGGGCGCAGCGGGCGGTCGATCAGGCGCGCCGTCAGCGTCGCCTGGTCGGTGGCGCGGCCCTCGCGCCGGAAGAACGAGCCGGGGATCTTCCCCGCGGCGTACATCCGCTCCTCGATGTCGACGGTCAGCGGGAAGAAGTCCTGGCCCTCCCGGACCCTACGGTTCGCCGTCGCCGTGACGAGGACGATGGTGTCCCCGATCCGGGCGACGACGGCCCCGTCGGCCTGGCCGGCGAGCTTGCCGGTGTCGAACGACAGGGTGCGGTCGGTCCCACTGATGGGCGCCGACACGGTGATGGCATCCGCCATGTCACTCCTCGGTGTTCATGGCACCCGCACCGGTCAGTTCCCAGTCGTCGGGCACCCGGTCGGGCCGAGGACCCGGCGACTGGCAGCTGACGCTGGCGAGCGCCGGTGGTTGTCGACGGGAGGCGCCCTACCCCGGCCTTCGGGGTGCGCACCGCGCCGTCCTATGTGCGCCGGGCGACGCGCTGCGTGCCCGGCACCCTCCGCCCGCCGGTGCCTCCCGGCCGGTCGACGGGCGCCCGTCGGCTAGCGGCGGATCCCGAGCCTCGCGATGAGGTCGCGGTAGCGCCCGACGTCGTTCGCCCGCACGTAGTCGAGCAGGCGGCGGCGGCGGCCGATCAGCTTCATGAGCCCGCGGCGGGTGTGGTGGTCGCCGCGGTGGAGCTTCAGGTGCTCGGTGAGGTGGTTGATCCGCTCCGTGAGGATGGCAACCTGGACCTCGGGCGAGCCGGTGTCCGTCTCATGGAGCCGGTACTGGGTGATCGTCGCCGTCTTGTCGGGCATGCAGAACGCAGACCTTCGCTGATCTCGTGCGCCAGCCGGTCGGACGACTGTCCGAGCAGCCGGAGGGCGGATCCGGCGGGGCGGCTGCCCGCGCCGGGACGGCCAGGGGCCGACATGGACATCGTAGCAGCCCGCCGCCGTTTCGGGCCCTCCCGGTGCTCGCGCCCAGCGCCGGGGCGGTCCGGTCGCTCAGTAGCGCCAGGGGTCGACCTCGACGCGCACCCCAGGGACCGGCCGCCCGGCCGCCTCCAGCGCGTCGGCGAGCGCCGCGGCGTCACGGGCACGCACGAGGTAGCGGTCCGGGCCGAGGGCGGCGCTCTCCACGGCCGCCCCGCCCGGACCGACACGCTGCGCCGCGAGCCCCGCGATGAGCTCGGCCGCCCCCTCGCCCGACACGAGCGCGAGGGCGCGTGCCGGCGGGAGCCGCAGCGCCTCGCGTCGCTCCCGCTCGGGGCGCGCGACGAGATCGGGGTCGCCGCGGAGCGCGGCCAGCACGACCTCGTGGTCGGCGAGGCGCGTCTGGACGGCCACGAGACCGGTCCGCCTGCCTTCGGCCCGGCGGCCCCCGACCAGGCGCGAGGCCTGGGCCAGGAGCGCGAGCGCCTGCTCTGCGGCGCGAAGGCGCGGCGCCAGCAGCTCCTGGTCGAAGTCGAGGAAGACGACGGCGGAGGCACGGGGGGCCCGGTGGAGGACCGCCTCGGTCCCGACGAGCACCGGCGCCCCGGGCAGCGCCTCGCCGCGCGCGGCCGGGCCGCTCACCTCGGCGACCTCCTCGCCGGTGAGGGCGGCGAGCTCCTCGGCCGCCCGCTGCACCCCCACCCGGAGCAGCTTCAGGCGCGACGACCCGCACGAAGCGCACACGAGCGGCCGCCCGGCACCGCAGCGCGGGCACTCGAGCCGGCCGGCCTCGCCCGGCGCGGGGCGCTCACGCTGCGCCAGCGCCGCGCCGCAGGTCTCGCAGCGCGCGAGCTCCCCGCAGGCCCCGCAGGCGAGCAGGCGGGCCCTGCCGGTCCGGTTCAGCACGCAGATCACCTGGCGCGCCGGCTCCTCGGCCCTGGCGGCGCGCACGAGCGGGGCGAGTCGCTCCGAGTAGAGACCGGAGCGGGGGTCGTCCCGCCTGCGGTCGAGCACCTCGAGCGGCGCCCAGCCGGCGCGCTCCGCGGCGCGGGGCAGCGCCACCACCTCGCCCCAGTCGAGCTGCTCGAGGCTCGGGCAGGCGCTCGCGAGCAGGCAGGGCGCCCCGGCCCGGGCGGCCCGCTCGGCGGCGAGGACCCAGGCGTTCCAGGTCGGGGCGCGCGTCTCGACGAGCGCCTCGGCGTGGGCGTCGAGCACGACGACCCCCCCGAGCCCCCGTACCGGGGCGAGGGCGGCGGCCCGGGTGCCGACGACGACCGGAGCACCGGCGGCCGCCTGCGCCCAGCCGTCGGGCTGGAGGGCGACACCGTGGCCCTTCGCGGCCAGCCGGCGTGTCAGGGTCTCCGCGTCGCGCCGCTCGGGGACGAGCACCAGCACCGCCCCGCGCCCGGACAGCTCGGCGAGGGCCGTCTCGACGAGGGCGAGACGCGAGCCCGCGGGGGGGAGGCGGATGACCGAGCGCGGGCGGCCGAGCGCGAGGCGCGTCGCCTCCGCCACGGCGGCGCCGGCACCGCCGGCCACCTCGGGGGGAGCTGCCGCCCGGGCCCCGCCTCGTGGCGGCGCCGCGGGCAGCGCCGTCACGAGCCGGGGCGCCGAGGCCGCGACGAGGAAAGGGCGCAGCCGCCCCGCGTAGCGCCACGCGCCGAAGCGCGCGAGCGCGACGACGTCGGGCGCGGGACCGATCGAGACGACCTCCAGCACGGCGCGAAGCGTCACCCCGGCCGGTGGCGGCGCGTCGAGGCCCACGACCCAGCCCCGGACCCGCCGGCCGTGGAGCGGGACGCGCACCACGGTGCCGAGTCCGACCTCGAAGGCCAGCGCGCCCGGGAGCTCGTAGTCGAAGACGCGGTCGACGCCACTCACGTCGGGGAGCACCGAGACGGTGCGGGACCGCCCTCCGCTGGCCCCGTTGCCGGTCGGCGCCGCGTCCGCCCGACCGGCCGCCGGGCCGCGGCCTGTCGCCGTCACCCGCCGGTCAGCGGTCGCGAGCGCGCCAGCGCACGACGATGTCGAGGATCGCCTCGGCGACCGCCGGCTTCGGCCCGAGCGGCACGTCGGTGCGCCCGCCGGAGCGGTCGAGGACCGTCACGGCGTTCGTGTCGCGCCCGAAGCCCGCGCCGGGCTGGCTGACGTCGTTCACCACCACCAGGTCGAGCCCCTTCGCGCTGAGCTTCTCCCGGCCCCGCTCGAGGGCCTCGCCGGTCTCGGCGGCGAAGCCGACGAGCACCTGGCCCGGCCGGCGGCGGCGCCCGAGCTCCGCGAGGACGTCCTCGGTCGGCTCGAGCACGATCTCGGGGACCCCGTCGCGCTTCTTCAGCTTCCCGGCCGCGGGGGACCTCGGGCGGAAGTCCGCCACGGCCGCCGCCATCACGACGACGTCGGCCGCCGCCGCGCGTCGGAGGACGGCCGCGGCCATCTCCGCCGCCGTCTCCACCGCGACGGCCTCGACGCCCGGCGGGGGGGCGAGCTCGGAGGCCGTGACGAGGTCGACCTCGGCGCCCCGCCCGGCCGCGGCCGCGGCCAGGGCGTGGCCCTGGGTGCCGGTGGAGCGGTTGGCGAGGTAGCGGACGGGGTCGAGCGGCTCGCGGGTCCCGCCGGCGGTCACGAGGACGCGCACGCCGGCGAGATCGCCCCGGCGTGCCCTGGCCGCGGCGAGGACGCCCGCCGCCGCCGCGACGACGGTCGCCGGCTCGGCGAGGCGCCCCTCGCCGACGTCGCCGCCGGCGAGGCGCCCGGCCTCCGGCGGCACCACGACCACGCCACGGCGCACCAGCGTGGCCAGGTTCTCCCGGACGGCGGGGTGCTGCCACATCTCCGTGTGCATCGCGGGGCAGACCACGACGGGCGCCGCCGTCGCGAGCAGCGTCGCACCGAGGAGGTCGTGCGCGATGCCGCCGGCGTACTCGCCGATCGTCCGGGCGGTCGCCGGCGCGACGAGAACGAGGTCGGCGCGCCGGCCGAGACGGGTGTGCGGGATCGGGTCGTCGCCACCGAACAGCTCGGTCCGCGCGACCTCCGACGCGAGCGCCGAGAACGTCGCCGTTCCGATGAAGCGCGTCGCCGCCTCGGTCAGCACGGGGGCCACGTGGGCGCCCGCGTCGACCAGCCGGCGGCAGATGTCGACGGCCTTGTAGGCGGCGATGCCACCGGTCACGCCGAGGACGACGAACGCGCCGGCGAGCGCGCCGAGCCCGTCGGCCCCCGGACGGTCGGCGTCGCCGACGCCGGTCAGCGCCACCCCCGGACGGAGCGCCTCAGGTGCGCCGCCCTCACCCGCCGGGCCGTCCCTGACGGCGCCGGGTCCCGGCTACTCGGCCGGCGCGTCCCCGGCGGCCCCGGGGGCACCCGCGGCGTCGTCGGAGCCGTCCACGATCTCGAGGCCGACAGCGCCCTCGACGGCTTCGGCACCCTCGTCGCCCTCCTCGACCGGCTCGGCGGGGTAGCCGGCGCGCACCTTGGACGCCGCGATCTCCTCGAGGGCGATCGAGAGGGGCTTGCGCGCCACCGAGGTCACCTGGGGCGGAACGATGGCGCCGAGACCCTCGCCGAGCTGGTTGAAGTAGGAGTTGATCTGGCGGCCGCGCTTGGAGGCCAGGGTGACGAGGGTGAACTTCGAGTCCACCTTGTCGAGGAGGTCCTCGATGGGCGGGTAGATCATCGTGCTACGCGGCTCTGCCATCGGATTCTCCTGTCGGCGTGCAACGGCCCGCTGCCGGGACCCTCGGCAGCACAGCGCGGCCCGATCAGCCGGCCGCTGCCCGCGGCTTACTGCGAGCCGCGCTGGCGGCCTGACTCAACTATAGCGGCGAGCTCGTCGGCAGCCCGCTCGACGTCGTCGTTCACGACGACGGCGTCGGCGATCTCCCGGCCGAGCTCGAGCTCGCGCTGGCCGAGCTCGAGCCGACGGAGCACGTGCGCCTCCGAGTCGCCCCTGCCACGCAGGCGGGCTTCCTGCTCGTCAACCGACGGCGGGACGAGGAGCACGCACAGGACGTCGTCGACGCCCCGGGCGAGGACCTGCTGCGCGCCCTGGACGTCGATCTCGAGCACGACGTCGTGGCCCGGCGGGGCTTCGGGGATCGGCGTCCCGTAGTACTCGCCGAGCACAGTGGCCCACTCGAGGAAGCCGCCAGCCTTGGCATGGAGGATGAACTCTTCTCGGTCGACGAAGCTGTACGCGTCCTCGCGCTCGCCGGGCCTGCGTGGCCGGGTGGTCCACGACCGCGACAACCACAGCCGCGGATCGCGCTCCACGAGACGGCGGATCACCGTCCCCTTGCCGGCCCCGCCAGGGCCGAAGACGACGAGGATCAGGGCCGCTCGACGGCCTCGAGCAGGGAGTCGCGCTGCTTCGCGCCAAGTCCCTGGAGGCGGCGCGTCTCGCTGATGCCGACGTGCTCCATGAGGCGACGGGCCTTGACCTTCCCCGTACCGGGGAGGGACTCGAGCACCGCGAGGACCTTCATCTTGCCGACGGTCTCGTCGTTGTCCGCCTTGTCGAGGAGGTCCTTCAGACTGACGCGCCCGGTCTTGAGGTGGTCCTTCAGCTCGGCGCGGGCCTTGCGCGCCTTGGCGGCCTTCTCGAGCGCAGCCCTGCGCTGTTCTGGGGTGAGGCTGGGAGGTTGGGGCATGAGCCGGTACGATAGCGCGGCAGTTCACGGCGCACCACGCTTCCCGGCGACGCCCGTCGCGACCTCCTTGGCGGGGAGCCGTTCCCTTTGCCACCGGCACGGGGCGTCGGACGAGTCGGCCGCCAGGGAGGGGCCCGCAGATGACAGACATTCAGGGCGGGGCGGCGCCGGGCGCGGTGCTCGAGGTGGTCGGGCTCCGCACCGAGTTCCACCTCCGCCACTCGACCGTGCACGCCGTCGACGGCGTCAGCTTCAGCGTGGCGGCGGGCGAGTGCGTCGGGCTCGTCGGTGAGTCGGGATGCGGCAAGTCGACCACCGGCCTGTCGGTGATGAAGCTCCTGCCGAACGTCGGTCACGTCACCGCCGGGCAGATGCGCCTCCTCGGCCGGGACCTCGTGCCGCTCTCCGAGCGCGAGATGCAACAGGTTCGCGGCAACGACGTCGCGATGATCTTCCAGGACCCGATGACGTCGCTCAACCCGACGTGGACGATCGGCCGCCAGATCGCCGAAGGGGTCCGGCTCCACCGCGACGTCTCCAAGCGCGAGGCGCAAGATCGCGCCCTCGAGGTCCTCGAGCTCGTCGGGATGCCCCGGCCCGCGGAGCGCATCGACTACTACCCGCACCAGCTCTCCGGCGGTCTCCGCCAGCGGGTGATGATCGCCATGGCGCTCGCCTGCGAGCCGACGCTCCTCATCGCCGACGAGCCGACGACGGCGCTCGACGTGACGATCCAGGCGCAGATCCTCGACCTGATCGACGAGCTGCGCGAGCGCCTGCGCATGGCGGTGGTCCTCATCACCCACGACATGGGCGTGATCGCGGCGCGCACCAGCCGCGTGATGGTGATGTACGCCGGCAAGATCGTCGAGGCCGCCAGCACCGACGAGCTGTTCACCTCGATGCGCCACCCGTACGCCGAGGCGCTCCTCAACTCGATCCCCCGCCTCGACCAGGACCGCTCGAAGCCCCTCTTCAGCATCCCCGGCCTGCCACCGGACCTGTCGAGCACGGTCAAGGCCTGCCGGTTCGCGCCGCGCTGCCGCTATGCCTCGGAGCGGTGCAGGACCGAGGAGCCGCTCCTCGCCCCCGACGCGAGCGGGGAGCGAGCGGGGGTCGGCGAGGGCGCCGGCGACGCCTGGGCCCTCGCCCACCCGGGCACCGCCGAGCACGTCTACGCGTGCTTCCATCCCGTGTCCGGGCCGCAAGCCGAGCCGAAGACCGGCGCCGCCGCCGCGACGCCGGACGACGTCGGCCTCGCATTGCCCGCGGAGGTCGCCAAACCGGCGGCGAGGCTCGACGAGCTGACCACGCGCGCGGTGGTGCTTCGCGTCGAGAACCTCGTGAAGGAGTACCCGGTGACCTCCGGGGCCATCATGCAGCGCAGGCTCGGCAGCGTGAAGGCGGTCTCCGACGTCTCCTTCGAGGTGCACGAGGGCGAGACGTTCGGGCTCGTCGGCGAGTCCGGCTGCGGCAAGACCACGATCGGCCGTCTCGCCGTGGCGCTCGAGCGACCGAGCGGCGGCTCCGTCTCGTTCGAGGACACCGATCTCGCCTCGCTGAAGGGCGCCGACCTTCGGCGGCGCCGGCGCGATCTCCAGCTGATGTTCCAGGACCCCTACGCGTCCCTCGACCCGCGGATGCGGGTGGGCACGATCGTGCGCGAGCCGCTCGTCGTGCAGGGGATCGGCTCCGGCGACGGGCAGCGGTCGCGCGTCGCCGAGCTGCTCGTCGAGGTGGGCCTCTCGCCGAAGGCGGCGGAGCTCTACCCGCACGAGTTCTCCGGCGGGCAGCGCCAGCGGATCGGGCTGGCACGTGCGCTCGCGTTGAACCCGAAGCTGATCGTCGCCGACGAGCCCGTCTCGGCGCTCGACGTCTCGATCCAGGCGCAGATCCTGAACCTGATGCGCACCCTGCAGGAGCGCCACGGGCTCACCTATGTCGTCATCTCGCACGACCTCGCGGTCGTGAAGTACCTCGCCGACGTGATCGGCGTGATGTACCTCGGCAAGCTCGTGGAGCAGGGGCCGGCCGAAGAGCTCTACGCCCGGGCCGCCCACCCCTACACGCGGGGGCTGATCGACACGATCCCGGCGCCGGATCCCGTGACCGCCCGCGCGCGCAAGCACGCCGCGGTGCGCGGCGAGCTGCCGAGCGCCATCAACCCGCCGAGCGGCTGCCGCTTCCGGACCCGCTGCCCCTTCGCGCAGGAGCGCTGCGCCGAAGAGGAGCCGGCGCTTCGCGTCTTCGGCCCCGGTCACGTCGCCGCATGCCACTTCCCGCTGCAGACCCCGGTGCCCGAGGAGAGCGCGGGGATGGCCGCGGCGCAGCGCTGACCGGCCCACGCCGGCGCGACACCCGCCGGCCGGGGCGGTGCGAAGGGTTCAGCGGCGCTGGAGCCGCACCTCGAACGCGTCCCGCAGGGCGTCGCCGATGAAGTTGAGCGCGACGACGACGAGGACGATGGCGATGGCCGTCGGGTAGATCTCCCACCAGTAGCCGTCGAGGGCGTAGTTCACGCCGTTCGAAAGCATCGACCCCCAGTCGGTCTGCGGCGCCGGTACGCCGAGGCCGAGGAAGCCGAGGGCCGCGAGGAGCAAGATGGCGTCCGCGACCTGGAAGGTCGCGTTGACGATGATCGTGCCGATCGTGTTCGGGATGATGTGGCGCACGACGATCCTCCGGCTGCTGCCACCCATCACCCGGACCGCTTGGACGAACTCGCGGACGCGAAGCACCAACGTCTCGCCGCGCACGAGGCGCGCCGGGACGAGCCAGGCCGTCATTCCGATGATGAAGATCAACAACGTCAGCGAGGTCTGGAAGATCACCGCGAGCGTGATGAGCAGGAAGATCAACGGCACGGAGAGCAGCGTGTCGACGATGCGCATCATCAGCGCGTCGACCCAGCCGCCGAAGAAGCCCGAGATCGCCCCCCACAGCACGCCGAGCACCGTCGCGATCGCAGCGGCGGCGAAGCCGACCTCGAGGGAGACCTGGCCGCCGAACATGACGCGACCGAGGATGTCGAAGCCGTTGGCATCGGTCCCGAGCGGGTTGGTGGCGTTCGGCGCCGAGTTCTGGGTCGAGTTGAGCAGCGCCTCTTGGGCGTTGGTCTGGTTCGTGTGGTAGAAGAGCGGCCCGAGGAAGCAGAACAGCACCATCAGGACGACGAGGGCTGCGCCGACCACCGCGAGCTTGTTCTCGGCGAAGACCCGGAGGAGCTGGCGAGTCAGGCTCCCCGTTGAGGTTGCCTCCCCGCCGGAGGGCACGACGTTCCCGCCGTCCGCCGCCGGGCCGGCCAGGACGTCGAGGGTCTCGGGGGAGACGGACTCCGCCTCGTTCAGGGTCGACATCTGCTCGTCTCCCCCCGCTCAGCGCGAGCCATAGCGGACCCTCGGGTCGACGACGGCGTAGAGCAGGTCGGCGGCGAAGGAGCCGACGACCGTGGCGATCGTCGCGACGAACGTCGTCCCGAGCAGCAGCGGGACGTCGGTGTTCTGGGCGGCCTGGGTGGTGAGCAGCCCCATCCCCGGGTAGTTGAAGACGGTCTCGGTGATCACCGCCCCCCCGACGATGGTCGGGATGGACAGGCCGAGGAGCGTGATGATCGGGATCAGGGCGTTGCGCAGCGCGTGGAGGAAGAGGACCCGCCGCGGGCTCGCGCCCTTGGCGCGGGCCGTGCGGATGTAGTCCTCGGTCAGCGCCTCCATCATCGACGAGCGCATGTAGCGGCTGAACGAGGCGATGGTGATCGCCGCCAGCGTGAGCACGGGGAGCACCAGGGCCCGGGGGTCCGCGAGGATGCCGCCGACCGTCGTCGCCGAGGGCGCCGAGACCGAGAACCAGTGCAGGTCGATGGCGAAGTAGAGGATGAGGAACTGGCCGAGCAGGAACGCCGGCATGGCGTAGAAGAGGAACGAGGCGCCCGTCAGCACGTAGTCGACCGGCCGGTTGCGCCGCACGACCTGCAAGATCCCGAGCGGCACGGCCACGATCACCGAGAGCACGGTGGACATGCCGACGAGGACCAGGGTCTTCGTGAGATGGCTCGAGATGAGCGCCTTGACGGTCTGGTTGTTCTTGTAGGAGTAACCGAGGTTGAAGTGCAGGACCAGGCCCTTCACGTACTGGTAGAACTGGTCCCACAGCGGCAGGTTGTAGCCGTTCGCCTGGTTGAACTGGCGGATCTGGAAGGGGAGCGCCCGCGGCCCGAGCGCCGCGCGCGCGGCGCCGCCCGGGATCAGGTGTGAGAGCAGGAAGACGAGCAGGGTGACGCCGATCAGGACGACGAACGCCTGCACGATCCTGCGGATGATGTAGCCGAACGTGGTCAGCCCTCCCGCTGCGAGTCAACCGTGCGTCGCACGCCCCGTCCCATTCCCCGGACCGTAGTCCTTCCGCCCTGATCGGCGCGCGCCGAGCAGGCCAGCGCCTCCGGCCCCGGGACGAGCGTTGAGGGGCTCTCCCGGCGCCGGAGGCGCATTCTGACCTGTGGAGGTCGGCGATCCCGCCGCGGCGCTA
>Ga0307374_10012949_pt1 | contig 11617 bp, 11 predicted proteins | sample OX3MG_FD_202532 | JGI IMG/M metagenome (GOLD analysis project Ga0307374, IMG submission 202532) | Soil microbial communities from Risofladan, Vaasa, Finland - OX-3 | ecosystem: Environmental > Terrestrial > Soil > Coastal area > Acid sulfate soil | place: Finland: Risofladan, Vaasa | collected...
CCGATGACGTTGCCGTCCTTGCCCTCAGCCGCGATGGTTCCCGAGACGTGGGTCCCGTGGCCATCGTCATCCATGAAGTTGCCGTTGTTGGCGATGAAGTTCCATCCGCCTTTGACGTTATCCTTGAGATCGGGGTGGTTGTAATCGATGCCCGTGTCGATGACGCACACTTTGACGCCCTTGCCCTCGGTCTTGGTCCAAGCGGCGGGGACGTTTAGGCGTTTCAAGCCCCAGGTCAGATACGGACCGGACTCCTCCTTCACCGCTCCAGGCACCGCCACCGGGTGGGCACTGCGCAGCGGCTTGACGCTGATGTCGTTAAACGGCATTTGGGCGAAACTGGGAGAGACGTCCCTGAGCCAGTTGATCTTGGGATCGGCGTCAACCCGGAGAACGCCGGGCATGCCGCGCAGACTGGCTTGAAGGGCATGAACCTGCCCGTGCGGGGCTTCGACCACCACGGCGTCGATGAGCGGCAGTTGCCGGACCACAGCGGCTCCGGTCATCTGCGCGATGCTGACGCGATCCGCGGCCGCGATACCGGAATTAAAAACCACGATGCTGCGCTCGGGCTGGCTTTGCGTCGCGGCGGCCCTAATCGGCGCCGTAAAAGCGAAAAAGATTCCCGACGCGGCGACTAGGATGGTCAACGGCCCCGTCATCATACGGCCGAATGTTTTCTTCATTCGTTTCCCCTCCGTGCCTTCATCGCGTCCGCACTTCGACGCGGGGGGATTCTAGCATAGTCCGAGCCAAAAGACCTACCGGAGGCTAGGACTTTCGGCACCACCTGCGGCAAGAATGCGCCGGTTCGGTTTAAAAGAAGCTCAGGAATCGGCCTTCGTATTCGGAAAAGAGCCCGTACTTGCGCAGTTTACGCCCCAAGAGATCCAGCACGGAACGGTCGGAGGCTGCGGACAAAAACAAGGCTTCGATTTCGCGTCTATTCCTAGCCTCATCGGCTTCGCCGGGATTAAACAGACCCCGGCGGTCGAGATCTCGGACATTGACCGGGAAAGAGCGCATGGATTCGTCAAGGGAAAATTTCATCAGCGCCAGGGACCACGCGGCGTCCGGGCAGGAGATGAGCGCTTTGGACCCGGCGCTTTCTCCTTCAATTTCCCCGCGAATCCGCCCAGTCACTAAAGGCGGCGCTTCGGAAATGACCTGTGTGCTCATGTCGTTGTTCTTAAAGTTGTACTCCAGCGCCCTAAGGGCGGCGCTGTAACGGCCGGAAATCCACTCGGAAAACTCCTTAGCCTCCTCGCCAAAGCCGCTAAACCGTTCGCTCAAAGACTCCGGAGTCAGGATTTTCGGCTTTTCCGACAAAACCCGACCGTAGCGCAGACGAGTCCTATCCTTCATCTCTTCAATTGGAGACACTAAGTAATAATCGATGGAAGTCGCGCCGAAAGTAGCCAAGGCGTGCTTGGGCTGGCAAATCACGTCGGTTTGCCGCAAAAACTTCTCAATCGCCCCTTTTTCCATAACCTATCCTCTAATAATAGTATAGCATCCGTCTTTCATAACCGAGGCATTTCCATTGATTTTTGGCGCGAACCGGCTATACTAATCGCCGATGACGATTGCGCTGCTGCCTCTTATTGCGGTTCTAGGAAAATCTCCTGTTTGGGCAGGACAGGATTCCGGCTTATCCGAAGCTTTCTCCAAGATCAGTTCTGAAATAAAACGCGTGCCGGCGAACTCCGGGATATCTAAAGCCGCAAACCGCACGCAGCATTTCATCGGTCCAGGCGGCCTTATCCGACTGGATGTCTTCGTCTGCGCCGGCTCCGGAATCAGTGATTCCACCGTGACGAAGGACATCGAGAGAGCGAACAAGGCTCTGAGCCAGTGCGGGCTTAAAGTCGTCGCGCCCGCCGCGCCGTACCCAAGATTCTCTCTCCTGAATGGACGTTGCGACCTGAAGACAGGTGAAGACTCGCCCCAACTATCCGATCAAGAGCGGGAACTCGTTTCAAAATATCACGACGGCCGCAGCGGAGTTTTGACCGCCTTCTACCTGTCCTGGGATTCAGAAAGCCCAAACGAAGCCGGGACCTCTCTGCCCTCCGACTATCTCGATGAAGTTAAAATCTCGGAAAGCGCCTCTTTCCTCAAACGAGCCGTGGGTGCCTGCTTCATTTTCCAGGAAGCGCGGGACGCGATGGCAAACGCGAATTATACGCTGCCGCACGAAATGGTCCATATCTTGACCGAGAGCTCCACCCACCTCCACGATCCCAAAGATTCGAGGAACCTGATGTATCGGCCCGCAGGATACGCTTCGCCCGATTCCGTTCAGGGAGACGCCCTCACCCGCGCCCAGTGCGCGCGAATTTGGAAGGTTTCCGGGCAGCCGTGACGCCGCGCTGAGTTTGATCCGGGCCGCCGGCAGAGGTATACTTCCCCCATCATGATTTCTGGAAAGCCGCGATGAATGTTATTGCCGTCCTTCCGGCCTATAACGCGGAAAAAACGCTTGAAAAGACAGTCCGCGACATTCCCGCGGGAACAGTCTCTGAAATTATCCTGGTGGATGACGCCTCCAAAGACAGGACCGCGGTTCTCGCCCGCAGCCTGGGCCTGACCGTCATCGTGCGCGACAAGAACGGAGGCTACGGCGCCAACCAAAAGACCTGCTACGGCGAGGCCCTGCGCCGCGGCGCGGACATCGTCATCATGATCCATCCCGACTACCAGTACGACGCGCGCTTGGCGCCCATCATGTCCCGGATTATCGCCTCCGGCATCTGCGACGTGGTGATGGGAAACCGCATCCGCACGCGCGCGGAAGCGCTGGCCGGCGGAATGCCGCCCTACAAATATCTCTTTAACCGCCTGCTGACCGTTATGGAAAACCTCCTGACCGGGCAGAATCTGGGCGAATGGCACTCGGGCCTGCGGGCCTACTCGCGCCGCGTGCTGGAAACCATCCGCTGGGAGGAAAATTCCGACGATTTTGTATTTGATCAGCAATTTCTCCTGCAAGCCTCGGCCTGCGGGTTTAAGATCGGGGACGTGCCGGTTTCCACACGCTATTTCCCTGAAGCTTCCTCCATCAACTTCCGCAGAAGCGTAGTTTATGGCCTCTCTGCCCTTCTAGTCTTGTCCCAGTACCTTCTTTGCCGTATGGGAGCCCTCCGCCTCAAGCGCTTCTCGCCGAAATCATGACTCGCTGGCCTCAAGTAGCGGCCTTCCTGAGCCTGGTTTTCAGCCTAGCCGTCCTCGCGGGATTCTGGCGCCCCTTTTACGGCGCGGCCTTGGCGGGCGTGGAAATTTCGGTTTTCGCGCTCATCGCGACCGGCGCGGGCCGAGTCGTTCTCTCCGGCCTCGGCCTCTCCGACATCAGTGAATCGCAAAAAACTCTTATCGGCGCGACTCTGGGGCTGGGCGTCCTGAGTCTTTCCATCTTCGCCTTGACCGCCGGGCATCTTCTGCGAGGATGGACCGTTTCGCTGGCCCTAGCCTTCTTCTGGATTTTTGGGTGGACCGAGATGCGCGCGGCGCTATCATCTCTTTCTTCCAACCGCAATCTGCTCAAGGAGCGCCCGCTGGCCGCGGCGGGGCTCGTCGCGCTCCTAGGCCTGGTCTTTCTGGCCTGCCTCGTTCCACCCCACCAGTATGACGAGTTGGTCTACCACTTGGCTCTGCCCCAAGCCTACATCCGCACTGGCTCTTTTACCGGAGCCGCAAGCCCCGTCTATTCGCGCTTCCCGCAAAACGGCGAAATGCTTTTTGCCATGGCTTTGCTCATGAACTCTGGCATTCTCGCCCACCTGTTCATGTGGCTGGCACTCGCGCTTTCCGCTTGGTGGATTTTTGAGATGGGGAAGCTCGAGGCGCCCCTCTCCTGCGTTCTCATCGCCTGCCTGCTCCTGCTCGGCCACCCTGCGGCCATGCTTTTGTCCTCGGCGGCCTACGTGGATCCCTTGGCCATGCTCTGGATTACGGCCGCGGCGCTGTGCTTCCTGCGTTGGAACGAAATCGGGGCGGCACGGTCGAGCGCGCGCGGCTGGCTCCTGCTCTCTGGAACTTTCACGGGCCTGGCTCTGGGCACACGCTACTACGCCGGAGCCGCCGCCGGAATTTTCGGCGCGGCGCTGCTCTGGAAAGCCGCGATCAAAAATGAAGAGCGAGGCGCCAAATTCGCGGATTTTACGGTTTATTTTCTGGCTACAACCGTCTTGGCGTTGCCTTGGCTTATTAAAAATTTCTTAAACTGCGGCGACCCCTTTTTCCCTTTCTTTGCCGAGATATTCTCCCTTAAAAACCCGTTGGACGCGCAGGCTGCGGGTGCCTACTTCCGAGTTCTTGGCCAATACCAACATGCAGGAAGAGAACTTAAGGACGCGGTTCTATTTCTCCCGCGCTTAATTCGCGGAAGCGGAGCCTTTGGAGGCGGCATGGACGTTATCGGCGCTCTGGGCTGGCCCCTGGTGATATGGTTTTTCCCGCTGGGCGCATGGGTATGGCGAAAAAACAAGTTTTGGCGCGGGCTATGGTGGTTCTGCGCCGCTTATGGAGCTATCTGGTTTTGCACGGCCTCGGCTCTACGTTTCTTGGTCGCGATTCTGCCCCTGCTCTGCCTCGTGGCGGCCGCCGGCATCCACGGCACATGGAAATCCGCCTCCAAGACAGGCCGGGGCGTCCTGGCCTCGTCGGTCAGTCTTCTGGCTGCCGGCAATATTTTTCTGTTTTTTTTCGTGCAGTTGGGAGTCTTTGGAAGCGCGGGAGTCCTTCTCGGCGCGCAGAATCGGGAGGCCTTTCTCTCCAGCCGCTTGGCTTACTATCCTTGCGCGGCTTACGTCTCCGCTCATTCGAAGCAAAATGATAAGATTTTGCTCGTGGGAGAGCAGCGCAGCTATTACGTCCGCCCGGCCCATGTCGCCTCGACGATTTACGGGCCGAATCCCTACGTCACCCTGGCAAACGAAGCTGAAAACCCCTTAACCCTCGCCGAGCAAATAAAAGAACAGGGATTTTCCACCCTACTCGTGGTTCCGGAGGAATCACGCCGCCTAGGCGCAAGCCTAGGAGCTCTATCCGCGCGCGGTAGGATGAATCTAGCGGGGCTTTCCCGCTTTCTGACTCCTCTTTTTCACGCCCCCGGCTGCGCCGTCATGGCGCTCCGCATGCCGGCAGGCTCCGGCCGGTAGGCATGGAAGCGGCGCTTTCTCATTGGGAACTCTACGCGGGCGCAGGCGCGCTAGCGGCCGCGATTTCGTTTCTTCTGACTCCAGCAGTCCGCACTGCGGCGGTCAAACTCGGATGGTTCGATACCCCATCCTCCCGGCTCAAGACCCATAAAATAGCCACTCCGGCGCTGGGCGGTGTCGCCATCTATTGCGCCTTCGCCGCCACCCTTATTTTTCTGCGCTACGAAACGCAATTTCCAACCGGCACGCTCAGAAGCCTGCGCGGACTGCTTATCGGCGGCACCCTTGTTTTCCTTCTTGGGCTCATCGACGATCTTAAAAAACCGAGCGGCCTGGGATTCAAGACAAAATTCGTAATCCAAGCCGCCGCAGGCGCCGTGCTCCTGGCCTTCGGCTTTCGCATCCACTTCATCAAGCCCGATTACCTGGCCGAGTCGCTCACGCTCGTGTGGATCGTGGGCATTACCAATGCCTTTAACATCATCGACATCATGGACGGATTAAGCGCCAGCCAGGCGGCGATTTCGGCGCTGGCCTTCCTTCTCATCTCCCTCCCACGCAACGAATTCTACGTCAATTTCGCTTCCGCGGCGCTGGCGGGCGCCGCCGCCGGCTTCCTCCCGTGGAATTTTTCGTCCAAGCGCAAGATTTTCATGGGTGACTGCGGAAGCCTCCTCGCGGGCTTCCTCCTGGCGGGCATTTCATTGGGAACGCACTACAGTAAGGTCAACAATCTGGGCGTTTACGCCCCCATCATCATTCTACTGGTGCCCATGTATGACACGCTCTTCGTCATGGCCTTGCGCATCAGGCAGGGCCTGTCTCCGTTTCTTGGCTCCAACGATCATTTCGCCTTGCGGCTCGAGCGCATGGGCTATTCGCGCCGCCGAATTGTCGCGATGGCAGCCGGCGCCGCGGCCGTTCTGGGAGTCTGCGCGTTTCTGGCGACCGCGCTTAAAGAAACCTGGGCTTTTTGCCTCTATCTGATGCTGGCGGCGGAAATTCTCATGCTCAGCCGGGCGCTGGCGCGCGTGGCCATGCGCGAATAAGCCCATGCCTCTGAAAACAGACGTGCTCATTTTGGGCGGCGGCTTGGCCGGCCTCTCGACCGCTTACCATCTAAATGCCCTGTCGGCCGCGGATTCTCTCATCGTGGAGAAAAACGCCTCGCCCGGCGGTACCGCCGGCTCCACCGTCAAAGACGGGTTCACGTTCGATCAGACCGGACACCTGCTCCATCTTCACGATCCCTACGGGCAACGCCTCATCGAGTCGCTTCTCGCTGATAACTTGCGCGTACTCCAACGCTCATCTTGGATTTATTCCCATGGCGCCTACACCCGCTACCCTTTCCAGGCCAACACGCACGGGCTTCCGGAACGCGTCGCGGATGACTGCGCCGTCGAGTTCCTCAAAACTATCCACAGGCCCCGAGCCGCGGCGGAGCATGCGTCCTTCAAGGACTGGTCCCTCGCCAATTTCGGAGAAGGCATCAGCCGGAACTTCATGTTCCCGTACAATGAAAAACTCTGGCGCACTCCGCTAAATCGGCTGACCACGCAGTGGCAGGGGCGCTTCGTGCCCAAACCCAGGGCGTCCGAAGTGCTGCGCGGAGCTCTGCTGGAACAGACGACGGCCTTTGGGTATAACGCGATTTTTCGCTACCCGCGGCGTGGCGGAAGCCAAGCTCTGCCCGACGCCTTGGCCGCCCGGCTCAAGCACGGGCAGTTGCGCTTAAACGCGCCCGTTCTTTCCCTCGATCTCCGGGAGCGGGTCGCGGTCGTGCGCGGCTTGGGGGAAATCGCCTACAAGCGATTGGTCAACACCCTGCCGTTGAAAGACTTCATCAACCTGGCCGGGCCATGGCCCCAGCGCGTGCGTGACGCCGCGGCCAAGCTCCGCTGCAACTCGGTTTACTGCCTCAATCTAGGGGTCGCCCGCGCCCGCGTCTCAGGCAAGCACTGGATTTATTTCCCGGAAAAGCGATTCCCTTTCTACCGCGTCGGGTTCTATAGCAATTTTTCAAGCACGGCCGCTCCTCGAAACATGAGCTCCCTCTACATCGAAATTTCCGCGAAGGCCGCGGAAAAAATCAGGCCCAAGAGCTTGGAGCCGTCTATACTCGACGGTCTCGTCTCCTGCGGCCTGCTAAAAAAGTCGGATAAGCTTCCCGTCAGACTCTGGACGCCTATCCGCTGCGCTTACGTCGTTTACGACTTTGATCGGGAGCCGGCGGTCCGGAGCATTTTCGAGCATCTCCGAAAATCCGGCATCGAGTCCATCGGACGCTACGGGGCCTGGAAATATTCCTTCATGGAAGAAACCATCCTTGACGGCAAGCGCTGCGGCGAACGCTTGGCGGGCCGCGCCGCGGCCGATCCGGAGCAGAACCGCGAAGAGTTGCGGCCCCGCAAATAGATATAATCGAGTCGCGATGCCGCCGAAACGAACACTGTTTTTTTTCATTTTCCCCCTAATCTTGTGCGGCTGCGTGACGGAAATGGTCCAGGAAACCCTGCCGCGGAAGGGACCCGTCGCCCAAGTCGGCTACATCGTTCCCGGCGGCGGCGAAATCCGCTATTCCGCGCAAGGATGGGGTCCCGTCGTCGCGGCGCGGCGCAGAACCGCGTTTTTCCGCATGCGAAAAGTCTGCAAGGGCATGGGCCTAAAGATTATCGACGAGTTCATCCACGCCGATGCCGTGGTGCCCTACAACGGGGGCGATTTGGAGACGGACACCGAATTCGGAATCCAGCATTACAATCTTGGGAAATACCATCACATCATTTTTCAATGCGTGCCGCCGCCCATCGCCCCGCCGCCAGCTTCCGCGGCGCCCGCCAAAAAGTGACTCAGGATGCTTATCGAACGCCCCATTGTTTTCCTAGATCTTGAAGCCACGGGAATCTCTCCCTACCAGGATCGTATCGTCGAGATCGCGTTCTTGAAGCGCTTCCCGGACGGCCGAGAGGATTTCTTCGGCTCGCTAATCAATCCCCATCGGCCCATGCCCAAGGAGTCCATGGCCGTCCACCACATCACCGACGAGATGGTGGCGCAAAGCCCTTCATTTTCCCAGATCGCCGAACGCGCCTTCTTATTTCTGGACAATTGCGATCTAGGAGGCTTCGGCATCATAAAATTCGACGTCCCTCTGCTCGCCTCGGAATTTTCCCGTTCGGGCTTTTTCTTCTCCACGGACGGGCGACGCGTGGTCGACTCGCTGATCATCTATCACCGGATGGAGCCGCGCAACCTGGAAGCCGCCTATCGCTTCTATTGCGGCAAGGCACTGGACGGCGCCCACCGGGCGCAAGCCGACGCGCGCGCCGCGGCCGAGGTGTTCCGCGCCCAGCTTGCGCGCTATGAAGCCGTCCCGAAGGACCTGGACGATCTGAGCGACTGGTGCCGCCGCCATACGGGCGTCCGGCGATCCTCCTGACGCGCCCATGCGAAAACCTCTGGCGGTTGTTCTGCTCTCCGGCGGCCTGGACTCCTCGACCTGTCTTTATTGGGCCAAGAGCCGCAGATACCGCTGCGTCGCCCTTTCGGCGGCCTACGGCCAACGCCACGACAAGGAACTTGGCTCCGCCAAACGCGTCGCCAAGGCCGCACGGACACCTCTTCATACGGTGCGTCTGAGCCTTCCCTGGCTCCAAACATCGTCCCTCGTCGACCGCTCGAAACAATTGCCCCGAATAGCTCTCCCCCGCATCGGCCGGGGAAAAATTCCATCGACCTACGTTCCGGGAAGAAATACGATTTTCCTGGCTTTGGCAATTTCTCTCGCGGACGCCTGGGGCGCCGAAGCCGTCGTCATCGGAGCCAACGCCGTCGATTTTAGCGGCTACCCGGACTGCCGGCCGGCGTTTTACCGGGCGTTCCGTTCCGTTTTCCGGCAAGGCACGCGGCGCGGAAGCTCGGGAAAGCCCGTTAAAATCCTGGCGCCTCTCCTCAAATTGGATAAAGCCGGCATCGCGCGCTTGGCGCGGAAACTACGGGTGCCGCTTCGCCTCACTTGGTCCTGCTACGCGGGGCTAAAAAAACCCTGTGGCGTCTGCGATTCATGCAAGCTCCGCGCCAAAGGATTTGCCGAAGCGGGATTTGCCGATCCAGCCGCATGAAGCCCCGCATCGTCGAAGTTTTCTCATCGCTGCAGGGCGAGGGCCTGTGCCTGGGACAGCGCCATATTTTCGTCCGCTTTGGCGGCTGCAACCTGCACTGCAGCTACTGCGACGAGCCGGACACCATCCCCATGGGCTCGGGGGAGACCTGGAGCCTGGACAAAATCAAGGACGCCATCTCCCGCCTAAACTCCGAGCGGGCCCACGCGGCCGTCTCCTGGACCGGCGGCGAGCCGCTCATCCATCGCGCGGCGCTGGATGAGCTCATGAGGTGGGCCAAAAACGCCGGCCTCAAAAACTACTTGGAAACCAACGGAACCATGCCGCATGCCCTGGAAAAAATCGCCTCGCTTTGCGACGTCGTGGCCATGGACGTGAAGCTCCCTTCGGCGACGCAGGAAGAGCTTTGGAGCCGTCACTTGGAGTTCCTCAAGATCGCCCCGGAAAAAACCTTCGTCAAGGTCGTCCTGACGTCCGAATCGACGCCGGCGGAATGGCGGCAGGTCATCCGGCTTTTGCAGGAAGCCTCGCCGGGAATTCCGCTCGTGCTCCAACCTGCCACCGCGCGGGAAAAAACCGCTCCGGCGCCTCCCCGCCTTGCGCTCGGGTTTCTGCGCCAAGCGCGGGCGCTCTTGAAGGACGTGCGCCTGGTTCCGCAATGGCACCCTCTGTGGGGAATGCCCTAGCTAGGTTTTCGGGATCGAATAGCCGGCCTGCTTCTCAACCCAGCCCCAAAAATCTGGGTTTAGACGGTAGTAATAGGGCAAGAGCGGAGGTTCCGCCGCCGCAGAGAAGGCCCGGATGAATTCAACAATCTGTTTTTTTCCCGCCGAATTCGGTTCGCCGCCCCGCCAATAAGCATCAGCGACGAGACCTAACGTGGAGAAGACGCGCTCTTGTTGGCGATAGTAATCGGCGTTAGAAAGGCCGGGCGGCACGGGCGGCCCCAGCGCCCGCAACTTGACAGCGGGAATTTTGGCGCAGGAATCAGCTTCTTGTCCCGATCCAAAGATGCCCTCCACGACAGGAGTCAGCGCTTCGACATGAGTGGGCGATGACTCAAGCGGATAAAACAGGACGGAAAAACTTCCGCTGCTCTTCGTGGGAACAGGCAGCATCTGCCCGAACTCCATCGGCACCAGCGCCGCGCAGCCAGCGCTGGCGCGCAATTGATTCGCGCGCTGATACATCGGTTCAGAATGAAGCCGCGACACCCAATCAATTTTTCCGCAAGCTGCCAGGAAAGACGCCGCAATCAAAAACATTGCGCATGGAGCAAAGCGTTTCACTGCGCGCCGCCTTGAGAAGCGCGCGGATGCTGCGCCGCGAGACTTACCAGGACGCCGGTCCACGCTTTCTTAAAGTCGGACGCGGAAACGTACCGCATGGCCTCTCCCGTGCCCGTATCGTTGACGTAGTAGCCCAACACGCGGCCCTGCGGATCGATTTCCGCTCCAGAGACGTAGACGGTGTGAGCCGCGCTTTCGGGCTGGTAGGGCTGGTTCCAGAATTCCCGCTCCCTCACGACAACGAGGGCCCCTTGCCCCTCGGCGATGGACATCTCCAACTCCAGCGAAGTCGCCTTCACGATCGATCGGCTGGGCACCCCGTGATCGCGCAAGAGCGCGTTGTCATCGGCGATGAAGGTACCGCCGGCGCGAAAACCCGAGACTAGGCCGTACTCGGCATAGTAGCCCTTGTCCACGGCCTCCTGGACCAGGGGCTTGATATCGATGCTGACGCCGCGAGCGCGCAGGGCCTCGTACTGGGCGCCGATGGCGCAGGTGGGACCCTTTTGCACGATGATGTAGGGCACCGCCGCGGCCGGATCGCCGATAGTCTGGCTCCAGCCCAGCGCGTGCCAGATGGCAATCTTGGCGTCGTCATCGATGCGCTTTAAGCCCGCCTCGCTGCCGCGCGCGAAATAGCCGCGCTTAGCGTCCTGGACGCCGTCATTGGGAACGGGCGGAGGCAGCGACGCGGGAAGACCCAGACGGCCTTTCAGAGGCGCCGTCCATTTCGCCAGACCTGAGGGCGCGGAGACGGGATCCACTCCCGCGGAAGAAGCTTCGGCGGCGCCTCCACCGCCATCGAAAAGGTGTGTCAGCGCGGCGGCCGCGGCCTTGGGGCTAAGGCCCTCATTCACGGCCTTGGCCAGCAGGCTCGCGCGCAGCCGGCCCTCCGCCGCCTTGTCGGTTCGCCGGATGAGTTCCGACTCAAACTTGCGCGACTTCGCGACCAAGCTTTCGTCCCGCCTGACAAAATCGCCGACGTAGGGATTCCAGCTCTCCTTGAACTTGCCGGCCTCGGGATCGAGGTAGGATTTTTGCATGT
>Ga0307374_10012952_pt1 | contig 11616 bp, 14 predicted proteins | sample OX3MG_FD_202532 | JGI IMG/M metagenome (GOLD analysis project Ga0307374, IMG submission 202532) | Soil microbial communities from Risofladan, Vaasa, Finland - OX-3 | ecosystem: Environmental > Terrestrial > Soil > Coastal area > Acid sulfate soil | place: Finland: Risofladan, Vaasa | collected...
AGTATTTTGAGGCTAAATATCACTACGGACGATAATTTGATATTATTTCCTTTCTACTGGCTCTGGTATTGGTTCCCGATACTCGTTCCCTATTTCGTCATATACGATAACTGCGGTGGGGATAACTTTACGTCCAAGTGTGGCAAGCTCACTGAGGTCGAGATAGTGATAACCATACTTATGCTGTTGTCCAGGCTGCAAAGGCTGCCCAAATTTATTACTTAAATGTGATGCGCGTCCCCTTCCAAAATCAACAAAGCTATTGACTTGTGTACGTCCATCAACATTGCTCTCAAACTCTACCCGGTCAACGAAGGAAGTTGCTGTTCCTACATTCTTGGCGTAAACCAAAAGAGCGGGAACCCGGTCAAATTCCATGTTAGGTGGTAGTCCATTGGTGAGAAGAGCCGTACCTAGTGTAACCTTCAATTGATGCTGTGGTTGGTTTCTTTGGTAAACGGTTTGGTGCATGTTGACAGGGCCATAATTCACTCCGGCAACTCCTACTTGGGCATTATCTGATATATGCAGAATGAACTGTTCAGCTATCGGGTCGCGTTGCACATCATTAAATAGCTGTGTTATCTCACGAGCAAAAGCAACATCCTTAGTACAAAGTTGCTTTAGAACGAAAACAAGTATTTGTTGGTGTTCTGGTTCATTTGGAGCAGATTCAAACGAGGTAACAGCTTCTTCGGCAATCCCCCCTTCTTGCTTCGACCTGTGACGGATTTTACCCCACAAACTTTGAACTGCTTTCGTTGCGCCATTTCCTAATGCTTGAACAACTCCCGTTCCTACCGCTCCTGCTGCTGCTATCCCTGCTGGTGTTCCGTAGGTTGCAAGAAACTGTACGATTTGTTGAGCATTTTGGGGGTCGATATTGGACATACCAAAGTATTCTCCTGTTCATGCCTCTCAATGAATTATGACATTTCATTCATTATGACGAAACAGGAGAGGCTTCGTAACATCAGGAGTATTACAAATTTATTAAATATATATGTATTTATTTTCATCAATTACACAAAAAGGAGAAAAACTTAGCAGTTATCTACGCTAAGCCTAGCTCTCCTTGTAATGCCTCTGCTTGCTGTACTCGCTGCGCCTGCTTGAACGTGCCAAACTGCGGGGGCATTTTTACTATTTAGCCTAAAGCTTTCCCTCCACTGTATTGATTTCTTCCTGAGTTAAGCCGTACAGTTCATAGACCAGTTTATCAATATGTCGGTCTGTGACAGTGATTTGTTGCTGAAGGAAGTTTTTATCCTGGGGTGTTCGTGCTTCTAATAACCGCTTATGCAAGGAAAGTATCTGCTCAACTAAGCCCACTATGCGATCATGACGAGCTTTTTCTTTAGGATCAGCGAAGTTGACAATGTGAATTGGGAATTGTCGGCAGTCTTTGATAAGTATCTTCTGAAACCGCATTTTAAACTCATCGAGAGACTTCTTGCGGTGATAGAAAGTCATCAACTGACTGTTGAGTATTGCTAGTAAATACTCAAGGCTCCATCCCGGTTTAGCAAGAAGATTAAACGCATTTTGCGTGTTATACAATTCTTCATCAACAATGCTTGCCCATATTCGTTTACTCGTCCAATCAATGATCTGTTTGACTAAGTACAATCACAAAACTTTTTTGGCTTTGGAGCCGATCACTGACAGGATTTTCTCCGGGCTCTGGTTGTAGCGGTCAAAAAAATCCTGGGCCGCTGCAAGCAGAGCTTGTTTTGTCTCGAACAACTCGTCATGAGTCACTTCTTGCCGAAAGTATCTCCAGAGCATTTCAATGGGATTCAACCACGGACTGTACGTGGGTAAATACAGCAAGACCAATCGCCCTGCAGCGGCACGCACCACGGCCTCGATTTCGTCATCTGCATGAGTGTCCGCATTGTCCCAGGCCACATAAATCGTCCCTTTGGGATGTTTCTCCACCAACGCAGAGAGCAGTTCAGCAATCTCTCGACGACGCTTTCGACGCCGGAAGAGGACCACTGTTTCTCCCGTGTGGTAGTTCACTGCCCCAATGCCATAATACTTGTCTGGCTGGCCTGGGGTCGGGATCATGACCTGCTGCCCTTTCGGACTCCACATCGCCCGCAGCGTAGGGAACCAACTGAGGTTAAACTCATCAGCATAATAGAACACCTCCCCTTGCTTCAAGCCATCACGGGTCTCTTCAATCGTCTTTTTTTTACCAGATACTCTGGATCAGGACTGCTGATCTTATGCTGCGGGCGCGAGAGTACGATCTCTGCGGAAGCCAGCACCCGACGGACGGTTTCAGAGGACACGCGAATGCCGGTTTGCTCAGCCATGTAATCTGCCAAACGCTGAAGGGTCCATATCGAGTAGGGTTGTCCCAAACTCCGGGGCCGACGTCTGGCTGCAGAACCTAATTGCTCCTCGTACTCCTTCGTGATCTTGGATGGAGAACCCGGCATCGGACGATCTTTGAGTCCCTCGATGCCTTCGGCTTGGTAGCGCTTGAGCCAATTGCGCACCGTTTGATCAGTCTCGCGGACGATCCTGGCAATAGTGGGAGCGGTCATCCGCTGTTCTCCAGCCAGAAGCACGATTTGAGCACGGGTGCGCAACCGCGTATCTTTGCTGGTTCGATACAACGTATCCAAGGCTTCTACTTCTTCTGCTGTCAGGGGTAATATCTCCAGGGGTTTTCGCATCTCTCCCTCCTTTTCCTGACAGTTTACCTCATTTCCAAAAACATTGTGTGATTGTACTTAGGAACATGCGAACATGTGAAAGCAAGGATCGACGCGCCGCCCCACTGACACATCTTCGCATGTTCATCCTTTCGTGTGTTTGCTACAGACTATTTGCCCGCAGACTCCCCGGGCTCCCGTACGGCTTCACCTGTTACTTCAGCACTGCCAGAAGCCTTGAGCCCCCTTGCCTCCAGCACCTTGTGGATGGTGAACTGGTAGATGAGGGCACCGACAACACCACCAGCGAGAGGGGCGACAATCGGAATCCAGAAGTAGTAATTGTCCTGGGCCAGGCTGGCGCCGCCGCTGACAATGGCAATCCAGAGGCGCGGGCCAAAATCACGCGCAGGGTTGATGGCATATCCGGTGTTCAGGCCGAAGGATGCCCCAATTGCTACGATCAAGAGGCCGATAATCAGGGGATTCAGGTTTGCCTGGACGGGCTGGTTGCGTACATCCACAATGGCAAAGATTGAACCGACGAGGAGCGCGGTGCCAATAAACTCATCGCCGAAGGCCCCGAATATTCCGACGAACTCCTTCGGGAAGGTGTAAAAAACCCACCCATACCCACTCGAACCATTATGAGTAAGCGGCGGGGCAATCTGGCCAATGGAAAGATGTTCGAGGCCCAAAGCATGGACGAGTGCACCCTGGTAGACAAAGTAGAGGAACAGCGCGGCGATGAATGCACCGGCTACCTGGGCTATCCAGTAAGGAATCACCTTACGCCAGGGGAATTTCCCTGCTACTGCAAAAGCTAACGTTACGGCTGGATTAATGTGAGCGCCACTGATAGCTCCAGCGATGTAGATACCCAGCATAACGGCGAGACCCCACCCAAAGGTGATGACCATCCAGTTGTTCGCAAACGGCGACGCGCCATTATTTGGACCTATGTTCGTAAACAGCGCGAAGATGGCGACACAGCCATCACCAAAGAGAAGCAGCACCATTGTGCCGAAAAACTCAGCGATGCATTCGCCGAAGGTGCCCGAAAGGGCAGCAGGTCTGCTTACAGCTCGACTTGCCATAGATACTCACTCCTTTTCTGTGATTGTGGAACGAAGACAAAGAGTCGGCGCTACATGATGGTTTACAACAAGGGAGGCACTACGAAGGAATGCACGACAAGTCCGGTCGGTCTGCACTGCTGAACTTTAAAGTCCAGCAGTGCAGACCATGCTGTTACGGTTGCTCCCAGCGCTGCGATCGTTCCACGGCTCGCTTCCACTCGGCATAGAGCGTGTTGCGCTGATCGGCGCTCATCTGAGGCTCGAATGTGCGGTCGATGGCCCACTGCTCGGCCACTTCCTGTTGGCTGCTCCAGAAGCCTGTCGCCAGGCCGGCGAGGTAAGCGGCACCCAGGGCGGTGGTCTCAGCAACCTTCGGCCGCTGCACTGGCACCCCGAGGATGTCTGCCTGGAACTGCATGAGCAGGTTATTGACGACGGCACCCCCATCAACACGCAGGGTACTCACATGGACGCCGCTGTCAGCGGTCATCGCTTCCAGCACATCACGGGTCTGATAGCTCATAGACTCAAGTGTTGCGCGAGCAATATGGGCTGCGGTCGAACCGCGAGTCAGGCCGACAATCGTGCCACGAGCGTAGGAATCCCAGTAGGGTGCCCCCAGGCCGACGAAGGCAGGTACGAAATACACACCGCCATTATCGGGCACTGAGGCAGCCAACGCCTCCACGTCAACGCTCGTCTTGATGATGCCGAGGCTATCACGTAGCCACTGCACTGCGGCCCCGGTGATGAAGATGCTCCCTTCCAATGCATAGGTGACATCCTTCCCGACGCCCCAGCCGATGGTAGTGAGCAGGCCGTTCTGCGATGGCACGCCCCTGTTCCCGGTGTTCATGAGCATGAAGTTGCCCGTACCATAGGTGTTCTTCGACATGCCCACCTCAAAGCATGCCTGCCCGAAGGTGGCGGCCTGCTGGTCTCCCGCGTCGCCAGCCATGTGAATCGCCCTACCAAAGAACTCGGGATCGGACTCTCCAAAGACCCCGCTGGATGGCATAACGGTGGGGAGCATGGCCCGGGGCACGCCTAATTCTTTGAGAATGACATCATCCCAATCACCTTGATAAATGTTGTACATCAGCGTGCGCGACGCATTGGAGGGATCTGTCGCATGCACGCGACCTTTAGAGAGACGCCACATCAAGAAGGTATCGACGTTTCCGAACAGCGCATCGCCGCTTTCCGCCTTCTCACGCACACCCGGGACGTGATCAAGTATCCATTTGACCTTGGTGCCGGAGAAATACGCATCGGTGACCAAACCCGTGCGTGCGCGAATTTCTTTGTCGAACCCTTTCGCCTTCAACTCATCGCAAATAGGAACAGTCAAACGGCTCTGCCAGACAATCGCGTTGAATACGGGCTTCCCCGTGTGCTTGTCCCAGACGATAGCCGTTTCACGCTGGTTGGTAATACCAAGGGCCGCGATATCTGAGGCGGAAGCTCCTGCCTTGTTCATTGCCTGCCGGGCAACTGTGAGCTGGCTCGACCAGATCGCTTCAGGATCATGCTCTACCAGGCCCGGTGCTGGATACATCTGGGGAAATTCTTGTTGTGCGACACTCACGATCGCGCCATCGTGATCGAAGACGATGGCGCGCGAGCTGGTCGTGCCCTGATCCAGGGCGAGCACATACTTTGCCATGGAAACCCTCCTTCTGTTGTGTACTGTAGTCAAACCTGCCTGGCCATGAAGCGGGTGCCTGAACCGTGCGCCTGGAGCCGCATCGTACCTCCTCGTGTGGGGGATTCAAGGCGTGTCTGAGACATCCCGCTTATATATCGTACTACGATGTATTTTTAGCATAGCATACACACGACCGGGAAAAGGTCAAAGCGATCACAAAGCAATCACAATCCAATGTGGCGGATGATCCGTTGAAAGGCCGCGTTCTCTGCGTTTCCACTATCATTTGTTGCTGGCATGAAGGAACGCGTCAGGTCTGCCGTCATTTCGTTGCCCTAGATCGTGACCATACGCATATTGCCCGTTTGGGTTTGATTCACAAATGTCTCGAAAGAAGCGGCTGTGACATTGTCTGGAGGTTGATTCGTGAGAGTGCCTGGCAACTGGTTAAAGATACTACAAAGTAAGCTAGACTTTATCCATAAGTAGCTGGACAAAACAAGGAAGACAGACTAATCTTCTCTCAAACTTGATGTAAAAAAGGATGAGAGAAGATGGATCTGCCTACAAAGATTATACAAGTGTTGCGCTCGTTTGAAGGAGTCTTCAGCCAACGGGTGTGGGACTGGGCCAAAGTGCTTCTGATCGGAGCCGTCTTGGCCCCAGGAGAACGAACAGTGGCATCCATCCTGCGCGTCATGGGACGATCGAACGACAAGCAGTTCCAAAACTACCATCGAGTGCTCAATCGCGCCAGATGGTCGAGTCGGGCCGTGAGTCGGATCTTGCTGGTGCTGCTGGTGGATCTCTTTGTGCCTGCAACCGCTCCCATCGTGGTGGGAATCGACGAGACGATTGAACGTCGTCGCGGAAGCAAGATCGCCGCGCGAGGGATCTATCGTGATCCAGTCCGTTCCAGTCACGAGTTTTTTGTCAAAACCAGCGGCTTGCCCAGGGGATCTGCCTGATGCTGCTCACGCCGATCCCCTGGGCAAGCCGGGTGTGGGCTTTGCCGTTTTTGACCGTGCTTGCCCCATCTGCGCGGTATCACGAGCAGCATGGAAAGAAGCATAAAACCATCACGGGCTGGGCCAGACAAATGATCGGACAACTGCATCGCTGGCTGCCGGAACGGGCACTGGTCATCGTCGCCGATGGAAGCTATGCGGTGGTGGAGTTTCTGGCGCACATGGTTCGCTTGCCGCACGTGACTCTCGTGACACGCATGCGCCTGGATGCGGCGCTCTATGATCCTGCCCCGATACGAGAAGCAGGCAAGAAAGGTCGGCCCGCGGTCAAAGGCAAGCATCAGCCCACCCTCGCCAAACGCTTGGCCGATCCCACAACCGCATGGCAGACCAGCACGGTTTCCTGGTATGGAGGCGTCACTCGATCCGTCGAGATGGCGACAGGCACTGCTCTGTGGTACCATGCTGGCGTTCCGCCTGTTCCTATTCGCTGGGTGCTTATTCGTGATCCAGAGGGCAAATTTGCCTCGCAAGCCGTACTGTGTACGGACCAACATGCCGACCCGGTTCAGATCCTGGCATGGTTTGTCATGCGGTGGCCGGTCGAAATAGTCCAACCGCAAATGACAAAAACGCACCTGCTCACTGTTGCGGGAGGTGGGGATCACGTAGCGGATCTCCACCTCGTCGTTGGTCACGATAACTCGGTCGATCAACAACTCCACCAGCTGCCTCTTCTGCTCAAACGTGGCCTGTTCAAGACCGTCCTGTACCCGCTGACAAAACTCCTGGATCATGCTCATGACCTGAGCGAGTTCAATCTGCTGAGCGGCACTCGCCTCGAGTTGGCGCACCTGACTAGCCAATGCCTCCTGCCGCTGAGCTAAGTCTTGCCGTCTCCGCTTCAACTCATCTAAGGTAATAATGCCTGCCAGATACGCTTCTGTCAAGCGCTCAACCTGCTGATTCACACTGAGCTGGGCTTTTCGGAGATTCTCTCGGCGTGCTTGCAGCTCTTGAGGAAGCCATGCGCCTCCTTGAGCACGCAGCAGTGCCGCTTCGATGACCTCTGGATGCGTCAGGACAGCACAGAGGTCTTGCCAGACCAGCTCGTCCACTTGCTTGGCTGGGATCATCCGGGAAGAGCATTTTTCGTCGCGGCACGATTGAATGGCACCGTTCTTTCCACGACAGAAGTAGTAGCGGTAGGTGTCATGGGTGCGCCCCGTGCAGCCCAGACGACAGAGACCACAACTGATCAAGCCACGCAGCAAATACAGATGCTGCGTATTGTTGCGGCTGGCAAATTGCTGGTTGTGAGCCAGTTTGGCTTGAACCCGCTCAAAGTCTTCCTGGCTCACGAGCGGTGGAACGTGGGCGACGGCAATCCAGTCCTCAGGAGGCGTGAGGGTGTGTTCACTGCGTGATTGGCTGACAGGCAGTAAAGGAGAATGCCGCTGCTGAGCAGGGTGGGATCGACTGCGATTGGCATAGACGGTTCCCGTGTAGATGGGGTTTGTCAGGATGCCACGGACGCTGGCTTGATTCCAACGTGTGGCCCCAGAGGGAGAAGGAATGCTCAGATCCATGAGGTGTTGCGCGAGCCCACAGAGGCTGTAGCCTTCTTGCAGGTACGAACTGAACATCTGGGCGATCACTGCTGCTTCTGCTTCTTCCACACGGACTCCCGTGGGATCACGCGGTCGATCAGGATTCGTCCGATAGCCATACGGAGGTCTCGTCCAAGGTAACAATGCTCCGGCCTGAAGCTTCTGGAGTCGCCCACGGCGCATCCGCTCACTGATGAGCGAGCGTTCATACTCGGCCACGGCCCCTCGGATTTGCAACAACAGTTGGTCGTGCGGGTCCTGGCTCATGGGACGCTCCAAGAACTCGACCAGGCAACCAGAGCGCTCCAGCTCTTCGATCAAGAGCACTTGATGGACATACTTACAAGCCAACCGATCGGGAGCCGTGATCAACACGCGATCAAAAGCGGCCTGAGCAGCCCGTTCACGTAAGCGATCTAATCCCGGACGCTTGAGCACAGAGCCACTGTAGCCATCATCGCGGAAGACGTCCTCTTCGTGCCATAACCAACCTTGCGTCTGGCAATGAACACGGAGCCGCTCGAGTTGTTGTTCGATGGTTTGTGCCTGGGCTTGGCGCTGGGTCGATACCCGAACATACACAGCTATTCTCATCTTACTCCTCCTGTCGAGCCTTGGCAACAGGTTTGGTAGCCTGCTGTAAAGGATGGCATTGGGTCCAGTGCAGGAGATTCTGATAGACCCGATCCCAGCGATGCTGAGCATCCGGACTCGCAAGAAACTGCCGACGAAGCTTCCATTGGTTTTTCTTCATAGGTTCCTCCATCACCAAACGGTTTCTTAGGAGGATACCTCAAACAATCCCCTGAATGTTGGGAACGTAAGCGCAACGGCAGGTGGTGATGGGAGAGCTGCAGCCTTCCTTGACGAGTCATGCAGAATTTGTGATTTGTGATTGCGCCATTGAAGTCACCTTTCATGAGGTGCGCACCCACCTGGGCGTGGAGACGCAGCGCCAATGGTCGGATCTGGCCATTCTGCGCACCATGCCTGCCCTCTTGGGACTCTTTTCGCTTGTCACCATTTTTGCTCAGCAGTTGTTGGGTGAGCAATCCTTTCCTACCCGTCAGGCTGCCTGGTATGCCAAAGCCTTGCCTACCTTTTCCGATACGTTGGCGTTCGTTCGTCAGCATCTGTGGCCCTCCAGCTTTTTTGCCAGGTCGTCTTCTCAGCACGAGGTCATCGAAATTCCACGGGCACTCTTTGACCGCCTCGTGGATACTCTCGCCTTTACGGCGTGATTTGGATAAAGTCTAGCTTGCTGGTCCTATAATCAATCAATACGGAAAAAGATAGCACGGGAGAGGAGCGCGTCAACCGCTTGACCTACGAGTTGAGCATCTTGCAAACCTTACGCGAACGGGTGCGCAGCAAGGAGATTTGGGTGGCAGGGGCTGCCCACTTTCGCAATCCTGAAGACGACCTCCCGCATAATTTTGACCAGCACCGAACCACCTATTACGCAGATCTCAACCAGCCTCTCTCGGCTGACGAGTTTGTTGCACCCTTGAAAACCCAATTGACCACTGCCTTAGCGCCGTTTGAACGGTTCATAGCAAAGAAGCCGAATGATGTAACCATCGGCACAAAACGCGGGAAAGGATGATCACCCTCTCGCCATTGCCAGCACAACCCGTACCTGAACATCTCCCACGGCTGAAAACAGAGATCATGCGCCGCTGGGGGATTACCGATCTGCTGGACATGTTCAAGGATTCCGCGCTGCTTGCTGGATGTCTTGACCGCTTCGTGTCGACAGGGAGCCGTGAGTCTCTTGATCCTGAGCTGCTGCAAGAGCGCTTGCTCCTGTGTATTTATGGGATGGGGACCAACATTGGCCTCAAGCGACTGGCAGGGGTGGACCCCGACATCGATACAGAGCATTTACGCTACACGCGTCGGCGCTATCTGCACAAAGATCACTTCCGAGCCGCAATTGCACAGGTCATCAACGCGCTGTTACACGCGCGACAAGTTGTGACTCGTCTGTGATTGAGATGGTGCCTGCATCGGTGATTTTCGGATTACAATACATGCACAGAGAGAATATCGCATTGCGACATATCGTCGAGTATACAACATAGCGAGTTCACCCCGTGGGCAGTGGACGGATGCGACGGGGCCTCGTTCGTTTTTCGCTAAAGCGCGATGAACTTTGTCGCAGAAGCAGGTACCGAATTATCGTACGACGAGGCACTGTGACAAAAATCACTGTTTCTGAGGCAGCGTGGTTCTATAGTAGGAGTAAGAGGTGAAGAAAGAGCATGTGCTGGTCGGTTTGCCAGGAATATCTCAGGCAAGCGCTTCTCTTTGGAATACCCCGTAGAGAAAGAAGGTGTACTATGCAACCACGAATTGAATATACAAAGGTCGCGCCAGGTGTGATGAAAGCCATGCGCGGCCTGGAGAATTACCTGGCCGAATGCGGTCTGGAGCCATCTCTGCTCGACCTGGTCAGGACGCGCGCCTCCCAGATCAACGGCTGCGCGTACTGCATCGATATGCATACGAAAGACGCGCGGGCCAGGGGCGAAAGCGAACAGCGGCTCTATGCCCTGGACGCCTGGCGGGAAGCGCCTTACTATACGGAGCGGGAGCGGGCCGCCCTGACCTGGACAGAAGCGGTCACGCTGATTACCACTGGGCACGTGCCGGACGCCGTCTATGAAGAGGTGCGCCAGCACTTGAGCGAGGAGGAACTGGTGAACCTGACGCTGGCCGTCGTCGCGATTAATGGCTGGAACCGCTTTGCCATCAGTTTTCGTACCGTTCCTGGCACCTACCAGCCGGCACACCGTTGACCTGTGCTTTTTAGCGAGAGGGAGAATCCCCAGGCAAGGCGAGCGTTGGTTGGCAAGTGTGGGATGGGGAACTTCCCACGACCACGTCCGCGTCGAGAGCAGAGGAAAGATATCGAGCGAGAGATCGATGCACGGGGCAGCTTCAGCCCCGGCCCTCTCATGGAACTTCTTCGTGTCGTGAGAGGAATGCCGGTCGGGAGCGTGCTGGCTGTAGTATCCAGCGATCCTGGCTCGGTGCGCGTCATCCCACCCTGGATTCGCAAGGCCAGGCACGAATTTCTCGGCGCTTTCCCAGAGCAGGGCTACGCGGTTCGTGATGCGTAAAACCCATGAGAAGAGGATATGGTGGGGAAACACCCATTCAGGGCTTTGCAAGGAGGCTGCTGTAGACCTGTAGAGCGGCCCGCATGTACGACACTAGAAAGGGGAGAAGTATCCCATGACCTACGTCATTACCCAGCCGTGTATCGGCGTGAAAGATGGCTCGTGCGTCGATGTTTGCCCGGTGGACTGCATTCATCCCGCTGCCGGTGAAGCCGACTACGACCAGCACGATCAGCTCTACATCAACCCTGACGAATGTATCGATTGCGGCGCCTGTGAGCCGGCCTGTCCCGTGACGGCCATCTTTGAAGAAAATGCTGTCCCGCAAGAGTGGCAGGAGTATCTCAAGATCAACGCCGCCTACTACAAACAAGAGCACTAGACAGCACTCATGCCCAAACACGTTCGCGAAGTATCACTCCCGTAGAATAGCTTCAAACTGCTTGCGATCCAACTGCTCCTGCTCCATGAGTACATCGACGAGGGAGGTAAGCTCGCTGTAGTGCTCACTGAGCGC
>Ga0307374_10012954_pt1 | contig 11613 bp, 15 predicted proteins | sample OX3MG_FD_202532 | JGI IMG/M metagenome (GOLD analysis project Ga0307374, IMG submission 202532) | Soil microbial communities from Risofladan, Vaasa, Finland - OX-3 | ecosystem: Environmental > Terrestrial > Soil > Coastal area > Acid sulfate soil | place: Finland: Risofladan, Vaasa | collected...
CAACAGTCAGCGCTTTGGTACACGATTGTGCTCGAACGCATCGCCATGGGCGTGGGTCAGTCCTCATAATCAATGATTGAGTACAATGTAAAAATGAGTGAATTGGCGAAGATCGAAGTGCGCTCGGGCGTTCGCAGCGACAAACCTGTCTTTGCGGGAACGCGTATCACGGTGTACGACGTCCTCGAGTATCTCGCCGCAGGAATGACGGTGGACCAGATAATCGCCGACTTTCCAGAGTTGACCGAAGTGAACGTTCGTGCCGCTTTAAAGTTCGCGGCCGATCGTGAGCGCCGGCTCTCAACGCCTGCGTGAAGCTTTTACTAGACCAAAACATCTCACGAAAGCTCATCCCACTATTGCGTGGTGAGTTTCCGGACAGCGCGCACGTTGCGGAAGTTGGCCTCGCTCGAGCGACGGATCGCCAGATTTGGGAGTACGCCATTCAAAACGACTACGTCATCGTCTCGAAGGACTCGGATTTTCGCCAGTTGGCGTTCCTTCTCGGGCCGCCACCTAAGGCCGTATGGCTCAACGTTGGAAACGTGAGTAGTACGACAATTCTTGAGATAATCCGCGATAACCAAGACACGATCACTCACTTTTCGGACAACTCGGAAGAGTCGTTCCTACTACTGTCGCGATAGTCGCGAAATCAATGTCGAGGCGGTCGCCAGACCACTGCTCAGCGACACTGCCAATTCCGAAGGTGACGATTGTGGCCCCAGCCTCAACTACGGCTGAGGTCGTTGTGCCCCACAAAATGCTCCACAAATCGCATCGTGCGGTCCATAGGGGAGAGGTGCGGCGTCGTCATCGTTGCTGGTCAAATGGCGTGGCATCGCCTGTCGTCGTCTCATGAAAAGCATCGGAAAACTTTCACACGGCTGAAGTCGCAGGTTCGAGTCCTGCAACGCCCACGACTGCAGCGCCCACGGGTTTTAGTTTTCTGGCCCCCCTTTTTTGTCCCACGGTGGAGCCGCCAATTGGGGCGGTCGAAACTGGGAGAACGATCGGAACTGGGGCCACGATTTCGGTCATGCTTATAGTGCCCGACGCGTCGGATGCGATTGCCTGGTAGGAGAACGCGGTAGGAGTTCGTGAGCTTTGGAACCTCGGTGGCGTCGCAGGACTCGAGATCAATGGCGCTCCGTTCTTCCTACACCAGGTCGACCCGAACAACCCGAGCGAGACTATTCCTCTGGGGGCCGGACATACGAGCACACGGATCGAGTTGTTCGTCAACGATCCCGATGAGTTCCTGACGCGTGCGCCATCAACTTTTCGAGTTTGCTCGCTGGAGCACGGAGATCTGCTTGTGCGAATCTGAGTCCGATCTGGTTGAGTCTTACGACCGCCGTGGCGTATGACGGCGCACTCGCACCAGCATGCGCACGAGTTCCTCTCCTATCTCGGTGGGATCGGCTCGCGGATTGTTGTAGACAACGTATTCCTTGGCGACGAGCGTCGACAGGTAGTCGAGAAGCATCGTCTCGGACTCCTTGACCATCAGGAAATCTGAGTGCGACTCGTTGAAGTAGACGATGCCGTCGACGGGGTCAAAGCGGCTGCGCGCTTCGCCTGGTTCGGGGTCAGGGGCGACAGTCGGTAGGCGACTCGAGTTCGAACCGTCGGGTCGAGCCGGGTCGGCATTCGTGTCGTCCTTGACGGGATCCAAGGGACGATCGAGGAGTTCTCCGATGTTTGATGGAGGTCGACCTGCGTGCTCTTCGATCGCCTCGTTGGTCGTGGTCGCCTCCAAGAGGCCCCCATCACCACGCTCGGTACCGGTAGCTGATCGCATCGGATTGTCGAGGTCGGCCAGTTCCTTGAGGACTCGGTTGAAAATCTTCCGGATTGCTTCTGAGAGGCGGTCTGCCGTCTGAGCATCGATTTCGCGATTCACTCGCTCAAGTGTTTGGGCGACGGCGCCCTCGATGGCCTTCACGGCGTCGACAAACACGGGAAAGGCTTCCCGGTCGCGCAGCAGAGCTCGCCGTCCTGCTGTTTGCTGGAGTGCCTCAAAGACAATCTGTCCCGACACTTGGTCGCTGTCCCAGGGACGACCGGCAAACTCGTCGAGTTCGGACATGTCGTCGATGATGCTCGTCCCAGCGCGTCCCACGACCGACACTCGTCGATGGCGTCGGTCGGCTGGAGCCACGTACAGCGCGAATTCAATTCGTCCCCACAGGGTCGACCTTGGAGGGACAGCCAGGCGGATGCCGTCAAGTTTCTCGGGCAGCACGAGTTCGGACGAGCGACCCTCCACCACCTCAATCTCATAGTCGCCACGCGATAAAGCGGGTCCGCGACGTGAGCGGAGGTAGTCGACGACCTTGCGCTGCGTGAGCACCCTGATGACGTCAGGGTCGAGGTCGCTCAGCAGGACCGTTGTGCCTGGAGCGGAACGCGCTCGCCGCCGCTCGTGCTCGAGCAGCGCCGTCGCTTTCCCTCGTTCAAGGCGCAGAACCCAAGTCTCGGGACTGTCTTCGGTTCGAGAGACGATCTCGCACCGGCCCCCTAGTTGCTGGAAGGCGAGGACACCGATGGCCTTCTCGCCAAGCGTTCGTTGATCTCCCGCCTTCGACGACTCGAAGAGGTTGCGTGTCACCTCTCGCAGACGATCCGGACTCATTCCTCGGCCGGCATCGTCGATGGCAATGACTGGGTAGCGCCCTTTGCGCCTCAGCAAGATTCGGATTCGCTCGCCGCGCCGCACGGCCTCTACGTACTCGTCAGCACTGTTGGAGACGAATTCGTTCAGGGCGTCCTTTGGGTCCTGATACGCCTGGCCACTGACGAGTACCGCTTTGGCTAGATTTCCGATTCGAAGGCGAACCTTCTCCGGTGCCACCACTTGAGATTTCATGCTCCGACTCCCTCGATTTCCTTCAGCCACGGTGCCTAGGGACTGCCGTCTCGCAGTTGGAAACGACTGGTGCGGAAATTTGTCCCAGTCAGCCTGGTGCACGGAGCAAGATTAGCCACGCACCACTCGTCAGCAACCCAACGAATAGCTGATCGCCGCGCAGACATCGTCCATCACGTCTTCATCGACTTGACCGATTGGTCCAACGACGTAGAAAAGCTAGGCGCTATCGGTTCATGGCGAGGGCAAATAAGGTGTCGATTGCAGTTTCGAGCAGCCAGGGTCAGGGAGCCGAAAATGCCATCCACGTCGGTTCGTCTAAGAATTTGTCGTTGGATAATTCTGATATACCATTCATCTGGTATACTCATGGTATGAGAACAACCATTGATAAGGCAGGTCGTCTGGTTGTTCCGAAGGCGCTACGGGACCGACTAGGACTTCATTCCGGCGTAGTCGAGATAACTGCCGATGGCGCCTCACTTCGCGTTGAGCCAGTCTTCGACGACTCGCTCGTTGAGAAAGGCGGTCGCCTCGTTATCCCCGCTTCCAATGCCACCATCACCGATGAGTTTGTTCGGGAGTTGAGGGATGCCGATCAAAAGTAGTGGTGTGGACGCTCTCGTGGACACGAGTGTCGCGGTCGCCATTGTTGTGGAGGATCATGAGCACCACGCAGCCACACTGCGTGCCATTGGCAACCGCAGCTTGGGTCTGGCGGGTCATGCCGCATTCGAGACATTCTCGGTCCTGACGCGTCTGTCCCCGCCCGCTCGGCGATCACCGGAGGCGGCAGTTCGGCTGATAAGCGCGAATTTCCCATCGATCAAGTACCTGACAACGTCGGGCACCGAAGGACTTTTGCCAAAATTCGCGAGCCTGGGAATCGCCGGTGGATCGGTGTACGATGCGCTCGTTGGAGCCGCAGCAGCCGAGAGTGGTCTGGTCCTTCTCACCCGAGATGTGCGAGCCCTTCCCGTGTACAGGGCGCTCCAAGTCGACGTCGAGGTGATTCGAGATTAGTTACGAAGACATTCGCGGACATTAGGTGTGATTCCCAGTCGGCTGGCGCTTCCGTCAATTCATCTCTTGACGTCGTATTAGCGTTCTAGATCGTTGCATCGTTCTTTGGCGCTTCACAGATCCTCGTGCGGTGGAGCGAACACTTCGGTCGATTTTTGGCAGCGTTATCTTGCCCCACAAAATGCTCCACAAATCGCGTCGTGTGCAGTTTTCTCACGTCGCCTCGTGTTGTCATTAGTCCTGGTCAAAGTGGTCTGTTGCCGTGTCGTGTTGTCTGGTGAAAAGCGTATTAACACTTTCGCGGGGCGCGCAGCGCCGCGGAGGGTACGCCACGGCGAACTTAGCTGGACGCTCGGGAAATCCTGGCGCTGGGGTAACGATCGAGGTAGGCGGTCATTCCCGGCGTGCTCGTGGCCGCGAGGGCCGCGTGCACGATGGCGCGGGTCACGGCATTCGCGCCGGCCGCCATGATCTCATCGAGTTGGTACGCTCGACGCGAGTCGGTGACGATGATGTCCTGGCCCGCCCCGTCGGACACGGGAACCGATTGAGTTGACAGGGCAAAGATGACGTCCCCGTCGGTCATGCAGTGCACGGGCGTAATAGATCGAGCCAAACCGTCGTGCGCGGACATCGCGACCCGGCGACACTCGGTCTTGGTGAGCGTCGCGTCGGTGGCCACGACCACGAGAACGGTGTTGCGAGGTGCCGCGACCGCCGCTGTCTTGGCCGCCGCGGCGTCGCCAGTGAGTCCCGCTCGGGGCGCGACAAGTGAGGAGAATTCACCGGACAACCCGTATCGAGCACCGTAGAGTTCGCCGGTTTCAAGATCCACGACGTTGCCTCCGGAATTGAGTGCCGCAAGCGCCGCCACGGTCACACCATTTGGTAAAACGACACTGGCTGAACCAATCCCACCCTTTAGATGTCCGGCGTGGCCACCGGTGCCGGCGCCAACGTTTCCTTGCGGGACCGGATTCTCCGAGGCCGCATCGAACGCGGCTTCGCCAAACGTGGCGTCGGGCCGTTTGGTGAATTCACCCGCGCCGATCAGGTCGAAGAGGCACGCTGCAGGAACGATGGGTACGACCATGTGGGGCTCGGATCCCACATGGAAACCGACGCCATTCGCTTCGAGTCTTCGCATGACGCCGTCCGCTGCGGCGAGCCCGTAGCTGCTTCCGCCGGAGAGGCAAACCGCGTGCACGGCACCCGTGAGGGTGGTCGGGTCGAGAGCGTCCGTTTCTCGAGTTGATGGGCCGCCACCGCGCACGTCCACGCTGCCGACGGTGCCCGACGGAGGAATGATCACAGTCGTGCCCGTGAGCCAACCATCCCCGATTCTTTGATAGTGGCCGACGTGGATCCCGGCGACATCGGTGATGTCGTTTCTCGGTCCGGCGCGACCGATCTGTCCAATTTCAATGACCGGCATCATGACCCCCTTGAGAGATTAATTACAGGAGGACGACCTGATTCTCTTGCGCTGCTTCTAACTTAGTGGAGCACTATGGGTACTTCAAGAAGTGTCCGTTCAGTTCGAAGCGAACGAGTGAAGATCACTGACAAGCGGCGCCGTGCTCTGATCGTGCGAGTAAGCCGAAGGGATGTGGCGGCGGGTACGATTATTGGCTGAACGTGGCTTCGGAGTGGCCAGGATGCCTTCGCGAGATTTGCATCGCTGATCGACTCGATGTGCAGTTCCACTCGCTTGTCATTGGCGAACAGTCCCAGCACGGTCACTTCGGGAAGTCCGATCGGGCGCTCAAGCATCTTCTTCGGGTCAATCTCCAGCCGGCTGGCGATCGTGCGTGTCAGTGGCATCCGTTCACGCTGGCGGTGTCGACTCAACACCGTTGGGATGGTTTCCCCCTCCAGCCTGAACCCCATTTACCACTTGGTCAGCGCCTTTGTGAATTCTTCACTTGCCTTGACAAAAGGTTGCGCTTGACAAAAGGTTGCGGTACAGTAGCAGCAAGGAGGATCCATGGAAAACGCGAGTGGCACCGTCCAACAAGCGGCTGACGTGGCCAGAAGGCATCCTGATGAATTTATCTCAGCGCTCTTGGCCGACTCATTGGACAAGGCGGCCGAAGTGGCGGAAGGTCTCGAGCGAGGGTTAGGCGTTCAGCCCCTGAAGCGCGTCGAGCGCTTGTGGCAGTTGAGTGGCACCGAGGTGGCGGGCGCGTTTGGCGTGAGCCGTCAGGCCTACTCGAAGTGGCTAGTTTCAGGTATCCCTAGTGAGCGCGTGACGGACGTAGGTCTACTCGACAAGGCCACGATGGAATTGTTGGCGAACGTGAAGATGGACAAGATCCCCGAGGTGGTGCGCCGGGAGGCGCCGAACTTGGGTGGCAGGTCTCTGGTGGAACTACTGAAGGAAGGCGACTTCCAAGAGATACGTGACGCCGTAGAACGCACGTTCAATCTTCGTCTCGTCCAGCCGTGACACTGGCAACGCTGGAGGTACGGCCGAATGGACATCTTTGGTTGCGAGTGTGTAAGTCGACATGGGAAGATCCGGTTGACACCAGCTTTGCCAGGCAAAGCGGTGGACGGTGGAACCCGCCAGAGAGCTGGGACGCGCTCTACTTGTCGCGTGATCTGGCCACGGCGCGCTCGCAGCTCGACTTGATGGTGGAGGGGTCGTTCGTCACGGTCAATGACCTGAGGACCGAGGTGTACCAGCTCGTCGGAGTGGGGTTACCCAATGACCAAGTGGCCGTCGACGTGGTGAGTGCTGACGGCGTTGCCGCAGCCGGATTTGCGTCGACCTACCCACTTGATGGTGCGGGCAACTTCTTTCGTCATGAGGATTGTTGGCCTGTGGCTCGTGAAGGGTTTGATGCAGATCTCGACGGTGTCGAATGTCGCTCGGCCAAGACCACGAATGATTCGAGCAGTGAGTTGTGCTGGTGGCCGCGCGGCAGAACGGTGACAAGCGTCACGGGTCGCGTGACCCTAGAGCACTGGATCAGTTCACTGGTCATTGACGCAGCAAAGATTTTCACGACTTAGGCCCGAGTCGATGGGCTAAGCGTGTGATGACCAAAGTCAGTGGCAAGTGCGCGCTAGAGGCCAGGTCAGGTCACCAACGTCAATTGCACGATTGCCACCTCAGCTGTTTACGGCCGCGTTCATCTTGCCCCACAAAATGCTCCACAAATCGCGTCGCGTGCAGTTTTCTCACATCGTCTCGTGTTGTCATTAGTCCTGGTCAAAATGGTCTGTCGCCGTGTCGTGTCGTCTGGTGAAAAGCGTATTAGCACTTTCACACGGCTGAAGTCGTAGGTTCGAGTCCTGCAGCGCCCACTCCGGAGCAGAATACGTACCGGGCCTAATGACGTAGGTCGCTGGTACAATTTGGGTCATGAAATTCACTGTCGCAATCACCCACGAAGCACCTTGGTATGTCGCGAGATGCCTCGACGTGGACGTAGTCAGTCAAGGCGAGACTGTTGATAGTGCTGTTGCGAATCTCGAAGAAGCACTCGGTTTGTACTTCGAAGGTGAGGACTTTCCCGACTCGCTTGAGCCACCGATCATTACCACAGTCCTGATTCCTGCGTGAGCCCCGCGCTGCCTGTTGTTTCCGGCCAGGAGGCCGTCACGGCACTTGGGAAGATTGGCTTCGAACAAGTTGGTCAGCGCGGTAGCCACGTGAAACTTCGTAATCATGAAGGTAGAACGGTTATTGTCCCGACTCACCGAGAACTCGCTCGAGGGACACTCTCGGCAATTCTTCGACAGTCCGGGATTACCGTGAGCCAATTCATCGACTTGTTGTAAGCAGCGTCGTCTTTTGCCCCACAAAATGCTCCACAAACCAAGTCGCGTGCCGATTCTGAATGTTGTCGCGCGTCGTGATCGCTCCTAGTCAAGTGGTATGTCGTCGTGCGCCGTTGTTCCGTGAAAACGATCAGAGTACTTTCACACGGCTGAAGTCGTAGGTTCGAGTCCTGCAGCGCCCACTCCACCCAGGTACCGAGAGCGATCGCGTCGCTGAATTCAGATCGTCTCTGCTTCGCGTTCTAGACGAATCGTCAGAAGGAAGATCAATTGGAAGTTTCGGTTACCTGCGGCCCGATTAGCGCAGCACTCATTCGAGGCTTCATACATCGATGAGTGCGGCGCCCACGATCTTGCCGATCTGGTCAACTTCTAGCAAGAAGCCGTCGTGACCAACACCAGAAGTTACGACGAACAGCGGGCGCGCGTCAGGAATCAAATCCACCAACTGCTCCTGGAGGGCCAGCGGATAGAGCCGGTCCGAATCGATGCCAATCACCGTCGTTTGACTCTGTATCACACTCAAAGCCTTCGCCACGCCCCCGCGGTTTCGTCCAACGTCATGATGATTCATCGCCTCGCCAAGGACCACGTAGCTATTCGCGTCAAAACGCCCGGAGAGTTTTTCGCCGTGGTGGGAAAGGTATGACTCGATCGCGTAAAGGCCCCCACGAAGAGGGTCGCTCTCACCTTGGGGGGATCGTCCAAATCGAGTGTCAAACTCTTGGGAACTTCGATAGGTGATCTGACCGAGACCACGAGCGATGGCGAGTCCTTCACGGGGCGCGCGATTACTTTCGTAATAGTCGCCTCCGAGGAAATTCGGATCAGCCCTAATCGCTCGGATCTGCAGTGACGTCTGGGCTATCTGATCGGGCGTCGACACGGCACCGACCGCCAGCACGATAGAGCGTGTGACTCGATCCGGGTAGCCAACCGCCCACTCGAGGACTCTCATCGCGCCCATGGATCCACCCACCACCGCGTGCCACGCTGGTATTCCCAAATGGTCCGCCAGGGCGACCTCTACGGCAACTTGGTCGCGCACCGTGATGACGGGAAATCGTGAACCGAATCGTTGGCCGTCGTCACCAATTGATGAGGGCCCCGTCGTTCCCTGCGCACCACCGAGCACGTTCGGGCAGATAACGAAGAATTCGTTGGTGTCAATCGCGAGACCCGGTCCGACGAGACCGTTCCACCAACCTGGTGTGGGGTGACCGTGGCCCGCCTCGCCCAGCGCGTGCGAGTCGCCGGTAAGCGCGTGTAAGACCAACACGGCGTTCGACCTCGTGGCATCGAGCGTTCCCCACGACTCGTAGGCCACCGTCACGCTCGCCAGACGACCTCCGCCCTCGAACGTGAAACCGCGTCCGCCCTCACCGTTAAGGGTGACGAACTCTCGCGCGCCGGGGTCGTCGCCTGCTCGCCAGTAGCCCACCTGGGTGGTCACGCTCCCTGGACGGCGCGAAAACCCGTTTCGAGGTCGGCCAGGATGTCATCAATCAACTCAAGGCCGACCGACAGACGTACGAGGTCCGCACTGACGCCGGCAGAGAGTTGTTCGTCTTCACTCAACTGCGAATGGGTCGTTGACGCTGGGTGGATCGCGAGGCTCTTCGCGTCGCCCACGTTGGCGAGGTGGCTGAAGAGTTCGAGGCCTTCGATGAACTTCCTTCCAGCGTCCGCGCCACCTTCGATCCCAAAGGCCAAGACCGCACCACCACCCTTTGGCAGGTAGCGCTCTTGAAGGGAGTGCCAGGGACTCGACTCGAGTCCGGGGTAGGCCACCCATTTGACGTCGTCACGGGCTTCAAGCCATTTCGCGACCGTGGTCGCGTTCGCCACGTGACGCTCCATACGAAGACTCAGTGTCTCAAGGCCTTGTAAAAAGAGAAAGGAGTTGAACGGAGCGATCGCGGCGCCGATGTCGCGCAAGTACTGCAGTCGTGCCTTTAGGACGAATCGGGCCGGGAAGAGAGGCTCGGGCAGTTGGCCAAAGACCAGACCGTGGTAGCTGGGGTCGGGCTCGGTGAAGCCGGGGAATCGACCGCTTCCCTCGTAGTCGAAGTTCCCACCGTCGACGATGACGCCACCAATAGACGTGCCGTGTCCACCGATGAACTTTGTCGCCGAGTGCACCACGACGTCCGCCCCGTGCTCAATCGGACGAGATAGATATGGAGTGGCGAGCGTGTTGTCAACGACCAAGGGGATCTTGTGGTCGTGCGCGACCTTCACGACACCTTCAAAGTTAAGGACGTCGCCCTTGGGATTACCGAGCGTCTCAGCGTAAAAGGCTTTCGTATTGGGGCGTATCGCGGCTGCCCACTCGGCCAAGTCGTCAGGGTTATTCACGAATGTCGTTTCGATGCCAAGTTTGGGCAACGTGTAGTGAAACAGGTTGTACGTTCCGCCGTAGAGCGATGCCGAGGACACGAGGTGCCCCCCGTTCTCGGCGAGGTTCAAAAGTGCGATCGTCTCCGCGGACGAGCCCGACGACACGGCCAACGCAGCGACGCCGCCTTCCAGCGAAGCAATCCTCTCTTCGAAAGCGTTCTGGGTGGGGTTCATGATCCGGGTGTAGATGTTGCCCAGCTCAGCTAAGCCAAAGAGCGCGGCGGCGTGCGCGGTATCGCGAAAGACGTAGCTCGTCGTCTGGTAGATCGGAATGGCCCGTGCGGCGGTTGTTGGATCCGCTGTCGCTCCAGCGTGTATCTGGCGCGTCTCAAAACCCCATTCACCCATCTCGAACTCCTGTACTTATACGTGCACGACGCCTTGTCGCGACAACAAATCTTCGATCACCTTATCCTCTAAAGTTTATGGTAATAGTCACCTATAGGTTGACTGACGCGAGGTGTTGCAATCTCCCGCCAGCACGACCGTGACCGAGCCGTTAGGTGACCCGTGGGTCGGGGATCGTCCCATTTTCGTTCGTTTATCTGCCTTTAAAAAGTTCTGGCGGATCGTACTTTCAGTCGAGGGTGAATTGGCGACTGACCTCGGTTCGTTCCGTTGACTCGTGATCGGCGCCTAACTCAGATGGCGACGATACGAAGTTGCGGATCCAACCGGCGAAGATCATCAGGATCGGTTGTGACCACGGGGCTGTCCGCCAACTTCGCGCATACAACGACTGACGCATCAACAATGTCGTTCAGATTACTGCGAGCGCACAAGACACCGGCTGCTCGGGCTCCGGCGTCATCGAGTGGAACAACCGAGACATTGGACAGGTTGAGGAAGCGGGCCAGGCGTGCCTGGCGCGGCGTGCCGCGCCAGGTCTGAGCGAGAACTCCCGCCGGAACGTTGAACGTGGCGCCGACTGCTCCGGCCTCGTCGAGCAGAGCCTGCATCCGCCTCGTCCCTCGCTCGATACCGATCAAAGCACCGGTGTCGAGCGTGACGCTCGGGGCCATTTCAGATCAGCCCAAGGGCTTCACGCGCCCAGCGTCGATCGGATTCATCGGGTGGTCCGGACTCCGCCGCCATATCGGCGAGCAACGCCTCAAGATCGTCGAACCGTGTCTTGTCGGCCATCGCCGAGGCGATGAACGCGGACACTGAACTGGATCGACCCTCAGTCACCGCTCGACGGGCCGCGTCGACAAGCTCGTTGGGCAGGCTCACTGCAATCTTCGTAGTCATACCAGAATCATACCAGAGCGCGAGCGGAACCGAGTTTCACGCGAGGCTCTCAGGCTCGCGTGTAGGTGAATTACCACGTCAACTGTTTACGGGCTGCGTTCATCTTGCCCCACAAAATGCTCCACAAAACGCGTCGTGTGCAGTATTCCCACGTCGTCTCGTGTTGTCATTAGTCCTGGTCAAAGTGGCCTGTCGCCGTGTCGTGTCGTCTGGTGAAAAGCGTATTAACACTTTCACACGGCTGAGGTCGCAGGTTCGAGTCCTGCAGCGTCCACGCA
>Ga0307374_10012956_pt1 | contig 11612 bp, 10 predicted proteins | sample OX3MG_FD_202532 | JGI IMG/M metagenome (GOLD analysis project Ga0307374, IMG submission 202532) | Soil microbial communities from Risofladan, Vaasa, Finland - OX-3 | ecosystem: Environmental > Terrestrial > Soil > Coastal area > Acid sulfate soil | place: Finland: Risofladan, Vaasa | collected...
CAGCTCAAGGAATGGCTGCCGCGCCTGGTCTATTTGAATGAAAAGCGCCAGCGCGCGCGCGGCAATGGACATTCGCTCAACTAGCTGGCGTGTTACCGAGAAAAGTGACACACGGTTGCGTCAGGGCACGGTTTTAACCGTGCCGCTCAAGTCTTGAGAGAAAAGGGGTTTCAGCCCCTGAGGTAGGTTTGTCGTGCCGAAGCTCATGTATCTCGAATTTGGGAACGCGGCACGAGAAGTCATGTGGATCTGTTGACGCCACTGTCCCGAGGCCACGTTCCTGCGAGGTTGTCATCCCGAATCCCCGTGATTCAGGGCGGGGTGGGGGATCTGCTTTTCGTTTTTGGCGGCTCCCGGTCAGGATGTCGACGGACAGGTTCTGGCTGGCAATAACACGGGCTATCGTTAAAAATAGGGAGCAACAATCGTGGAAAATCAGGCGGCGCGACGAACTTCGGAAAAGGAACCACACAACATGGGCGCAAAACCAAATTTGCTCGGCGAATTGAGAAAAAGCCAATGGAGCGAAGCGCGTTACGCCTCGCGCACGGTCAAGGACGAGCTTCGCGAAAATCTCCTGCGCAAACTGAGCGCGGGCGATGAACTTTTCCCGGGAATTCGCGGCTATGACGACACGGTGATACCCCAGATCGTCAACGCGATTCTTTCGCGGCATCACTTCATTTTGCTCGGTCTGCGCGGCCAGGCGAAAACGCGCATTCTCCGCGAACTCGTCGGTTTTCTCGACGAGGAAATCCCCGTAATCCACGGCTGCGAAATCAACGACAATCCCTACCGTCCCATTTGCCGGGCCTGCCGCGAACGTGCCGCTCTCGAAGCCGAAGCGATTCAGATCGCATGGCTCCCCCGCGACCGCCGTTATGTTGAAAAACTTGCCACGCCGGATGTCACCATCGCCGACATCATCGGCGATGTGGATCCCATTCGCGCAGCCAAAGGCGGCCGCGATCTTTCCGACGAGCTCACCATCCACTACGGTTTGCTGCCACGCGCCAATCGCGGCCTTTTTGCCATCAACGAATTGCCCGATCTGGCCGGAAAAATTCAGGTTGGACTCTTCAACATCATGCAGGAGGGCGATGTTCAAATTAAAGGCTATCCCGTGCGCCTGCCGCTTGACGTGCTGCTCGTCTTCACCGCGAATCCCGAAGATTACACGGCGCGAGGGAAAATCATCACGCCACTCAAGGATCGCATCGGCTCGGAGATTCGCACGCATTACCCGGCGACGCTCGACGAAGGCATTGCCATCACCTCCCAGGAATCATGGACCGCGCGCGACGGCCATCGAATCGAAATCCCGCCATACATTCGCGAAGTGGCGGAAGAAATCGCATTTCAGGCGCGCGAGGACAAGCGCGTCGATCGTCGCTCCGGTGTAAGCCAGCGCCTGCCGATTTCGTGCCTCGAAAATGCCGTCAGCAACGCCGAGCAGCGCGCCGTCCGCAATGAAGAGAAAGTCGCGGTCGCGCGAGTTGCTGATATTTACGCCGCGATTCCGTCGATGACCGGAAAATTCGAGCTCGAATACGAGGGCGAGTTGCGCGGAGCCGACACGATTGCGCGCGAGCTGATTCGCGCCGCCATCGGAAAAACTTTCACGAAATATTTCAAGGACACGAACCTGCAATCCGTCGTGCAGTGGTTCGAAACGGGCGGCGAGTTGAAAGTCGCGGCAGGCGCGAACACCGTTGAATATCTGGCGGAGCTGAAAAAAGTGCAGGGATTATTTGACCATACGCCGGCGCTCGGCGTAGGGCCAAAGGACGATTCAGGCCTGCAGGCGGCTGCCGCGGAATTCGTTCTCGAAGGACTGTGGGCCCACAAGCGAATCAGCCGCAGCGAAGAGCGCGGCTATTTCGCCGAGGCGAGAAAAGCGCCTGAGCCGCGTGAAGCGCAGGGACGCTTGCCGCGCAGGCAATTCAACTGAGCGCCAGGAGATCGAAAAATCTTGCCATGAGGACTTTGGCCGATGCGTTGCGGACTCTGCTTTACGCCTCCGGCTTTATTTTGTTTTTTGGATGGATGGCGCTGCGATTGCGCGCTTACGATCATAATTTCGCCTTCATCTTCCCGGGCGGAGTGCGTCCCATCGGCGCCATATTAATGTCCGCTGGAGCCGCGCTTGCGCTTCTGTGCATCGCAACCTTTGTAATACGAGGACGCGGCACGCCGGCGCTTTTTGATCCACCGCAGCAGTTTGTCGCAGTCGGGCCGTATCGCTATGTCAGAAATCCCATGTACATCGGCGGCTTCGCGCTTCTCCTCGGCCTCGCTCTTTATCTGCGCTCCGTTTCTATCGCCCTGATGTTCCTGGCGATTCTCCCGGTATGTCATCTGCTCGTCGTTTTGCACGAGGAGCCCAGTCTTAAACGCAAATTCAACGGCGCGTACCAGAATTATTTCCGCACCGTTGCGCGATGGTTCCCGCATGCGCCTCGCGCCGGCGCAAAACCAGATTCCCGACAGGCTGCGCGATGAAATACGTACGCTACAAGAAATACACTGGTCAGGAAGCCGATGACATCGACTTGCAGGAGTTGATGAACCGGCTCTCGAATTTCCTGCTCCAGAGCGGCTTCGAGTCGCAATACTACGGCTTCCAGGAAATGGACGCCGAGCGTTCGATGGAGCAATTGCGGCAGGCCATTTTGCGCGCGCTCGAAGAGGGTGACCTTCTGCCTCCGGAAATGATGGAAGAGCTGCTCGAAAATCCCGACCTCGCTCAAAATCAGCGCCTTCGCGAAATGATCGACCAGCTTATCGAGCGCATGACGCAAGAGGGCTACATTTCGCCCCAACCCCCACAAGTCACTCCGCCTCCACAGCAAACCCCCGGCGGACAGATCGGCCCTCCCGGCAAACAGGACATCAACGCGCGATTTGAAATCACCGACAAGGCAATCGACTTCCTCGGTTTCAAAACTCTGCGCGATTTGCTTGCCTCACTTGGCAAGAGCAGTTTCGGCCGGCACGACACGCGCGACCTCGCCACGGGAATCGAATCCGGCGGCACATCGAAACCATACGAATTCGGCGACACGCTGAATCTGGATATCCCCGAAACGCTGTTTCACGCGCTGCGCAGGCAACAAGCCGCCGGTGGCTCCATGATCCCGCTCGACATTGATTATCAGGATTTGATGGTTCATCAATGTGAATATCAAAGCTCATGCGCCACCGTCCTTCTGCTCGATTGCAGCCACAGCATGATTCTTTACGGCGAAGATCGCTTCACGCCGGCGAAACGCGTCGCCCTGGCGCTTTCACATCTGATCCGCTCACAATATCCGGGAGACTCGCTGCACTGTGTGCTCTTCCACGACAGCGCCGAGGAAATTCCGCTGGGCCAACTCGCGCGCGTGCAAGTGGGCCCGTATTACACGAACACTCGCGAAGGTCTGCGCATGGCGCAGCGCATTCTCGCGCGGCAAAAAAAAGATATGCGCCAAATCGTGATGATCACTGACGGAAAGCCCTCCGCGCTGACGCTCGAAGACGGCCGCATTTACAAGAATGCCTTCGGCCTCGACCCTCTTGTCGTCACGCAAACCCTCGAAGAAGTCGCCAAGTGCCGCCGCGCGGGAATCTTGATCAACACGTTCATGCTCGCAAGCGATTACAGCCTGGTGCACTTCGTGCAGAAAGTCACGGAACTCTGCCGCGGCAAAGCCTACTTCACCACTCCATATACCCTCGGCCAGTATCTCCTGATGGATTACCTCCAGAAAAAAACCAAACACATTCATTGATGGTTTGACACGCTTGACACGCGGCCCGCCGATATCGCAACAGAAGCGTGACCATATTTCCTGCATCGTGAATGCTTTGTTACAATCCAATTACAATGAGGTTTCTGCGCGCTATTTTTGGAGGCGGGATTATGTCGAAGATTCAGGCGGGAAACGCGGCGCCGGTGTTCGCGCTCGCCGGCGTCGATGGCCAGCAGCACTCGCTGGCCGATGCGCTAAAAAAAGGACCAGTGCTGGCGGCATTTTTCAAGATCAGCTGTCCCGTGTGCCAGTTCACGTTCCCGTTCCTCGAGCGCATGTACGAAAGCTACGGCGACGACAAAGTGAGTTTCTGGGGCGTTTCGCAGGACAATGCGCACGACACGAAGGAATTCCTCGATGAATACGGCGTTAAATTCCCCACCCTGATTGACGCCGACGGCTACAAAGTATCGAAGCAATACGGACTGACGAATGTCCCGAGTATTTTCTTGATTCAGCCGGATGGCAATGTGAAAACCGCATCCGTCGGTTTCGCGAAAAAAGATTTGGAGGCGATCGCGGCGGAAATCGCGAACGCGTCGGCGAAAACTCCGCAGGCGCTTTTTCGCCCCGGCGAAAAAATCCCGGAATTCAAGGCTGGTTGAGGGTCGAAAGGCTAGGTTCCGGTCGGAACCTACAAGCAACTCAGAGAAGTTCCTCGTCGATCAAACGTTTCTTGTACTTCGGTGGCTTGGTGCGGCGGTCGGGGATCACGCGCGCAGCCGGCGGCGTGCCAACAGTCTCCCGGGCCATGCGCCGAGCCTCGGTTCCCTTCTCAAATTTCCGCTTTTTCTTTCTTCGCGCCACGGCTAACGTATTAGGCCACAGTGAAGCCGGCTTCCGCAAATTCGGCACGGGCATCATTCCGGAGCAGAATCCGGGCATACGCCACTTCGCTGACTCTGATTTTGATTTTCGCGGCGGGCATCCGCGTGGGATTCGCCTGGGATTACACACGGCAAAACCCGAAGCAGGCCCTCAGCGTGATCCCTTTCATGTTCGAATCGGGCAATATTGCCGTATCCCTCGCGCGCGGCCACGGATTTGGTTCTCCGCTGCGCGTGCCCACCGGTCCCACCGCGTGGATGACCCCGATCTATCCGCTGCTGCTCGCCGGAGTCTTCCGCTACTTCGGCGTTTACACGTTCCGTTCATTCGTGGCTGCCGTTCTTCTAAATATTCTTTTTGCCACTCTTACATGCGTGCCGATTTATTACGCTGGCGAACGAATCGGAGGAGCTGGATTAGGGGCGGGCGCGGCGTGGCTCTGGGCCATTTTTCCAAACGCGATTTTGATTCCCTTCGAGAGCATGTGGGAGGCGTGTCTTTCCGCTTTGCTGGCGGCCACGATTTTATGGGCGACGCTGGCGCTGGCCAAATCACGCCGCGCGCGCGACTGGTGCGGCTACGGATTGCTTTGGGGTATTGCGCTGATGACGAATCCGACTTTAGCTTCCCTGCTGCCGCTCTTGCTGGCGTGGCTCGCGTATCGCGACTACAAGGAAAGCGGGCCGTGGCTGGCGAAGCCCCTGCTGGCTTTGGGCGTGGCTGCTCTCTGCTGCGTGCCCTGGACCGTGCGAAACTACCAGGTCTTCCATACCATTGTTCCGCTGCGTTCCGTCCTCGGTTTGCAGTTGTGGCTGGGAAACAATCCTCGCTCGCAGCCCATCTGGCACGCCACATTGCACCCCATCAACGACTCCACCGAACGCGCGAAGTATATCGCCCTAGGCGAAATCGCCTATATGCGGCAGAAGCAGCGCGAGGCGATCACTTACATGTTCGCCCATCCAGAGAGAGAAGCGCATTTGACCGCCAGCCGCTTCATCAACTTTTGGGCCGGAGGCACGCCGCAGCCGCTCAAAGATTTCGAGCAGAATCATTCACTGTGGTTCCGCTACGTTTTGATTTTCAATATCGCTGCGGGGATTGGCGCGCTCGCAGGAATCGTGCTTCTGTTTTGGAGGCGCAGTGTGTTCGCGTTTCCGCTGGCGGTCTTCCCCATCGTTTTTCCATGCGCGTATTATTTTACGCTCGCACTGCCACGCTATCGGCTGCCGATTGATCCCCTTGTTCTTCTGCTGACGGCAATTGCGCTTGCTTCCGCCCTTCACCGGACGGTGCGTACGGATGCGCTGACGGCGCGAACCGGTGCGCAGGCGCGAAATTCATAAGGGGGAACACGCATTTTGCGTATGCGGGGACTCCTCGCGATGCTCTTGTCACATTCGCGCCGCGCCCGGCCTATGGATCCCGCTAGTTCTTGTCGAGCAAAGCAGTGCGGAGTAGACTTCCGCGAGTGATTTTTTCCGGGAGGTGTCAAATGCCTCGCATTGTCCGTTGCGGCCTGATCCAGGCCCGCTGTGAATGGTCGCCCGCCAAATTCTCTTTGACCCAAATCAAACAAAAAATGATCACCAAACACGAGCGCCTCATCGCCGCGGCCGCAAAGCGAAAAGTTCAGGTCCTCGGTTTGCAGGAGCTTTTCTACGGCCCGTACTTTTGCGCCGAGCAGCAAACGCGATGGTACGAGATGACCGAGCGCGTGCCCGAGGGTCCGACAGTGGCCCGCATGCAGAAGCTCGCCAAGCGCTACCACATGGTGATGGTCGTTCCCGTGTACGAAGTGGAGATGACTGGCGTTTATTTCAATACGGCCGCGGTCATTGACGCCGATGGCCGCTACCTCGGGAAATATCGCAAGCACCACATCCCGCACTGCCATCCGGGATTCTGGGAGAAATTCTATTTCACGCCGGGCAACGCGGGTTACCCGGTATTTCAGACGCGCTACGCGCGCGTCGGCGTTTATATTTGCTACGATCGCCATTTCCCGGAAGGCGCTCGGGTGCTCGGACTGAATGGCGCGGAAATTGTCTACAACCCGTCGGCAACAGTCGCTGGCCTTTCCGAGTATCTCTGGGAATTGGAGCAGCCCGCGCACGCCGTCGCCAACCAATATTTCGTCGCTGCAATCAACCGCGTTGGTACGGAGCAGCCGTGGAAGATCGGCGAGTTCTACGGAAAAAGCTATTTCTGCGATCCTCGCGGAAAAATCGTGGCCCAAGCCAGTCGCGACAAGGACGAATTACTCGTCGCCGACTTGAATCTCGACGAAATTCAGAAAGTCCGCGACACGTGGCAGTTCTATCGCGACCGCCGCCCCGAATCGTACGGCGAAATTACGCGCACGCGCGCCGCGGGAAACACGGAAGCCGCGGACTAGAATTCGCGTTGCGATAATCCGGTCCGGAACAGCAACAGAAATCCATTTTATTTGAGGCGCAACGATCTCCCGATGAGTGATCTTCAAACGGAAGCCCTGGCGACAGAAACGATTCGCGCCAGCGGCCTTTACAATAAAGACCTCGCGCCTGTCCCCACTGCGCGCCGCACCTGGGGCACGTACAACTACGCCGCGCTGTGGATTTCGATGAGCGTGAATATTCCCACGTACATGCTCGCGAGCGCCATGATTGCGGGAGGAATGGACTGGAAGCAGGCGCTGTTCACCGTTTTTCTCGGCAACGTGCTGGTGCTGATTCCCATGTTGCTCAACGCGCACGCCGGCGCGAAATACGGAATTCCCTTCCCGGTATTTGCGCGTGCATCGTTTGGAGTGCTGGGCGCAAACGTTCCGGCGATTTTGCGCGCGCTTGTGGCCTGCGGATGGTTCGGTATTCAGACCTGGATTGGCGGCGAAGCAATCAACGCCATGATTGTCGCGCTCGCTCCTTCCTGGGCGCATGTCTCGTATGGCCCTGCGCTGTGTTTCGCATTTTTCTGGCTGCTGAATGTCGTCGTAATTCTTCGCGGCATCGAGACCATTCGTTTTCTCCAGGGCGTTTCGGCACCGTTCCTTTTGCTGATCGGCCTGGCGCTTCTCCTCTGGGCGCGAAGCAAAGCGGGCGGCTTTGGGCCTATGCTCTCGAATCCCTCAAAGTTCCACAGCTTCAGAGACTTTTTTCGCTTCTTTGTTCCATCGCTCACGGGCGTCGTTGGATTTTGGGCCACCGTCTCGCTGAATATTCCCGACTTCACGCGTTACGCGCGTTCGCAACGCGATCAGATTGTCGGCCAGGCGCTCGGTCTTCCCGCAACGATGACGTTTTATTCGTTCATCGGCATCGCCGTCACTTCGGCGACCACAATTATTTTCGGCGCGGCGATATGGGATCCAGTCAAAGTTCTCGCGCGCCTCGGCCATCCTTGGGCCGTTGTGCTCGCGATGATTGCGCTGCTGGTAGCGACGCTCAACGTCAATGTCGCCGCAAACGTGGTTTCTCCTTCGAACGATTTCTCGAACCTTTCTCCCAGGCGCATTAGCTTTCGCACCGGGGGATTAATCACGTGCGCGATGGGAATCGCCATGCAACCGTGGAAGCTGATGGCGAATTATGGCAGCTACATTTTCGGCTGGCTCGTGGGCTACTCTGGATTCCTTGGACCGATTGCAGGAATTTTGATTTGCGATTATTTTGTGTTGCGCGGCAAAGTGTTAGCACCCCAGGATCTTTACCAACGCGGCGGCCAGTACGAATATTCGCGCGGCGTCAATTGGCAGGCGATCGTGGCGCTCGCGGCGGGAGTCGGCGTAGCTTTTATTGGTTTGGTTGTTCCGCCGTTGCGCGTCTTGTATAACTACGCTTGGTTCGTCGGATTCGCAGTCAGCTTCGCCGCGTATTTCGTTTTGATGAGCGGTTTCCAACGGCTCAACGAAGCGGCAAACTGAGAAGGGCGGCAATTCATGGACTTCGGCATCACGATTAAACCGGATATCTCAATTGAGCGCATTATAAGTCTCTCGAAGCAGGCCGAGATGGGCGGATTCAAGTACGGCTGGATGTTCGATTCGCATGTGATTTGGATGGATCCATTTCCCTTGTTGACGTTGATGGCCGCCAACACGCGAACTATGCGGCTGGGAACGTGCGTCACGAATCCGGCGGTGCGCGACGTCACCGTTGCTTCGAGCTTGTTCGCCACATTGAATCTCGCGTCGCATGGAAGAATGCAGCTCGGCATAGGACGCGGCGACAGTTCGCGCCGCGTGCTGGGCAAGAAACCCACGACAATCGAAAATCTCGAAGAGTTCGTGAAAGTTTTTCGCGCATTGAATTCCGGCGAAACCGTCGTCTACGACGGAACCGACGCACGCTTTCCGTGGGCGACGGCAGGCGTGCCGCGCGTGTGGGTTGCGGGCTATGGACCAAAGGTATTGCGCGCCGCGGGACGCATCGCCGACGGAATCATTTTGCAATTCGCCGATCCGGATCTGATCGCGTGGTGTCTGCAATTTGTGCGCGAAGGAGCGCAAGCGGCGGGCCGCGATTTCAAGAAGATCGAAATCATGTCCGCCGCGCCCGTGTGGGTTTCGAATGATTTGGCCGTGGCGCGCGACCGCGTCCGCTGGTTTCCCGCGCTGGTTTCGAATCACGTGGTGGATCTGATTGCAAAATACAAAGCGGAAGAATTGCCCGCCGCGCTGGTTTCTTATGTCAGCAATCGCGGAGGATACGATTATCTGCATCACTGCGAAGTGGGCAGCGACAACGCGGATTTCGTGACCGACGAAATCACCGATCGCTTTTGTTTGGTCGGCCCTGTCGAGGCGCACCGCAAAAAGTTGGAGGCTTTGCGCGCGGCGGGCGTGACGCAGTTCAACATTTATTTGATGTGCGGCGACGAAGAAAAAACACTGGATATTTATTCGCGCGACATTTTACCTGCTTACAGCAAGTAAGCGAACTTCTCTCGCGCCGTGGATTAGGAGGCTCTGCGAAAAGATGCGTTTTGACATGGTCATCAAAAACGGCACAGTGGTGACGGCGACAGATACATGCGTCGCGGACGTCGGAGTCAGCGGCCAAAAAATCTCCGCCATTGGCGCGCAGCTCCCGATCGAAAACGCCGGCAAAGTCGTCGACGCCGCTGGATGCTTGGTGATCCCCGGCGGCATCGACGTTCACACGCATCTCGATATGCCTTTCGGCGGCACGATGAGCGCGGACGATTTCGAGACCGGCACAATCGCGGCGGCGTTCGGCGGCACCACCACGCTGATCGATTTCGCGATTCAATATAAAGGGCAAAGCCTTCGCGAAGCTTTCGATGCCTGGATGAAAAAGGCGCACGATAAAGCCGTAACGGATTATTCGTTCCACTGCATCATCACCGATCTCGGCAGCGCGCAACTCGAAGAGATGGGCCAGCTGATTCGCGAAGGCGTCACCAGCTTCAAACTTTTCATGGCGTATCCGGGCGTTTTCATGCTCGACGACGCCTCGATTTTTCGCGCGATGTCGCAAGCGGCCAAGCACGCGGGCTTGATTTGCATGCACGCGGAAAATGGCGGCGCCATCGACGTGATCGTGCAACGCGCGCTCGCCGAAGGAAAACGCGCGCCAAAGTACCACGCGCTCACGCGGCCGGTCACCGCTGAAGCGGAAGCCACCTCGCGAGCGATTGCTCTTGCCGAAATGGCGGGCGCGCCCGTGTACATCGTTCACCTTTCCTGCAACGAGGCGCTCGAAAAAGTCCGCGAAGCGCGCGACCGCGGTCTGCCCGCATACGCCGAAACGTGCCCGCAGTATTTGTATCTCTCGCTCGAAAATTTCGATGTCCCCGGATTCGAAGGCGCGAAATACGTTTTCACGCCGCCGCTCCGCGAAAAGTGGCACCAGGAAAAATTGTGGCAAGGGCTGGCGCAGGATACTCTGCAAGTGGTTTCCACCGACCATTGCCCATTTTGTTTCAAGGAACAGAAAGAATTGGGCAGAGACGACTTCACGAAAATTCCCAACGGAGGCCCGGGCATCGAGCACCGTCTCAGCCTGATTTACACCGGCGGCGTCCACGGAAAACGGTTTTCCGCCAACCGCTTCGTCGAGCTTGTTTCCACCGCGCCCGCAAAACTTTTTGGACTGTACCCGCGGAAGGGGACAATCGCCGTGGGCTCGGATGCCGACCTCGTCATCTTTGACCCGAACCGCGAGGAAATCATCAGCGCGAAAACACATCACATGCGCGTTGACTATTCGATGTTCGAGGGCATCCACACCACGGGCGCGCCGAAAGCCGTTTTCTCGCGCGGCAAAGCCGTGATCGACGCCGGAAAATTCGTCGGCCGCCCCGGCGCAGGCCAATTCATCCGCCGGCAAACCTATTCCCGCATGTAGAGCTTCTCGCTGCCCGAGTGTTACATCCACATTACCCCCGGTGTGACCTCGCGTTATCACTTTTCGGCGGCCGAAAGGCGGGCGACGCGAAATGGAACTCATTACCGATCAAGAAAATGGAAGTGGTCATGTTTTCAGCCATTTGGCTTCTCGGGACTGTGCGTTTCATTACCGATCAAGGATTTACTTATTTGAGCCGCGGCGAGATCCGGCGGGGGGCCAGCGAAGCGCGGATTCTTGGCCTCCAGGGCGCGGCGGTCGGCTTCCAACCCGCGTCGGCGTTCCTCGCGAGCGGCGGCAAATTCGGGCGAGAATTCGATCGTGATCTCGGGAGGGACGGGAGCCTTGGCCGCTTTGCTTCGTTGCTCGGCAGCGTGCTGGGCGACGACGTCGGGATGTTGTTCGGCGTGCTCGATTTCCTCGGGGGAGATTTCTTCGAGGAGCGCGGGTTCGAAGATGGTCGAGGCGGGCGGCTGAGGTTGTTGCTTGGCGCGACGAGAGTTGTGAGGCGAGGGTTTGCGGCGCGACGATTTGTGTGCCGACGTGCGCTGCGGCTCGACGGCATCTTCGCGGGAGATGATGACGCGCGAAGGCGGGTCGATCCATTCGCCGGCGTCATTGATGCGCGTGATGGCGCGGA
>Ga0307374_10012957_pt1 | contig 11612 bp, 8 predicted proteins | sample OX3MG_FD_202532 | JGI IMG/M metagenome (GOLD analysis project Ga0307374, IMG submission 202532) | Soil microbial communities from Risofladan, Vaasa, Finland - OX-3 | ecosystem: Environmental > Terrestrial > Soil > Coastal area > Acid sulfate soil | place: Finland: Risofladan, Vaasa | collected...
TCCCGGGATGCCCTTGGCGCACGATCTCCAGAAAGGCGCGCGTGCCCTCGAAGAACATGCCGGCGCTGTGGGGGATACGGGTCCAGCAATTGGTGCCGTGCGAAATCGACACGACGTCGGCCGTCAACCCGGCGACCGCCTCGGCACAGGGGATCTCCCCGCGTGCCGACCCTGCGAACCCCATGTTCACGAGGTCCAGCCCGTGCCGGCGCGACGCCACGGCCCCCCAGGCGAGCGCCGGGGCGCTCGCCACCCAGCCCTCGAGGATCGAGTCGCCGTAGGCCACCCAGCGCGGGCCGCTCGGCGCGGGCTCGACGGTGCCGTCGACGGGCCGCAGCGCCAGGATCTCGGGGCGCATGCCTTCGGGGAGGTGCACCACGGCGGGCGCGTCCACCGGGCCGCCGAGGGCCAGCCGGACCGTGCCCGCGCCCAGGACGGCCGGCTGCTCGTCCACCTGCGCACCGCCGCGCCACACCGAGAACGTCGTGCCGGCCCCGTCCCCGCGGTACCCGAGGTCGTCGGTGGCGGTGGTGTAGCCGAGCTCGAGGGCGACGGCGTCACCGACGAGCTCGAGCCGCACGCCCGCGGGGATCCGGGCGCACTGCCAGGTGTCCGCGGGCAAGCGCCCCACGTCGCGCGGATCGAGCCGGGGATAGGGCACGCCGGGGGCGGCGCCGAAGGCACACCCCCGGAGGAAGGGCTCGACGTCCGGCGACCGGCCGGGGGCGGCGGCGCTCACAGGTTCGTGGGCACCGGGTAGGGGAACTTCACCCCCACGCCGCCGTCGACCGACAGGACCTGCCCGTTCACGTAGGCGGAGAGGTCCGATGCCAGGAACATGATCGCCGCCGCGATGTCCTGCGGGAGGGCCACCCGGTCGAGCGGGGAGTTGGCGGCGTTCACCGCCTTGCCCTGGTCCCCGAGATAGCCCGACACCCGCGGCGTCCACACGATGCCCGGGGCCACGGCGTTGACGCGGATGCCCTCGGGGCCGAGCTCGACCGCGGCGGAGCGGACGAGTCCGATCAACCCGGCCTTGGCCGCACCGTAGGCGGCGTGGCGCGGCGCGGCGGTGAGGCCCGAGGCCGACGCCACGAACACCATCACGCCGCCCCCGCTGTCGCGCAGCGCCCGACCCCCGACGGACACGGCCAGGTAGGCGTGGCGCAGCACGATGTCGTGATGCCAGTCCCACAGCTCGTCGTCCATGTCGAGCAGGCCGCGGTACTGGGCCATGCCGACGATGTCGACGATGCCGGCCAGGCGCGTGGCCCCGATGCCGGCGAGGGCGGCAGGGGCGTCGGCGAACAGGCGCTCGGCATCGGCGCGCACCGCGGCGTTGCCGACCCAGGGGACGCCGCCCACTTCGCCGGCGATGTCCTGGGCGAGGTCGGGGTCGAGGTCGACGCAACACACCTTGGCGCCCGCCTGGGCGAGGGCGTGGCTCGTCTGGCGGCCGATCCCCTGCCCCGCCCCGATGACGACCACGCCGCGGCCGTCCATGCGCAGCATGCCCGGATAGTCGGGCACCGCGGTGTCGTCGGTACGCGTCACCGGTCCGTCCCGCGTCGTGGCGTCACCGTGACCCGCCGTCGAGCTGCGTCAGCCGCCGGCGCCGGTGACGGACACCTTGATGTCCCGGCGCTCGAGCTCGGGGATGACCTTGGTGCCGAGGAGCTCGATGGTGCGCATGATGGACTCGTGCCGGAGGTAGCCGAACTGCACGTAGCAGATCAGCTGGTCCACGCCCAGCTCGGCGTACTTCACCATCTTCTCGATGCACGTCTCGGGGTCGCCGACGATGATCATGTCGGCCTCCGAGAACCACTTCGGGTCGAACTTCCCCTCGATCTGGCGCTTGAGCAGCGGGAACATCTTCTCCTTCTCCTCGTCGGAGAGATGCGGGACTTCCCACTCCAAGATGAACTCGGCGAGGTTCTTGTACCACCACCACACCGAGTCCCAGATGCCGTTGGCCTCCGCCTGCTCCATGGAGTCGGCGCAGTGGACGAGCGTGTAGGCAGCCACCTTGTTGGTGGTCACCTCGGTCAGCGGCGAGGGGTTCTGGGCCGCGGCGCGGTACTGGACGATGTGGTCCGCCATCTTCTGGATGGGCTGCATGATCGAGAACGACAGCAGGCCCATGCCGAGCTTGCCGGCCACGGCGGCCGAGCCCTCCGACGTCGCCGCCATCCACGCCGGGGGGTGCGGCACCTGCACCGGCTTGGGCGTCACCATCCGCCGGGGGAAGTCGAGGTACTTGCCGTGGAACTCGAAGTACTCCTCGCGCCACGCCTGCACGACGGCCTGGATGGCCTCCTCCCACTCCGCCCGGCTCTCCTCCACCGGGACGTGGAACGCCGTCTGCTCCATCGGGGTGGAGCGTCCCGTCCCCCACTCGACGCGCCCGCCCGACAGGATGTCGGCGGTCGCCACCTTCTCCGCCACGTGGACGGGGTGGCAGAACTGGTGGGGCATGAGCACGACGCCGAAGCCGAGCCGCAGGTTCTTGGTCGCCTGCGACAGCGCGCCGAGGATGACCTCGGGTGCGGGCGAGTGCGACCGGCCCTCCCGGAAGTGGTGCTCGACGTGCCACACCGTGTTGAAGCCGAGGGTGTCGGCCAGCTTGATCTGCTCGAGCGCCTCGGCATAGGCCTCCTGCTCCGCCTGGCGCTGGCCCCACGGGTGCTCCCCGGGCCACGGCTTGGGCACGTCGATCTCGTACAGCAGGTCGAGCTTCACACCCACCCCCATCTGGGTTGCATCGTTCGAAATATCGAACGACAGATCTGAATGCTGAACAACACACCGAAAGATAGGGACGGGCGCCCGGCTCGTCAAGAGTCCCACCCGGGCGCCGGGGGGTCGGGGGTAGCGTCGACCCGTGATCGTCGGAGTCCCCACCGAGCGCAAGCCGGGCGAGAACCGGGTGGCGCTCACCCCCGACGGGGCCCGCGAGCTGTGCACGCACGGGCACCGCGTCCTGGTGGAGACCGGGGCCGGCGCGGGATCGTCGATCCCCGACGATGCCTACCGCGCCGCGGGCGCCGAGCTGGTCACCACCGAGGACGCCTGGGGGGCCCGGCTCGTGCTCAAGGTCAAGGAGCCCCAGCTCGGGGAGTACGGCTTCCTGCGGCCGGACCTCGTGCTGTTCACCTTCCTGCACCTCGCCGCCTACCCGGAGCTCGCCGACGCCCTGCTGGTGTCGGGCGCCACGGCCATCGCCTACGAGACGGTCCGGACCGCGTCCGGGGCCCTCCCCCTGCTGGCGCCCATGAGCGAGGTGGCGGGACGGCTCGCGCCCCAGGTGGGTGCCCACTTCCTCGAGCGGGGCAACGGGGGCCGCGGCGTCCTGCTCGGCGGGGCGCCGGGGGTGCGCCCCGGCCGGGTGGTCGTGCTCGGGGCGGGCACCGTGGGCACCAACGCGGCGTGGATCGCCCAGGGGATGGAGGCCGAGGTCATCCTCATCGACCGCGACCTCGACCGGTTGCGGGTGGTCGACCAGATCCACCGCGGCCGGATCATGACCCTGGCGTCGAGCCGGGCCGTGGTCGAGCGGTCCATGGCCGACGCCGACCTCGTCATCGGTGCGGTGCTGGTCCCCGGGGGCAAGGCGCCCGTCGTGGCCACCGAGGACATGGTGCGCGCCATGAAGCCGGGCACCGTGATCGTGGACGTCGCCGTCGACCAGGGCGGGTGCATCGAGACGACGGTCGAGACGACCCATGAGCACCCCGTCGTCGAGCGCCACGGCGTCCTGCACTACGGCGTCGGCAACATCCCCGCCGCGGTGCCGCACACCTCGACGTACGCCCTCACCAACGCCACCTTCCCCTACGCCCTGGTGGTGGCCGACCACGGCGCCCGAGGGGCCCTCGAGGTCGAGCCCGCGCTGGCCGGCGGGGTCCTGGTGACGTCGGGGCAGCTCACCAACCCCGCCGTGGCCGACGCCCTGGGCCGGTCCGCCGTCGAGCCACTCACCGCCCTTCCACCCGCCTAGCCACGAGACCGGCCGGCCACGACGGCTCCCATCGGGCGGTCGCCGGCGTCGGAGCCTGCGCCGGCCGCGGCGACACGGGTCCGCGCCGGCTGGGGCTACGCCGGCAGCCGGGCCCGGAAGGCCTTGACCCCCTCCACGGCCGCGCCGGCTTGCCGGACGGCGTGGGCGAGGGCGGCGTCGGAGGTCACCACCGTCACCGTGCCGAGGTCGCCCAACGAGGGGAGCAGATCCTCGATGGCCCGGTCGGCGGCGTTCGGCCCGCCCGGCGCGAAGCGGGCGTCGATCCCGGCGGCGGCGGCGTCCTCGACCTCCCCGGGACCGGGGCGCCCGTCGAACACCACCGTGACCTCGTCGTCGGGGCCGGCCAGGGTGGCGAGCGCCGCCACGAGCCGGCGGCGCGCCCCCGGCCGGTCGCGCCACCACCCGTCGGGGACCGACCCGATGACGTTCATCCCGTCGACGACCCAGCGCACGGGCCTAGCCTGCATCACGGCGACAGGTCGGGCGACAGCGACGGGAATTCCCCGGGGCACCGGTCGGAGGCCCGCCCGCCCGGACGACAATGTGGGTGTGAGCCCTGTCCTACCGGAAGGAGTCGCCGTGTCCGAGTCGACCATCGAGCCCGACAACGGCGCGCCGGGCGGCGCCGAGGAGATGCGCCCCGGCGACGTCGGCTACGCGTCGCTGTGGGTCCCCGACGTCGAGCGCGCCGAGGCGTTCTACGGTGCGGTCCTCGGGTGGACCTTCGCGCCGGGGAGCGTGCCGCAGGGGCGCCAGGTGGCCGGCACCGAGCCCCACCACGGCATCTGGGGCGGGCAGGCTCGCAGCACGCTGTTCCTGTGCCACGCCGTGGACGACGTCGACGAGGCCGTGGCCCGGGTGCGCGCCGCGGGCGGCGACGCCGAGGAGCCCAGCGACGAACCCTACGGACGCGTCGCCACCTGTGCCGACGACCAGGGCATGCCCTTCGCCGTCTTCGAGCCGCCGACGGGCCCGCCGCCGCGCGGGGCGCCCCACGGGCGGCGCCAGGGCGACCTCGCCTACGTCACGCTCCTGGTGCGCGACTCGGCGCTGGCCCGGGCGTTCTTCGCCGCCGTGCTCGGGTGGTCCTTCGTTTCCGGACGCGTCGCCGACGGCTGGCAGACCGACGACGTGCGACCCGGGACCGGCCTCCAGGGCGGCCACGCCGAGGCGACGGTGGTGCCCATGTACCTCGTCGACGACATCGCCGCCGCCGTGGCGCGGGCCCGGGTGGCCGGCGGTGTCGCCTCCGACCCCGAGCGCCAGCCCTACGGGCTCCAGTCGACGTGCACCGACGACCAGGGGACCCGCTTCTACCTCGGCGAGCTCTGAAGGCGCCCTCGTCCAGCGCGCCCGGGCCCACCGCGCCGGCAGTCCAGCCGGGTCGTCCGGCCAGCCAGGAGGTGCAGCCGCACCCTGACCGTGCGGGCACGACCTTCGTCGAGGCCGGTGGCGACGCGCCGGGGTGTGTGGAACAGTGCGTGCGTGCCCGGCGGCTCCTTCGACGAGCGAATGGCCGAGGGGTACGACGCCGCCTCGGTGGAGCTGTTCGAGCCCGCTGTCGTCGACCCCGTCGTCGGCTTCCTGGCCGACCTGGCAGGTGACGGCAAAGCGCTCGAGCTGGGCGTCGGCACCGGTCGGATCGCCCTGCCCCTCAGCCGCCGGGGGGTGCGCGTCCACGGCATCGACCTGTCTCCCGCCATGGCTGCCCGGCTGCGGGACAAGCCGGGCGGGGACGAGGTCGAGGTGACCATCGGCGACTTCGCCACCACCCGGGTGGACGGGACGTTCCGGCTCGCCTACGTCGTGTACAACACGATCGAGAACCTGACCACCCAGGACGAGCAGGTCGACTGTTTCTGCACGGTCGCCGCCCATCTCGAGCCCCGGGGCTGCTTCGTCGTCGAGGTCGAGGTCCCGGCCCTGCGGCTCCTCCCGCCCGGCGAGACGGTCCGGGCGTTCACCGTCCGCCCGCCGCACCTGGGCTTCGACGAACTCGACGTGGCCACACAGCGCGGGATCTCGCATCATTACTGGGTGGCCGCCGGGCGCGGTGAGGTGGTGTCGATGCCCTTTCGCTACGTCTGGCCGGCAGAGCTCGACTTGATGGCGCGCATCGCCGGGATGTCGCTGCGCGAGCGCTGGGGCGGTTGGAACCGCGAGCCGTTCACCGGCGACAGTAGGAGGCACGTGTCGGTGTGGGAGAAGGTGCCCTAGCGCCGCGCACGGCCCTCGGCCTCAGGTGGTCGACCCCACCGCCGAGCCCACGACCCCGGACAACGCGTCGGGGGACCCCGCTGGGACGGGCGCGGTGCCCACACCGTGGGGCGCTGTGGCGTTCCCGGCGGCCCCGGTGGTCGGCTCCCCGGCCGGCGTGCCCGTGACCACGTCGGCGAGGCCGGCCGTCCCGGCGAGGAAGGTCTCGATGGCTTCGGGCTCGATGGGCCGCGAGAACAGGAAGCCCTGCCCGCGGTCGCAGTGCTCCTGCTGGAGCTTGAGCAGCTGGTCGTTGTCCTCGATCCCCTCGGCGAGGGTCTCCAGCCCGAGGGTCCGGCCCAGCTCCACCAGCGTGTGGATCAACGCCGACGACTCCGGGGAGTCGGCCATGGCGGCGATGAAGGACCGGTCGATCTTGAGGGCATCGACCGGGAACTGGCGCAGGTACGCCAACGACGAGTACCCGGTGCCGAAGTCGTCGATGGCGACGTGCACACCGAGCTCCTTGATCTCGCGCAGGCGCAGGACCGTGGCGTCGGCGTCGCGCATCAGGGTGCTCTCGGTGATCTCGATGACGAGCGATGTGGGGTCGAGGCCGCTCGACACCAGCGCCTCCTTGACGTGGTCGACGAAGGCGGGGATCTCGAGCTGGCGCATCGACACGTTCACCGACATCGACAGCCGGTGCCCGCGGGCGTGCCACTCGGCTGCTTGGCGGCAGGCTTCGATCAGCGCCCACCGGCCCACGTCGACGATGAGGCCCGAGTCCTCGAGCATGGGGATGAAGTGGTCGGGAGGGACGACCCCGCGGCTCGGGTGCCGCCACCGCATGAGCGCCTCGACGCCCGACACGTTGACGTGATCGAGGTCGAACACCGGTTGGTACAGGAGGAAGAACTGGTTTTGGGCGAGCGCCGAGCGCAGGTCCGACTCGATCTCGATGCGGTCGAGGACGGCGGTCTGCATCTCCGGCTGGAACAGCGCCGAGCGGTTCTTGCCCAGGGCCTTGGCCCGGTAGAGCGCGATGTCGGCGTCGCGCAGCAGCTCGTGTGCCGAGTTCCGCTGGCCGCCGGCGATGCCGATGCTCGCGGACACCGTCAACGGCACGGTCTGGTACCCGTCGAGGCGGAACGGCTCGCGCAGCGCGTCGTGGAGGCGTTCGGCCACCATCTCGGGGCCCGCGCCGAGCGACGCGCCCTCGGCGAGGACGACGAACTCGTCGCCGCCGAGACGCCCCACGGTGTCGCTGGCGCGCAGGATGCCGACGAAGCGCGCCGCCACCGCCTGCAGGACCTTGTCGCCGGCGTCGTGACCCAGGGAGTCGTTGATGTCCTTGAAATTGTCGAGGTCGACGAACAACGCCGCCACGGGGCGATACTCGCGCCGGGCCCGCACGAGCATCTGGTCGGCCCGGTCGTGGATGAGCGTCCGGTTGGGCAGCCCCGTGAGCGGGTCGTGCAGGGCGGCGTGGGCGAGCTGGGACTCGGCCTCCTTGCGCTCGGTGATGTCGCGCAGGTTGGCCACATACCCCCCGACCGACGGGTTGTCCTTCAGGTTGCTCACCACCGCCTCGGCGTAGCGGCACGTGCCGTCGGCGTGCTCCATGCGGAACTGGATGGGCTCGGTGACCGTGACGGTCTGCAGCAGGGCGCCGAACTGCGCCTCGACGTAGGCGCGGTCGTCGGGATGCACGAGCTCGGTGGCGCGCAGGCCGAGGACCTCCTCGGGCTCCCGGCCGAGCAGCGAGGCCACCGCCGGGCTGGCGTACATGATCTTGGCTTCGGCACCCATGACGAGGGTCGTGTCGGTGGAGTTCTGCACGAGCGAGCGGAACCGCTCCTCGCTGGCGCGCATCGAGGTCTCGGCCTCCTCCTTCTGCTCGACGGTGGCGCCGGCCATGCGGATGACGAACACGAGCACGAACGCGCCCATCAGCCCGAGCGCCTCGGCCTTGCCCACGGACAGCAACGAGGGCGCCCATCCCTGCCAGATGGCCAGCTGGCCGGCACCGGTGCCGACGAGGCTCCACAGCGCGGTGACCCGCCACGTGCGCGAGCCGTCGTGGGACACGTTCTCGAGTGCCACGAAGGCGAAGGCGCCGATGAGCACGGGGCCCCAGCCGCTCAGGTAGATCACGACGGTCACCGCGGCGGCGTGGCACGCCACCCGGGCGTGGAGGCGCCGGCGCGTGGGGTGGCGGCGGTAGAGCAGCTCCAAGGCCGCGCTCGTCACCGGGATGGTGACGAAGACCGCCAGCCACAGCCACACCGGCTCGTGGGCGACCACGCGGAAGTGCCGGAGGACGAGGATCGCCACCAGCGCGGCCGGGCCCATCAGGTAGCCCAGCACGTAGGGGTCGAGCCGGACGCGCCGGGTCGCCGCCGCTGGCGCCATGAGCGTCCCGTCCCCCGCCGTCGCCTCGGTCGACCCCGCGGCCATCAGTCACCCCCCGCCATGAGCAGCCAGTTCGCGCTCTCCGTATCGACGGACCTGCGAGAAGCCTTGAGGGGCCGCCCGCAGGTCCGTCACCCGCACGGACTCACCGGGGCCGCCACCACCTGTAGGGCGGAGGCCTCATTCTCCGTCCCGAGCCCTTGTCCAAGGCCACCACCTGCTCATATGATCATCCTTTGTGTCGAGCTGGCCACGTAGAGTGATCATCATCGGGGTCATCCTCTCCGTGGTCGGGGGGATCCGGCTCTCCGCGCCCCAGGACCCGGGGCTGGCCGCCGCCCTGGCCGCCGCCCTGGCCGTGGCCGTGGTCACCTACGGGATCGCCTCGGCCCGGCCGTTCCACCGCCGCCCGTGGCGCATCGCCTGGACGGGGATCGGGCTGGGCCTGTTCTGCCTCGTCGGCGCGGCCGTGGTGCAGATGCTCCACGTCGGCGCGCTGCCCGGCACCGGGCCGCCGATCGTGCTCGACGCCGGGGCCGCCGTGCTCGCCATCACCGGGCTGGCGTCGCTGCTGCACCAGCGCCTCCCCGGGCGCGCCGTCGAGGCGGTGGCCGAGGCGGTGGTGGTGACGCTGTCGCTGGCGTTCGTGGTCCTCGCCCTCGTGGTCGTCCCGCTCCACGGATGGCGGCCCACCCACGACCTGCCTGCCCTGGCCGTGCCGCTCCTCGACCTCGTCGCGTTGTGGCTGGCATGCAGCCTGGTGTCGCTCACCGATCGTCACCCCGCCTGCTACCGGCTGCTCATCGCCGCGTTCGTCTGCCTCTTCGTGGCCCACGCCGCCGCCGCCGCCCTCTCCCTGGCGCGGCGCTCCCCGAACAGCGCGCCGGTCGACGCCGCCGCCCTCGCCGGCACCACGCTGTGGGGGCTCGTGTTCCTGCACCCGTCACGCCGGGCCGCCTTCGACCCGGTGCCGCTGCGCTCGATGCGCCCGAGCGCCGTGAAGGTGGCCCTGCTCGTGGCCATGGCGCTCGTCGTCCCCGGCGTCCTGAGCGCCCAGATCGTGATCGGGAGGTCCGACCGGGTCCCCGCCCTGACCGTGGGCGCCACCCTGCTGCCCGCCCTCGTGCTGCTCTATCTCGTGCACCAGGTCTTCACCCACGCTGCCGCCGAGTACCGCGCCCAGCACGATCCCCTGACCGGTGTGTGCAACCGCCTGCTGTTCGAGGACCGGCTGGGCCTCTCGCTCGCCCAGGCCGACCGCAACGGCGGCTCGGTGGCGGTGATGTTCCTCGACCTCGACCGGTTCAAGGGCATCAACGACAGCCTCGGGCACGCCGTGGGCAACCAGCTCCTGCAGGCCGTGGTCAAGCGCCTGCAGGGTTGCCTGCGCGAGCAGGACACCCTGGCGCGCTTCGGTGGGGACGAGTTCACCCTCCTCATCCCGGACGGACGCCCCGCCGACGAGTCGGTCGTGAGGGTGGCGGAGCGGATCCTGGCCCGCTTCGGCGAGCCGTTCAGCGTGGGGAGCCGCCAGCTGTCGGTGAAGGCGAGTATCGGCGTGGCGATCTCCCCCCAGGACGGGCAGGACGCCGAGACACTCCTGAAGCACGCCGACACCGCCATGTACCAGGCCAAGGCGGCCGGGAGGAACACCATCGAGGTCTTCGACTCGGCCATGAGCGCCCGGGCCCGGCTGCGCTTCGCCTTCGAGGAGAGCCTGCGCGCCGCGGTGGAGTGCGGACGCCTGGCCGTCCACTACCAGCCGAAGCTCGAGGTCGCCACGGGGAGGATCGCCGGCGTGGAGGCGTTGGCGCGCTGGGAGCACCCCCGTCTCGGCTTCATCCCGCCGTGGGCGTTCATCCCCCTGGCCGAGGAGACGAGCCTCGTCGCCACCCTCGGCCAGTGGGTGCTCGAGACCGCGTGCGTCCAGGCCCGGCACTGGCAGCAGGACGGGCTCCCGCCCGTGCCGGTGGCGGTCAACCTGTCCCCGCGGCAGTTCGGGGACGGGTCGGTCCTGGCGATGGTGACCGACGCCCTGCACAGCTCCGGGCTCGATCCCACGCTGCTCGAGCTCGAGATCACCGAGAGCGTCCTCATGGAGAACAGGGCGACGGTGGCCGAGAGCCTGCGCGACCTGCGGGCCCGGGGCGTGCGCGTCGCCATCGACGACTTCGGCACGGGCTACAACGCCCTGACGTACCTCGCCGAGATCCCCGTCGACGCCATCAAGATCGACCGGTCGTTCGTGGCGCGCATCGAGGAGGGTGGGGGGGCCTCCATCGTGGGCGCCGTCATCGCCCTGGCCCACAGCCTCGACCTGGACGTGATCGCCGAGGGAGTGGAGACCGACGCCCAGCTGCGTTTCCTCGAAGGCCACGGGTGCGACCAGGTGCAGGGGTTCCGGTTCAGCCCGCCCGTGCCGCCGGCGGAGATGTCGGCGCTCATCGAGAGCCCCGTGCGCCTGTTCACCGACTGGAAGGACGAGGTGGCGGCCATGGCCTCGCCCAACTCGGTGGTCTCCCCGGCTCGCTTCGAGGCCCTGCTCGACTCCATGCTGCAGCAGGGACACTGGCCCGCAGGCGTGGACACCGAGGCGATCGAGGCGGTCCTGGCGGCCCTCCAACCCGAGGACCTGCGCAAGGTCCGCGGCGCTCGCGCCCCGAAGCCCGGCGCCGCCCAGCCGAGCTGGCGCCTCGCCTGATCAGCGCGGCCGCGACCACCACCCGAGCACCCCGACCGCCAGGCCGGCCTCGGCGAGCTGCTCCAGGGCGAGCGAGACCTCGCCGATGGCGAGCCCGCAGCGCTTGACGATGGACTCGAGCGTCGCCGGGTCGTGGTCGATCGCCCGCCGCACCCGCCGGGCCACCGCGCTCAGGGCGGGTCGGGCCGCAGCACCCGCCACCCGGCGGCCGTGCGCACCGCGCCGGCCCGGCGGGGCGATCCCGGAGTCGGAGGCGATGGCGAGCTCGATGGCGGTGAG
>Ga0307374_10012958_pt1 | contig 11612 bp, 17 predicted proteins | sample OX3MG_FD_202532 | JGI IMG/M metagenome (GOLD analysis project Ga0307374, IMG submission 202532) | Soil microbial communities from Risofladan, Vaasa, Finland - OX-3 | ecosystem: Environmental > Terrestrial > Soil > Coastal area > Acid sulfate soil | place: Finland: Risofladan, Vaasa | collected...
GCCGCACTGGCGGTGACGGCCGGGTGGGCCCACCCGGCGAGGTTGATCGCGGCGTTGAGGTCTCGGTCCAGGACCAGGCCACAGCTCTGGCAGCGGTAGGTCCTCTCCGAGAGCGACAGCTCCGCCTTGACCGTCCCGCACCCAGAGCATCTCTTGGAGCTGGGGAAGAAGCGGTCTGCGACCACCAGCTCGGAGCCGTACCACTGGCACCTGTAGCTGAGCTGGCGGCGGAACCCCCCGAACCCGGAGTCGGAGAGCGCTCGGGCCAGCTTGTGGTTGCCCAGCATGCCCTTGACATTCAGGTCTCCCACCACGATCCGGCCGTGGGTCTTGGCCAGGCGGGTGGTCAGCTTGTGGAGATGGTCACGGCGGAGGTGGGCGACCTTGGCGTGGTGGCGGGCCAGCCGGCGAGCGGCCCTGGCCCGATTGCGCGAGCCGCGGGTCTTGCGGGAGTGGGACCGAGAGAGGCGGCGGAGCTGGCGCAGACCCCGGCGCAGCGCCTTTGGCCCTGGGGGATCACAGTCTTGTCCGAGAGGGTGGCCAGAGAGAGTACGCCAAGGTCCACCCCGAGGGTGTCCCCGGCGGCTGGGTGAGCGGGGATGGCCCGCTCCACCTCGACGGCCAGGGATACGAACCAACGGTCAGCCTCCCGGCTGACGGTGGCGGAGGTGACCCGGACACAGCCCTGGGCCATCCGCTCCACCCACTTGCTGGCGTCCTCCAGGGTGCGGACCGTGCCGATCCTGGGCAGGGTCACGCAGGAGGGGTGGAGGTGGATGGATCCGGTGAGCCGGAAGCTGTCCCGGCATCGGCCCTTCTTCTTGAATCGCGGGAAGTGGACCTTGGGTCCGGGCCGCTTCCCGGCCCGGCTCTCCCAGAGCGCCCGCATCCCCCGCTCCAGGTCCCGGAAGGCCTCCTGCGCGACGCACTTAGAAACCTCTTTCCACCAGGGAACTCCAGCTTTTCCACTCCTTGTGCTGTCCCATCGCGGTGGGCATAGGGACAGTGCTGTCACCCGCCTGGAGGGCGTCGAGGGCGGCCTTCTCCCGCTCCAGCCCCCAGTTATAGGCGAAGCGCGCTGCTCCGGCGTGGCGGGCCAGGCAGCGGCGCTGCTGGCTGTTGGGATCAAGGGCGAAGCGCAACGCCTGGCGGACCGCGGCCATCATCTGGCCTCCACCTGCTGCTCCGCACAGCGCAGCGCCCGGTGGGCTCTGGTGTGGGCGGAACGCCGCCCGTACAGCCGGGCGCCAAGGCTGGTGAGCACCTCGGTCATGTCCCGGACCAGGTCGTGGCCGGCAGCCCATTCGACCAGCCGGCCCAACTGCCGCTCCAGGTCAGAGCGCTGGTCATGCGACGCAACCCGGGCGTACAGCGCCACCTTGCCGGCTGGCGGGGACGTCTCCTCCACAAAGATGGTGCCGGAAGGCAGACGGCGAGCTGAGACCGGCAGGGTGCCGGCCTCGAACCACCTCTGGGCGGTGCGGGGGGTGAATGTGCTGCTGGCGTGCCCAGTCACTGATCTTCACCTCCCTAGCCCACCACTACAATCATCCGTTTGTACGCCTATGGCATGCCATCGGTGAACAGCTTACGAACCACTTGCCTGGCGCCGAGGCGGAGCCAGGGGTCCGGCCCCAGTTGCCTAGCCAACCGAGTTCATCTGTTTCCATTGACCGGGCTCCGCAGCCAGCTGGCCAGGTGCTCCCAACCGCCTGGGCGCAGATGGACCCGCGCAGGCCACTTCACCGCTGCCAAGCCTGGGGTCGCCCTAGCCCAGCGCCACCCGGGGGCGCGATCAGCCGCAAACAGCCCATCCACCACCCGAGCAACGGCTTGCCGCGGTGGCGCTGCCCGGAGGGGGGGATCGAGCACGACCGCGGTATCAACGCCGCCAAGAATCTGGCGCGGATGGCGGTGCGGTCCACGCCCCTGGCCGGTCGAGAGCATGGTCCTTATGGGGCCGACAGCGGCCGCGAAAGTCAGCCTGGGTCAGGAGGAAGTTGGCAGCGGGGCCCTGCCCGGCTCGAATAGCCGCTGCTAAATCGCCCAGGTCCTTTCGCAACCGGCCCTAGATGCGCTCCACCCTGCCCAGTTCCAGCACGAAGACCGTGGCCCTACCGATTTCCACCTCCACCTCGGCGTCCGCTTCGGGCCCCGATGTCTTGCCGCGGTTGGCGGATAGCTGCTCGTGGCGGGGGCGGCAGACCGCGCGCAGCACCCCGATCGCGTCGTCCACCAGGCTGTCATCGAGCGCCAAAAGTAGCAGCGAGTTGCGCCGCTCCAGAAAGCCGCCCTCACTGGCGAGCCGGGTCACTCCGAAGCCCTGGGCTCCCAGGGCTTCGATGCCCCGTGCCGCGTCCTGCTCGTGGACGATCGCCAGCACCAATTTCAATCCGATCTCCTTGCGGCGAGGCGCTCCCGGGCCACTCGCTGACATTCCATCGCTAGGTCTCCCGGGCGCTGATCGGCCTGAAGCAGGACCGCGCGGGCTGGGAAGGTTCGAGCCACCGCTTGATATCCGGCCCGGACCCGTTCATGGTACTGGTTGGACTCGGATTCCAACCGGTCGGGCGGCGAATCGCTGGCACGCCTACCCCTGGCCGTGGACACCGGCATGTCCAAGATCAGGGTGAGGTCGGGGAGGCGTTCCACCTGACAGACCCGGTGCATAGCCATGATTCCCTCCCAGGGCACCCCCCGGGCCCCCTGGTAGACCAGGTTGGAGTCCAGGTAGCGGTCTGAGACCACCAGTTCACCGCGGGCCAGGGCTGGATAGATCACCTCGTGAGCCAGCTGGACCCTGGCTGCCAGGAAGAGGGCGGCCTCCGCCCATCCCTCCAGCACCCAGCCGCTGGTTGGCTCCAAGAGCAACTCCCGCAACCGCTCACCTAGGACCGTGGTGCCAGGGTCGCGGACCACCTTCACCACGTGACCCTCCTTGCTGAGGGCCTCGGCCAGCAGGCCGGCCTGGGTGGTCTTGCCCGAGCCGTCAAGGCCCTCCACTGTGATGAAGAAGCCGCTGTCAGAATCCGTCACATGGCCGCCTCCAAATCGGTGAGCGGTGATCCTGGCACGGGCTGCCGCGGAGCCGCAGTGCTCAGGACGCCTGGCTGCCCGGGTAGATCCGCAGCCGCCGCCGAGGCTCCTTGCCGGTGCTGCGGGCGATCAGGTCATGCTCCTCCACCAGCTGATGCTGGAGGCGTCGCACATAGGCGTTCTGCGGCGAGAGCTCGACCGCGGTGCCGCCGCGGGCCCGCTCGATCCCGTCCCTCGCCTCGCGGAGCGCGGCGTCGGTGGGGTCGACCTGCTCGAGGTTGTAGAGCTGGCTCAAAAAGGCCCGGATCTGAGCCACCGTGTTGCTGCGCAGAACCGAGATCGGAATGCCCTCCGCCTCCGCCGCCCGCAGCGGCGAATCCTGGCGCCGGTAGTAGTTCTTCAGGGTCAGGACCATGTCAGCGTCATCGACGTGATGCTGGATGCGGACCGGCAGCTTGAGCTCCCTGACCGCTTGCTCCAGGTAGACGCGGGACACCCCATAGGGAAAGACGGACGTGTCCGACACGGTGCCCGCGCTGCTGTGGCCGTTGACCAACTCGGCCAGTGACGTGGGGCGGCGTCCCTTGCCCGCCGGAGGCTCCAGCCCGAACAGCTCTCGGGAGCCGCGATCGTCGAACGGAGTCGGCTCGACCAGCCTGGTGGTGAGGCCCTTGCCGCCGCTCATCTCGCGCAGCTGGGCTGGGTGCGGGCGTCCCCGGAGGGCGTCGTCGACCACGTCTGCCAGGGGCATGTGCACCGTCACCCGGTGGCGGTCGACGATCTCCACCAGGGCGTCAAAGGTGGGGGGAGCCTTGCGCTCCAACACTGACTTCTGGGTGCCCCTCCGACGGGCCTCCTCATCGGAGAGGGTGACGGTCTGGATCCCTCCCAGCAGATCGTTCAGCGTGGGGTTGACCAGCAGGTTGTCGAGAGTATTGCCATGGGCGGTGGCGACCAGTTGGACGCCCCTTTCGGCGATGGTGCGCGCCGCCGCCGCCTCCAGCTCGGTGCCGATCTCGTCGATGACGATGACCTCGGGCATGTGGTTCTCCACCGCCTCGATCATCACCCCGTGTTGAAGCTCGGGCCGGGCAACCTGCATGCGGCGAGCCCTTCCGATTCCGGGATGAGGGATGTCGCCGTCACCGGCGATCTCGTTGCTGGTGTCGACGATCATCACGCGCTTGCGACTCTCGTCCGCCAGGATGCGCGCCACCTCTCGCAGCATGGTGGTCTTGCCCACGCCCGGCTTGCCCAGCAGCAGCAGGCTCTGGCCGCTGACCACGATGTCGCGGATGATCTCCACCCGACCGGTGACCGCCCTCCCCACCCGGCAGGTGAGGCCGATAATCTCGCCGGAGCGGTTGCGGATGGCGGAGATCCGATGGAGGGTGCGGGCGATCCCGGCCCGGTTGTCTCCACCGAAGGCCCCGACCCGAGCCGCTACTCCGGCGATGTCGTCCATCGTCACCGAGGTGTGCCCCAGGAGAATCTCTCGGCCTTCAAAGCGTGCCTCGGGCTCGCGTCCCAAGTCGAGCACGATTTCGATCAGATCGCCCGCGTCCTCGGGCAGGGCGTGGACAGCGTCCCGCAGGGGCGCGGGCAGAGTGCCGACCAGAAGTTCCAACTCCTCTTCGAACGAGGGACCGAATGGAAGCGGAGAAGCGGTCAGGCGCATGCCTCCTTAGCGGCTATGGAGGACGTAACCCAGGCCCGAGCGGGCCGGCCGACTCTGGCTGTCATGCCTCCCGTCGCAGGACGGCCTGGATCGAAAGGCGAGCGCCCGTCAACCGACCTCCTGTCACACGCTGAATATAGCGCACGGCAACCTCTGCGGTGGGCGGATCGGTTCAGGGGCCGCCGTCGCCAAGCGACCGGGCCTGAATCACCGGAATGGCCCCAGCGATCACCCGCTGCGCCGGCTTGAGGGCCGGCTTGGCGCGCAGCTTCATGGGCAGATCCCTGGCCATCAGGAGCTGGGTGGCGACCGCTTCGAAGCCGCGGGCCGCAACCGCCCTGGCCAACTCGCCGTCGTAGTGCCGAAGCAGACAAATGGTGGCCCCCTGGGGCAATCTTCCCAGCAGGCCATGGACCGCCTCCACGGCCATGTCCTTGTGCTGCGGGTCGAGCATCATGCTGATCTGGGTGGGCCGGGCCCGGGCTGCCGATCGCACGCCAGCCCAGGCCACCACCTGTCCCTCGCGCTCGATCACGTAGTGCCTGGAGTCGCCGCTGCGGGCGTCCAGTCGGCTCAACCAGCCGAGCTGGAACGTGGCGCGCCACTGCTTTAGGGACGGCGCTTCCACTGCCGCCACGGCATGCGGGGCGGTGCGCAGATAGAGCAGGTAGACCCCGAGGAGGTCCTCCCGCCGGGCCGGCACCCAGGGCTCGGGTGGCGGGTGGGGAGGTTGGGGAAGCTCTCGGAAGCTGATCTGTTCGCTGGCATAGGGCTGGAATCCCTGTTCCCGCAGCAGGCTGGCCAGCGCGTGCCCCTCAGGGATTCGCACCAGAAACCGACTCACGCCCCGCGCTAGCCCCTCGTTGAACAGGTACTGCAGCAACGGTACGCCCGCGAAGTGGCCCTCGGCGCTGGGATCCAGGCAGAGGTTGATCACCTGCCAGGCCCGGCCCCCGGGCGCTGGCTCCGCCTGCACGAAGCCGATGATTCGACCGTGATGTTCGGCGACGAAGAGCTGGTCGCCGACATCCGCCAGAGGCATCAGGGCGGAGAGGCTCTTGGTCAGGATCGACCACGCCCGCGCCAGCCCGGCCCCTGGGACGGGGCTGTGGGGGCCGGCTGCGGCCAGCCGCTGGGTGAGTTCCTCCTCCACCTCCATGGTGGTCCGGTAGAGGTCGTCAACCTGGCCGAGGTCGCGGTAGCTGGCCGAGCGCACCTGCATGGCCTAAGTCTGCATCGCGGACGGCCGTGACGTCAGTCACGGCGGCGGCCCCCGAGCGCCGCCCGGCCCGCAATGGGGATCAGGCGGCTGGTCCGCCGGCCGTCAGTGGGCGGATGTTGGGGCTCGCAGCCCGGCGAGGAAGAGCTGGTGGAGTCTGGGGTCTCCGGTGATCTCAGGGTGGAAGGTGAGGGCGATGTTCCGTCCCTGCCTGATAGCCGCGGGCTGACCATGGTGTCGGGCCAGGACCTCGACCTTCGGCCCCACCTCCTCGATAGACGGTGCGCGGATGAAGGCGACCAAGATCGGCTGGGGGCCGATGGCGGGCACCTCCAGCCAGACCTCTCCCGACTCCTGCTGGCGGCCAAAGGCGTTGCGCCGGACCACGATGTCGAACAGCCCCAAGGTGAACTGTTGGGGCAGGCCGTCTCGGATCTCGCGGGCAGCCAGGATGGTGCCCGCACAGGTTGCCATGCAGGCCACGCCATGGGCGAAGGCATCCTGGAGCGGCTGGCGCAGCGAGCGGGCCTCGATGAGGCGGCCCATGGTGGTGCTCTCACCACCGGGCAGAACCAACCCCGCCAGACCGATCATGTCCTCAGGAAGTCGGACGGTGCGCGCCCTGACTCCGCACTCCTGGAGCAGGCGAATGTGCTCGCGAAAGTCGCCCTGCAGCGCCAGCACCCCGACCTCCGGCTCGGTCAAGGAACCAGGTCCGAATTCAGTCAGATGCCCCTCACCGCCAGCAACTCCTCAGGGCGCAAGCTGGAGGTGCTGATGCCCACCATTGCCTCGCCCAGGTTCTCACTGACCTCAGCCAGGATTTCCGGCTTGTCGAAGTAGGTGGTGGCCTGGACGATTGCCTTGGCACGGCGCAGGGGGTCGCCACTCTTGAAGATCCCGCTGCCCACGAAGTTGCCGTCGCAACCGAGCTGCATCATGAGAGCCGCGTCGGCCGGCGTGGCGATCCCACCCGCGGAGAAGTTCACCACTGGGAGGCGCCCCGTCTCCGAAACCTCCCGCACCAGCTCCAACGAGGCTCCCAGCTCCTTGGCGGCAGAGGCTAGCTCGTCGGAGCGCAGGCCGTGCAGCCGCCTGATGCCCTGGCTCACGGCCCGCATGTGCCTGACCGCCTCAACCACGTCGCCGGTGCCGGCCTCGCCCTTGGTGCGGATCATGGCCGCCCCCTCCGAGATCCGCCGCAGAGCCTCCCCTAGGTTGCGGGCGCCACACACGAAAGGCACCTTGAAAAGCCACTTGTCGACGTGATTCTCCTCGTCAGCCGGGGTGAGCACCTCCGACTCATCTATGTAGTCGATCCCCAGAACCTCCAGGATCTGAGCCTCGACGAAGTGCCCGATGCGGCACTTCGCCATCACCGGGATCGAGACGGCGCCCATGATCGCCTTGACCAGTTGCGGGTCGCTCATGCGGGCAACCCCACCTTGGGCGCGAATGTCCGCGGGCACGCGCTCGAGGGCCATCACCGCGACGGCTCCCGCCTCCTGGGCGATCTCAGCCTGCTCCGGGGTGACCACATCCATGATCACGCCGCCCTTAAGCATCTCCGCCAGGCCTCGCTTGACCCTGGCGGTCCCAGTCTCCACGTGTCCGTTCTGGCTCATCTCATCCCTTCGGCCCCGGCATGCCGAGGCCGCCTCCTGCAGTTCCGCCGTGAACCTCGATTGTAGTCCAGCCGGCCAAATGACCGGATCGGCAGGCGGTGTTCCGGGCGGGCAGGTGGGGCTCGATCGACCCGCGCCCGTACCCAGGGGCCGCCGAGGCGGCCCCTGCCCGCCAGCGAGACACGGCCGATCGGTCCCACGCTTGCGAGGGCGGCTCCAACAGCCGGTGTCGCGCGCTTGCGAGGGGCCGGTCGAAGTGACATCGGCTAAAGCCCAGGCTGGCCGCACCGACGTCTGCCCTACGACGCCATCGGCGGTGCCCTCTGGGAGTTGGACGGTGGCCGCCCGTGTGGTGCGTTAGGCTGCTGGGGAGCCGCCATGGCGCAGTGGTAGCGCAGGGGCCTTTTAAGCCCAGGGTCGCAGGTTCGAATCCTGCTGGCGGCACCACATCTCCGATCTCAGAGCGGGCGTCTGCTGCCAAGACGAGGCGGGCTCCAGGACCGGTTGACAGCCACTTTGACAGCAATTGCGGCCTGCCCTCGGCGCACGCTGGCGACCACCGGCGGACGGAGGGCCGCTGGGGAAACCTAAAGGGATGCGTCTACCAGCGGGCCGACGGCAGGTGGGTGGCCCAGGCCACCTCCCCTCGGGGGGGAAGCTGTATCGATACGCCAGGACCAGGGCGGACGCAGCCGCCAAGCTCACCAGCGTCGTGGCGGCGTGATCGGAGCATCGCACCCCGCGTTCGCCCCCACCCAGTCAGTAGAAGGTCTTCTGGACGTATGACAGGGCCCGATCAAGCAGAGCCTGGGCCCGCTGATTGGCGCAGTGGTCGCGAGAGTCCCGGGCCGCGCTGGCAACGCACACCAGATTGACCATCGCCAGTGCCGAGCTGGTTGCGGATCCTCCGACGCTGTAGGACGCCACCAGGCCGCCCATGACGTAGTCGGTTCCCGGCCGACTGCCATCCACGCCAACGACGATTGAGACGACCTGATGCGCGGGAACCACGTACCCGCTCAATGCTGCCAACGGCCAAGTGCCATTTGGGCCCGGACCGCCACCGGGCGGTGGCGGCCAGCCATGCTCATTCTCCAAGGTGTCGAGCCCGGGAAATACTGCGAAGTGCGCGAGGGTTGGAGCCGCCAGCCCGGGCACGCCCAGTAGGGTCACGCGTCGCAGGGTCACGTTCTGAGCGGAAGTGTTGCGTGCCTGAACCGTGAAAATCACAACGCTGCCCGGGTTTGCTGGCGCGCCTGCCCCGACCGTGCCCGGTGTTCTAAGCACGCCGAGTTCTACGCCGCCGCAGCCGGCCAGCATCGCCACGAGCGCACACCCGATCGCTGGTAGCCACCTCCAACTCACCATCAGGCCACTGCTAATGCCAGGCGAAGCGCGGACGCGTCGGTATGGAATAGGGGGTTCGGGGCGGGGGGAGTCAGCGTCGAATGTAGTTCTGATCCGGTCATGCCCCTGGGAGTGCGAGAGCGGAAAATCCCTGGGTCCGAACCACTCTGGGCAGGCATTACGGCGGTCATGACCCGGGCAGCATGAGCATCTCCGATTGAAACGACGAGGTCGGACTGCCTCCGTCGGCCCGTCGTTTGCCGGCTCCGGGGATCAAGGCAGGGTGGCGAGGGCACGTTCGAGGTCGCGACGGTTGACAATGCGGTCGATCATGACACCAGCAGGGTCCGAGAGGTAGAGCACCCGCCAGTCACCCACCCTCAGTCGGTACCATCCCCGATGACCAGCTAGGGCCTTGATATCGGCACTTGGATGTTCGTCGGCGAGGGCGTGCAATCCCTCAAGTATCGCGAGCCGCTGTTTGTCAGGGACGCGACAGATGTCGCGTTCCCCCCAGGGGGAGAGGGTTATCGTCCTCGGCAAGGCTCACGCCTCGGAGTCGAGCTCGGCAACCATCTCATCCAATAGCCGGCCCCTCTGGCCCTTGGCCACCTCGGCTTCGGCCAGGCTCATCGAACGGAGGTACTCCGGGGCATTGGCAAGAATGTGATCCAGCAACTCGTCTTCGTCGACGGCGATGAGGGCAGCGACGGGGTGCCCCCGCCGCGTTACCAGGGTCGGTCGGCCAGTTCGAGCCACTTGCTCGACGACTGCGCTGGTTTTGTTGGCCAGGTCGCGGATCCCGATCGTTGCCACTAGCCCACTCCCATTCTCGATGTACCTGCTTACGTAGCATATGGGCAAAATAACGGTTGTCGGGGCGCAGGGGCTGGACTCGGGCGGATCAGGGCATCTCCAGGAGACGACGCACGTCGACAAGCTGGACGATGATGAGCCGGTCTCCCAGTACCCGGTAGAAGACGCCAAGAGGTGGGACCGGCCAATAGCGAACCCCCGCTCGTCCTGTCGGCTTACCCAGCGACCGGCCAATCTCCACCATGCGTTCCATAGCTGCCACCACGGCCGATGCTTGTGGGGACGACCAGGCCGCCGCCTCTTCCAGGTCCTGCTGGGCGGCCCTCGTTCAGACCAACCTCAACGGCTGGAGTTGTGGGGTTCGCGAGCCTCGGGCAGGCCCAACTGGTGTCTGACCTCGGAGTGGGGAATCAGGTCTAGCTCATCGGACTGGAGACGCCGCTCGAATTCCGTTAGCCGTTCCTGGACGGCGGGGTGGGCAAGCAAGCTCTCGAGTTCGTCATCGACGGGGTCGGGAACGGGATCAGGAATGGCACCCATGAAGTGGATGGTACCCCTTTGCAGGAGGCGGCAGTTCCTTGTTTCCAGCTATCACAGGCCGCGTCCAGTCCTCGGGGCCGAGGCACGCACAGGTCGGTCGGCGAGGCCGCAGTTCGGCCAAGTCGACGCCACCAGCAATTGACATCACAAAGATGCCAGGGAACTATTCTGGGTGCAGGAATCGACCGGTACCGGAGCCAGCACGGTGACCGTCTTGACAGCAATTTTGACAGCAACGCGGACGAACACTGGCGGGCTGTGGCGGACGAGACCGGTATCCGCGGGTGAGATTTTGAATTCAACCGAGCCACTGGCGGACGACCATGAACGTGCCCAGGGCGACCTCATGTGCTCAGAGGCCCTCAACCCTGGTGCTGCCTATCGTATTGCGTGAACCCGTGGCGTCGTGATATCTTGACACCGTGACCAGGCAGACAACAGTGCGGCTACCGGAAGAGCTTGCCGATCGGGCGGAGGCCGTCGCGCGTGTTCGTGGGACGAGCGTGAACGCCCTCATCGTGGAGTCGCTCACTACCGCGATCGATCTTGTTCGAGCCGACGATGACTTCACTGACCGTGCTCGCAAGCTACTCAAACGCGACAAGGAGTTGCTCGACCGGCTTGCTCGGTGACGCGGTATCTCACTGTCGCGGAGTACCTGTGGCTCGCCGAGCAAGTAACAGGGGTCGAAGCAGTGGCGCTGGCCAAGGCGAGCCGCACAGAGCTTGCAGACTCGGCGCTGCATGCCCCTGAGGCCACCTTCGGTGGCCACGAGTTCTACCTGGAGCTGGCTGAAAAGGCGGCGGTGCTTGTCTGCCGGCTGGCGTGGAACCATCCCCTCCCCGACGGGAACAAGCGGGCGGCTTGGGCTTCGCTGGCCATGTTCCTCGACTTGAACGGAGTGCGCTGGGATCCCGACCCTCCCGATACCTCCGAAGCGGAAGCGGCCATGCTGGCTGTCGCCGCACACGAGGTCAACGAAGCTTGGGTGGCTGACTGGCTAAGATCCCGGGTGCGATTCCCAGAGATCACTCACGCTGGGTAGCGCATGCCCACGAAAAGTGACAGCAGTTTTGACAGCAACGGGAGTGTACTTGGGCGGACATGGGGGACCAAGACTCGATGCGGGTCCATCGACTCAATCTCGAGGTGGCCCTTTGCGGACGCCCACGGACGGCAGCAAGGCGGCCTTTTAAGCCCGGGTCCGCAGGATCGAATCCTGCTGGTGGCACTACATTTCGGATCTCGAAGCAGACAGCTCTGCGCATTTCCAACCGGCCTCTCGAACCGGTCGGCTCAGGCCGTGCTGGACGTGGCCCACAGGTTGATGCCGCTCTCGGTCGCGTAAACG
>Ga0307374_10012959_pt1 | contig 11611 bp, 8 predicted proteins | sample OX3MG_FD_202532 | JGI IMG/M metagenome (GOLD analysis project Ga0307374, IMG submission 202532) | Soil microbial communities from Risofladan, Vaasa, Finland - OX-3 | ecosystem: Environmental > Terrestrial > Soil > Coastal area > Acid sulfate soil | place: Finland: Risofladan, Vaasa | collected...
ACACCACGGGCGAATATATCGCGGCTCGGCTTGGCCCCGCTGCGCCATCGTGGCGGCTCGCGGCTAACCAATCTTGAGGCCGGCGACGTTGCCTATGCAGCGGGGATGTTTCACTCCCCACTCGATCCAAGGACAGGGCACGACGATTGGTCGCGCGCCCGGCGGGCGGCCCGTCATTGGGGAGAACCTCCGCCCTGGCCGGTCCTTGGCATGGGCGACGAGGAAACCTGGCCGCGTGGCTCCAGGGATGAACTCTAGCGCCAGCGCCTCCCTGGGGCGGAGGGTGAACGACGCGGCCACGCGCCAATCACGCTTCCCAGATTATTGGTCAGGATACGGGGGAGCACACGGCATGTCAAGCGATTCTCGTTGTATGCATCCAGACTCTACTTGCCCCATCGGGTCATCATGCGGCATGATCAGGCACATGGACCTGGAAACAAAGATCCGCGAACGCACCGCCCGCGTGTGCGTGATCGGCCTGGGCTATGTCGGGCTGCCTCTGGCCACCGAATTCGCCGAGGCCGGCTATCTGGTCGCCGGGGTGGATCTTGACCCGCGGAAGATCGAGGAACTGAACGCGGGCCGCAGCTATATCGGTGATGTGTCGAGCGAGCGGATCGCCGCCCTGGTGGCTGGAGGGCGCCTGACCGCCGGCGCCCGGTATGAATGCCTGCCTCACAGTCCTGATGCCATCTTCATCTGCGTTCCCACTCCCTATACCGCGCTCAAGGTGCCCGATGTCAGCTATATCACCCGCGCCGCCGAGACCATCGCGACGGGACTCCGGGCGGACCAAATGGTGATCCTGGAGAGTACCACCTATCCCGGTACCACCGAGGAATTGGTCCTGCCCATCCTGGAGCGGGCCGGTGATCTCGTGCACGAGCGTGACTTTTTCCTCGCCTTCTCGCCTGAACGGATCGATCCCGGCGACACCCACTACGATATCGGCACCGTGGCGAAGGTGGTGGGCGGCGCCGGCCCGCGAGCGGGGGAATTGGCGCGACTGCTCTTCGAGGCGATCGCTCCGGGGAAGGTGCATAGCGTCTCCTCGCCGCGGGCCGCCGAGATGGCCAAGCTCCTGGAGAATACCTTCCGCAGCGTCAATATCGCCCTGGTGAACGAACTGGCCCTGCTGGCCGAGCGGATGGGGATCGATATCTGGGAGGTCATTGAGGCGGCCTCCACCAAACCCTTTGGGTTCATGCCCTTCTATCCGGGTGCCGGGGTAGGAGGCCATTGCATCCCCGTGGATCCCTTCTATCTCAGTTGGAAGGCGCGGGAGTTCGATTTCTACACCCGCTTCGTGGAATTGTCGGCCGAGATCAACGACAACATGCCGTTCCATACGGCCGAAATGGTGGCGCGGGCGCTGGACGCGGCCTGCCAGTCCACGCGGGACGCACGGGTGCTGGTATTGGGGGTAGCCTTCAAGCGGAACGTGGACGACGCCCGAAACTCCCCCGCCCGCCGGGTGGTGGAACTGCTGCGCGCCAAGGGGGCGGAGGTGGCCTACCACGACCCCCATGTCCCGACTTTCAACGTGGCGACCACGCTTTTTGGTAACCGAAGCGAGATCGTCCTCCACTCGCGACCGCTCACCGCCGAGACCCTTCGCGAGGCCGACGTGGTGGTCATCCTCACTCCGCATCGTGCCATCGACATGGGACTGGTGGCCCGCGAGGCGCGGCTCCTGGTGGACACCACGAGCGCCACCCGAGGCGCGGAGCGCTCCGACATCTGGAGGCTGGGCGCGCCCAGCCCGGCCCGCGGCGACTAACGAGAAGACGAGAGGACGTCTATGTTCGCGGAAGAGCGGCCGGCTACCATGACTATCGAGGAGTATCGGGCCTTCGAGCGGGCCAGTCCCCTGAGGCATGAGTACTATCATGGTCAGGTCTACGCCATGGCCGGGGGAACCCGACGTCATTCCAGACTGGGCCGGAGGCTAGCCACGCTCCTGGCGGTGGCCATGGGTGACGACTCTCCCTGTGAGGTGTTTAATTCGGATATGCGATTTTGTCTGTCGGAATCAGTACTGGTCTATCCGGACGTCACAGTGAGTTGCGATGAACATGACCTGGACAACGACGAGGAAGACGAGATCTATAAGCCCCGCCTGGTGGTCGAGGTGCTTTCCCGGAGTACCGAGCATCGCGATCGCGGACGGAAGCTCCGCGATTACCAAGCCTGCCCCTCGATCATGGAGTATGGACTGGTGAATACCGACTATCAATCGGTGGAGATCTACCGGCGGGAGGCGGTGGGAGGGAGCTACCGGCGCTTCGAGAGTGACGAGGCCGCCGAATTTGCCAGCGTGGACGTGCGTATCCCTCTGGCAACCCTCTACGCGCGAACCGCCATTCCGACCACGCCTCAAGAGTGAGGCCGGCGACGAAGTCCCGTTGGGGCGGATGGCCTTTCGGAACGAGATCAAGAACAAGGAGGACGAGCGATGCGCATCTTGGTTACCGGCGGGGCCGGCTTCATCGGCTCGCATGTGGCCGATGCCTTCCTGGCGGCGGGTCACGACGTGGCGGTGGTGGATAGTCTGTGGAGTCACGGGGGCGGCAAACGGGACAATGTCCCGCCCCAGGCGCGCTTCTACGAAGTGGACGTGCGTTCGCCCGAGCTACGGGAGGTGATTGAGAAGGAACGGCCGGAGGTGATCAGCCACCACGCGGCCCAGCATAGCGTCAAGTACTCCACCGATCATCCCGCGTACGATGCTGATGTGAACCTGCTCGGGCTGATCAACCTCCTGGCGGCTGCCGAGGCCGCCGGTACGCGGAAGGTGATTTTCGCCTCCTCCGCCGCGACCTACGGCACCGTGGAGACGCTGCCGATCAACGAGGACACGCGGCAGTTGCCCGATTCCCCCTACGGCACGACCAAACTGGCCAGCGAGCACTATCTCCGGTTTTGGCACAACGAACGCGGCCTCTCCTTTACGGCGCTCCGTTATGGGAATGTCTACGGTCCCCGCCAGGATCCTACCGGCGAGGCTGGGGTGGTGGCGATCTTTACCCAGCGTTTCCTGGCCCGCCAGGGAATCACTATTTACTGGGATGGCGATCAAACTCGTGATTACGTCTACGTGGGCGACGTGGCGCGGGCCAATGTCCTGGCCCTGTCCACCGCCGATCAGGAGCGGCTGTGCATCGGCACGGGCGTGGAAACCTCGGTGAACGACCTGTACCGGGGCCTGGTCGAATACACTGGATTCGAGGCGCCGATCAACTGGCAACCGCGCCGCCCCGGCGACCCGCGGGCCAACCGCTTCGATGCCGCGCGCGCCGGGGAGCGGCTGGGATGGCAGCCGGAGGTCGCCTTCAAGGACGGCCTGGGCCTGACCGTTGAGTGGTTCAAGGGCCGCGCGTCATGAGCACCGCCGCCTTGCCGCTCCGGCAGTTGGGCCAGATCGGCCTGCGTGTCCCCGCCCTCTGCATCGGAGCCGCCGCCATAGGGAACATGCCCGAGTCCTTTACCTACGAGGTCGCGGCGGCCCAGGCGCTGGCCACCATCCGGGCCGTGTTCAGCGGGCCCATCCCTTTTCTCGATACCGCCGCCATCTACGGAGAAAGCGAGCGGCGAATCGGGGTGGTCATACGCGAACTGGGCGGCCTCCCAGAAGGCTTTGTCCTGGCCACCAAGGCCGATCGCGATCCCCTCACCAACGATTTTAGCGCCGCGATTATCCGCCGTGGGGTGGAACGCAGTCTCCAACTCCTGGGTCTGGAAAAGCTCCAACTGGTGTATCTGCACGATCCGGAGAATGGTGATTTCGCCGAGATCACCGGCCCTGGCGGAGCCGTGGAGGCGCTGCGCCGCTGCCAGGAGGAGGGTTTGATCGACCACCTTGGGATCGCGGGCGGACCGATCGATCTGCTGATCCGTTATGTCGAATTAGGCCTCTTCGACGCGGCAATCTCGCATAACCGCTATACCCTCCTCAACACCAGCGCCAATCCTCTGTGGGATCTCTGCCAGGCCCGGAATGTCGCGGCGATCAACGCCGCCCCCTACGGAAGCGGCATTCTCGCCAAGGGCACCGCCGCCTGGCCGCGCTACGCCTACCAGAGTGCCGAGGGTGATTTGCTGGAGCAGGCGCGCGCCGCGGAAGCGATCTGCGCCCGCCATGGGGTGCCGTTGGGGGCCGCCGCCCTGCAGTTCTCCCTGCGTGACCAGCGGATCACCAGCACCATCGTGGGGATCACCAGGCCCGAACGGATAGCGACCACCCTCGCCTGGGCCGAGCATCCGATTCCCGCCGCCTGCTGGGAGGAACTGGCCGCCGTCGCGCCCAACACCGATGATCCGGAAGCGCATCGCTGGGATAGCTGATTCCCACCCATCCGATTCTCCTACCGCTGGATCGCGCCATACGATAAGATACCCTCATAACTTATCGTATGGCTGTGCGGAAGGATAAGAAAATGGGACGTCTCGTTCGGCGCCGATGGCACGCCGACTTTGGGGCGTATGGCGGCCGCAAAGCCCGGCAAGCCTTTAGCTACGAGGCCTACCTTCCTGACTTCATCGTCGACCTGGAACCGATGCTGCCGAGCGACATCGTGGCCGCCGTAGTGGAGGCGGAGCATGTCGTTCGGGCCATCGACACCCACCCTGGAGCGCATAACCTTGAAGCTATTGCCCGCCTGCTTCTTCGCTCCGAAAGTGTTGCCTCATCGCGCATCGAGGGGCTGGAGATCTCTCAGCGCCGCGTGGCCGAAGCGCTGTTTGATCCAGAGCACAGTGATATCACCGCGCGCTCGGTGCTGAACAATATCATGGCCATGGAAGCCGCCATCCAGATCGCCGACGAGGCACAAGCGATCACGCCTTCCCATATCCAGACCATCCATCGCAGCCTGCTAAACACTCCAATGGACACCCGCATAGCAGGAGTGATTCGGACTACCCAGAACTGGATCGGCGGGTCCAGCAATAATCCGCGCGACGCGGCCTTCATCCCTCCTCCGGAAACCGAGGTTCCGGCTCTTCTTGAGGACCTCTGTGCCTTCATCAATCGCGATGATCTTGCGCCCGTGGTTCAGGCCGCGATTGCTCATGCGCAGTTCGAGACTATCCACCCCTTTGGAGATGGTAATGGGCGGGTGGGCCGTTGTCTCATCCATGTTGTCCTGCGGAAGCGTGGTCTGGGCCGGAGGTACGTGCCGCCAATCAGTGTGATTCTGGCCACCAATGCCCGTGCATACATCGAGGGCCTCACTACCTATCGAGCGGGGGCGATCGCCGAATGGTGCGCCACTTTCGCCGCCGCCATGCGTACCGCCGGCCAACGTGCCCTCACCCTCACCGAGCAGCTCCAGGCACTGCAAACGGAATGGCATCAACAGGCGGAACGCCCACGGCGCGGATCGGGCGCCGCGAGATTGATCTCCATCCTGCCGGCCTATCCAATTGTCAACGCCGCCACCGCTGGGCAGGCGATTGGAGCATCAGATCAGGTAGCTCGACTTGCCATCCAGCGGCTTGCCGAAGCCGGTATCCTCAGCCAGATATCAATTGGTCGGCGTAACCGTGCTTGGGCGGCGAAAGAACTATTCCAGGTAATCAACGCATTTGAATGGGACATTGCCACACCACCCAATCAAGAGGAGAAGCGGAGGCCATCGCCCACCAAGGGGCGAAAGGCCGCCGGTGTCTAATCTCGTCCGGGAGCCTTCTCACCAGGGCCAACAGACTCCACCGGAAGCGTCCCCGTCAGGATCGCCCCGCCCTGGACGCCGTTCGCCGCCGTCAGCGTCCCTCCGTGCGCCCGCAGAATACGCCAGGCGATCGTCAACCCCAGGCCCGCGCCGCCGGTCTGGCGGTTGCGGGAGGTTTCGCCGCGGTACAGCGGGGTAAAGAGGTGCGGCAGGTCCACCGCCGCGATACCCGGCCCGGTGTCCTCTACCGTGAAAACATACTGCTCCGTCTCCCGCCGCCAGCCCACCGTTATCTGGCCACCCGGCGGTGTATAGCGAAGCGCATTGTCCAGCAGGTTTTCCATCGCGCGGGTAAGCAAATGGGCATCGCCGGTAAAGGGAAAGGATACCGCCGGCCCCAGGGCACGCAGGGAAATGGCCTGGGCCGAGGCGCGGGGTTCAAGGTGCTCGACGGTTTGGCGCAGCAACGCTCCCAGGTCCAGGAGATCTCGGCGCGGCTCCTGTTCCAGATACTCCACCCGCGTGAAGGTGAACAAGTCCGCGATCAGCCGCTCCAGGGCCGTCGCCTGCTCGCGGCACACCTCGACGTAGTGCGCCGTCCGCTCGGGTGATCGGGCCACGCCGTCTTTCAGGCCGTCCAGATACCCGGACAGGGTGAAGAGCGGCGTCCGCAGATCATGGGCAACCGCCCCGACAAAGAGCCGCCGCTCCTGTTCCAGATCAGTCTGGCGGGCAACGGCATCACGGAGTCCGGCGCTCATGGACTCCAACGCCGTCGCCACGTCCGCTACTTCCCGCGCCCACGATCTCGGGAGGCGAACGCTAAGCTCGCCATCGGCAATCCTTCGCGCCGCGCCGCTCATCGCGGCCAGGGGATGTAAGACCAACCGCCCGAGAAACATCCAGATCGCGAGTAGGGTGAGCAGCAGGGTAATCAAACCGCCGGCCTGGGGCGCCCAGGCTGGGAGCAGGCTCGCCGGTTGGCTCAGCCAGATGTCGGCGACCCCGGCGGTGCGCCGCTGTTCTCCCGGCCCAGTTGCTTGCGCGATGGCAAGCTCGCGAAAAGCGCGCGAGGAGAATGACCCCATGGATGGCGTGGCGCCGGTGGGCACGCGACATCCGGGCTCCGGCGCCAGGCGTGGCGGCGGCACACGGGCACTGCCGGCGCTCCCTTTCTTGGTTGGCTGCCCACCCGTGCAGGCTGCCCGCTTCCGCGGGGCCACCAACGCGGGCGCCAGCCCGGCAGTGCCCAGGAGTTGGCGGGCGCCGCTGGTGACAAACACCGGACCCGGTGACGATCCCTGCTTGTCGACCAGGGCTACCTCCACGTTCTCGGCCGCGAAGAGCGCGCCGGCAGTGCGCTGCCACCGCGGATCGCGCCAGCGCGTAACGTCGTCGCCTATCATCTGGCGTACTACTGTCCATTGGTGTTGGTCCGCGCGTTGCTGGGTCCAGGAATCGACCCGAGCGAGTCCCCAGGTCGTGAGGGTCGGAACGATCGCGATGGCCGCGAGGGCCAGCACGAGCCAGAATCGGAGGGGAGCGGCTGGGCGGTTACTCATCGACGGACGCCGTCGAACCGATAGCCGACCCCCCAAACGGTCACGATGTACCGCGGGCGGGCGGGATCCTCCTCGACCTTCTCGCGCAGGCGGCGGATGTAGCTCCACAGCGTGCCCTCGTCGGCGAACCCACCCCAGAGTCGTTCGATCAATTGATCGCGGGTGAAGACCTGCCGGGGATACTGGGCCAGTAGGTGGAGTAGGGCGTATTCCCGCGCGGTAAGGGGCACGTTGTCACCGGCGACACGGGCTTCGTGAGCCGATACATCCAGCACCAGCCGCCCGAAATCCAGGCGCGCGCCGGGGTCGGCTGGGGAGCTGGTTGCCCGATCTGTTCGGCGCAAGACGGTCTTCACCCGCGCTAGAATCTCGGCGGGCGAGGCGGTCTTCACGATGTAATCGTCAGCCATGCCGAGCCCACGAATTTTATCGATATCGGCGTCGCGGGCCGAGAGAAACAATACCGGTATCTCCGAGGATGCGCGAAGTTGGCGGCAGACCTCGAAGCCTGAAAGACCCGGCATCATGATGTCCAGCACGACCGCATCCACGCGCTCCTGGCTCAGAATGGCCAGAGCCGCGGAACCATCAGTCGCCGTGCGGACGGCGAATCCATCAGCCTCCAGATAGTCGCGCAGGATCTCCACGATCCTCGGCTGATCATCGACCACCAGAATGGTCCGGGCCGATCCCATGGTCACTCGTGGCCCCCCCGGCAGCCCATTGCCGCCTCCATCTAGAGTATGGCACGCCCCAACCGCCAATGACTGGGCGAACCAGGCTCTACGTACACTTTGCCAGGAACCTTGCAGGTTTCGCCCGAGGGTGTATGCAGGTTTGTGTCCTACCATGGAAGATACCCAAGCGTATTGGACGCTGGATCTCAGCCATAGGGCTACTGGAGGACACTGCCATGTCTCGCCAATCGCGCGCGAGCACCGCGCTGCTGCTGGCCGGTTTGCTGCTTCCCGGCACCGCGGCTACTACATCCGCAGGGCCGGCGTTGGGGCCGACAAACGCGGCAGCCGGCGCCGGAACGATCGGTGACCCCTATTACCCCAACCTCGGCAACGGCGGCTATGACGCGCGCCACTACACCCTCGACTTGAAGGTCGATGTACGGCGCGACACCATCTCCGGCACCGTGACCATGGACGCGGTCGCTACCGAGAATCTCCGTAGTCTCTCGCTGGATTTCGCCGGTTTCCGGATCAGCGCCGTCACGGTCAACCACGTACCGGCCGCCTATCGCCACCGATCTCGTAAGCTGTTCATCACCCTGCCATACGCAGTGGCGACGAGGCAAACCATGATCATTTCGATCACCTACGCGGGCAGGCCCACGCTCATCGCTACCCCAAGCGGAGACGGCGGCTGGCATGGCACCGGCACCGGCAGCTTCGTCACCAGCGAGCCGGATGGTGCCGAGGGTTGGTTCCCGGTGAACGACCATCCCCGCGACAAGGCGACCTATACCTTCCGGATCACGGTGCCGCGACCGTTCGTGGCCGTGGCCAATGGCCTGCCCGCCGGCACCACCGCCACCGGTGGTGCCGTCATCTACACCTGGCAGGAACGGCACCCCATGGCCAGCTATCTGGCCACGGTCGCGATCGGCCGCTTTACCGTCTCCCGGAGCACGGGGCCGGGTGGTCTCCCGATCCTCAGCTATTATCCGCCCGCCCTGGCCGCCCGAGCGCAACCAGTCTTCGCGCGGCTACCGGCGATGATCGCCTATTTTGAGCGTATCCTCGGCCCATTTCCCTTCGAGGGCTATGGGACGATTCTGGAGGGTACCGCGCTTTCCTATGCCCTGGAAACCCAGACCCGATCCCTGTTTGGCCGGGCGGTGCTCTCCTATATTCCCGATCGCGCTCAGGAGGGGATCTCGCACGAGCTGGCCCATCAGTGGTTTGGCGACAGCGTCAGCCTGAAGAGCTGGCGAGACATCTGGCTCAATGAAGGCTTCGCTACCTACCTGAGTTGGCTCTGGCTCGAACACCTCCAGGCCCGCGCGTATCTGAGCGCCATCATGCGCGGCCAGTACACCTACATCCTGGAGGCGCCCGCGTATGACACCCTGCTCACTCATCCAACCGCGCGAGGGCTACCCGTGCTGCGACTGATGGAGAGGATCCTGCGCGCGCAGGATCAGCCAATGTCCTACGCCGCGCTGATGAGCGCCATGGGCTTGACCTCGGTGGCGCGGGTAACCGCCGGCCGCGCCCTGGGCTTTCTGGGCAATACGCGGCCAGGGTCGGCGGACGCGCGCTCCTTCCACGAGTTGGCCCTGTCGTCCGCGCCGGCTATGCCTCCACGTACCGATCTCTTCCCCCAAAGTGTCTATGTTCGGGGCGCGATGACCCTGCAGGCCCTGCGCCTCCGGGTGGGAGACACGGTATTCTTCCGCATTCTTCGCGGCTACGCCACACGCTATCGCGACGCGAACGCGAGCACCGCCAACTTCATCGCCGTGGCCAGCGCCATCAGTGGCCAGAATCTGACCGCGTTCTTCCGGACCTGGCTCTATGCACCCGCCGCGCCGCCCATGCCGGCCTTGCTCCCCACGCAATAAAAGCAGGCTGGTTTCCCCTGCTCGGCCCCACCTCCTACACTTACTCCTATGCCCGTGATCGCCACCGCCGGTCATATTGACCATGGCAAATCCGCCCTCGTCACCGCCCTGACCGGGACCGATCCTGATCGGCTCCCCGAGGAGAAGGCGCGGGGTATGACGATCGACCTCGGCTTCGCCTGGCTCGACCTTGGCGGCGGCCTGGTGGCCGGGGTGGTCGACGTGCCTGGGCATGAACGCTTCATCCGCCACATGCTGGCCGGGGTGGGAGGCATCGATCTGGCCCTCCTGGTAGTGGCCGCCGACGAGGTGATCATGCCGCAGACGCGGGAACACCTGGCCATCCTGGATTTGCTGGAGGTCCGCCTGGGCGTGGTGGCCTTGACCAAACGCGATCTGGTGGATGATGAGTGGCTTGCCCTGGCCGTCGAGGAAACGCGCGCGACCCTCCGGGGAACCAGTTTGCAGGACAGTCCAATCGTGCCATGTGCCGGCCGGACCGGCCAGGGGCTCCCTGAGTTGCGCGCGGCGCTGATTGCCGCGCTGTCTTCTCTCCCCGCCCGTCCCGATCGGGGGCAGCCGCGGCTACCCATCGATCGTGTCTTTACCCTGACTGGGCACGGAACCGTGGTCACCGGCACGCTCCTGGATGGCGGGTTCACGATCGGGCAGGAAGTCGAGGCGGCTCCGGGCGGGCGGCGCTACCGGATCCGGGCCATGCAATCGCACCATCGGAAGCTGGAACGGGCCGAGCCGGGGAGCAGGGTCGCGATCAATCTAGCCGGGGCGGAGGCCGCGGATCTGGTCCGCGGCATGGTGCTCTGCCTGCCCGGCGAGTTGCCGCCCGCCCACTATCTCGATCTCCGCGTCCGGGCGGTCGGCAACCCGTCGCGTCTCCACGGACGGGCAGCCCCCGCGCTCGTCCATAACCAGCGGGTGACGGTCCATGTCGGCGCCGCCGAGGTCGCCGGGATCGTGCGCTTGCTCGATCGCGACGCTTTGGCGCCGGGCGAGCACGGCTGGGCGCAGGTGCGGCTCGCGTCCCCGGTGGCGGCGCGCCGCGGCGACCACTGCATCCTCCGCGTCCCCTCGCCCGCCGCCACGGCCGCGGGCGGGATCATCCTCGCGGTCAACCCGCCTCGACATCCGCGTATGCGGGCGGAGACGATCCGTCGTCTGGAGATCCTGACCACCGCGACCCCGGAGGAGCGGATCCTCGAGATCCTGGCCGCCGGTCCCCTCGGCGCGTCCAGTCTGACCGCCCGTACCCAAACGCGGGCGGATCGCGTGGCCGAGGCCCTCACCAGCCTGGCGCGAGCGGGACGGATCACGCGCCTGCCGGACGGCGGCGACGATCTCGCGGCGGCGACAAGCGATCCCGGTGTCCTCTGGACCACCCCAACCTGGCTCGAGGAAGCGGCTCGGCGTGCCCTCGCCGTGCTCGCGGACTATCACCGCCGCTATCCCCTGCGCCGCGGCATGCAGGGGGATGCATTGCGAACGGCACTGGGCCTGGAACGCGGGTACTGGGGTGATCTCCTGGCGCGCTGGCGCGGGGAGGAGCGGATCAGCGGCACCGGTGACTTGACGTGCCTGCCTGGGTATCAGGTGGTCTTGAGCCCTGATCAGGAACACACGGCGACCAGGCTGAGCGACAAACTGGCGGCGTCTCCCTATGCGCCCGGAGAGCTTGGCGACGGTGTGGATCCAGAACTGCTGGCGGCGCTCATCGAAAGAGGAGATCTGGTCCGGCTCACTGATGGGGTTATCCTTGGCCGGGGGGGGTATGAAACAATGCG